>JAAUYD010017774.1_pt1 | contig 11468 bp, 9 predicted proteins | sample 7278101 | NCBI WGS metagenome assembly JAAUYD01 (sample SAMN14350128, study PRJNA611818) | marine sediment metagenome | isolation source: surface marine sediment (0.6m) | place: French Polynesia: Moorea | collected 2018-08 | reverse complement strand
GTCTGGATGTCCGTGCCGGCGTCCAGCTCAGCCTGGGTCTTGGCCACTGCCGTGGCCTCGTCAAAGGCCAGTACCGCGTTGAAAATCTCCTGGATGCTCATGGTGGTCTCCCCTCTACAGGTTAAATGGAGTTACGGCCACATTCCGTTTTCGCCACTCTACGATGTCAATGGGCAACCGATATTTGATAAGTTCGCCATATCTACCGTGATAGATGATATTTCAATTTTTGTGATTGAAATTATTGTTAATGATCGCTCCTTAGGTTAATCAGATTTCCACGTCAACCATTTTATTGAGGAATTCAATATTCTGGTGACCCCAAAAGGCTTCGGGACCAAAAGAAGGTGATCGAGATAGATGGTTCTGGGTTGAGGAAGTCTTACCGAGAACAATTGAAAACCGGTAATTCGGGTGAGATCCATCTTGAGATGTTTAGGCGCGGTTTAGACGTCGGTCAGTGCAATGTTGATGTGATGCCAGCCGGGATGGAGCGAATATGGTGGGTTGAAGCGGTCCTTGAAACGGTAACCGGCAATATCGTGTCAGTGGTCTCTTGTTTAGGATAACAGCAAGCAGGCGCCGGCAACGAACGTCAGGCCGAATCGATGTCGTCCGCAGCCGGTTGCCACGTCTACCAGGTGACGCTCATCATGGAGCAGTTCAACCCGCTGCCGATGCCCATCAGGGCCACGTGGTTCCCTGATTGAATCTGGCCGGATTGGGCCGCCTGGCTCAGGGTAATGGGCACGGCCGCCGGTCCGATGTTGCCCAGGGTGTGAAAATTGAGGTGATGTTTTTGCGGTGTGAGTCCCAATTTCTCGTTGAGTACATCCATGTTGCGCTGGCTGACTTGGTGGGGCATATAGGCATCGATTCGATCGTCACTCCAATTGGCCAATGTCCCGCAGGCCAGGTCCCAGGTCTTCTTGGCCAGTTCCACGCCAAAAATGAGTACCTTGGAGGCGTCGGCCGTCATGTAATCGCGTTGACCCAGGCAGAGACGGCTGTGCCGGGTGGCCGCCCGGGTAACGGAGCCATTCATCCTGTGACCCGAGGTGGCCAGGTCCCGCCGGCAGACAATCATGGCCACTGCACCGGAGCCGAGGGTCAAGGTGGCGAATTGATCGCGGAAGGCTTCGGGCGTGGCCTGCGGTTGGGCCAAGCGGAAGATGGTCGCCTCGACCACTTCACGAGAATTCTCGCCATCCACGATGAGGCCGTATTCCACGAGTCCCGATTCGATCATCATCCCGACACTGGCCATGGCATTGACAAAGCCCAAGCAGGCGTTACCGATGTCGTAGTTGATGCAGTGTTCGGCCAGCCCCAAATTGCCGTGAACCAGGCTGGCCACCGAGGGCTCGATGTAGTCCTTGCAAACCGACGTGCTGATCAGGCAGCCGATGGCTTCGCGAGGAATGCCCGATGCGTCCAGCACCTTTTCCGCGGCCAGGGTGGCGACATCACTGGCCTGTTGGTCGGTATCCCAGAATCGTCGTTCGCGAATGCCGGTCAACCCCTCGATCAGCCCGGGCTTGATGCCCAACCGCGCCATGGTGTCGGCCAATTGCGATTCGATATCTGCGGATGTGATGATAGTGGAGGGCAGTGCGCATTCCACGGCTTCGATGGCCACATTCTTGAAAAACATCGGCTGCATGACGGTCCTTCCCCTTTTGGATCATGATTGGGTCTGCTGAAGCCACAACTCAAGCCGGTCTCATATCACGGTCGCCAGGTGAAAAAAACCGCAAACCCATCCGAATGGTGTGGTATACGAAGCTATGAAACTCGATGATTTGGCATTTATCCAACCCCTTTCATCCGGCATATGGCTGGCCAACGGACCCGCCAACAGCCGGTTTCCGCATTGCAACGGGTTTGTGTTGCAGGGTGACCGGACGGTGCTGATCGATGCCGGCATCGGTGCGGAGCGCATCTGCGACATTGACACCCGCCTGCCCATCGATACGCTGATCATCAGCCACTCGCACCCGGATCACATTTTGGCTTGGCATATACTTGCCGACCGGCAGCTGCTGCTGCCTGCTCAAACGCCGGATTCGGTTGGCGACCTGACATCACTGGGCCAGCGATTCGTCGAGGGCCGGGAGGATGCGGCCCATTGGACCCGGGTGGCCGAACGCCTCGGTATCCGTCCCCTGCGCCAGCCGGAGGGTCGGTTCGATGATGGCGACACGCTGGATCTCGGCAGCTTGCAATTACAAGCCATTCACGCCCCCGGCCACCTGGACGACCACTATTGTTTCCTGGAAACCGTATCCGGGACGTTGTTGTCCATCGATATCGATTTCACCGGCTTCGGTCCCTGGTACGGCAACCCGGAGGGTGATATCGAGCGCTTCCGCGACAGTGTGCTCAAGCTGCGCAGGGTGCCTTTCAACCGAATCTGTTCCTCGCACAAGGCACCGATCAACCGAACGGAAGCCCCCGAGGCCTTTGGCCGTTATCTGGCTGCATTTGAGCGCCAACGGGATCTCATCTTCGATTTGTGCCGGTCGTCATCCGATCTGGCCACCCTGGTGCGCCGGTCCCCTTTTTACCGTAACCGGATGCCCGATGCCACCCTCCAGCGGATATTCGAAACCCAGATGGTCCGCAAAAATCTGGACCTGCTGGTTCGTGAACGGCGTATCGTCGACGTCGACGGGTGCTACTATCCGCTTTAAATCCGCTTTCCTTCGCTCACGACATGGCAGGCGGCCTAAATTTTTAGGGCATTGATCAGGTCTCCGGCCAGTTTGCGCGCGGCGGCCCGGGCATCCTCTCCCATGGCATCGGGGGTGGTGCAGTGCGGCAAAATGGTTTTATTCACCGCCCGGGCCCGGCAGAAACCGCATATCCGATCAAAAACAATTTGAATCACATCGGCATTGTTTTTAACCGGTCCGGCGCAGGTCACCAGCAGCGCGGCGGGTTTATTTTTGATCAACGACTGGTGGGCCGGGGTGCCGGCTCCGGTGACCAGGCAAAAATGACGGTCGATGAGGGCCTTCATCTGCGCCGTAAAATCCCAGCAGTACAACGGGCTGGCATAAACCACCGCATCGGCGGCCATCATCCGGTCAAACACCATGGGGGCATCATCCTGTTGTGCGCAGCCGGGACGGTCCTCCGTTTTCTGGCATGCGCCGCATCCCAGACACCCATCGATCCTAAGGGCGGTGATATTGAATCGTTCGACGGCATGCCTGCCGGAAAGCTCGTCTTCCACCATCGCCAGTACCGCAGCGGTGTTGCCTTCATGTCGCGGGCTGCCCAAAAGGGTGAGGATGTTCATCCATGACCTCCTTGTCAGTCGGTTCGATGATGGTTGGGTGCAAAGGCGGGTATCGCAGGTAAAGTGAAGCAGATTTTCAGAAGAAATTCAATCTAGCCGGTTCCGGCTGGGAGCATGTTTTTTTATAAGGGAGGTAAACGCCTGGCAATCCATCGGCGGACAGGATGGTATCCCGCCGACTAGAGAGCGACTGGGACCGGTTGTAGGTGCGCCAATGACGCGACAATCGACGACTCGGATGGGCATCAGAAGCTATCTCAAAAATAGGATTTCGGTTCAAGATCAAGGCAGATCAAAGTTTCTAACCGCAGGCATATATTGAATATGTCGAGGATTCGAAACGTGGATCCAACGCAGATATTGGGCTGAAAGACATTTTTGAGATGGCTTCTACTCAAAGAGTTGGATAGGTCTCAGCGGCTTCTGTGTTGCTCGCCGCCATAATGCGCTTTGACCGCATCACGGTCAACGGCACCGTTTTTCTCGGGCAGTCGTTCCACGAACTGCACGTACTGCGGTTTCTTGTAGCGGGCAATCCGGCTGCCCACAAAATCGATCAATTCTCTATCGGTCAGTCGCTGGCCGCTCTTGAGCACGCAGACCGCTTTGATGCCCTCTTTCCATTTCGGATCAGGCACGCCGAACACCACGGTTTGCGTCACCGCCGGGTGTTCGAGAATCACCTTCTCCACCTCAGCGGGGTAGACGTTTTCGCCGCCGGGTTTGATCAATTCCTTCTCCGGTTTGCGGCCGGCGTACCATAAAAAACCGTCTTCATCGAAACGACCCAGATCGCCGGTGTGGTGCCTGCCGTTGCGGAACGTCTCGGCGTTGTCTTCGTCCAGATTCCAGTATCCCTTGAAAACCATGGGCCCCTTCAGGGTAATTTCGCCCGCGTCTCCGGTGTCAACGGGATTGTCGGCCTCATCCACCAGTTCCACCAAACCCAGCGGAATGGGCTTGCCGGCCGAACCGGGGCGGTCATCGTAACGGCCCATGGAGGTCAGGCAGGATGTCTCCGTCTGGCCGTACATGACGTAGAAACAGCCGCCGGTGACCGCCTGGTAGCGCTCGATGGTGTCGGGTGCGTCCAGCCCCATGACTGACCGCAGCGATGAGATATCGGCACCGTTTTTCGCCTGGGCATCGAGAATGGATCCCAGGATCGGTGAGAAATCGAAAAACAGGGACACCTTGTGGGTGGCGATCAGATCAACGGCCCGGTCGGCGTCGAACTTGCTCATATTGATGTTGAGTGCTCCGGCATGAAAGGCATTGACCGCCATGAACAGGCCGGCCACGTGAAACAGGGGCAGCAGGTTCAGATGCACATCGGCGTTGGTCAGACCAAAACAATAGTTGAGGTGCAGGCTGGCGCACAGCAGGTTGACGTGACTCACCAGGGCGCCCCGCGGCCGGCCGGCCACGGCGGCGGTGTGGATGATCACCAAGCCGGCGTCGGCATCGACCGGTTCGGCGGAGAAATGAGCATCGGCCATGAGGTCATCGAACGCCTCGAAAGGACCGGTGCCGGTAAGGTTGACCAGTCGCTGGACCGAGGGCAGACGATCGCGGATGTCTGCCACCATGTCGCTGAAATCGCTATCGACAAATACGATGACCGGCTCGCCATCGTTCAGGTTAAAGGCCACTTCGTCTGCGGAAAGGCGCCAGTTGATTGGCAATACGATGGCGCCCAATGCTGCCGCGGCCCCGTAGATCGAAAAGAAGGCCAGACTGTTCTTGCCCACGACACCGATCCGGTCTCCGCTCCGGACACCGGCCCGCCGAAGTCCGGCGGCCAGTCGATCCACCTGTGATTTGTATGCGTCGAAGGTGATACGCTCGTCCGTGTCGGCCTCAAGCCAAGCGGTCCGGCCCCGGAAGCACTGGGCATTGCGGCAGATCAGGTCATAGAAGGAAAAATCGGTAAGCCCCATGGATCAAGCTCCTTGTACGCTTATTCCGGCATCCGTGATGGCGAACAGTCCTCCGGTATGAGGCAGTCATACACGGCGGCATGGACTTCCCCATCCATCTGACATGAATGGCTAGGCCGGATGGGTTAGCAGTTGTGGGCTATTTGATGGTGGTCACCGGACAGGTCGCTTTCAAAATGATATACTGCGCCGTAGACCCGAGCAGCAGTTTGCGGGTCCGGGATTTTTTTTCGATGCCCACGAAGATCTGGTCGATACTGTTTTCCTTGGCAAAAATAACGATATCTTCTCCGGGAGATAGTCCCCTGGCCATCTCATGGACTTCATGCGCCACACCGGATGTTTCCAAATGATCCCGCACCCGCTTCAGTTCCTGACTCACCCGGGCAATGTCCTCAGGTTTTTCGCTGTGTCCGCCTTCCATGCTGGTAATGACGAACACCTTGGCCTTGAATAGCGATGCGTGCGTTGCCGCCAGATCAAGGGCTGCCCTGGACTCCGCCGAGCCGTTGTAGGCAACGAGAAATTTCATCATCATGCACCCCCTTTTCTCCGGTGACACCTGATAAACAAGCTTAGTCGTGTACGTCCGGAATTAGGCAAATTTGGTCCAGATCTCCCGCTACAGTGCAGACGGGACAGGAATACGTGCGAAAAGTATTACCACCGGCATATAGTCGATATTCCGGGGATAATATTTTGAGCGCAACGCCGATATCGGGTACCTTTGCCAATTCTGGATCTACATCCAGCGTTTGCGACGCTTATAAGACTTGACTTCCTTGAAGGATTTGCGGCCGCCGCCCTGGGTCACCCCCATGTAGAACTCTTTGACGTCCGGGTTGTTTTTCAACTCTTGCGATGGCCCTTCCAGGACGATTTTACCAGACTCCATAATGTAGGCATAGGTCGAGATTTCCAGTGCAATTCGGGCATTCTGCTCCACAATCAACAGCGTCGTTTTCATCTCCTGATTGATACGCCGGACATTGTCGAATATCTCTTTGACCAGAAGGGGCGCCAGCCCCAGAGACGGTTCGTCCAGCATGAGCATGGTGGGGGATGCCATCAATGCCCGGGCAATGGCGATCATCTGCTGTTCACCGCCCGAGCAATACCCCGCCAGCCGGTTGGTGATCCTGGCCAGGCGGGGAAAATGATCGTACATGAGGTCCTGATCCTTGCGGATGGCCTGGCCGCCGTCCTTGCGGGTAATCGACCCCACCCGGATGTTCTCGTCTACGCTGAGGTGCTTGAACACGCGGCGGCCTTCCGGAACCATCACCGCGCCGAGCTTGACCACCTGGGTACCCAGGACATTGGTGATGTCCTGGCCCTCGAACTTGATATACCCGTCTTTGATAAATCCGTTTTCCGGTTTGAGCAGGCCGCTGATGGCCCTTAGCGTGGTGGTCTTGCCGGCGCCGTTGGTGCCTAACAGGGAGACGATGCCTCCTTTGGGCACGCTCAGACTGACGCCGCGCAGCACCTGGACGATGTCGTTGTACACGACCTCGATGTTGTTGACGTCCAGAAGGTTGCCATTGGTTGATTGCTCAGTCATGCTTTTATTTTCTTTAGGGGATTGCCGGTCTGATCATACGTTTGGTCGCATTTTCAGCGTTCGCCGCAGCGGCGCATCCTTTACTAATGCGCCGCTGCGGCTGCCGTGAATCTGCGGTAAGCTCGACAATCGCCCAACTCGGGTTTGATTCTGTTTCGCGAAGCGGCTATTATCTAATTTTTTTCACATACTCGGATTCAAACGGTGCACCGATTTCAAAGAACAGCCCCCCCTTGGAGCCGTAAAGCTGCAGTTTGTCGACACCTTCGCGATCCGTTTTCGAGAATGTCACCGGACCCACGGTGGTTAACGAATTGTAGGCGTTGTTCCCGTTCATGGCCAGCAGTTCCTCGTACAAGGTCGCACGGGTGATTTTTTTGCCTTTGGCTTTGGCGCGCCGCATGGTCTCCACGGCAACCTGGGCGACCATGATGCCGTTGGTATAGTTGACATCCTTGGCCACACCCTCATCCCGGCCATATCGTTTGGCCAGGGCAAACTGCTCGTCCCTGCCCGGCCCCTCGGTAGTCATCATTTTGTATGATGTGGTCCAATAGTAGTTCTCATTGGCAGCCGACCCGGCCAAGGAGACCAGCGCGGGACCACCGGCATAATGACAACCCAAAAAGGTGATCTTACCCGCTTCGCCGTAGGTTTTGGCAATCATGCCCAGGCTCTGGGCCCCTTTCAGCATGGTGGCGACCGGCGGCTGCACGGTTTGGCTGATGACGTACTGCACACCTTTGTCTTTGAAGCGGTTGAGCATGGCGGTGTTGTCCAGATCCTTGCCATGTTCCACGATTTCGACCAACTCGATGCCCAACCCTGCATCGACGGCTTTTTGAACGTCATCGCGGGGGGCGCGTCCGAAGGCCGAGGGGTGCAGGAACAAGGCCACTTTAGGTTTTCCGCTGCCCTTATGGTTGGCGGCCACATATTCGGCCAGGCCGACCGCCTGACTGGAATAGGAAGCGATGGGCAGAAAGATATAATCGTTGCCCTTTAAATTGTCGGCATGAAAGGACGCCGGCAGAACCGGAATTTGTTCCTCCTGAAAATCCTGGCGCAAGGCCATCGTGCTGCCGGTGGAATAGTTCAGATAGAAGACAATCTCCTCGTCCAGGAACTCTTCAAAATTTCTCTTGGTAATTTCGGTCTTGTAACCATCATCACGAATAAAGCACTCCAGTTTGTCATCGCCCAGGAGTTTTTCGTCGTTGGCAAATTTGACATAGTCCTCCACGCCTTTGGAGTAGGGGCTGCCCACATCAGATGTCGGGCCTGTGATGGCGATGGAAAGCCCCATTTTGTAAGTTTCGCCTGCAACGGCCTGCGTGGAAAATCCGGCCGTCAGCATAAATGACAATACAACCAGCACGATCATGAACGGTTTGTTCCTCATTTCTCCCTCCCTTTTTTTGTGGTTGTCCAATAACCCAAGACAAGAGGAGATATAGTGGGTCCATCCCCTATGATTGACGCAATGGCCGGTTTTGCTAGACGGTATGTCTATCAGTAACGAAACGGCCACAATTTGAAATATGATCGCGTAATCCGCCACCAGTTGGCGATCCCACGGGGCTCGAACATCAGAAAGAGCACGATGACCAGACCGAAGGAGAGCGGGCGAAAGGCCGTGGCCACGTCACCGATCGCCGTGAAGAAGTGGCCCACGAATTCAGCAAAGTGCTCCACCTGAAGTTCAAGCATGAGAATTGCCACCGGTCCAAAGAAGGTGCCCACCAAGGTCCCCAGTCCACCCACGATGGCCATGGCCAGGTAGGAGATGGAGTGGTGCAGGGTGAAGGATTCGAACCCCACCCCTCGCCACAGATAGGCGTGCAGGGCCCCGGCCATACCGGCGAAGAAACCCGATAAGGCAAATGCGTAAACCTTGGTAAAGCCGGGGTGCATGCCCATGGCATCCGCGGCCCGGTCGTTGTCCCTGACGGCCACCAGGCAGCGCCCATGCTTGGAACGCAGTATGTTGCGCACGGCAAATCCCAAAATGATAACGATGACCAGGCAGGCATAGTACCAGAAAAGATAATGGTCCTTGCGCCCAACCTTGCCCGTGAACCAGAAGACCCTGCCGATGGCGATGGTCTGTCCCTGGTTGAAAAACCGCATGAAATTGATGGTCCACTGGAAGATCATCTGAAAGGAGAGGGTGGCGATCACCAGGTAGAGGTGTTTCAAGCGTAGCGACGGCAGACCGACAATGGCGCCGAACGCGGCGCCGACACCACCGGCCACCAGAATCATCACCGGCCACCAATGCGTAATCAGCATGTGGTTGGTGCCCAACACCCGGGCGAAACTCGCCAGGGTGTAAGCACCGACGCCCACGAAGGCGGCGTGGCCGATGGAGATCAGCCCGGCGAATCCGGTCAGCAGGTTCAGGCCGTAGACGGCGACGATGGCGATCAGGATGCTGTCTATCACCAGCATATATTTGTTGCTGAGTTCGAAAAACAGTGGCCAAACAAAGAGCGATGCCAGGAAACACACGAAAATCAGCCGGTCCAGGTGTGTCCGGAAGATGCGCTGCTCATCCTTGTAGGAGGCGAAAAAATTACCCGTGGCTAACCAACGATTCTCAGACATAACCTACACCCGCTCGATTTCATGGATCCCGAAGAGGCCATGGGGTTTGAACAGCAATATGATCAACAAGATGACGTAGGGCAATACATCCGCTGTGCCGAAAAGACCCCATTTGCCATCCAGGTAGCCGGCGGCGAACTGCTGGATCAGGCCCATGATGATACCGGCCACGATGGCGCCGTAGATGGAATCCAGCCCGCCCACGATCACCACCGGAAAGACGATGATGCCGAAAGAGTGCAGCACATCGAAGTTCAGGCCGGTGATGTTGCCGATGATGCCGCCGGCGGCGGCCGCCGAAAGCCCTGCCGTGGCCCAGGCCAGGCCGAAGACCTTGGGGACGGAAATGCCGATGGACATGGAGGCGAACTGGTCGTCGGATACCGCCCGCATGGAGATGCCGACGGTGGATTTTTTGAAAAACCAGGTGAAGGCGCCGATCATGGTGAAGGTGATCACCACGCCCACCATCTGGGTCCAGGACATGGAGAGGCCCCAGAAGGAGATGGGGGTTTTGGGCAAAAATCCGGGGAAGGAGAAATTCTCCGAGCCGAAGGGTGTCAGGTAGATGATGCCGTCGATGATGGACATCAAACCGATGGTGACCATGATCACCGAGATGATGGGCTCGCCGATCAGACGCCTCAGAAAGATTCGCTCCACGCTCATGGCCAGGAAAAAGGTGATCACCATGCTGAGCAGAAAGGAGAGCACGATGTGTACGCCCGCAAACACGGTCAGGGCATAGGTGATGAACGCGCCGGAAGCGATGATCTGTCCGTGGGCGATGTTCAGCACCTTGCTGGATTTGTAGATCAGAACGAACCCGAGGGCCGAAAGGGCATATATCGATCCCACCACGATTCCGCTGACCACCAGTTGGAAAAAATAGACCATCTTACAATCAGACCCCTTCCACGGTGTAGAAACGAATGGTGGTTTTCACCGTCGTCGACTGACCGTCCTGATATTGAAAAAAGGCTTCGACCTCTTTCTCCGTCACGTCATCGTCGTAGAGCGCCTCGTAGAGATGTTCGTATTTTTCACGTACGAACTTGCGCCGGATTTTGCCGGTCTTGGTCAATTCGCCGTCGTCCACGTCCAAGAGTTTATATAGAATTGCGTAGCGCTTGATTTTGAAATGTTCTTTTTCCGCCCGCTGGTTGACGTGGATCACTTCCTTGTGGACCAGCTTGGCCACTTCCGGTTTGCCGGACAGGTCCATGAAGGTGGTATAGGAGATGCCCCGATCCTCGGCCCATTTGCCCACGACAATGGGGTCGATGTTGATCAGGGCGGAGACGAATGCGCGTTGGTCTCCGAAGATCACCGCCTCCTTGATGTATGGGCTGAATTTGAGCTTGTTCTCCAGGAACATGGGGCTGAACATCTCCCCGTCCTTGTTGTGCATCACGTCGGAAACCCGATCGATGACCACCAGGTGTCCGTTATCGTCAATGTAGCCAGCATCGCCGGAGTGCAGCCAGCCCCCTTCCAGCAGCTCCTCGGTTTTTTCGGGCAGGTTGAAGTAGCCGGGGGTCACCGATAGGGAGCGGGAGAGGATTTCGCCCTCTTCGGAGATGCGGCATTCGGTGCCGGGCAGCGGTTTTCCCACGGTATCCGGCCGCACGTCGCCGTCACGGTGCATATAGGCGATGCCAACAATTTCGGTCTGACCGTAGATCTGTTTCAGATTGACGCCGATGGCCTGGTAGAAGGTGAACAGTTCAGGACCCAGGGCGGCGCCGCCGGTGTAGGCCCGCCGCAGACGCAGCAGACCGATCTGGTTGATCAGGGGGCGGAACAGGATCTGGTGGCCCATCCAGGCGAGAAGTCGCAGGGTTACGGGCATGGGTTCGCCGCTCATGCGATAGCGGGCCGCCTTTTCGCCAATGCTGATGAAGGTTCCGTAAACCCAGCGGTTGAGCCAGTAGGATTCGTCGATTTTGAGCCAGATCTGGGAGCGAATGGTCTCATAGATGCGGGGTGCGCCAAACATGAAGTGGGGACCGATCTCCTTGAGGTCCTCCATTGCGGTTTCCACGGATTCGGG
>JAAUYD010178813.1_pt1 | contig 11471 bp, 11 predicted proteins | sample 7278101 | NCBI WGS metagenome assembly JAAUYD01 (sample SAMN14350128, study PRJNA611818) | marine sediment metagenome | isolation source: surface marine sediment (0.6m) | place: French Polynesia: Moorea | collected 2018-08 | reverse complement strand
GGCTGAGTTCCAGTTGATCGCACCCTTGGTCACGGTGGCGTTGCAGCGCATCTGGGTTTCGCGCCAGGAGAGTGAGGGCGCACAAAGCCGGCCTCAGGAAGAGGATGTTACCAAGAAGCGCGCAAATGTTGCGTTTGACAGCTTCGGCGCCACCACCTTGAGCCCGCGCGAGCACCAGATCGTCAGACTGCTCATTTCAGGTGAGTCCGCAAAGTCAATCGCCCGGATCCTCGGCATCACGCCCGGAACGACCCAGAACCATATCAAGCACATCTATTTGAAGCTTGGGGTCTCCTCCCGCGGCGAGTTGTTCGGCCGGTTCATTGACGAACTCACTCAGTGTGAAGCTGCCTGAAACGGGACCCTAGGCGCAAACGACTGAGCGCCTGCGGGCGCGGTCGGCCTTTACCAGAAAACCGTTCCTTTCGGCTCAACTGGTCCTGGCTTTGCCTGGCCGGTGTGGACGTTGAGCCGGCGATTTATGACGTCAAACATGTTCTTGAGGAGGACGCAATCATGGGCCGCAAGAAGCCGTCGACAGAGCAAATCATGACCCACCTGCGCGAGGCGGAGGAGTTGCTGGAGCGTGGAATGAAAACCGGCGAGGCCTGCCGGCAGATCGGCATCAGCGTTCAAACCTATTATCGCTGGCGCCGTGAGTTTGGCGGGATGAAGGTCGATCAGGCTCAGAGGTTGAAAGAGCTTGAAGAGGAAAACGCGCGGCTGAGACGTGCAGTTTCCGATCTCACCCTCGACAAACTGATCTTACAGGAGTCAGCGGAAGGTCCGCTCTAAACCGACCGCTATCGGCGTTTGCCTCCCCTGCCGGATGTACCCCATTCCCGCAGGCGGACTTGCCATGTCTGGAGCCCGGTTCTGAGCCTCTTCATTCGGCCTCAGCAAGAGATTTAGCACACCTCTTAACAGAACCTTACCAACTTTATTAAAATCAATGTAACCCAATAGTACATTTGGATCATTCAATATTGATGATTGTTAAATCACCCATACTCAGTCAAAATCATAATATAACTCAAATATAACGCTCAGTTCTTGGAGTATAAGAAAGGTCGTAATAATGGCAAAAAATCCCATGCCAGGCTTCAAAAGTATAAGCTTTGCGACATGTGCTCAGAAATTTTCGCAAAGATTCGCAAAATGCCGCTCCGGCGTGGCCGCGATTGAGTTTGCCATCACCATGCCGGTCCTGATCATGCTGCTGGCCGGCTCGATCAATTTTGGTCATGTGATCTTCGTCAAGCACTCCATGCAATCGATCGCCGGCGAGACCTTGCGCGCAGTATCGTATGGGCTTGTGGAACAGTCGTCCGCGATCGCTTCCGCGAGAGCAAAGATGGCCCGCCTGGTCCGCGATGGCACCACCATAACCATCAACGAGAATGTGGGCGCCAACGAAATCACGGTGACCATCACCCAAACCGCCGAGGCGGCCACCTTGATGCCGCTGCCGTTCGTCAGTGCCGAAATGTTCGCTGACAATCTGACGGTGAACGTTGTGGCACCGCGCATCACCGCGTTCGATCAGAGCCCCAATCCTACCTAGGTCAACCCCTCGCACCCCCACGAGCACAGGTAAGTGAGTTTTAAAATGAGTATCGCGCAGGACACCAACCAAAGCTTCTGGAGGAACAAGTCCGGATCCACCGCCATGATGGCGTCCATCTTCCTGCCCGCCCTGATTGGGTTTGGTGTGCTGGCGGTCGATGTGGGCCACTATTATTCTCTCAAAACGGAGATGCAGCAGGCCACTGACATCAGCGGCCTGGCCGTGCTCACGCAAATCCGGGACGCCGGAGACACTGAACTGTTGAGCGTTGCCCGGGCTCGCAACGAGTACGCGCCCAATGTACCGGATTTAGCGAACCGGAACATGCCGAAGGCGGCGAAGAACGACGCTGTTCTTCCGAGCGACGTCACTTTCGGCCAATGGGACTTTACCACCAGAACGTTCGACGGTTCTCCCCGCGCCAAACCTGCAAACGCGGTGAGGATCCACGCGAAGCTCAGCGAACAGCGCAACAACGCGGCCCAAACCTTTTTCGGCAAGATTTTCCGGGACAATGTGGACATTGCCGTCGCCTCGATGGCCGTGCTCCCCGTGCCCGCGAGCTTTCACATTCTGTCCCCAAATGCCAACCGCGCGCTGATCCTGCAAAACGGCGACATAGATGTGCCGCGCACCATGGTGAACTCCACCTCAACCCGCGCAATCGACGCGGGAACCGGCAACAATGAGTTGGGCGGGTTCATCCGCACGGCCGGCACCACCCCTGACCTTGCCGCCGAAGCCACCAACGGCCAGCTGGTTACGCGAGTGGATCCGGTGGCGGACTTTTTGAGACACCTGCCCGAACCCACGGTCACCGGTTCGTGCAGCCCCGTAAACATCTTTGATGAGCTCAACCCCATCATACCGCCCGGACGCTATTGCGGCGGCCTCTTCATCCGGAACTTCTCCAACGCCACCCTGAGCCCCGGCACATTCATCATCGAGAACGGACCCTTCGTGGTCGAGAACGCAATCGACACGGTTGACGCCAGCGGCATCCCGGCGCGGGGCACGGTGCAGGGCGACGGCGTGTTGTTGTACATCCAAGGCCGCGCATCCAGCATGCAAGTCCTGGATGGCAACTTCAACATTCGTGCCCAGGCGTCAGGTCCACATGCGGGTGTGGCCGTGCTTGCCGCGCGCGGTCCAGACGCTCCGCCTGTCCTGCTGATTAATGACGCCACCGCCTATTTTGCCGGCGTTTTCTACGCCCCGGCGAGCCGCGTGGATTTCTTCAACGCCAACGTCAACGGCATCTGCACTCAGGTTTGCCTGGTCGCCGACACCATGCGGATCGGCGGTGCACCGCGCCCAGCCGGGGCAGCTCCGAACGCAGCGGGCCGCGAGGGGTCAAGCCGCGTCAACTACGGCTCGATGATGCAGCGACAGGCGAGCCCGTTCACGCCCTTCGGCACCGAACCCCTGCCGCCAACACCACCCGCACTCCGGCGCACGTTCCGGCCCTACATCATCTCCGGCTAACCCGGCAAGACACTCAGCAACATCCAGAACAACAGCAACGAAAAAGGGTTTCCCCATGTCTCAATCAGCCGCTCAAACTGACGACTGCCAGCTCCACGTTCTGAGCCCCGTGCCCAGCGCACCAAGACCTAATCTGCGCCGGGTCAGAGACCATGATGACCTGATTGACGAGTTTATCGTGGAGACCGAAAAACTCACTGACCTGGTTCTGCAGATCGCCACCCACAAGAAAACCGGCCGCCTGACGGAGTCGTCTCAGAAACTCTATACCTTGGTCAAGCTGGTGCACGCCGACGTGCTGGCCAAGCTTTCCGTGCTGGTGTCGTCCGATCTCAGGCCCAACGAAATTGTGGACATTGAAGAGGGTGTTCAAAAGCTCGCCCACCAATGCATCCGCACCATCTCCGCCTTGCGCGGCTACCAGTGCACACACAAGAGCCCGCTCTCACCGGCGAGCGAGCGCAAGAACTGATCTTTCGGCAAGGATGGCACTTGCCGGCCCCACCCAGGCCCGAGCAAAGATTGACGAAAAATCCCCCACCTAAGTTGAGTGTAGACCTATGACCAGAATGCAGAGACTGAAGAGCAAATTTTGGAAGAACGAAGATGGCGCCACGGCGGTCACCCTCTCAATGGTGTTTCCGATCCTCCTCGGATTCGGCGTCCTGGCGGTTGATGTGGGCCATTTCTACTCTGAAAAATCCCGGCTCCAGCAAGCCGCGGATCTGGCCGGCCTCTCCGTCCTGGCGAAGATCCGAGATGACGGAGAGGCGAACACCAAATACGTCTCAGAAGCCATTGCGCACTACCGAACGCCGCTGCGCGAATATGCTCAAAAAAACCTGCCGGCCGACGTCGGTTCCCAAGCTATTGGGCACTATGACATCTGGTTTGGGCAATGGAATTTCGAAAAAGACTGGCTGGTTCCCTTCGCCGACAGAGCGCCGGCCAACGCCGTTTGGGTCAATGCCAGCTTGGCCGAAGCCCGCGGCAATCCGGTCAGCACCTTCTTTGGCAAAATCTACCAGGATTTTGTCGACGTGAATGTGAGGTCAATGTCGGTGATCCCGATCCCGCACAGCTATCACATTCTGTCCCCAGACGCAGAACCGGCCATGCAGATCACTGGCCACGGTGATTTGGATACAATTACGCTTCAGGTCAACTCCGATGCCGGCAACGCCCTCCATCTCGCCAGATCCCGGTCGTACGGCGGCGTGAGGGCAGACGTCACAGGCGGCACAACGGGTCCGACCGGCGGCGAGCTTGTCTCTGGCGTGAACCCGGTCGCGGACTTCCTGGAAGACCTGCCCGCGCCGAGTGTGGGCGGTTGCTCGGAGACCGGGTACGTGACCAGCGGTCCAACGCCGGAGTTGGATGGGGGGGTTTATTGCGGTGGCCTCACCATCACCGGAGCGGACAGCGTCACGCTCAAGCCAGGCATTTATGTGATCAAAGGCGGCCCTTTGCGGATTGACGCGTCCATGGCCCACAAGCCGATCAAGGGTGATGGCGTCTTGATCTACCTGGCTGACGAGCACGCCGAACTCCGACTTGACGGCGGCGCCGTCTCAGTTCGTGCTCCAAAGACCGGGGAGTGGGCCGGTGTGGCCATCATGTCCGCCCGGGGCGACGATGCACCAACGCTGCACCGCATCGTGGACACCGCCCTATACATATCCGGCATCTTCTACGCGCCGGGTTCGCGCGTTGAGTTCGCTCAGGGTGGCTTCAACAGTGTGTGCCGGTATCTGTGCTTTGTGTCTGATACCCTGCAGATCACCGACACCTTTATCAACTCCGGACCGTTCATGGCTGGCCGCCTCAACCCATTTGCAGACGGGGCGTCGCTTCCAGCCGAACCGCCCACCTTGAAGCAGAACATGCGCCCCTACCTGGCAGACAAGGAGAAGTTCGGCTTTTACTGAACCTCCATTTTCATCCTTGTGATGAGGTGTGACTGGCCAAAGGCGGCGTGCTGACAGACAGTTGCCCGAGTTAAGCCCAGGACAGGGCGGCTCAGCCTATTTCGGCCCTTTGGGTGGAAATCAGGCTGTGGCCGTCCTATATTATGGCGAAACAGAGGCAAATCAGGGCGCTTTAGTGATAATCTGCGCCCCGATGGCTCTTGCCACATTTTGCCCTTTATCCACCCCTAACGCCTTTCGGAGGTTAAATAACAGTATGGGGAAACGGATGGCTACGATCGCCCTTGTGGATGATGACCGGCACATTCTGACATCAGTCTCGATGGCCTTGGAAGCGGAAGGTTACGGCCTTCACACCTATTCGGATGGCGCAGCAGCCCTGCAAGGCTTGTCTGACAACCCGCCGGATATGGCCATTTTCGACATCAAGATGCCGCGCATGGACGGCATGGAACTTCTGCGGCGCGTGCGGCAGAGCTCTGACATGCCCGTCATCTTCTTAACCTCAAAGGACGATGAGATTGACGAGCTGTTCGGCCTCAAAATGGGCGCCGACGACTTCATCCGCAAACCGTTCTCACAGCGCCTGTTGGTGGAGCGCGTGAAAGCGGTGTTGCGCCGCGCGGCACCTAAGGATGCCGCGGCCGTGATCGAAACCAGCACCCGGGCCATTGAGCGCGGGAAGCTGGCCATGGACCCTGACCGTCACCTGTGCACCTGGGGCGGCAAGCCGGTGACCTTGACCGTGACCGAGTTCCTCATCCTGCAGTCCCTCGCCCAGCGCCCCGGCATCGTAAAGAGCCGCGATGCGCTGATGGATGCAGCTTATGACGATCAGGTTTATGTGGACGACCGCACCATCGACAGTCACATCAAACGGCTGCGCAAGAAGTTCAAAGCCGTTGACGACAGTTTTGACGGTATCGAGACGCTGTACGGCGTGGGATACCGCTTTAAAGAGGCTTAAACCAGTTAGGCGGCCCGGCCGGCCCGCCGGCTGGGCCGTTATTATCAAGTTGTAACGCCTTGAGTTCGGCGTTATGGGGCGGGAATGGTTGCTGACGCAGAACAGGACACAAGCTTTCAGAAGGGCGACCTGAAAGACTTGAGCGCAACAATGGGTGCGGCGGGCACAAAGGCCGCCTCGCGCTTCGGCAATATATTGACCAAATTTGCCCCCGGCAGTCTCACCGCGCGCATTATCATCATCAACTTTATCGGCCTGATCATTCTGGCGTCAGGCATCTTCTACCTCAACCAGTTCCGCCAGGGCCTGATTGACGCCCGGGTGGAAGCCATGATGAGCCAGGCCCAGATCATTGCCGGCGCCATCGCTTCGTCCGCCACTGTGGACACCTCCGACAGCGTGGTGCTCAACCCGGAACGCCTTCTTGAGATGCACAAGCAGAACGCCATCCCCACGGCGGAAGAGCAGTTCGGCAATTTCGATTTCCCCATCAACCCTGAACAGGCCGGCCCCGTTCTGCGCAAGCTGGTGGCCAGAACCAAGATCATTGCGCGCATGTTCGACCAGGAGGGCGTGCTTCTGGCCGATTCCAACTTCCTCAATGCCTCCGGCGCAGTGCTGCGGTTCGAGCTGCCGCCGCTGGATGTTGAGAAGGAGAGCATCTTCAAAACCTGGTGGACCATGGCGCGCGACTGGTTCTCCGCCAACGACTACCCGCTGCAGAAAGACTTCAACAGCGAGAACGGCAAGGAATTCCCGGAAGTGCTCGCCGCGCTGAACGGCGCTTCGGTGAGCGTGGTGCGGCAGAACGAAAAAAGCGAGGTGATCGTCTCCGTGGCGGTCCCGGTCCAGCGTTTCCGTGCCGTGCAAGGGGCGCTCGTGCTCTCGACCCGCGACGGGGAGATCGACGAGACTCTGGTCAACGAGCGCTGGCACATTATCCGCATGTTCGTGGTCGCCGCGTTGGTGGCCGTGCTGCTGTCTTTGGTTCTGGCCAGCACGATTGCCGAACCCATGCGCCGGCTCGCCCGCTCTGCTGATCAGGTGCGCAAAGGCATCAACAAACGCGTGGAGATCCCGGACTTCTCCACCCGGCGCGATGAGATCGGCGATCTCTCAGGGGCGCTGCGCGACATGACCAACGCGCTCTATAAACGCATTGATGCCATTGAAGGCTTCGCAGCCGACGTGGCCCACGAGCTGAAAAACCCGCTCACCTCGGTGCGCAGCGCGGTGGAGACGCTCGACTATGTTAAGGACGACGCCCAGCGCTCCCGCCTTATTGAGATCGTGAAAGACGACGTGAAACGTCTGGACCGCCTCATCTCCGACATTTCAGACGCCTCACGCCTCGATGCCGAACTGGCGCGCAACGAGGCCGAACCGGTGGATGTGCGCGATCTGCTGGAGACCTTCGCACAGCTGGCCAACGAAACCGCCAGCGAGAACGGCTCGACGGTCCACCTCAAGGTGGAACCGGCCCAAGCTCAGATGCGCCAGAAATCTCAATCAGGTGAAGAGAACAAAGAAGGCTTCTTCGTCATGGGTCATGACAGTCGCCTGGGTCAGGTGGTGCGCAACCTTCTGGACAATGCGCGCTCCTTCTCACCTCCCGGATCTGATGTTTGGATCACCCTGCGCCAATTGCCGGGGCAGGTGGAGTTCCGCGTTGAAGATAAGGGCCCCGGTATTCCGGAAGAAAACCTGGACCGCATCTTCAACCGCTTCTACACCGACCGCCCGGAAGATGCCTTCGGAGAAAACTCAGGCCTTGGTCTCTCCATTTCCAAGCAGATCGTGGATGCCCACCGGGGCCGCATCTGGGCGGAGAACTGGTACACCCAGCCTACCGGCAACCAGGCACCTGAGATCGGCGGGGCCCGCTTCACCGTTCGCCTGCCCGTGCGGCCCACCGAGCGCCGCCGGGGCTCTAGCCAGAACACTGACAAGGCTTGATGCCTGAACAGAAGAACCTGCACGGCACGTGCGTGGCGGTTGGAACACGCGGCGTCCTGCTGATCGGTCGTCCAGGCAGCGGAAAATCGGATCTTGCTCTCAGACTAATCGACCAGCCTGGCCGGGGAACGGGCGGAGATCTCGTGACAACCCGCCTGGTGGCCGATGATCAGGTGATGGTACGCCGCTCGGGAAGCCGTCTTATGGCCAGCGCCCCGCCCGCCCTGAAGGGGCTTTTGGAAGTGCGCGGCCTTGGGCTTTTGTCGTCGCCGGCTCTTGAGGAGGTTGTGCTGAGGCTGGTCTTGAGGCTGGTCCCGGGCGGCGAGCCGGAGCGTATGCCGGGGCCGGATTTTGAGGATCTGGAAGTCCTGGGGATCTCCTTGCCGGTTCTGGAAATCGATCCCTTCAAGGCCTCAGCCCCCGCCAAGGTGCGCAGCGCAGCTGCCCTCAGCCAGTCTTTGTTTTCCAGAAAGGGGTAAGTCTCACCTTGCGAACCGGGCGGCTTCACCGCATGATATCGCCTGGGAGATAGGGAGTGATGGGTGGATGAAAGGACAATTGGGCCAATGATCGGGCTTGTTCTGGTCACGCATGGGCAACTTGCGTCCGAATTCCGGGCTGCTTTGGAACATGTGGTTGGGCCGCAGGAGAATATGGAGACCATCTCGATCGGCCCGGACGATGACATGGAACAGCGGCGCAGCGACATTCTGGACGCCGTCGCCCGCGCCGACAGCGGCTCCGGCGTGATCCTTCTGACCGACATGTTCGGCGGCACGCCCTCTAATCTCGCCATCTCCGTTATGGACAGCGCCAATGTGGACGTGGTGGCCGGGATCAACCTGCCCATGCTGATCAAGCTGGCCAGCTCGCGCACGGGCAAAACGCTCACCCAAGCGGTGGATGATGCCCAAGAAGCCGGCCGCAAGTACATCAATGTGGCGAGCCGCATCCTTTCTGGTGAAAACAGCTGAGCCCGCCTCCCCCATGCATCGCCGGACCCTGAACATCTGTAACGCAAAAGGCCTGCACGCCCGCGCCTCTGCCAAGTTCGTCAAGTGCGCTGAGACGTTCGATGCGGAGGTCTCCGTGTCCCGCGACGGGCTCACGGTACCGGGCACATCGATCATGGGCCTCATGATGCTGGCCGCCGCCAGGGGCTGTGATGTGGAGGTGGAAGCCACCGGACCTCAGGCTGAGGAAGCCCTTAAGGCCCTGAGTGATCTGGTTGAGCGGAAGTTCGACGAGGATGATTGAGCACACGATATAAAGATTAGTTTATATCAACTTGCAAAACACTCACCCGACTGATAAGACGCCCCCACACGATCGGTGAACGCGCCTGACCATGCGCGCAACAATTCCAGGAAATTTAAAAAATGGCTGACGCAAAAGATTACATTGTGGCGGATATCTCGCTTGCGGAGTTCGGGCGCACGGAAATCACCATGGCCGAGCACGAGATGCCGGGCCTCATGGCAGTGCGCCGGGAATATGAAGGCTCAAAGCCCCTTAAAGGCGCCCGCATCGCCGGCTCCTTGCACATGACCATTCAAACCGCGGTGTTGATTGAAACTCTGGTGGCTCTTGGCGCGGAAGTGCGCTGGGCTTCCTGCAACATCTTCTCCACGCAAGATCATGCCGCCGCAGCAATTGCCGCAGCCGGCATCCCGGTCTTCGCCGTGAAGGGCGAAACCCTTGAAGAATACTGGGATTATTGCGACCGGATCCTGGACTGGGGCAATGGCGAAACCGCCAACATGATTCTGGACGATGGCGGCGATGCCACCATGCTGGTGCTCCACGGCGCCAAGGCGGAAACCGATCCCAGCGTGCTGGAAAACCCCCAGTCGGAAGAAGAAGAGTATTTCTTCGCCCAGGTGAAGAAGCGCCTGGCGGCCGATCCCGGCTGGTTCTCCAAGGTCCGGGCCAACATCCAGGGTGTTTCGGAGGAAACCACCACCGGCGTCATGCGCCTGCACCAGCTGCAGGAGCGCGGCGAGCTGCCGTTCCCGGCAATTGACGTGAACAACTCGGTCACCAAGTCGAAGTTCGACAACAAATATGGCTGCCGCGAAAGCCTGGTGGACGCCATCCGCCGCGGCACCGACGTGATGATGGCCGGCAAGGTGGCTATCGTCTGCGGCTATGGCGATGTGGGCAAAGGGTCAGCCCAATCACTGGCCGGCGCTGGTGCCCGGGTGTTGGTGACAGAAATCGACCCGATCTGCGCCCTTCAAGCGGCCATGGATGGCTTTGAAGTGGTGACCCTGGATGACGCCGCCCCCCGTGCCGACATCGTGGTCACCGCCACGGGCAACAAAGACATTGTCACGATCGAGCACATGCGCGCGTTCAAAGACATGGCGATCGTCTGCAACATTGGCCACTTCGACAATGAAATTCAGGTGGCAGCCCTGAAAAACCTGAAATGGACCAACGTGAAACCCCAGGTAGACCTGATCGAGTTTGCCGACGGAAAGCGCATGGTGCTGCTGTCGGAAGGCCGGCTGGTGAACCTGGGCAACGCCACGGGTCACCCGAGCTTTGTGATGTCCGCTTCGTTCTCCAACCAGACCCTGGCCCAGATCGAACTCTGGAACAAAGGGGACAGCTACGAAAACAAGGTCTATGTGCTGCCGAAGCATCTGGACGAGAAGGTCGCCGCGCTGCACCTGGAGAAACTGGGCGCCCAGCTGACCCAGCTCAGCAAGGACCAGGCCGCATACATTGGCGTGGAGCAGTCCGGCCCCTTCAAACCGGAAGAATATCGCTACTAAACTCCGGTCATTTGCGAGACAAAATCCGGCGCCCAACCAGCGCCGGATTTTTTTTGTCACCTGAAAGAGTGTGGCCTGTGTGACTCAGCCCCGGCAAAATCACCAGCTTTCGGCAACCCGGGCTACCAAATCAGCAAGTCCTTGTTGTATACGGGCAGAGCTGCATGTTCAGGTGATTCGTTTCCAACACGGCGCATCAGAGCCTCAGGGTAAGTATTGGGCGTTAGGGGAGAGATACTGCCGGGCGGGCCGCAGTTTCGGGACAAGCCCACCGGCACAACAATGAAACAAGGAATGGCCGATCCACAATGTCGGGCGGATCGATACGGGCAATTTGGGTGGAGCGATGGCAGAGGGGTGCGTGCGCCGGCGCGGCCATTCTTCTGGTCAGCACAGGCCCAGCCAACAGCGCCACATCCAATTGGTCGCTCCCGGTTCGTATTTCCTCAGATCTCCTGCTTATCATCACCGTTGCTCTTGCCATCATCATTGTGATTGGCGCGGCCATCATCATCCACCGAGCCCGCCGGCAGGTGGCCGATGTGTCCGAACAACTGGCCGACTTTGAAGCCAAACTGAACGATGCCGAGCTGCTTCTGTCGGCAGAACCCCACCTGCTCTTCATCTGGACCGGCCAATCCACCACCCCCGATCGCGTGTCCGGTGACATGCGCGGCGCCTGCAATGTGCCTAAGGAAACCGCCCGCCTGCCCGACTTCCCCTTCTGGCTGGAGCCGCAGTCGGCCAGCCAGCTCACCGAGCATCTTGGCAAGCTCAGAGCGGAAGAG
>JAAUYD010146546.1_pt1 | contig 11476 bp, 13 predicted proteins | sample 7278101 | NCBI WGS metagenome assembly JAAUYD01 (sample SAMN14350128, study PRJNA611818) | marine sediment metagenome | isolation source: surface marine sediment (0.6m) | place: French Polynesia: Moorea | collected 2018-08 | reverse complement strand
GGTCTCCACTGGCCGTTCGACCGTTGCTTTGGCACTCGACCCGCATGGTTCCATCGTAGGTGACGATGGGACTACCATTGGGTTTGTAATTGATCAAATAGCTGCCGCAACGCAGGCTGCGTAATCGAATCGGCGGCCATGGCCTGGGGCGGAGAATCGGTTCCGGATGAGGTTGCCAGGGTTCGGGAAAGGGCGGCTCCGGCAGTGGTGGTTCCGGAATCGGCGGTAATGGATCCGGCAGTGGTGGAAAAGGGCCTTCGGGATTGGGTCTGCGGTCTATATGGGTAGTATTCATGATATAATCTCCTTTTAATACAAAATTGTTTCAACCAGCAGAATAGAGGCGAAAGTGTTATGAACTTACCCAAAAACAGGGAAATCGAACTATGATTCGGATCACAGATGGGAAGTGATTAAGCTCACACCGAAAGGATCTTCAGGAGCAATGCGGATGGACTGGTATGCAGGTTTCCCTGGAAGAGTTATCCCACTACCAAGGTTTCGAACTTAAAGGGCTGAAGGGAATTTGATGGATCTGCTTTTGGCGGGGTTGTGCAACGCCGATGCGAGGATGGCGCCGTTGGGGTATCGACGATCAATGGCGGCCCCTTTGAGACGGACCGCCATTGAGACAGATCATGACTTGATAATTAAATAGACCAAATATGTGATATAAATCGAGAGAAGTATTCCACCTTTGGTTCGGGAAATCACAGGTGTTTTTAACATCATAATCAGCGGCAGCGCGCTGGTGCCCAACATGACCAGGTAGTCGATCCACAATCCGCTTTCGAAAAAGCCACCCGGAATTCCGATGGGGCGAACCAATGCCGCCGCTCCCAATACGCTCATGATATTAAAAACATTGCTGCCCACAAGATTGCCGATGGAGATATCCATCTCTTTGCGCAAGGCCGCAACTACGCTGGTGGCCAACTCCGGAAGTGAGGTGCCAAAGGCAACGATGGTCAGACCGATGAACTTTTCACTGACCCCCAGGACTTTCATAATCAACACCGCCGAATTGACCACCAATTCGGCACCTCCGACGACACCGGCGATACCAACGACGATCATCACCAATTGTTTGCCCCTGGATTCAACAAACCCTATATCCTCTACTTCGGAGAGCACCTCAGCTGCCGGGGCGTCATCCCCGGCGACGACCTCTTTGCGTGCCATGTAGTAATTCATAATGGTGTAAAGAATGATGCCGCCGAAAAGGGTCACACCTTCGAAACGGCTCAAGGTGGAGTCCCACGACAGGACCAGCAGATAGACGGATATGGCCAGCATTATCGGGATATCGAAGCGTACCACCGATCTGTGGCTGTGGATGGGTTGCAAAAGGGCGGCCGTCCCCAGCACCAAGGCGATATTGCAGATATTGCTGCCCACTACATTGCCTACGGCAATCATGCTGTTGCCTTTGATGGAAGAGACCAGGCTGACGACCAATTCGGGTGCAGAGGTTCCAAAAGCGACCACCGTCAATCCGATTACGATGGGTGTGACGCCCAAGCTCTTGGCCAAGCTGGACGATCCCTTCACCAGCCATTCGGCGCCATAGTATAGAAGACAGAATCCGACGCCACATAACAGAATATTGATTAACATGGTTGACCTTTCATGCTCCGTATTTCTCTAGTCGCTTCCAACCATCTCTGATTGTAGGTTTCTTTCGGCGGAAGGTACGATCACCCCGCAGCCTTTGTTGGAATATCTGCAAGCATCCCGAGAATAACATGGTGCTAATTCGTTGAACAATGCCCAGCGTATTTTTTTTTAGCGCGTTCAAGTTCATCGAAACCTGTGGGCACTTATGGCAAAATAGATAGCGACGCGATCGCCAATGGCGTCAGCAAGAGGGGCTGACTGGGCAGCTCGATGGGCAGACCCAGTTCGTCCGCAAAGATGGTGTCGATCCCCGGAAGGCAACAGGTACCGCCCGAGAGGATGATGCGATCCACCTGATGGCCGCGGATGTGATCGGCGACGATGTCGCTGATGCGCTGCAGGGTGGGACGTGCCAGATCAAGAATGCCGTATTTTTCCGGCTGGCGCTTGTAGGCTTCTGCTTCTTCGAAGGTAATATCGTAATGGCCGGCTATGGATAGACCGATGTGCCTTCCGCCCGATGGTTCGTCTCCGCTGAAGATGAGCTCGCCGTTTTGAACCACGGCCGTTCCCGTGGTGCCGCCGCCGATGTCCACCACGGCCGCCTTGTCCAGATGAAGCAGGCGTGCAACGCAGCTGGGTTCATCTTCGACGGCCGCTACTTCGAGACCGGCCCGTTCAAGGATGTTGGTCGACAGGCGTTGATCGGTTCCCGGCGGAAAAGAGGTGGCAGCGGTTGAAATCTCAACACCGAGTTTTTTTTCTGCCTTACCAAGAAGGTCGCGGACAATATCCGCCGCGCCGATAAAGTCCACTACAACACCGTCGCGGACCACTTCGGCCCACTCCAGAAAGGCCGCCACCGGTTCACCGTCCGACCCCAAGACCATTACGACCACATCCGCCGTTCCCAGGTCGACCCCAACGTGCAGGGGGCCCTCGACCTTTTGTGGGGTATCGACGTTGAGCAACTCGGCCGCAATATCCAGTCGGTGCTGGGCTTCATTCCAGGAGATGGGCATATTTATACGATCCTGAAGCTGCCCACCAGGGTGCATCGTCGCAAGCGTACAAATGTGCGTGCGTTGGTGACGCCCTCACCCGTCGGGGTTGAGATGGTCATTGAGGTCCAACCCTCCCCGCCGGCACCGAGTCCGGCCAGGTGGGGGCCATTTTTTACGAATAGGCTGGAGTTGATCTTCTTGGCCATGGTGTCCATGTTCTCGATGTTGCGTGAGTGCAAACCGGCCGTATGCAACAAACCGCGTTCCAACAGCAAGGCCCAATCCAGTGCTTCTTCGAAATTTTTGGCGCGCAGCACCGGCACCAGGGGCATCATCTGTTCGAGACGGGCAAAGACGTGGTCCACGTCCCGGCCCACATCCACGAAGAGCAATCGGCAGCTTTCGGGCACGCTGAAACCGCCGGTAGCCGCAATTTCAGCGGCGTCACGTCCAACCCACTTGGGGTTGGGGCGGCAGTTGGGACCCGGGTAGTCGATCAAAACGGTGCGCGCGATGGCCTCTGTCTGCTCTAAAGAGATCTCCACGGCGCCGCATGCGCTGAGTTCTCTTTTAAACTGATCGGCCACCTGATCCACGACGATGACCTCTTTTTCGTCGGCACAGACGATATTATTGTCGAATGAGGCCCCGGTATAAACACTCTCGGCTGCTCTGACCAGATCGGCGGTTTCGTCCACCACCACGGGCGGATTGCCGGCGCCAGCCGCCATGAGCCGCTTGTTGGTGGTTTTACGGGCCGCTTCCACCACGGCTTCTCCGCCGGTGACAACCAGCAGGTTGATCCCCGGTTGAGTAAACAATTGCTGGGCCACTTCGATGGAGGGCTCCCTGACACAGACCAGTAAATTGTGAATACCAGACTCTTCCACGATGGCCCGGTTCATGATCCGGATGGCCTCCTGGGTCACGCGCTTGGCTGACGGATGGGGAGCAAAAACCACTGAGTTGCCACCTGAGACCATGCTGATGGCGTTGTTGATCACCGTGGCCGCCGGGTTGGTGGATGGGGTAACCGACGCGATAACGCCCCAGGGGGCGTTTTCCACCAGGGTCAGGCCGGTGTCACCGGATATTGCGCTGGGGCTGAGGATTTCAGGACCTGGCGTGCGATCTGCCACCAGGATGTTTTTTTTGGTCTTGTCCTCGATGCGGCCCATGCCGGTCTCTTCCACCGCCATTTCAGCCAGTCGTTTGGCATTGTCGTGGGCGGCTTTGCGCATGGCGGCAACAATCCGTTCACGCAGAGCGATGGTGTTGCTTTTTTGATAGGCGATCGTGGCGGCTGCTACAGCCTGTTCAAGGTCTTCGAAGATGCCCCAGTCTCCTCTTTCCATGGCCATTTTGGCCTGGGGCTGGGTGGACGACAGGGTCCTGAGCACTTCGGTAACGATGGCCTCTATCTCTTGTTTTTGGACTGTCATGAGATCTCCCACACACCGTGAGGTTGATTATTTGGTGTAAATTGCTTTTTTTCCAGCCGTGACCTGGTCGATGATGCCGACAATACTCAGGTCCAGTGGCGTCGTCGCTTCCATGATCATGCGAGCCGAGCTCCCACGGACGAGGAGCACCAGTTCACCTTCACCGGCACCGATGGTATCGGCCGCCACCTGGCTTCCAAAGGTCACATTGCCATCCTTGTCTACGATATCGACCAGCAGAAAGGTCAGGTTCGGTAAACCTGAGTCTCGCACGGTCGACACGACCTGTCCTACGACTCTACCCAATTCCATTGCATGCCTCCTTGTCGGTGTCGGTCAGAAAATCTTATCGGTATCAGCCGGTGGCCCTCTGACGAGTTGCCATCAGATCCAATTGTCGATCAACTATATCCGGCACCGTGGATCGGGTTATTTCTTAATGGGGAAAATGCCCTCCAGGTCCTCGTGCGGACGCGGAATTACATGTACGGCGATAACTTCCCCTACGCGTTGGGCAGCTGCTGCACCGGCATCCGTGGCTGCCTTGCATGCCGCTACATCGCCCCGCACCAGCGCGGTGACCATACCAGCGCCGATTTGCTGGAATCCCACCAATTTTACACGTGCGGCTTTGACCATCGCATCGGCGGCTTCAATTAATGCGACCATACCTTTGGTTTCGATCATTCCCAGTGCATCCATTTCATACTCCTTGTTGGCTGTTGTTGCGTTGGTTATTCCACTCCCCTGGGAGGAGTTCCTATTTTTTTGCCCGGCCTTTGGACTTGCCGCCCTTGGCAGCTGGGGCCTTGGCTTTCTTTTCGGTGCTAATCTTCGAAGTGATCTGTTTCATCATCAGCTCTTCGAGTCCATCTCCCGGTCGGGGGATCAAGTTGGTCCGCAGACATTTGCCGACCCGGTCTGCAGCGGCTTTGCCGGCATCCACGGCGGCTTTACAGGCAGCCAGGTCACCTTCGCAAACCACGCTGATCATGCCGACATCGGCATTCAAGACGGTTTTCACTTTCACCCGTGCGGCCTTGACCATGGCATCGGCTGCTTCGACGGCAGCCACCATACCGTAGGCTTCCACAAATCCTATAGAATCGTTGTTGGCCATGTTGTCCTCTTTTCAGTTATTGGCGATCTATGGTCTAGCGGCACCCGGTCTTCTAAGCTACGCCGGACATACCGCGGTTCAACTACATGATGTGCCGCAGCACCTCTTCAGATATGCTGGGAATTACGGTTTTTCGCACCAGCAGACCCTTTTCAACGGCCGTGGCGGAACCGGATGCCACAGCCATCTCCACCGGGCCGACATCCCCGGCAACGATGCAGAAGGCCTTGCCCCCGACGCCCATGGCAATTCTCACTTCAATCAGATCCACGTCGGCGGTTTTAACGGCCGTGTCGGCTGCGACAATGCAAGAGGCCGCCGAGAAGGTTTCGATGATGCCCACGGCATTGCCGCGTATGTCCGTCAGCGCCATTCCCATGGCGGCGATTACGGCCGGATCGATATTGGGGATCACAAAGTGGTCCACCAAGGTGTCCACTCCCGCTGCCATGCCGGCGTCGATGGAGGCCTGCACGGCCGCCACATTGCTGTAGACCGCCACCACATATTTCCCAGGGCAGATGGACTTGATCATCAGGGGCTCCACATCAGCCGCCTTGATCATGTGGTCGGCAGCCTCTATGCCCACGGCGATGCTGTTAAATTCGATCATCCCAACGGCTTGGATATTGGCCATCAGTTAATCTCCTTGAATGGTTATCGAGGGGCCGACGGTGGTCACGACGCCCTTGATAGAGGAATGTATATTGGCACCCAACGCCCCTTGGGGGATGGCGCCGATCAAATCTCCGGCTTCCACCCGGTCGCCCACAGCTACCTGGGCGGTTGCCGGTGCGCCGATATGTTGATGCAAGGGGATGCGGACCTCTTTGGGGGCCGTCGTTTCGCTGAAATCGGGGTGGATGCCCATGTAGCCCGCGATATTGAGTTTATACACCAGCCGATCCACCGGTACCTTGCGATATTGGCGCAGTACCGACTGGGACGGAATAACCTTTCGCGGCCCCTCATAGTTCAAACCCTGCTCCCGAAAGCGTTGCTTCAAAAGGGCATTGATGCGTCGTGGCGAGATGCGCATGGGGCAGCTGAAAAGTTCGCAAACCCCGCACTCACAGCACATATGGGCCTGGGGCGCCTCCATGGCGGCATCGATGCCGGCGCTGAAGGCCCGCATCACCTTATGGGTTTCAAATCCGTGTCCCAGCAGATAGCGCGGGCACTGGTCGGTGCAATAACGGCACTGGATGCACGAGACCGCCGCCTGTTTTTGCAGGACTTCCAGCGGAATCGTATTGGCCGCATGCAGGTAGTGGCCCCGCGGCAGGACGATAATCCCGCCGTTGGTCTTGTTGACCACCTCTGTATCGAGCGCTGATTCACTATCGACAATCCGGCCCATCATGGGGCCGCCTAAAACATAGACCGGATCGTCCACTGTGACGCCGCCGCAACTCTCGATGCACTCACGCACCGGGGTGCCGATGGGCATCTCGATCACGGCCGGTTGGGCCACATCGCCCGTCACCGTCATCATTTTGCGGGTTACCGGTATGTTTTGAAAGGCGCGCTGCACATTGACCAGTGTTCCCACATTGGCCACCACTGCGTTGACATCTTTGGGAAGCCCCAACGGCGGGATAGTCTCTCCGGTCACTTCGTTCACCAGGACGAACTCGTCGCCGGCCGGGTAAAAGTTGTCCAGTTCGGCCAGTTCGAGGGTCGTGCCGGCCATGGCCTTTTTAAACAACTCGGCCGCCATTTTGTATTTGCGCTTGATGGCAATGACTCCCCGGGACGCACCCGTCACCGCCACCAACAACGTCATGGCCTCGACGATGGCCTCGCTGTCCCGGCGCATGATATGCTGATCGGTGTATAACAGCGGTTCGCACTCGCAACCGTTGGCGATGACCGTATCCACCTGGGTGTCGTATTTGACGTGGGCCGGGAATCCAGCCCCTCCTTCGCCGACGACGCCGGCGTCACGAACTAATTGTAAGAATGAATTTTTATTCATTTCCTGGGTCGCTTTGCCCTTTTTGGGGCTCGCTGCAGTGTCTGGCGGTGGGGACGCGTCCCACTTATTCACGCTCATCCACTGGTTTTGGCGTCCAATATCGGACCACCGGTACGTGATGTTTCCCGTCTATCCGCAATTAGAGGGAGATGGGGAAAACATCTTCGAGATCGCCATGGGGTCTGGGGATCACGTGGGCGCTCACCACTTCACCCAGGCTTTTTGCTGCTGCGACGCCGGCATCGACGGCCGCTTTACAGGCTGCGACATCTCCCCGCACCAGCACGGTCACCATGCCGGCACCGATCTGTCGGTACCCGACGACTTCCACGCGTGCTGCTTTGACCATCGCATCCGCTGCCTCTACCAATGCGGTCAGTCCTTTGGTTTCAATCATGCCTAATGCATCGCTCATTCTCGGCCTCCTTTAGAGATTTGGTGAAGAGAGGTTCTTCATCCATTCAACCATCATTAATGTTCCGTCAGATTGCCGCGCTGTAAGCACAGTCCGATCACGGCAACCTTATATATGTCTTTGGCGCTGCAGCCCCTGGACAAGTCATGCCAACCGCCTCTGAACCCCTGTAGAAAAGGCCCTATGGCAGTGTATCCGGCCAAACGCTGCACCATCTTATAGCCGATATTACCGGCTTCCAGCGAGGGGAAGACCAGGACATTGGCTTTACCTTCAATAAGACTCCCGGGCGCCTTGAGAGCCGCCACCCGCGGCACAACTGCTGCATCGAATTGCAACTCCCCGTCCACCAGCAGTTCCGGGTCGCGGGACCGGATATGCTCCACCGCATCGCTGACCATCTTGGCCCGGGGATGCGCTGCACTCCCCTTGGTGGAAAAACTCAACATGGCTACCCGGGGTGCTTCCCCGAGCAAGATGTCGGCTTTGTCGGCCGAGGCCATGGCAATGTCGGCCAGGGTATCGGCCGATGGCTCGGGCACCACCGCACAGTCGGCAAAAATGTATTGCTGCTTGCGGTTGGGCGAGACCATCAGAAAAAAACTTGAGATCGTCTTGATCCCCGATTGTTTCGGCAGGACACTGAGTCCCGCCCTGAGCACGGCGGCGGTTGAAGAGAGATTGCCTCCCACGCCGACTTCCGCCTCTCCCCGACGGACCATCATGGCGGTGGCCGCCAACGGACAGTGCATGGTCTTGCGGGCCGCTTCGTCCGTAATGGGTTTGCCTTTTTCTTCCCTCAGCGCCTTGTAAGCTTGGCTGTTCTTCTCATGCATACCGCTGCTTAAGGGATCCACCACCGTCAGCCCCATTCCGGTTGCACGGGCCTCTTGAATCTTGCTGCGCACTGCAAATGGGGAGGCCACCAATATCGGTTCGGCCAGCCCCTCGGCCTTGAGCTGAGCGGCCGCTTCGATAACGCGCTGATCCAGGCTGTCCGGAAAGGCCACCACACCTGGATTTTTACGACAGGCGTCTTTGCAGAGTTTTAATATATCCATCAATTATATCGTAAGGTTACGTGTCATGCCGACCGGCCTTTAGAACGGCCTATGGGCATGGTGACACTGTTCCATTAGATGCAATTCACACAGGCCAGCTTTACACGATCCGGTGCGTTATAAGAGACGGTCGCCCCTTTTGGGAAATAGACCATATCGCCGGGCTTGCCGACCAGTGAGCCCCCGTCCACTTCGAGGTGCAGTTCACCTTCCACGATGACGGCGATTTCCGGTTGCTCCACTTTGCGCGTAAAGCTCGATTTTTCCCAAATCATATAGCCGCCGGTCAGTTTATCGTCAGATTCACCACCTATGGCTTCTGCGACAACGACTTTGTCATCCACCTGGACCGGGGAGTTGCCGGCATCCAGCAATCGTTGGTGATCGATGAAACGGACGCCGTTGTCGGAGCTGGAGGCTCCATGGGGCTTTTTGGTTTTCAGGTCGGCGCCTTCTCCCATCTTGGCATACACCACTTCGCGCACTACGGTTTCCAGCTTTCCTGTGGCGCTGCCGGCAGGCATCCGCGCCTTTAGCAGCTTGCAAACTTCACTGATGACTTTTTCACTGGGCGCCACCATCGCCGGCGCGGTACACGCATCTACCGTCCGTCCGCCACAGTCGCCAATCTCGAGACGAATTCCAAGACTGTCCGCTTCATCTTTTGCCATTGGCGTGACAATACAGCTCTCAACCGGGGCTGATAGTGTTGATTGTCCCGCCGCTGCAGCCTCACGAATATCTGCTGTGGTGATGAGCCTTTTGCCCATGTGTTCCTCCTGACGGTTAAACATCGTCGGAAATGCCGTTTTCCAGGTATGACGCAGCTGGTGCGGCACACATTCCATACTTCCCCTCTCGGGTGACAAAAGCAACCATCATGCCAAAGGTGTCATGGGCAAACGCCGGGGCGTCGTCTTTGCCCATGGGCTCTAAAGCGGACAAATCTGTGCCGGTATGACACCCCGGATTAAGCGGTATGCCTGGGATTCTTCGTGTCCAGTGCAAGAATGCAACGATCAGCAGGTCGGCTGAGGCATTTACTTCCCAGTCGTATCGGTGGACAATCCCAAAGAAGAGGGTCTTAATTTTGCAACATTTATGGCTGGCCACGAACCCTTTCCGATACCTCCACTTTGCAGCTAAGATTTTAAAATTAATGTTTTTATATAATCTTGGAGGGATGTCCGTATCGGGTCTGGAATTCGATAGGGTGGCAAATTTGCAATCATGAATCAGCACCTTTTCTGGATATTATTCGAAATATTTGGTTGCCTCCGCTGTCTGATGCAAAAATGCAACAAGAATGGGAATGCCCAGCGTTGCGTTCACGTGAATTTGAACATCGATGTCAAGTTCCATTCCTCTATCTGGACCGACACATGATGGGCTGCGTCGCATGGTTGCTTGGCTGAGCGCGGCAGATAGATTCGGAGAGGGAAAACCAAGGCACCGGCTGATAGATCTGGCATTTTCTTTGCTAGTCAATAGCAGGAGTGCTCTAACGGCAACCGTCAGGCACCAATCCCATGATGATAAACAATGTCGAATATTCGGCGTACCCGCTCTTTTTAGGGATCACCCGGCTTAGACGGCGGCCATATTTCGGAGAGAAGTGCAATGACTTGCGCTACTGCGCGCTGTAAACAAAGAAAAGGGGTTTAATCTAATGAACGTAATTGATTTTCGGTTCCGGCCCAATACTGCAGAAACAATTTCGGGTATCCAGAACAGCAAAATGTTCAAAGGGCTTTGCGAGCACATCGACTTTTCGAAGATGCAGCCGCAGACCGTTCCGGAAGTTGTCGCAGATCTGGATCGATACAATGTCGTTAAAGCCGTTATTACCGGAAGGGATTGTGAGACCACATATGGATCCAAGTCCAACAACGACAGCGTCATTGAATTCGTTCAAGCCTTTCCTGATAAATTTTTCGGATTTGTAGGGCTGGATCCCCACAAGGGGATGAAGGCCATTGAAGAGCTCAAACATGCCGTCAACGATTTGGGCATGAGCGGTGCCGCGGTGGACCCCTATTTGGCACAGATTTACGCTAACGATGCCAAGTACTACCCCATCTATTCCAAGTGTTGTGAATTGGATATTCCCATCGTGTTCACCACCGGTCCAGCCACCCTGGTGCCCAACGCCATCATCGATCATGTGGCGCCTCGATATATTGACATTGCCGCCCGTGATTTTCCTGAATTGAAAATCGTCATCAGCCACGGCGGGTACCCCTGGGTCAACGAATCCATCATTGTGGCCGAGCGTAATCGCAACGTCTATATCGATCTTTCCGAATACGAATTCTCGCCCATGTCGGAAGCCTATGTACAGGCGGCCAATACCATGATCCCCGACAAGATTCTCTATGCCAGCGCCCATCCCTTCGTGGATTTTAAAAAGGCCCTGGATATCTATCAAAAGTTGGACTTCAAACCCGAGGTGCGACAGAAGATCATGCACGACAACGCTGCCAAACTCTTGGGCCTGCAGACCACAGCTTCGGGAACCAGCGTCGGCAATACCTATGGCCAGAGCGCTACCCAGGTCTCCGCCGATCTGGTCGGCGAGATTGTACGGGAAGTTATGGCCAGAATGAAAAACTAGCCTCCTGGGATACGGGAAAAGCCAAATCGCCTTCTGAGGATAAAAGGCCGATCGCCTATGGCGGTCGGCCTTTTATTTTTTGCACGATAATATCTTAGGTGCTTAGCGCAAACAATTTGGTGACATGTCTTATGTGGGAGCGGCGTCTCGCCGCGACTTATCTGCGATTAATTCATCTTGTCGCGGCGGGACGCCGCTCCCACGGGACGCCGCTCCCACAAAAAG
>JAAUYD010032812.1_pt1 | contig 11478 bp, 7 predicted proteins | sample 7278101 | NCBI WGS metagenome assembly JAAUYD01 (sample SAMN14350128, study PRJNA611818) | marine sediment metagenome | isolation source: surface marine sediment (0.6m) | place: French Polynesia: Moorea | collected 2018-08 | reverse complement strand
TTTTTGTAAACTACATAAGAGAGATCAGACCTCAGACTGTCAAAGATTTACAAGTACGGACATGAACCGTTGATTAAAATAGGTGCGTCATCCTGGTCCCTGTCTTCACGGGGGTAAACGACGGCGGGGATCCACTAGTGGCCATCCAATGGATTCCCGCTTTCGCGGGAATGACGATGCAATTTCGGTGTTTATCTGTCAAATCCCAATAGTCTGTGGTCTGAGGTCTGTCGTCTGATCATGAAACCACTCGTTCTTTGGTGCCGCTGGCACGACGCCAAACTCCGCCTCCGCGGCCGCTCCCCCGGGGCGGTGTGGGGCGAATTAGACTTTTGGAAAGAGAACCGCTTGGTCATATTCCACTTCGACCTGCAAACTCATACCCTTACCATCGGCAAAGAACCCGATCACCAGACAGTGCAGCTGGATGAAATGGGCATTGAAAGACCACAGACGACAGACGACAGACCACAGTCTGATGTCTGATGTCTGTTGTCTGAGGTCTCCACTGGAACCATCTCCCCCCACAAATCGTTTCCTTAATACCTCTTCGGCCGAAGGGCATACACAAACCTCATAAACGGAGAAGAAAATCATGAAGCGATTGATCCTGTTCCCCTTCCTGGGTCTGTTAATCCTGCTGATCGCCTGCGGGGGCGCCTACCAACCCGAAACGGTAGAGGTCACCCGCGTCACCACTGAAACGGAGACGATTGAAACAGTTGAAGAAGAACCGGCCGCAGAGGATGGCGTATTAGCCAGGTCCGACCCAGATACGGCGGCCGCTTATCCCACCCCGGCCGGCACCCCACCTCCCGCTACAGCCAGAGGAGGTGAACGACAGCAAACCCGCCAAAGATTAATTATCAAAGACGGTCAAATGACCATCGAAACGGAAACGGCCGGTGACGCAGTTTCCGCCGTGGCCAACCTGGCCGCCGCCACCGGGGGCTATATCATTTCCCAGCGCGTTTGGGATCAAAACGGATATACATACGCCACCATGGAGATCGGTGTGCCGGTGCGGGAGTTTGAGCGCGCCATGGACAGCATTCGCCAGCTTGGGCAGATCACGCAAGATATCGCCAGCGGGGAGGACGTCACCGATGAATTTGTCGATCTGGAATCGAGGTTGGAAACGCTGGAAATCACCCAGGAACGGCTGCAAACATTCCTGGCCGATGCGAAAAAAATGGATGACATTATCACCCTAAACAACGAGCTGACCAAAGTAGAAGAGCAGATCAACGTCATTCGCGGCCGCATGAATTATTTGCGAGATCGGGCCGCTTTTTCGACCATCACCGTCCAAATTAACCCGATTATCCCCGAACCCACACCGACCCCAACGTTGACACCTACTCCCATTCCCGATCCGGAGCCGTGGTCGGTCGGCACGACAGCCACCACGGCCACTCGCCAGCTGCAAAATTCTACCCGCTCCGTGGTTGACTTTCTGGTTTACAACACCATCGTTTGCGGTCCCTGGCTCTTCCTGATCGGTTTAGGCATCTATTTTGGACTGCGGATGTGGCTCCGAATTCAGGGGGAGTCGCCGCTGATCGCTCCCTGGGCTCCCCGCCGTCAAAACAGGGAAAACACGGAGCGGGAAGGCTAAATTAAACAGGTGCTCCTCACTGCCAGCCCTACAAATCAACCTACGCGTGCTGGCTCTCAGATTGGACCAATCTTGAAGATTGGTCCAATCTACCCTATCCGCCATCCCCCACCAGCTGGATGATATGTGCCGATTGAGCTGGAATTTCAGCAAAGGGCACATACCCGGAAAAACCACCGCTGTCATTGACGGTTGGGGCCTCTGATGGCTCGCCCCCAAAAAGGGAAACCGCTTCAACCGTCTCGGAAAGCGGCCCTTCAGCCAATTCGAGGCTGTATTTATCGGCCAAAACCGGATTGCGGTTCATATTGATTATCACCAGAATGACTTCATTTTCGGTATACCGCAAAAAGGTGTACAGCCGGCCGGAATTCGGCTCAACCAGGGTCCACTCGCCAACGCGCAGCGCCTCGTGCGCGTTGCGCAAATGGATCAGCGTGCGGTAATGGTTGAGCAGCGAATCCGCTTCGTTTTCCTGGAGGGCCACGCTCACCTGCGGGTAATCCTCGGCCGGCGCACGCCACGGCTCACCGGTGGTAAAACCGACCCCCGGATCATCGCTGACCCACTGCATCGGCCGCCGAATATCTTCATCCGGCTTGGTGCCGGTCATCCCGATTTCTTCGCCGTAATACACAAACGGCACCCCGGGAGCGGTCAGCAAAATTGAGGCGGCCAAACGCGCCTTGGCGACATCCCCTTTGAGCTGGGACATCACCCGATTTTGATCGTGATTAGTGATAAACGTGGCGTACTGATTGGGGGGAAACGCCTCAACCACTTCGGATTGGGTTGTGGCAAACGCTTTGCCGACTCCGGCCGAAGACGCGGCCAAGATATCCAGCGCCAGGTCAAACTGGAAAGCGATATCCACTTCGTCACCGGTGTATTCAACCACCTGCTGGGTGTTGGTCCACGCCTCACCAACGGTGAGCGCCTCAGGGTTCACCTCTTTGTAAAAGGTGTAAAAATCCGCCAGCCAATCGTGGGTGCTGCGCGTATTTTCCTGAGCCTGACCCTCTTCGATCATGTGCTTGATGGCATCGAGCCGAAAACCATCCACGCCCATTTCCGTCAGCCAAAATTCGGCCGCTTCATACATCGCCGCTGTGACCTCCGGGTTGTCATAGTTCAAATCCGGCATACCGCTCCAGAAAACCCCGTAATAGGCACCGCTGGGATCGTCATGCCACGCTACCTGGCCGTCCGGTCCACGATAATTCGGATTTTCATCCGCCCAAATATACCAGTCGCGCTTCTCTGATTCGGGATTTTGTGACTCGATAAACCACGGATGCTCCACCGACGTGTGATTCATCACCAAATCCACAATAACCCTGATGTCGCGGGCGTGGGCTTCTTCCATGAGTCGTTTAAAATCTTCATTGGTGCCGTATTCCGGGTCCACTTCAAAATAATCGACGACATCATACCCATGATAGCTGGGAGACACGGCAATCGGCATAAGCCAGATACCGGTGGCCCCCAAATCATCGGTTGTGGCGGGGTCGCCGTCATTGATGTAGTCGAGCTTTTCAATCAGGCCGTTCAGGTCACCGATTCCGTCCCCATCGCTGTCGTAAAAGCTGCGCACAAAGACTTCGTAAAACACGACGTCATTCCACCACGGATAACCCTCTTGAACCGGTAGATCCGCTTCGGATACCGCAGCGGGCTCAGCCGCTGGCGAAGCGGTTGGCTCGGGCACGGGAGACGGAGCGGCCGCCGGTGCTTCTGGCTGACAGGCGGCCATCGTCAGAATAAGCAACAAAAAAAGCGTAATTTTTTTCATGATCCTCAACTTCTACTCCGTCTCCACCACCACGCGCCCAAACCGGCCGCGCCCAGAATTCCCAGACCGGAAATCACGCCCCAGGGTACGGCGCCGCTTTCTTCGCCGTCTTCAATTTCAGCCACATCCTCAACCGCTGTTTCTGGGGTGACGGTTTCTTCTTCGCCAGCACCTTCTGGTTCAGCGGTCTCAGTAGGCACCGGGGCTTCACCCTGGCCAACGACAAACACGGCCGCCGTGCGTGCCGGGACCGTAAAGGTGCCGTTTTCGCCATCAAACGAAGCCTCGATTAAGCGCTCGTCAACCGAGCTTTGCTGTACCGCATGAAGCTCAAATGGAAAACCGGTCACGGCCGCTTCGGTAATTTGCTGTATCTCCGGTCCGGCGTTAAAAATGACCACGATCATGTCGTGATCGGGATCGAGGTCATCACCGCCAACATCGGAGAGGCTCATGGCAATCACCCCGGGAATTTGATCAGGACCGGTATTGTGAAACGCCAGCCGCTGCTGGACCTGCTCGGCCGTTGCCAGGCTAAACAGGGGGCTGCTGCGCTGAATTTGGAGCAGCTCCCGGAACAGATCGCGGCTAAAGGCGATGTCCTCAGGTGTGGGCCTCAAATCCGGGTTAGCCAGAAGCGGCTGCATTAAATCCCAAACTCCTTCGTTATCGGCCGCAGAAGGCAGGCCAACTCCCCAGTTGTTGCTCTGGTAGGTAAAATCAAGTCGATTAAACCAGTCGCCCGAGTTGTAGCTGTTGCGGTCGAGTGATTTTGAGCGCAGCAGATCATCCCCCGCCTGGAAAAACGGCACTCCCTGACTAAACATCACCAGGGCATTACCCAAATTCTGCATTCTGGCCCGATCGGCCGTGCTCACAGATTCGGCCGCCTTGTACTGAATCACGTCAAAAAGGGTTTCGTTATCGTGTTTAGAGATATAAACGATATTCTCCTGCGGATCGGAGGCGTATCCGGCCGGGCTGCCGTTGTATAACACGTCGCGGCCGGTTGTTTCATTCCCACTCATGCTGATAAAAGTGAAGTCGCTCAAATTACCGGCCAAACCGACCCTGATTTGATCGGTAAATCCAAGCAGGCGCTCGAGCTGCTCCGCTTCAGCACCCTGGTCAAAATCGTTTGGATCGGTGTAAAGACCGGTTACAAATCCCTGCTCCGTTTGGCCGCCAAAGGGGCTGCCCCCGCGTACCGCATCACGCAGCCGGTCATTAAAGGTGCCGATACCCGTTCCGGCCATATTTACCTGAGTGGCATTCACGCCGCGGGCGTTATCAGCCACTTCGCCAAAGTTCCACCCTTCCCCATACACGTAAATGGTAGAGCCGTCGACCCCGTGATCCTCGATGGTCAAAGCATCCAGGGCCGCTCGCACCGCAAGCATATCCTCTTTCATATGATGACCCATCAGGTCAAAACGAAAGCCGTCAACTTTATAAGCGGTGGCCCAGGTCACTACCGAATCAATCATCAGCTTGCGCATCATGTCGTGTTCGGTTGCTGTGTTGTCACAACAGGTACTCCGCTCCACCCGGCCGGCGGCGCTCAGCCGATGATAGTAACCGGGCACAATGCGGTCGAGCACCGATTTGTCGCTTTGCCCGCTGGCGTTCGTGTGGTTGTAAACCACATCGATTACCACCCGCAATCCGGCCTGATTTAAAGCCTGGACCATCTCGCGAAATTCGACGATGCGCGTTGAACCGGCCGGATCGGTGGCATAGCTTCCCTCGGGCACGGTGTAGTGAAATGGATCGTACCCCCAGTTAAAGGGGTCCTGATCGCGTATCGCCGAGATAAGCGCCTGCTGCTCTTGAGAATCAGGCGGGTAGGTGCTCAATTCCTCAAAGGAGGGCCCACCCCAATTGGATTTGTCTTCATCAATCGTGGCCAGGTCAAAGGTCGGCAGCAAATGCAGATGGGTTAAACCAGCGTCGGACAAAGCGGCTAAATGCTGCATGCCGTTGGCCTCTGGCAGCGTAAACGCTTTATAGGTCCCTTTGAACTCGTCCGGGACGGAAGGATCGTTGACGCTAAAATCGCGGATGTGCAGCTCATAAATGACAATTTGTTCCGGTAAAATCACGGCCGGTTTTTCGAGCTCAAGCCAGCCCTCCGGCAGTAATGACGCATCGTTTAAATCGACAATCTGGCTGCGCGTACTGTTTTGCCACAGGCTCAGCGAGTAGGGATCGGTGACCCTGTTAATCTGCACGCTCCCTTCCGAAGGAACATACACCTCAACGTCAAATAGATAGTATTTGCCGATCCAATCCGCGTCACCGGTAATCGACCACACGCCGGTTTGCGGGTCCACCCGCATCGCCTGGGTTAACTCGCTGTCGGCCGTCTCCCCATCGGGGAACAAATTAAACGTGACGCTGCGGGCGGTCGGGGCCCACAGGCGGATCGTTGGCATCCCATCCTCGATGGTTACCCCTAATTCTCCGTCATACGGATACAGCTCATCGATCACTCCTGGTATTTGCAGCCCGGTCGCGTTGATGAGTTCGCCGGCCCCATTTTGAGCGGAAACCGCGAGTTGCCCTTTTAAGGCGGTACGCGCCCGACTAAAGTCGTTGGGGAGAGCCAGCGCCGTATAAGATTGTAAATGCCGGAATTTGGCAGCGGCTGCCTCTCCTAATCCCTCATCGACAACCGTCAACGGGATCGCCTCCCCACCGCTAATGCCATCCGCCCCCAGCGAAAGCGCCCCGCCGGTTGGATGATAGTGGAAGAAAAATGAGGTGTCGGGCTCGACTTCAATCTCCCAGGCAATGGTCTGGGCTGATACCCAGTTGGCTCGTTGTTCAATGATATTTCCCTGAATGCCCCCACCCTCTCCTACAAAAATCGTCATATTGTTGTTCCGGCTGTCAAAAGAAAAGGTCACTAATTCATTGTCGGTTGAGACGGTAAAAGGAATGTTGCCTCCATCCTGGGCACCGGCTTCCCCATAGTTGATATCCCAACTCTGATTAACGGCCACCTTGGCTTCATAGGCGCCGCTGGGAATCGATTCGGTTTGGAAGGTGTACGCCCCATCCCCGTCCGGATCCTGCAGAAGAGAAAGCAAACAATCCGGCTGCCAATCACCCGGACATCCAATCTCGTCCTGAAAATCGCCCGGCACGTTGGCCAACAGGCTGTTGACGTTGTCGGTTACCCAGCCGGTGTTGTGGCTGTAAAAAAAAGTGACCGTCTGATCTTCCGGGACCTCCAGCGGAATATTGGCCCCGTAATATTCGCCGTTGAGCCCATAATTATCGTCCCACCCGCCGTTGAGGGCCGCTTTGTATTCGTAACTGCCGGCCGGCAGATCGAATGTGGCGCTCCACAAATCATCCTCTTCATCATAGGTCAACATGCTGCTTTCACAGCCTGGATCCCATTCACCCCCACAGCCAACTAGCGGCTGAACTGTACCGGCGATGGTGACGGTTTCTGGTGCGGGCAGGCCATCAGGATTGGTTTGCTGAGCGGCCGTAAATCCGATCAAAAGCGCCGTTAAAATGATCAAAACGAAAAAACGCGATATTTGTTTCATGTTTCTACTTCTTATTTCACTTTGTTAACTTGCCACAATCCCCCTAGAAGCAGGGTCAAAGCTACGATAGCCCCCAGCAGGACGGGAAGTACGGCGATCGAGTTGGGCTGACGCTCGCCGTATAAGGCTGTTTGCTGTGCTCTTTCAGCTGTGGCATCGAGGGGATAAGGGATGGAAATCCTCTGATTGCCGGAAATATCTCGAAACGTTTGCTGTTTTCCATCCGGCCAGACGATGGTCAGCTCGGCAATTTCGGTGTGAGAACCAAGACCAAAGTGCAGCGTTAACTCGTGACCGGCTCCCAAGCTTGACCCGGCGATCACCTCCTGCAGGCGCGTTTGACCATCGGCCGTTGTGACCCGGACCCGGCTGCCCACCGCGTTGCTGTTGATCGGGCCATCACCCATTAAATCGAGGGCCAGCCAGCCGTTTTCAGCGCCGCTAACGCTTCGATTTTGATAAAGTGCGTATCCGGTGTCGATGTTCCCAACCAGCAAATCGAGGCGACCATCCCGATTATAATCGGCCGTGGCCACACCCAGGGTTGCTCCTGGATCGTTGGCCCCGCTGATGTTGGTCACATTTTCAAATGAACCATCTCCATTGTTGCGGAACAGCGGGTTTTCAGAGCTGCCGTCGTCATTGGCCTTATCGGAAACCGCCAGGTACAAATCTTGCCAACCGTCGTTGTCGTAATCAAAAAAAACCGAACCCCAGCCGATGCTGTTTGGGGAGTCTACTCCGGCCAAAGAGGCTTGATTGGCAAAGGTGCCGTCTCCCTGATTTTGCAGGAGGGTCATGGGCCCGGCATTTGAAAAATAGAAATCGAGGTCACCATCGTTGTCATAGTCGGCCGTGGCCAATCCCATTCCCATAACGGTTGTGTCCGCACCCGCATCTTGGGAGACCTCGGTGAAACACCATCCCTCACAACCAGGGCCGTCATTGCGATACAATGCATTGCCTACGGGGTTGATAAATTCATCATTGACCAGATAAATGTCCGGATCTCCGTCGTTGTCGTAATCGGTAAACGAAGCGACAAACCCGGCTCCGCTGCTCTTACTCGATAAAAGTCGGGAAAGATCTGAGAAGGTGCCGTCTCCGTTATTGTGAAACAGCTTGTCCCCCTCCCCTGTCTGCGGCCGGCCGCAGTTGGGATAACATGACCAGTTGGCCACGTACAGATCGAGAAACCCGTCCTGGTCGTAATCTCCCCATGAAGCGGTTTGGCTGTTGCGATCCCCGCCGCCGGTGCCGGAATCTGCGGTGACGTCTACAAATTGGCCATTTTGATTGTGCAGGAGGTTGTTTTCTCCCCAGTTGACCACGTAGAGATCCTGCCATCCGTCGTTGTCGTAATCTATAAAAATCGCGCCACCGCTGTAGGCGTCCGCCAATGCTGCGGCCGGCTGCTCCATGCGTTCAAATCGCTGACCTTCAACGTTGCGCCACAGCGAGTTAGGGCCATCGGTATCGGTGACGTAAAAATCAATCCATCCGTCCCGATCAAAATCCCCCCACGCCTGGCCGATAGCCCGCTCTTGACCCAGCCGATTTTCCGTAAAACCCACCGCGGCCGAAACATCCTGAAAAATGGTTTCCTGCCCCACGGCACGGGTTATAAAAAGGCCCTGTCCGAGGAACAGAGCCAGTAATAATATGTGAGTGCGCATTCTCTTCCTGAAGGTGTATAAATGTGATGTTCAATTTAAAGTGAAAAGAAGGTCAAATCAGACGCTTCTTTTCACTTCAAACCCTTAACTTTGTACTCCTAACCTTTGACCGCACCCTGGGTCAACCCACCAACAATTTGATCTTGAAGCACAAGATAAATGATCATGATGGGCAGCGCACCCAACAGCGCTCCGGCCGCGAACGGCCCCCACTGCTGAGAAAATTGACCGCTGGTAAAGATAAAGAGGCCCACCATCAGGGGGTATTGATCGGTACTCTTGAGCAGCACGCGGGCCAGCACGAAGTCACCGTATGTCCCGATGAAGGTCAGGATCGCAATGACGATCAAAATCGGCCGCATCAGCGGCAGCAGCAGCTGGCTAAACGTCTGCCAGTGGGTCGCCCCATCGACCATGGCGCTTTCATCAATCGCCCGGGGAATGGTGTCAAAAAACCCTTTCATCAGCCAAATATTGACCCCCATCGCCCCGCCAAGATAGACCAAAATCAAACCGGCATGGGTATTTAAACCAATTGCGGGAATGATCGAATCAAATTGGGTGATCAGGGTAAAAACGGCAATCATAGCCAGCAAAGCGGGAAATACCTGGATCAACAAAATCGCCTTGAGCATATTCTCCCGCCCTGAGAAGCGAAAGCGAGAAAACGCGTACGCAGCCAGGGTCGTCACCGAAACGGAGAGAACGGTTGTAATCGATGAAATTTTGATTGAGTTCCAAATCCAGATACCAAAGGGGGTGTTTGGATTATTAAACAAGCTGTAATAGTTGTCTAAACCGATATTATCCGGAATTAACTTGGCCGTCGCCAGCGTGTTCGTTGGGTTAAACGAGGCGGAAAGGATCCACAAGACCGGAAAGATGGCAAAGAAGATCAAAATCAGCGCCACGACCCAGCGAATGCCGTAAGAGAAATATCTGCGTTGTCGAAATGTTAAATTAAACACCTTCACCTACCTCCTCCCACATCTTGGTATAGCGGAATTGGAAGAGCGTGATCACCGCTACTACAACAAAAATCACAATCGTGATGGCCGCTCCGAGACCATATTCTTTCCCTCGGCCGGCAGCAAACGCCAGATTGTACACATAGCTAATCAAAATATCCGTATGACCGGCCCTCGTTGGAGAGCCCGCAATGGGCGGACCTCCTTCGATAAACAGGAATATGATGTTGAAGTTGTTAAAGTTGAAGGTAAACGACGCGACCAGCAGCGGTCCAACCGCGACCAGCAGAAGCGGCAGGGTGATTTTGTAAAATTGCTGCCAGGCGTTGGCCCCATCGATGCTTGCTGCTTCGTATAAATCACCGGGAATTGCCTGCAGCGCACCACTGCAAATCAGCATGAAGTAAGGGTAACCCAACCACAGGTTGACGATCAGAATGGCGATTTTGGCCAGCCATGGGTCAACCGTCCAGGCCGGAGCGATGCCGATTAAATCCGACAGCGTCCGATTAATCACGCCTACTTGCGGGTTAAACATCCCTCGCCAAATCAAGATGGTAATCAAACTCGGAATGGTATAGGGAATCAGCAAAAAAGACTGGATAATTTTGCGGCCGGGGAACTCCGGATCGTTAAAGACATAGGCGATGGCCAGCCCCAGGGCAAATGTGGCAAAGACGCTGAAGAAAGCGAAAGCAAAGTTCCAGATAATAATACGCACCAGCGGCCCCCGGAAAGCGGGGCTTTGGAAAAAGCGGGTAAAATTATCCAAACCAACGTTCGCCCGAAAACCGGCCGTCAATTCATCCCCATTTGCGGCCGTCCAGCGCCCCTCAACCGGTGTATAGCTTACCCCGGTCTCCAGGTCATTGATAATGTCGTTCGCCTCGTCATAAGCAAATTTTGGCTGCAGCTGAGCGGCCTCCTGGGGCGATCGAATTTGTACCCCATCCAGCTCAGAACCAAACTGAATGGTCGAGATATTCTGATCCGATGCGACCTGAAAGGCGTTGAGACGCTCATAGTCGCCCACTGATTCGGGGATTCCCTCGCTGTCCAGCTCACCCAAACCGGTTGCTTCCGCGGCCGGAATAAGCGTCTGACCCGGAAAAGCTAAAAAGCTGTCTCCATTCTCGCTTTGCAGCCACAACGCATAATCCCCAGCCTCGTTAGAGTATCCGGTCCACGTATAAGCTGACCCGCCTTCCGGAACAAATCGAGCTTTTGTAATTTGCTCAATCGACTGCGGTTTGGTCAGCAAATGCCCGTCACCATAATTGGTAAAAGCCACAAAAACCGTCAGAAGAATAGGATATATCGAAAACATCGCCATCAAGATCAAACCGAGCAGCATCCAGCGAATGGGATACATCTCCTTGACCAAAATAACGTAATTGACCCCTGCCGCAATCAGGGCAATGGCAATGCCGAGCGGCAAATACCCCTCGCCAAACGCGCGAACAGCGAACCAGATTGCAAAGGCATCAATTGCGAGCAGCAGGACCAGACGAATAACAACGTTTGATAATGTTGCACTCTGTCCGTCTCCTGTCTCGAACCTCTTTAATGCTTGTACGGCCATAGACGGGACTCCTTATTCCTCAAAGTAAATCAAATGATCAACGGTGAACTAAGTGAATATATATATTGTATCAGCGGGGAAAATTTAGCAAAGTGCCCCAGAAAATTTCTGGGGCACTTGTTTGACGGTTGTGATTATTCGTCGGTTTCTTCTTCACCCTCTTCTTCAGGGAGTTCTTCACCGGCGATCAAAGCCCGAATCTGCTCTCCACCGTTGGTCAAGGCATCTTCAGCCGACTGCTCGCCGTTGACGATCAGGGTAAACGCATCACCCCAACTG
>JAAUYD010162871.1_pt1 | contig 11479 bp, 6 predicted proteins | sample 7278101 | NCBI WGS metagenome assembly JAAUYD01 (sample SAMN14350128, study PRJNA611818) | marine sediment metagenome | isolation source: surface marine sediment (0.6m) | place: French Polynesia: Moorea | collected 2018-08 | reverse complement strand
ATTGGCTGTCGTCGTCGTTGCCGAAGCTTCGTCCCAGCTTCTCACAAGCACCCTTTCTGCAGGAGCATCGCCCGCAGACCAGGAGCTGATAGCAGCCCTCTTCGGTACGGCTCCTATGCCTCCGATGCCCCTTTACATTCTGGCCGGAGCCGGCACTGCCTGTGTCACTATCGTAGCCTGTATCGCGCTCAGCGAACGCTTTCCTAACGCCTCATGGCTTACCCCCTTCGTGGCGACGGGCCAGCTGGCGCTTACTCTCTATGTAGCCCACGTCATTATCGGCATGGGCACGCTCGAAGCGCTGGACCGCCTCAACAATCAATCGCCAGTTTTTGCTATAGGGAGCGCGCTGGTCTTCTGCGCAGGAGCCATCCTCTTCGCACACCACTGGCGCAAACGCTTCAAGCGAGGGCCGTTAGAAGGAGTGATGCGAAGGCTAACCGATAGGCCTTCTCGACACCCTAACCGTCTCTTCAGACGGTCGCACCCCTCCGCTCCCTGATCTATTTCACATACATGGCGCACGATGCAGCGCTTCTCGGTTGGAAGAAAAAGGGCTGAGACACCGTCGTGTCTCAGCCCTGTCTCAAGCATGTCTCACTTGAGACACCAATCAATCGTCATCATCATCGCCGCCACCATCCCCGTTTCCATCTCCGATGGGGGCGAAGTCATCGCCTACCCAGAGCGCTCGGTTGGTGGTGCCGCCGGGGGCATTCTCAATGACAGGGCGAGCGCTTTGTACCAGGGCCTCTCGGACTTCCTGGGGCGTCGCCGTGGGAAAAAGCGCCAGATAAAGGGCAGCGGCCCCGGCGATGTGAGGAGCTGCCATCGAGGTACCGGAGCTAAGCGCCAGGCCGGGGGTGCCGTTCGGATCCAGGCCCAGAGAGAGCACATCCACACCGGGCGCGAGTAGGTCGACCAGCGGGCCGTAGTTGGAAAAAGACGCATACTGCTCGTTGATGTCATAGGCCCCAACGGTAATGGCACTGGGCGCGCGGGCGGGCGTCACCGTGCTCACATCGATACCGCTGTTGCCCGCCGAGACCACCACCACCACGCCAGCTGCCACAGCAGCCTCGACGGCTTCATCGAGCGCATTAAGCCCCGGCACGCCGGTGTCGGCCCCCAGGCTGAGGTTGACCACGATGGGTGTCGCCGGGGCCTGAAGCTTTCGTTTGATGATCTCTTCCAACGCTAGGATAACCGTGGAGACCTCTGTTTGCCCATTCGCATCCAGCACGCCGAAGCTACGCACCCGTACGCCCGGAGCTACCCCAACAGTGCCTGACTCATCATCCGTCGCAGCCGCCGTTCCACTGACGTGATAGCCATGTCCCTCTGGCTCACTATACCCTGTAAAATCTAGCATTTCGACTACATTCAGGTCGAAAGACTCGGTCGGTGTGTCGATGATATAGAGATCGACAGCGGCGAGCCCGGCTTCGGGGACGTCGATCTGATCGGCACCCACGTGCATGATACCCCACGGCAGCGCCTGACCGTCTTCAAACTCCGAGAACGTCTGGTTCGGCAACGTCCCGAGCCGCCTATCTGCCTCTAACTCTTCCACGTCATCATCGATGCCAAGCAGTTCGAGCGCTCCTTCGAGCAGGTCTTCGTCGTCCTCGTCCTCACAATCGTCGTCATCATCGTCAGGGATACAATACTCGGTGCGATAGACGTCCAGGTCGATCTCGGAGGAGACTCCGTAGAGCACATCCTCAATGCCGTTGTAGCGCTTGAGAAAGCGATAGCGTTTCAAAAAACGGTAGCGTTTCAAAAAACGGTTGGCATCAAGCACCGTCGGGGCAAGATCGATGATATAACGGGTGGTAAGCGGTGCCTGCGTCTGGTGAAGGCCGGGCGCCAGAGCCGAAGCGCTCAGCAGGTCCGTACCCTCCGCAGGATCTGTTGAGTCGTGACCTGGAGACGTCAACAGGTCGTCGGAACATCCGCTTACAACGGTACCGACCAACAAGAGCGTCACAGCCACAATAAGCAATCGTTGCATGGCTATCTGAAAGGTTTATTGCATCAGGGAAGACGTCGTTAAGCGCAGTACGAGGTGTCGCTGTTCGGCCTGCGTAGGAACGAGCTATACAAAGAGTAGGCCATCTTTCTACAACCCTGATTCTGAGGGATGGATGAAATTTTTGGAACGGATTATGCCGACCACCATTGACTAGACCATCCCTGAGACATGGTAGAGCGGCTACACGGAGGGCTCTGCCTGCGCCTGTTTCTAGACCTGAAGACCTCATGCGTCTGCTTCGCTCTCTCTACATCGGGCTCCTGCTCGGCTTCCTGATGAGCCTCACAGCCGAGGCCGACAGCCCGCTAGACCCACGGGCTCCGGACCCGAACAAAGCCATCAGCCAGTATTTGCATAGTGTATGGAACGTCGACGATGGCCTACCCCAGAATACGGTGTCGACCTTGCTTCAGACGCGTGACGGTTACCTATGGCTGGGTACCGACGAAGGGCTGGTCCGTTTTGACGGAGGCACATTCGAGGTGTTCGACAAAGGTCATACGCCCGCTTTTGAGAAAGGCCACGATGTAGAAGTGCTGCTGGAGGGATCGGATGGTACGCTTTGGGTCGGCACCTTCGATGGGGGCGTCGTCGAAGGACGTGGAGCGGAAATGGCCGCGTTCGCTCCACCGGGGCTCACAGGACGGAGCATCCAGGCGCTGGCTGAAGATGCAGGGGGTGACCTCTGGGTAGGCACCGCCGATGCCGGGCTGTTCCGCTGTACGAGAGCGTCTTGTGTGTCCGGCGGCACGGCTACCCCCCTCGCCGACCGCCGGATCATGGCGCTGCTCAGCACGAACGATGGCACGCTCTGGGTAGGCACCGACACCGGCCTGTTCCGCCTACGGGACGATGGGTTGACGGCCTACACCGAGGCAGACGGACTCCCGAACAACTTCGTCCTGACGCTCTACGAGGATAGTCAGGGCGTTCTCTGGGTTGGCACACGCAGTGGCCTTGCTCAAATTGAGGCAGGCATCCTGCAAGCCAAAGACCCGGCTGAGGGATGGCCCGATGAGCCCGTCTGGGCGTTGTGGGAGGATGTCACCGGTAGCCTGTGGATGGGCCTGGACCGGCGCGGGCTGCTGCGCCGCCATCAGGGCCGTACCGACGACTTCACCCCGGAGGATGGGCTGACGCACGGGCGCGTCCTTTCCCTCTTCATGGACCGTGAAGGGAACCTCTGGATCGGCACGGAGACGGGGGGATTGAATCGACTTCGTGATGCCCTTATCACCACCTATACCACCGACCAAGGCTTGCCGAGCAACGTCGTCCTGAGCGTACACGAAGACGCCACAGGAACGCTCTGGGTGGGCACTGAAGACGGCAGCCTCAGCCGCCTCCGCACCCAGGATGCCAACTCGGCCCTCCGTCAAGAACGCCAGTTTAACAGCGTCGTCTCCAGCGTCCTCAGCCAGGCGAATACCCTGTGGGTGGGTACCCAGGGCGAAGGGTTACATCGGCGCACGGCGGGCGGCTGGCAGGTGTTGAGCACAGACCAGGGGTTACCCAGCAACTATGTCTATGCCCTCCACGTCGGAGAAGCCTCCGGAGCCCTATGGATCGGTACGGACGCCGGCATCGCCCGCTACCAGGACGGCATGTTCACAACAGTCACCGCCGAGGATGGGTTGAGCAGCAACTTTATCACCGTGTTGCATGAAGACACGACGGGGGCCCTGTGGATCGGTACCTACGACGGCGGCCTCAACCGCTATCATGAAGGCACCGTGTCGGTCTATGCCTCTGCCGACGTGCTGGGCAGCGACGTCATCTCCGCCCTGTATGAGGATACCGACAAGACGCTCTGGGTGGGCACCTATGGCGGCGGGCTGATCCGCTACCAGGATGGCCGTTTTGCCCGCTTCACGCCTAAACATGGCCTCTTCAATGACAAGATCTACCAGATCATCGAAGATGGTGACGGCTTCCTGTGGATGGGCTGCAACCTGGGGCTGTTCCGCGTTGAGAAGGCAGCGCTCCATGCCGTAGCCGATGGGCGAAGCAGCAGCGTGACCTCGTTCGTCTTCGACACGGAGAATGGCCTTCGCAGCCGTGAGATCAACGGTGGCGTGCAGCCCGCAGGCTGGCGCGGCAGCGATGGCCGCCTGTGGTTCCCGACCGCTGGCGGCCTCTCGGTGGTCGACCCTTCAGCGCGGCAGCACAACGCCATCCCCCCGACCGTCGTCATCAAGGCCCTGCACGCCGACGGGCAGCCGATGGCGCTAGAGCCGGGACTTGAGTTGCTCGCTGGCACCGAAATCGTCACGTTCGACTTCACCGCGCTCAGCCTCGTCGATGCTGGGGCCATCCGCTTCCGTTATTTCCTCGAAGGCGACGATCCTGCCTGGAGCGATGCTACAGACCAGCGCAACGTGCGATATACCCACCTGGACCCCGGCACATATACGTTCCGCGTGATGGCTATGAACAACGACGGCGTCTGGAATGAAGCCGGAGCCTCGTTTTCGTTTTATCTACGGCCCTACCTGTGGCAGACCGTGTGGTTCTGGCTGCTCACAGGGCTGGCCTTCGTCGGCGCTGGCGTCGGCGGCTACCACTGGCGTATCCGCACCTTGAAAGCGCGACAGCGTCACCTCGAACACGTCGTCGATGAGCGTACACAAGATCTGCGCATGGCCAAAGACCAGATAGAAACGCAGGCCGAAGCGCTACGCGTGTCGCTGGACGAAAAGGAGGTTTTGCTGCGAGAGATTCATCACCGCGTCAAGAACAACTTACAGATCATCTCAAGCCTCATCCATCTACAAGGCCAGCAGGTGCAAGACCCCGACACCCTACAGCTCTTCAAAGAGTGCCGCGCACGCATCCTCTCTATGTCGATGATCCACGAGCGCCTGTACCGCTCCGACAACCTGGCCAACCTCGATTTTGGGACGTACCTGCGGAGCATCACCGAACAACTCTTCCGCTCCTATGCCGTGCACGAAGGCATTGAACTGCGTGTGCACACCGACACAGGACTGCTGAAAGTAGACCAGGCCATCCCCTGTGGCCTGATTGTCAATGAACTGGTGTCTAACGCCCTGAAACATGGTTTTCCAGATGGCCGGACCGGCTGGATTGCCGTGACTTTTGCCGACGAAGGTCAGCATTTCCGCCTCGTCGTAGCAGATAGCGGCGTCGGTGTACCAGCGGGCTTCATGCCAACGCAAGGGCGTTCGCTTGGTCTCAAACTGGTCCATGCCCTGGTAGCCAAGCTAAAAGGCCACCTCGACGTACGCAAAAACCCGGATGCCCTCTCCGGCACACGCTTCGACCTCGTCTTCCCTGTGGATGACGCAGCACCGGACCGCCCTCCATTCGTCGCTCCAACCTACCACCAGCCTATCGAGAGCTAATGTCCCTCCGTGTACTCATCGTCGAAGACGAGGTCATCGTCGCCCTGGAACTGCAAAGCCATCTTGAGAACCTGGGCTATGAGGTGGTTGGCTCCGTCACATCTGGCGAAGAAGCCGTGCTACACGCCGATGCCTTGCAGCCTGACCTCGTGTTGATGGACGTTCGCCTCTCCGGCAAGATGGATGGTATCGAAGCCGCCCGGCAGATCCGTGCCCGCTACGAGGTTCCTATCATCTTCCTGACTGCCTTTGGAGACGAGCAGACCCTGGAGCGCGCTAAAGCTGTTGGGCCGTTCGGCTACCTGCTTAAGCCATTTGAAGAGCGCGACCTGTTCGCTACCATCGAGGTCGCCCTCAGCAAGCACCGCACCCAACGCCAACTCACCGAGCGCCTGGACGATCTTCAGCAAATCCTGGACGGCCTTCGCCTGGGCACGTTGATGACGGATGAACGCGGAGGCATCACCTTTCTAAGCCAGGCTGCGTATCACCTGCTCGGCCACTCCGCCGATGATGCCCTGGGCCGCCTGTGGACAGACGTGCTCCCTTTCCGCCGTGACACCCTGGAAGGAATCCGTGAACAACTGGGGCGCCCCGCGGACCGCCGCACCAAGATCGGGACGCACATCGACCGCCCTGATGGCCGCCGCTTCTGGACGGAGGTAGAGGTGCAAAACGACCCGCGCAACCCGGCACGCCACATCTTCATGCTGTACGACGTCACTGAAGTACACGACCTGCGCGAACAGTTGGACGCCCGCGGACGCTACCGGGACATCATCGGGCAGAGCGAGCCCATGCGCCAGGTCTTTCAGCAGATCGAGGCCGTAGCCGGAGTAGACACAACCGTGCTGATCGAAGGCGAGACAGGTACGGGCAAAGAGCTCGTCGCCAAAGCCCTACACCATGCGAGCCATCGCAGAAAAGGTCCCTTCATCGCCGTCAACTGTGCGGCACTCACCGAAACGCTCGCCGCAAGCCAGCTTTTCGGCCACAAGAAAGGGGCCTTCACCGGGGCCATCTCCGACTCCCCCGGCTTCTTCGGTGCCGCCGACGGAGGAACGCTCTTCCTCGACGAGATTGGCGACATCCCGATGGACGTGCAGGTAAACCTCCTACGCGTGCTGGAGCAACGCACCGTCACGCGTGTCGGGGAGACTCGGTCTCGCCCGGTTAACGTACGCATCGTCGCAGCTTCGCACCGTAACCTTCCGGAGGAAGTGGAGAAGGGCAACTTCAGAATGGACTTACTCTATCGGATACGGGTAGCTCGTGTGGAGCTTCCACCGCTCTCCCAACGCCAGGGCGACATCCCCCTGCTGGTACGGTCCTTCCTCGGCTCGTGCGCCTCACGCCTGGGCAAGGCCATTACTGAAGTCAGCCACGAGGCCATGCGATCCCTCCTCGACTATCGCTGGCCCGGTAACGTGCGTGAACTCCGCAATGCTATCGAGTATGCCATCATTCGTGCCCAGAGCCCCGTCTTACAGCGCGAAGACCTTCCTCCGGAGATCCGCACCGTCGGCCAACCTGCCATCGCGGGCTTGACTGACAGTGACTCTGAAAAGGAGCGCATCCTGGCTGCGCTCGCCCACACCAGAGGCAACCGTAAAGAGGCCGCGTCACTCCTTGGCGTCAGCCGCGCCACCTTCTACCGCCGCCTGACGGAGCATGGGCTGTAGTTTTGGGGCCCGGTCGGTCAGATAGCTGACCACCCCGTTGCAGAGATTACAGACGCCGTCGAACAACTCAACGGCAGGTGTAGGGGGTAGCGGCTCGTGGGCGTGCCTTCTCAGCAACACACTGAGGCCAACAGCCCACAAGCGCTCGGTGCGGCGTGCCGGGTCGGGTGAGTGGTTCATGTCACATTCTCTAGTCAGGTTGCAGAGGACGATGTATGGCTGGTGACCTAGACAAGCGCTGTTCCAAAAGCCGTTTTCGTTACACCTCCCTAAAAAAAGGGCCGATTCCTGACCTGGGCGGCGTCTCACGTGAGACAGCCGTGAGACACGAGGCCCTGTCTCATCGTGGTGGCACTCCCTAACCGTGACATCCTAAAAACCGCCTTTTTTATGTCTTTTTAGGACGATCTCGGGCTCTTCTCTGCCTTTTGGCACGCTGCTTGGCTAGACCGTATACAGATCACATTTCCTGGAACTACTCTTTCTCTTGCTCCCATGAATACAAGTTGGAATCACTTACCCATGGACCTGCTTACGTCAACCCCTGTCGCGAGGGTACAGGTTGCCACAAGCTTGGAAGCCACAGCCTCGGGCCGCACACTGCGCTGGCTCTGGGCTTGCCGCGCGCTGGATCAGGCCAGTACCTACCGCATGGTACCGGCTGGCCGTGTGCCTCGGGCGGGCGATGTCATCGTCGCTGAAGTCACCCGCATCCGCAACCACACCCGTATCATGACAGCCGCTAACGAACGGCTGCACCTCTATGAAGGCGACTTGTTGGTCGGTGTGCTCGGCAACCGGTATGCGACGGATGCCTTCGAAGCCGAGGTCACGACGACAGACGACCTCCACATCCTGACAGCGGCCGGCATGATGGGTACAGTGCGCTCTCGCCACGCTGGCGTGAAAGCCCCGACGGAACTACGCTTCGTCGGGCACCTCAGCCAGGACGGCCTGACCCCGTTGAACCTGACCCAGGTGATGCGGCACCCCCCCCGGCCTTTTGTACCTGCCAGCCCGATCCTCTTCGTCGTCGGCACCGGGATGAACAGCGGCAAAACCACGACCACGGCCAAGCTAGTGAAAGGACTGCTCAACCAGGGACTCCGCGTCGCCGCCTGTAAGCTGACAGGCAGCGTCTCTCACCGTGACCAGTATGCAATGCGAGGTACAGGCGCTCATCATGTCCGCGACTTCAGCGACTATGGATATCCCTCCACCTATCTGTGCAACCGGGATGGGTTAACCGAACTCTTCGATGCGATGATGGCTGATGCTGCCGCCACGGTGCCAGATGTCACGGTGGTAGAGATTGCCGACGGCGTGCTTCAGCGTGAGACGATGCTCCTTCTGGAAGATGACTATGTAAAGCAACGCATCCATGGCGTGGTCCTCACAGCCAGCTGCGCCCTCTCGGCGCTACGGGGCGTAGAAGAAATAGAGCGGCGTGGGCATCAGGTGGTGATGGTGTCTGGTCTGATCACCAACGCTCCTCTGTTCGTGCGTGAGTTCGACGCCCATCGTCCGGATGTGACCGTGGCATCTTCAACGGATGATGGCACCATGCTGGCCACCACCTTGCGCACCCACCTCCAGACCTACCTGGAGGCTGCCTGATGCCCATGATGGCCTCTTCGAAGCGTGATTGGGAGCCGCTCAGGCTGGTGGTCCGGTATCTGAGAAAACACCGGAGCGGCCTGGCCTGGGCGCTCCTCTGGCGGCTGGCCTATGTGCTGTTGCCCATGCAGGTGCCCGTGCTGGCTGGCGCGTTAGCCGACGCGTTGGCTGGCAATACAGCCACCCTCTATGGCTGGCAGGCTCCGCCAGGCACGGCCAGCACCGTCCTCATGGTCATAGCCCTTGGGCTGGTCGTCATCGCGATCTTGAGCGCCCTGGCCGCTCACCTGCGCCTCGTCGCTACGGCCACCCTCAGCCGACGGTTCGTGACTCACCTGCGCAAGGCGGTGATCGACAAGATTGCGACGATGCCGCCCCTCCAACAGCAGGCCTATGGCGCAGGCGAACTCCTCGACCGGGCCGTGAGCGATGCGGGATCGATGCGTCGGTTCCTGGACCGCGTCTTCATCCAGGCCATCACCAACGTCGCCCGCGTGGTATACCCGGTCGCCATACTCTTCACGCTCGATGCCCGGCTGGCCCTGATCGCGCTGTCGGTCATCCCGCCGCAGTGGCTGCTGATGCGCCACCTGCATGGACGCCTCTACGCCGCCACCCAGCGGGCGCGCACTGCTCGCGCGGCACTAACAAGCCGACTCAAGGAACAGCTCGACGGCACCGAATCCATGCAGGCCTTGCACGCAGAAGCAGCGGCGGCGCAACGCACCCAGGCCCATGCCGAACGCCTGGAGGCACGGCAGTTGGACAGCAGCATCCTGTCGGCGTCGATCAGTGGGATCACCTGGGCAACCACTGGCCTCGGCCTGGCACTGACCTGGTGGTTGGGCGGAAGCGCCGTCCTCGGAGGCACCCTCACCCTGGGCACCCTGATCACCTTCACAGGCTTTGTTGAGTTCGCCTACCGACCGTTTCGCCAGTTCTCCCGCATCGCCGGGACCTTCCAGAAGGGGCTCGTCAGCTTACGGCGTATCCACAACCTGCTGATGGCTCCCTCCACGTTGCCAGAGCCCCCCCATGCGCCCCCGCTGCGTCTGACCAACGGCCACATCGCTTTCGATAAGGTGACCGTCTGCTATGATGGAGAGCCGGTCATTTCCGACCTCAACCTCACGATTGTACCGCGTACACTCACCGTCATCACTGGCCCTAGCGGCTGTGGCAAAAGCACCGTGCTACGCCTCATCACGCGTTTCCTCGACCCTGTATACGGTACCGTCAAGATCGACGGCCAACGTCTCGACCAGCTCCAGATCGCCTCTTTCCGCAGTCAGGTTGCCCTGGTGCCGCAACAGCCGGTGGGCTTCGAAGGCAGCGTGCTTGACAACCTACGGCTGGGTCAGCCAGACGCCACCCTCGACCATGTCATAGAGGCCTGCCGCGATGCAGACGCCCTGGACTTTATCGAGGCCCTCGATGGAGGCTTCCAGGCTACACTTGCCGAGGGCGGTGCTGGCCTCTCCGGCGGGCAACTGCGGCGGCTGGCCCTGGCTCGCGCGTTGCTACACAACCCCCGCATCCTCTTGCTCGATGAGCCCACCGCCGGCCTTGACCCCCAGGCTGAGGCCGCCGTCGCCGAGACGCTGCACCGCCTCGCCCGAAACCGTACCGTGGTGGTCGTCACCCATCGCGGTCACCTGATCGGCCAGGCCGACCGCATCGTGCGCCTGGCGACTGAGGTCCGCCTGGATCAACGCTCCCCTATCAAACCTTCCGACCCTCATCGTCATGAACACCTCGCCGCCCCCACAACCTGACCTCGCGGTCCGCCGTTCAACGCGTTGCTACGAGGTACGCGATGCAACCATCGGCCACAGCGAGGAAGGACGCCCCCTTCAGGTGTATCACCGTGGGCCTGTCGCAGCCTCGCTACGCGTGATGATCATGGCCGGGCAACACGGCGACGAACCGATCGCGATGGAAGCCGCCCGCATGTTCGCGGCCCGCTTCGACACCGCCCAATACCCCGACATCGGGCTGGCGGTGCTGCCTTGCGCCAACCCCGACGGTTCCTCCAGGAACACACGCACCAATGCAAAGGGGCTCGACCTCAACCGGGATCACCTCGTGCTGTGTAGCGCCGAGGTACAAGCTATCCATGCCTTCATACAGGCCTGGCAGCCACACCTGATCCTCGATGTTCACACCTATCCGACCCGGCGGACCCACCTGCTACGCCAGGGGCTCGTCTATTGCCATGATGTCTTCCTCGATGTCCCAACAAATCCAAGCCTTCGCCTCTGTCTAGGCGAAGGTGTTCAACAACGCTTTCTGGAGACGCTGAAGACCCAGGTCGAGCAACACGGCTTTCGCTGCGACCGATACACGCTGGTCAACCGGCGAGGCCGGGTCAGGCACAGCACCCCAGATGTGGTGGATGCCCGAAATGCGTTGGCCCTCCGGTACGGCACCTTCACCGTACTTGTTGAAGGGCGGCAGCCCCACCGCCGCGCGTTGCATGCCGTCCGGCAGCGTACCCATGAGGCCTTGCAAGCGACCTTGCACGAGGTCATACGATGGGCAGACCGGCACCACACACCACTGACCACCTCACTCCCCACCCCGGAGCCGAATGTGCCTGTGCCGATACGTGCCCGCTACACCGCAGCACCAGTGCCCCGACGCATGGCCTTTGCAGATGAAGCAACCGGCACCATAGACACTGTTACGCTGCCGGGACACTACACGCCAATCGTCACGGTGACAGAGCGAGTGCCCCTGCCGTCAGCATATGCCATACCCAACACCTGCACCGGCGTGTT
>JAAUYD010052518.1_pt1 | contig 11486 bp, 11 predicted proteins | sample 7278101 | NCBI WGS metagenome assembly JAAUYD01 (sample SAMN14350128, study PRJNA611818) | marine sediment metagenome | isolation source: surface marine sediment (0.6m) | place: French Polynesia: Moorea | collected 2018-08 | reverse complement strand
TATCCGGCCACGTAAGTAGCCGACATCAACGCCTGCAAATCCTTCTCCACTGCCTCGATACGGTAGGCATCGATCACGATAACTTGCGTGGCTGAAGAGAAGCCCAGCAACACGGCGGCCAGCGCCATGACCTGCAGACCGCCTACGGTGGACGGATCACTCATCGCCATCCAGATCATTGCCGACATGACCATGAGTTGTGCCACCAGCAACCAGCTGCGCCGCTTGCCGAGCCACTCATGCAAAAATGGCAACGGCAATTTGTCGACCAGCGGTGCCCAGACGAACTTGAACGAATACCCCAGGGCCGCCCAACTGAAATACGTCACCGCACTGCGCTCAACCCCGGCTTCACGCAACCAAAGGGACAACGTCGAAAAAATCAGCAGCAACGGCAGGCCGGCGGAAAAGCCGAGAAACAGCATCACCAGCACGCGCGGATTCTTATAGGCCGCCAAGGATTCGAGCCAGCCGTGCATGTCAGGCAGTCAGCTCGCAATCGTAGTCCACGATCAACGGCGCATGGTCGGAGAAGCGCTTGTTGCGGTAGATCGACGCGCCGCGGATCAGCGGCCGCAGCCGCGGCGTCACGACCTGGTAGTCGATCCGCCAACCGACGTTGTTGGCCCAAGCCTGGCCGCGGTTCGACCACCAGGTGTATTCGTCGGCGTTCTGGTTGACGACGCGGAACGCATCGACCCAGCCCATCGGCCCGAACACCTGGTCCAGCCACGCGCGTTCCTCGGGCAGGAAACCGGAGTTCTTCAGATTACCGCGCCAGTTCTTGATGTCGGCCTTGGTGTGGGCGATGTTCCAGTCACCGCAGATGATGTATTCGCGGCCATCGCGGCGCAGTTCCTGCAGCCGCGGCGTCAGCCGCGCCATGGCGTCGAACTTGACCTGCTGGCGCTGCTCGCTCGACGAACCCGACGGCAGATACAGCGAGATCACGCTCAGCGCGCCGAAGCGCGCCTCGAGCCAGCGCCCCTCGGCATCGACGTCGCGCCAGCCGAGACCCTGGATGACATCGTCGGGTTCGTGGCGCGCATAGATGCCGACACCGCTGTAGCCCTTCTTCTCGGCCGGGTGGTAGTAGCAGTTGAAACTCGGCGGCCAGAACACCCGGTCGTTCAACTGATCGAGCTGCGCCTTGAGCTCCTGCAGGCACACGACATCCGCCTTCTGCCGCCGCAACCAGGCATAGAACCCCTTGCGCGCCGCCGCCCGGATGCCATTGACGTTGATACTGATGACGCGCATGCGGTGGATTATATCGGGTAGCCCGCTTGTCAGCCCGCTGCCGCTTGCGGACAATGCCGGCCCTCGACCGCAATCACGCATCAGTTTGCAGCCCTGAGAGGTACTGGACGCAGCGAACGCGGAGGAGCGCAGAGTACGCGGAGCATTGGATGTTTTTTTTGCCTGCAAGCGCCGGGGATCGAACAACCTTCGGTGAGGCACCAGAGAGCACATCCCGGACGAACATCACCTTCGGCCCTTCCCCCCTCTGCGATCTCTGCGCATCTCCGCGTTCTCTGCGTCCCAAACAGGGCAAGCAGCAACACCTGACGGAGCCGCCATGCAAGACTACCAACGCGATTTTCTTCAGTTCGCGCTCGATCTCGACGTGCTGCGCTTCGGCCAGTTCACGCTCAAGTCCGGTCGCGTCAGCCCGTACTTCTTCAACGCCGGCCTGTTCAACACCGGTGCGGCGCTGGCCAGGCTCGGGCGTTTCTACGCGCAGACCATCGTCGATGCGGGTATCCGCTTCGACGTGCTGTATGGTCCGGCATACAAGGGCATCCCGCTGGCCGCGGTCACCGCGGCGGCGCTCTACGACGTGCACGGCATCGACGTCCCGTACGCGTTCAACCGCAAGGAGGCCAAGAGCCACGGCGAAGGCGGCAGCATCGTCGGCCATCCGCTCGACGGCGACATCCTGATCATCGACGACGTGATCACCGCCGGCACCGCGATCCGCGAGTCGATGGACATCATCGTCGCCGCGGGCGCGCGTCCGGCCGGTGTCGTCATCGCGCTCGATCGCCAGGAACGCGGCACGGGCGCACGCTCGGCGATCCAGGAGGTCGAGGCCGACTACGGCATGCCGGTCGCGGCGATCGTCCGCCTCGCCGACCTGGTCGAGTTCATCGGCGAACGCGGCGATGGCACCGAACACCTCGCCAACATCCAGGCCTACCGCACCGAGTACGGCATCTGATCCGACCAGGCGGTCGGCGATCAGCCGACGATGAGCTTGATCCCGACCAGCAGGGTCACGGCCTCGAATGCGCGCTTGATCCAGCGGTTGCCCTTGAGGATCGCGAGGTGGGCGCCAGCGTAGCCGCCGAGCAGCGAGCCGAGCAGCAGCGCCGGCAGCCAGTCCCAGCGCACCTCGCCGAGGATGCCGAGTGCCAGCGCACCGCTGCCGTTCCAGACGATCCCGACCAGGACCAGCGTATAGGCGACGGCCTGGCGGTAGTCGGCACCGAACCAGCGTACCAGCCACAGGGTCACGAACAGGCCGGTACCCGAGGTCAGCGAACCGTTCAGGATGCCGATCAGGAACAGGCCGGCACCGCCGAGCCACAGGCCGCGGCCGGTGCGGTTGCGCGGTGCCTCGGTCAGACCCATCGAACCCTTGACGACGGAGTAGATGCCGAGACCGACCGTCAGGAAACCGAGGGCAATTTCGGCGAAACGACCGGGAACTTGCAGGATCACGCTCGCTCCAATCAGTACCCCCGGCACCCCGGTGGCGATGATGAAGACGACGAAATCACGCCGCAGCCCGCCCTCGCGCAGGTGCCGGACCGTGGCGCCGACGCCGAGCGCGACCGACGCGATCTTGTGCGTGGCGAGCGCGACGCCGAACGGCAGGCCGAGGAAGATCAGCACCGGCAGCTGCAGCAGGCCAGCGCCGCCGCCGGCGAACGCGGAAAACAGGTTGGCCAGCACAGAGGCGGAAAAAAGTATGAACTGTTCGAGCACTTGGCCGCTAACTACTGGCGTGATCTCACTATAATGGCGGGTCTGACGCCCGCCGCTGACGCAATTCTATGGTAACGAGCCGACGCCTGACCGTTCTCGCGCCCCTGCTGGCGCTGCTGCTGGCCGCTCCGACGCAGGCCGGCAGCATCAAGAAGTGGGTCGACGAAAACGGTGTCACGCACTACGGCACCGTCGTGCCGCCGCAGTACAAGGACCGCGCGCACAGCGAACTCAACGAGCGCGGCATCGAGGTCAAGCGCCACGAGCGCGCCAAGACCGCCGAGGAGATCGAGCGCGACAAGGCGCTCGCCGCGCTGCGCGCCGAGCAGCAGAAACTGCTCGAGGCGCAGCAGGCACGCGACCGCATCCTGCTCAGCCTGTACCGCAACGAAGACGACCTGGTCATGGCGCGTGACGGCAAGATCGCGCAGATCGACGGCCAGATCCGCCTCAACTACAGCGAGATCCGCCGCCTCAAGGCGCGCCTGTCGGAGTTTCAGGCCGTGGCCGCCAAGGCCGAGCGTGCCGGCAAGACGCTGACCAACAAGCAGCGGGCCAACCTCGACAGCACGCAGCGCTCTATCGAGCAGTCGTACGCGATCATCCTCGGCAAGGAAGACGAGAAACGCTCGACGCTGGCGCGTTACGACACCGACCTGCAGCGTTTTCGCAAGCTGCGCCGCGGTGGCGCGCGGTCGGAGAACGCCGACCGGATCGCCGCGTCGGAGTTCCCCGAGCTGGTCGATACCGCGGTCCGCTGCACCAGCAACGCCGAGTGCAGTCGGCTGTTCGCGACCGCGCAGGACTATGCCCGACGCCACACGACGACCCCGATCGACCTGGTGGCCGATCGCATCCTCGTGACCGCGCCGCCGCGCGAGCTGCGTGACATCAGCATCACGGTGTCGCGCCTGCCCAACCGCGACGACGACGGCGAGCGGATCTTCATGGACGTGCAGTGCACCCAGTTCACCGAGGGCCGCGAGTTCTGCCGCGGGCCTGAGGTCACGGCGATCCGCCAGGGCTTCAAGACGGAGCTGAAACGCTCGCAGACCGCCGCGGTACCGTGAGCGGCGGTGTCACCGCGTCGCCGCGACTGGGCCACGTCGTGCTCTACGTGCACCACCTCGACGCCGCGCTCGCCTTCTACCGCGATGCCATCGGCCTGAGCGAGACCGCGCGCCTGTTCGGCGGTCGCGCGGTGATGTTGAGCGGTGGCACCACCCATCACGAGCTGATGCTGATCGAGGTCGGCGACGCGCCGGGGCCGCTGCACGGCAAGCGACGGGGTCTCTATCACATCGCCTGGCGGGTCGGCGAATCGCGCGACGTGCTGCGAGACGCCTACCGCAGGCTGCTCGACGCCGGCTGCGAGATCCGCGGCCTCGCCGATCACACGATTAGCCAGAGCATCTATCTGAGCGACCCGGACGGCAACGAGGTCGAGGTCTATGTCGACGACCCGCAGGTCGACTGGCGCCACGACGACAGCTGGCAGCAGGCACCGGTGAAGCCTTTACGCCTCGACTGAACGGCACGCGGCCGCGTCAGGCCAACGCGTCGTCGACGCCGCCGGCGCCGAACACGCCGTGGCTCAACACCTGCCAGTCCGCCTCCCAGTGCGCCAGCGACGCGTGCGCGAAACGCGAGCGCAGGAACTGCTGCATGCGCCCCTCGACGAACGCGGTCAACAGCGCCGCGGCCTGCTCCGGCGATGTGCGCAGCGTCGCGTCCTGGCGCAGCTGCGCCTCGCGCAGGATCTGCCGCAGCTGCACGTCGATGCGCTCGAAGAACTGCTGCACGCGGTCGTGCAGGCGTTCGCGCTCGCCGACCAGCGCATCGCCGAGCAGCACGCGCGTGATCCCGGGGTTGCGGTCGGCGAACCCAAGCAGCAGGTAGATCACCTTGGCGACCCGCGCCTGGGTATTCTTCTCTTCGCCGAGGATCTGGTTGACGCGCGCGAACACGCTCTCTTCGGCGAATCCGATCAGGCCCTCGAACATCCTCGCCTTGCTCGGGAAATGCCGGTACAGCGCGGCCTCCGACACGCCGACCGCGCGCGCCAGCGCCGCGGTCGTGATGCGGTCACCGGGATGCTGCTCGAGCTGCTGCGCCAACGCCTCGAGGATCGCCTGTTTGCGGGACGCGCGTGGCACAAGCTAGGGCCTGTTCACACTACGCGAGGCGCAGCGACGGCGGCCGTTTTCTTGGCCAACAAGGCGCTGCGAGCGCGATGTACCTGCCGTACATGAGTGAGCAGCAACGCCGTTGGGCAGGAAAACGGCCCCGTCCCTTCGGGTTGCGCCCCAAAATGTGCCATGCGGCGTTGCTCGTCGTTCATTTAGGCCCACTAAACGTCTCTCCTCGCGCCTGGCCTGGCGCATTTTGGGACTGCAACGCTGCTGCTCGCGTAGTGTGAGCAGGCCCTAGTTAGCGCCGACGGATCAGGGTGCCGATACCCTGATCGGTGAACAGCTCGACCAGCACCGCGTGCGCGACCCGGCCGTCGATGATGTGCGCGGAATTGACGCCGGCCTTGACCGCGTCGACCGCGCACGCGATCTTCGGCAGCATGCCGCCGCTGACCGTGCCGTCGGCGATCAGCGCGTCGACGCGATCCAGCGTCAGCCCGGTCAACAGCGCACCCTGCCGGTCGAGCAGTCCCGTGGTATTGGTCAACAGGATCAGCTTCTCGGCACCGAGCACCTCGGCCATCTTGCCGGCCACGAGGTCGGCGTTGATATTGTACGAGCGGCCGTCTTCACCGACGCCGATCGGCGCGACCACCGGGATGAAGTCACCGTGCACCAGCATGTCGACGACTGCCGCATCGATGCTGTCGACCTCGCCGACGTGGCCGATGTCGATGATCTCGGGTGCCTGGGCCTGGGGATTCTCGCGCGTCAGATTGAGCTTGCGCGCGCGGATCAGGTCGCCGTCCTTGCCGGTCAGGCCGACCGCCGAACCGCCGTGGCGATTGATCAGGTTGACGATCTCCTTGTTGACCAGGCCGCCGAGCACCATCTCGACAACGTCCATGGTCTCGGCGTCGGTGACGCGCATACCCTGGACGAACTCGCTTTCCTTGCCGAGGCGTTTGAGCAGGCTGCCGATCTGCGGTCCACCACCGTGCACGACGACCGGGTTGATCCCGACCAGCTTCATCAACACGACGTCGCGCGCGAAGCCGGCCTTCAGGTCTTCGTCGACCATCGCGTTGCCACCGTACTTGATGACGATGGTCCTGCCGCCGAAGCGCTGGATGTAGGGCAGCGCCTCTGTCAGAACGTGGGCGACGTTGCCCGCCGCTTCTGCCGTCAAACTCATTGTTGTTGCCCTGCTGAATGGAACACGCCGCGAGGGCGGGTGCTCAGAACGGCGCCTGCATGTCGGGCGCGACGCGCTTCAACAGTTCGCGGAACTGCACCTTGATCTGCTCCAGCGCGGCCTCGTCGTCCGCCTCGAAGCGGAACGTCAGCGAGGGTACCGTATTTGACGGGCGAATCAGACCCCAACCGTGTGCGAACTCGACGCGCAGGCCATCGAGTTCGACCAGGCGGGCATCGTCGAAGACCTTGTGGGCGTCGAGCGCACGCATGATCTCGCGGCTCTGGCCCTCCTCGAGCATCAGGTGGTATTCGGGCGTCGCCGGACTGCTCGGCAGGTCGGCGAACAACTCGCTGGCGGGGCGCGACTCCAGGGCCAGGATCTCGAGCACCCGCGCCGCGGCATACAGCGCGTCGTCGAAGCCGTACCAGCGCTCCTTGATGAACAGGTGGCCGGAGAACTCGCCGCCGAGCAGCGCACCGGTCTCCTGCATCTTGGCGCGCATCCGCGAGTGGCCGGACTGCCACATGATCGGCCGACCGCCGTGGCTGAGGATGAAACTGGCGAGATGGCGCGATGACTTGACGTCGTACAGGACATCGACGCCCGGGTGGCGTCCGAGCACGTCGGCGGCCAGCAGCATCAGCACCGCGTCTGCCCAGATGACGCTGCCGTCGTTGTCGACGACGCCGAGGCGATCGCCGTCGCCGTCGAAGGCGAAGCCGATATCGGCCTCCTGCGCCTGGACCTCGAGCATCAGCGCCGACAGGTTGTCCGGCTGACTCGGGTCGGGGTGGTGATTCGGGAACTTGCCGTCCGGCTCGCAGAACAGCGGCACGACCTCGCAACCGAGTGTCTCGAACGTCATCACCGCGAGTTCGCCGGCCGCGCCGTTGCCGGCATCGACAACCACCTTGAGCGGGCGGGTCAGCTGGATCTCCTGGTTCACGGCGTCGACATAGTCGTCGTCGAGTCGCAGCCGTTCGACGCTGCCGCGGCCGTGTCGCAGCTCACCGGCGAGCATACGTTCGCGCAATGCCTGCAGCGCGTCACCGTCGAGCACGCGCTCGCCGACGACGATCTTGAAACCGTTGTACTCGGGCGGGTTGTGGCTGCCCGTGACCATGACACCGCCCTGCACCTGCTGGGTCTGCATCGCGAAGTACAGCAGCGGCGTCGGCCCCTGGCCGAGGTCCAGCACGTTGCAGCCGGACGCGACGATGCCGCGCACCAGCGCGTCGGTCAGCGCCGGGCTGGACAGCCGCGCGTCGCTGGCGACCGCGATCTGGTTGCCGCCATCGTCCTGCACCAGCGAACCGATCGCGTGCCCCAGCGCCTCGGCGACGTCGTCGGTGAGCGGGTCGCCGACCACGCCACGCACGTCGTAGGCACGGAACAGGCTCGCCGGGATATCGATGTCGACCGGTGTCGGCATGCCGCCGCCGAGCACCTCGGACGGGTCGTTGTCGAGCTCCTCGACCTCGAGCCCGTGCATCGGGCGCACCACGGTGTCGGCGGCCGCGACCGGCTGCCGCGTCTCGGTCGCGGCCGCGCGGTCGGCGGTGCCGGCGCCGCCGACCCCGGCCACGCGGGCCTCGCGCATGTACTGGGTCAACAGCGCGATCGCGTCGCCGTTGCTCGACAGGTGCGGCTGCGCCGGCGCGATCGGGTTACGCTTGAGGATCGCCTCGCCGAGGTTGACCAGGGTCTGCATGTCGGCGCGGATGTCGCCGGACAACATGCGCCACTGCAGCAGCGCGATCAGCAGCATCGCCAGGCCGCCGCCACCGGCCACGGCCAGCATGCCCATCAGGCCGCCGAAACCGGTCGCCACCGGTTCGGCCACGTAGTCGACGGTCCAGATGCTGTCCGCGACCTCGACGCGACCGTCGCGGAACGGCCCTTCCGCACTGCCCGGCCCGCGGGCCAGCACGTAGCCGTCGTCGCCGCCCTGGACCAGGGCCAGGCGACCCGGGAAGCCGGCCGACGATTCGACGATCCGTGTCAATGCGCGCATGTCCCACGCCGCGAACAGCACGCCGACGTCTCGGCCGTCGTGCCGTACGGGCATCGCCGCCGCCATGTAAGGCACGCCGCTCTTGATCTGGTGGATCTCGGCCGGCGCCGGTTTGCCCGACTCGACGACGCGCCGCACCATGTCGAGCCCGGCGTAGCCGAGCGGCGCGGGCCCGCCGGTATCCGGCTGACTCGCGTCGGGCGGCAGCAGGCGGACCTGCAACATGCCCGGCAGGCGCTTGCGCAGCTGCAGTTCCGTGGCGTCGATAGCAACCGGGTCCGCCGCCGCCAGGGCCGCGCCGACACCCGGGTCGGTCAATGCCAGCGTCAACAGGTCACGCCGCGCCAGGACCTCACCCTCGAGGCGCCCGGCCAGTGCAGCGGAGGCACTCTGCCCGCTCAGGCGCGCGGCGTCGCCGGCGGCGCTGTTGACCGCCTGCTGCGCCATCACGGCGACCAGCAGCATCAACAGCAGGCCGACGACGACGGCCGGGAGAAAGTACAGGAACAGCCGCCGGCCGCCGCGTGCCTCGACCGCTTTGCCGGCCGCGTTGTCGTTGTCTTGCTTGGTCTCGCCCACCCGTTTCCCTAATGCCTTCCGGAAGGCCCGAAACCGCCAGCACCCCGGTCACTTTCGTCGAATTCCTCGACCTGCTCGAACACCGCACGCACGACCGGGACCAGCACCAGCTGCGCGATGCGCTCACCGATCTCGACGCGGAACGCCGCCGCGCCGCGGTTCCAGCACGACACGAACAGCTGGCCCTGGTAGTCGGAATCGATCAGGCCGACCAGATTGCCGAGCACGATGCCGTGTTTGTGGCCGAGCCCGGAACGCGGCAGGATCACCGCCGCGAGCGCCGGATCGGCGATGTGGATCGCGATCCCGGTCGGGATCAGCTCGGTCTGTCCGGGCGCCAGCTCGAGCGGCACGTCGAGCATCGCGCGCAGGTCCATGCCTGCCGACCCGTCGGTCGCGTAGTCCGGCAGCGGAAACGCGTCGCCGAGGCGTCTATCGAGGATCTTCAGCTGCAGTCTGTGCATCGAATCGTTCCACTATCAATTCCACCAAACCGCTTGCCAGCTGGCGCTTCGACTGACTTGGCAACGCGACGCTGCCGCCCGGCCAGATCACCAGCAGGGCATTGTCGTCGGCCTCGAAACCCTGCGACACGCCCACCTGGTTAGCGGCAATCATGTCCAGCCCCTTAGCGCGCAGTTTGCCCTCGGCATAGGCCGCGACATCGTGCGTCTCGGCGGCAAAACCGACGCAGAACGGGCGCTGCGCCAGCGCCGCGACGTCGCTGAGGATATCCGGGTTACGCACCAGGTCGACACGCAGCGTCTCGCTGTCGCCCTTTTTCAGTTTTTGTGCCGCGACCGTGGCCGGCCGGTAATCCGCGACCGCCGCGCAGGCGATGAAGATGTCGGCGTCGCGCACTGCCGCGAACACCGCGGCATGCATGTCCTGCGCGCTGTCGACGTCGATCCGGCGGACACCGGCCGGTGTCGCCAGTGCCACCGGCCCGGCGACGAGGGTCACGTCGGCGCCCTGCGCGACCAGCGCCTCGGCGATCGCGAAACCCATCTTGCCCGAGCTGCGGTTGCCGAGAAAACGCACCGGGTCGAGGGCCTCGCGTGTCGGTCCGGCGGTCAACACGACGCGCCGGCCGGTCAGGCGGCCGTCGGCGAAGAACTCGCGCACCCGCGCATGGATCGCCGCCGGTTCGAGCATGCGTCCGGGCCCGCTGTCGCCGCAGGCCTGCTCGCCGTCGTCCGGACCGAGCAACTCGACGCCGCGCGCCTGCAGGGTCTGGGCATTGGCCCGGGTCGCCGGATGCCGCCACATCGCCTGGTTCATCGCCGGCGCGGCCAGCAGCGGGGCGGTGCTGGCGAGGCACAGCGTCGTCAACAGGTCATGTGCCGCACCGGCCGCGGCATTGGCGAGGAAATCGGCCGTGGCCGGCGCGACCAGCACCAGTTCGGCCCAGCGCGCCAGCTCGATGTGCCCCATCGCCGCCTCGTGCGCCGGGTCGAACAGGCTGTCGCGCACGACCTCGCCGGTGATCGCCTGCAGCGTCAGCGGACCGATGAACTCGCCGGCCGACGGCGTCATGACGACGCGCACCTGGGCCCCGTCCTTGATCAGCAAGCGGGCCAGTTCGGCCGCCTTGTACGCGGCGATGCCGGCGGTGATACCGAGCAGGATCCGTCGTCCGCGCAGGGGCTGCATCGACAGGCGTCTTCCTTAATTTAATTCGCGTGTTTGGGCGCAAGGGTACCCGACAGCACCGCGCCGGCAAAGCGGACTTTGCCGGTGGTCGCGCGATCCGCTAGGCTTGGCGCCGGTCACCGACGACGACCGGCGCTTCACGGAGGAGGCAGCAGCATGGCTATTCGGGACTGGCCGGCCGGCGAACGCCCGCGCGAACGTCTGCTCGCCGACGGGCCGGCGGCGCTCAGCGACGCCGAGCTGCTGGCGATCTTCCTGCGTACCGGCATCGCCGGCCGCAGCGCCGTCGACCTGGCGCGCGACCTGCTGGGACAATTCGGCAGCCTGCGCGCGCTGCTCGCGGCGTCGCACGGCGAATTCTGCGCCGCGCCCGGTCTCGGCGACGCCAAGTTCGCACTGCTGCAGGCGGTGCTCGAGATGGGCCGGCGCCACCTCGCCGAGCAACTGACGCGCGGCGCGGCGCTGGCCGATCCACAACAGACCGAGGACTTCCTGCGCGCGCGTCTGCGCGACAGCCCCTACGAGGTGTTCGGCGCGCTGTTCCTCGACAATCGCCATCGCGTGCTGGCGTTCGAGGAGCTGTTCCGTGGCACCATCGACGGCGCCAGCGTGCACCCGCGCGAGGTCGTGCGGCGCGCACTGGCACACAACGCCGCGGCGTTGATCCTGTGCCACAACCACCCGTCCGGCGTCGCCGAACCGAGCGCCGCCGACCGCCGCATCACCGAGCGCCTGCGCGCGGCCCTCGATCTGATCGACGTGCGCGTCCTCGACCACCTGATCGTCGGCGACGGCGCCTGCTGCTCGCTGGCCCGGCACGGCCTGCTGTAGCCCCGGCGATGCTTGACCGTGGCCGTGTGTTCGGGTATAAATTGCGGCCTTTCCGTCGACCTGAACGGGCCGACGCGGTTGAAATCAC
>JAAUYD010252723.1_pt1 | contig 11487 bp, 10 predicted proteins | sample 7278101 | NCBI WGS metagenome assembly JAAUYD01 (sample SAMN14350128, study PRJNA611818) | marine sediment metagenome | isolation source: surface marine sediment (0.6m) | place: French Polynesia: Moorea | collected 2018-08 | reverse complement strand
CTTGGACAATTGAAAATCCCCCTGCCCCCTTTTTCAAGGGGGATTCTTTTCTGGCGATCCTACGCTATAAAAACACCCAAAAATCCTTAACCGAATGCCATTGCCCCTTTTTCAAGGGGGAGCATTCAAACGTCCCCTTTGAAAAAGGGGATTGAGGGGGATTTCGTCCTGACGACAATGCAACAGATCTTCCTTTTCGCAACACCCACCTTGGTGAAGCAGGGCAGGCGAAATACGACAGACGTCCGCTCTATCAAACAAGCAGAATTGTCAGATTGACAACTAAAACCCGATTGGAATAGAAATGAGGTCGCTAAAAGCAGCTGATACTGGTGCTTGCTTATAGGAGCTTTGGATATGGTAATAATAAAAAAACGCAGATATTTATGGGTTTATATTGTACTAACAGCATCTATCCTGAGTTTTCAGCCAAGGTTGTTTGCCGATACTTTGGGCAGCGAAGATTTGGAGCGTGTTCCACATCCTGTCAGAGCCGAACCGACCGAGAAAATTGACGCTCCATCTGATCAGGAGGTTATTCAACGAATTGTGTTTTTAGAAAACAGCTTTAATGATACCCAGACGGTTGCGCGGCTGTGGGCGGCCAGCTGGATGGCTGTGTTCTCTGGGCTCACCATCTATAATGTGCTGGGGATTGCAAACGGAAGCCGGAAGTGGGATGAAGATCTGACCTATTTTACAGTAGGCGCCGTTAAATCAGGTCTCGCTTTTGGGATGATGCTCATCGGTCCATTTCCATCTGCAGACGCAGGTGCTCGGTTTGAGAAAATCCCAGACGCGACAGCTGCACAGCGTTTATCAAAGCTGCGCAAGGGGGAACGCCTGCTTCAACAAGGCAGCGAAAAGGTGCTTGGGGATAGAACTTTTTTTCAGCACGCCCTCAAGATTGGCGCGAACTTGGTTGGAGGCGCCATCATTTGGGGCGTTGAGGGGCGGGACGGCTGGAAGCACGCGTTGGTGAGCACTGGCGTCGGTACTGCCCTGGCAGTCGGCTCGATATGGACCATGCCGATGAAGCCGGTGAAATCTTATAGACGTTACCGTGAAAAGTATCTCAACAACCAGATGTCTACGATCGCGTCCCCACCGCGAGAGATAGTGTTTTTTGTAGTTCCAGTTGGAAGGGGAATAACAGCAGGCGTGCTTTTCTAACCGGGACAATGGAAGATTGGGTCAGGACCTGACTTGTTATAGGATTGGTCGCCCTGCTTCGCTCCTTCGGAGCTACGCAGGGTGGCGCTAGTACCTCATAAAGTGATGAGTGATGGGTAATAAACTCCCCCTTTGGCAAAGGGGGCCGGGGGGATTTCGTCACTATACCCGCAGTTTTTGAAAATCCCCCTAACCCCCTTTTTCAAAGGGGGAAATCGGAATCCGCACCCGTCAGAGCAGACTTGAATAAGCACTAGACGAGAGCCGTGGCCGCCTTCATGGATTGTACAAAGGCTTTTAACTCTCGCAGCAGCTTGTCCGAGTCGCTTAGGTTCCGCTCTATTATCCCCACGGCTGCAGAGCCGCTGATGGCTCCGGCCGCTCCGGAACTCAATGCTGTTTTTACGTGCTCAGGCCTTGAAATACCAAACCCCACCAGGGAAGGGGGCGCGCCTTGGCGCTTGAGCGCGCCAAAGATATTTTGGTGCTTTAAATCCACCTGGTCGTCTGCGCCCGTGACCCCGGCACGGGCAACCACGTAGGTGTAGCCCTGGGTGATCCCGGCAATTTCTGCTAGCTTTTTTTCGTCTGCATTGGGCGGCGCGATAAAGACCATTTGAACCCCGTGCTTCGCCGCGGTTTCCAAAAACAGCCCTGCTTCAAATACCGGGAGGTCGGCCACAAGTACCGAGTCCACACCTGCTCTGGCTACCTGCTCAAAAAAACGATCCTTGCCATTGGCTGCTACGAGGTTGGCATATACCAAAAGGCCGATGGGAATATCCGGGTAGGTCGCTCTTATGCTGCCGAGTACTTCAAAACACTGATCCGGCGTTACACCTTGATCAAGCGCCCTTACAGCTGCAGCTTGAATAGTAGGTCCGTCTGCAATGGGGTCGGAAAACGGAATTCCCAACTCCAGCGCGTCTGCCCCTCCCTCGACCATTGCCTGGATTATCTTTTTGCTCAGCTCGATGTTTGGATCCCCTATGGCAACAAAAGGTACAAACGCCCCTTCGCGTTTCTCTTGGAGTCGGGCAAACATTTTTTCATAGCGTCCCATTGTGCACTCCTCTATTTGGCATCCCCGTCCATTGAAAATTCCTTAAGGCTGCTCACGTGTTCGATATCCTTGTCGCCACGGCCAGAGAGATTGACCAGGATGGTAACCGGATCTTTTGCCTTGCGCGCAATCTCAATGGCATAGGCCACGGCATGGGCTGATTCCAACGCCGGGATAATACCCTCTTTTTGCGTGAGTTCCTTAAACGCTGCCAAGGCTTGGGTATCGGTGATCCCCATGTACTCAGCCCGTTTGGTCTCTTTTAGATGCACGTGCTCCGGACCTACGCCGGGATAGTCGAGCCCGGCAGAGACCGATTCTGTTTCAGATACCTGACCGTGTGCATCTTGGAGAAGATAGGTGTGGGCACCGTGCAAGATACCGACTGATCCGGCCTGCAGTGTAGCCCCGTGCCTGCCTGTATGAAGTCCCTTGCCCGCAGCTTCCACACCGACCAGGCGCACGGCAGTGTCTGGGATAAAATCGCTGAACATGCCAATGGCGTTTGACCCGCCACCCACACACGCTATCACCACATCTGGCAGTCGACCGGTTGCATCGAGGATCTGTTTACGCGCCTCTTTTCCAATAACGCGTTGGAATTCCCGCACCATTGTGGGAAATGGATGGGGACCTGCTGCTGTTCCCAACATGTAGTGGGTCGTGTCATAGGTTTTGGACCAATCGCGCATGGCCTCGTTGATCGCGTCTTTGAGGGTCTGGGATCCTGCCTTGACCGGCACGACCTCCGCGCCCAGGAGCTGCATGCGGAATACGTTGGGCCGTTGGCGCTCCACGTCTTTTTGACCCATGTAAATAACGGTCTCAAATCCAAATAGGGCGCCCACAATGGCCGTGGCCACCCCGTGCTGCCCAGCGCCGGTCTCGGCGATGAGCCGGGTTTTGCCAATGCGCTTTGCCAGCAGGGCCTGACCAAGAACCTGGTTGGTCTTGTGTGCCCCGCCGTGTAGCAGGTCCTCCCGCTTGAGGAATAGCTCAGCCGGGGTATCGCTTAAGAGATTTCTACAGTGATACAACGGCGTGGGCCTGCCTGCGTAGGTTTTTAAAAGCCCGTTCAGCTCTGCCTCAAACTCAGCTGACTGCTGGGATTCCACAAATGCTGTTTCGAGCTGTTCTAGTGCTGGAAAGAGGATTTCCGGCACAAACACCCCGCCATAGTGACCAAATCGACCATTGGATTTCATTTCCCACTCCTACTCGTGCCGCGCAGGGCGTTAAAAAACACACCCAATCGCTCGGCACTTTTTATGCCAGGGGTCTCTTCCACGCCAGAGTTGACATCTAGCACCGCTGGGTTGAGCGCGTCTGCTGCTGCTGCGTTTTCCGGACTGAGCCCACCGCCCAGGACCACTCGGGACAGATCTTGTCCCCTGAGCAACGACCAATCAAACCGCTCTCCTGTGCCGCCCCTGGCCCGAGGGCTAAAGGTATCGAGCACGACTCTGTCTATGTTTTCAAAATCCAGGGCCGGCAGTTTGTCGCTTACCCGCACGGCCTTCCAAATCCCGCAGTCCTCGTGGCGTATCTTGCGCAGCGCTGCAATGTATGCCTTGTCCTCGTCCCCGTGCAGCTGAACACTATCGAGGTCGAGCTCACGGGCAATGCTTGCGACAGTTTCCGGATGTTCATTAACAAACACCCCGACCCACTTCAGATCCGCAGCCGACCGCACAGCCCGAGCTTGGTCCACGCTAACGCAACGGGGGGATTTGGGGGCGAAGATCACCCCTCCGTAAGTGGCTCCTGCACGGGCCGCGGCTATGGCATCCTCTGGCCGGGTGAGTCCGCACACTTTTACCGATCCGTATATCAGCGCGCGACACGCCTTAGAGATATCTGACTGGCCCATGAGGGATGTACCGACCAAAAAGCCATCGACCATCGCCCTCAAAGCCACAACATCTGCGTGGGAATGGATGCCAGACTCACAGACCAGGAGGCGATCGCCAGGCACCAGGGGTGCCAGCGCTCTGGTTTGGGCCAAGTCCACTGACAAGGTTTTTAAATTGCGATTGTTAATGCCGATGATCTGAGCATCCAGCCTGAGCGCCCGCTCGAGTTCGTGTTCATCGTGTACCTCAGTCAACACATCCAGCCCGAGTGAGTCAGCTGCGTCCCGGCACGCACCATATGTCGCATCGTCGAGCACAGAGAGCATCAACAACACGGCGTCAGCGCCATAAAAACGCGCTTCTGACACTTGATAGGGATCGATAACAAAATCTTTAAGTAGCACCGGCGCTGTCACTTGGCTGCGAACGATTTGAACGTACTCGAGCTCGCCCATAAAAAACTGCGCATCTGTGATCACCGAGATGGCGTCTGCAAACGGATGGTATGTGCTCGCTATTTCTGCTGGATCAAAATCAGGACGGATCAACCCGCGGGATGGAGAGGCTTTTTTACATTCCAGAATATAACCTGTGCCCGGTTTTGAAAGCGCCTTTGCAAGACTCCTATCAGACCGGGTCAGACCCTGCGTTATCTCCTCAAGGGAACACCTCTCTTTGCGCTGTGCCACCTCGATCGCTTTGTTGGCTACGATCTTCTCAAGCACCATGTGTGAGCTCCGCCCATCTTGCGAGTCGTTCGTAACATCGCCCAGACCCAATGGCAGCCAATGCGAGCCCAGCGCCATGGGATAAATCAGCTGCCTTGCCGCATACAAACGCCAGGGCACCTGCGTTTAGGGCTACTGCTGCCATGTGGGCTTCATCTCCGTCACCCTTGAAAAGCCGGGTAAGCACGGCGGCGTTTTCATCAGGGCCACTGCCCCTGATCTGATCCAGGGGATAGCGGCGAAGGCCTGCTTGCTCCGGAGAGATCTCCAGTTCTTTTATCACGCCGTCTTTGTAGTACACTGCTCGGGTGACATCGTGGATGGCGATCTCGTCCAGTCCGGAGCCATGGACCACCATTGCGCTCTTTGCACCCAGAAGCCCAAGGGTTTGGGCAATAGGCGCGCACAGGTCGGGATGGTACACCCCCACGATTTGGAACTCGGGCAAACACGGGTTGACCAGCGGGCCCAGCACATTAAAAATCGTTCGAATTTTTAATGTATTGCGCACAGGCCCGGCATGGCGCAGCCCTTGATGAAATTGGGGTGCAAACAAAAAACAGATGCCCACCTCATCTAAGCAGCGGCGGCCGATCTCAGGTGCGACGTCTATCTTAACACCCAGTTTTTCCAATACATCTGCTGACCCGCATTGCGAGGAGATCGATCGATTGCCGTGCTTGGCCATGGGGATACCCATTTCTGCGGCAACCAGGGCCACGGCTGTGGAAATATTGATCGTTCGCGACCCATCGCCCCCAGTGCCGCACGAGTCAGCCAAGGCATAGTCTGGGCGAGGGAACGGCGCTGCAGATTCCCGAAGTGCCTGGGCAGCACCGGCAATTTCATCCGGGTGCTCCCCTTTGGCCCTGAGCGCTACGAGCAATGCTGCGATCTCTATGGGATCCAGTTCGCCCTTTACCAATGTGTGAAATAGCTGTTTGATCTGCTCCTGTTTGAGATGTTCTAGGCCCAATATTGTTTCGATATACTCACGCATGATGCCATCTCCTCGTCATTGTGATCTTATCTATTTCCGTGCGGCCCATTGAATGACGTTATCTATCAATATTCCGCCTTTTGCCGTCAAAATCGATTCCGGGTGAAATTGCAATGAACACAGCATGCGCGACGTGTGTTCAACAGCCATTGCTATTTTGTCCAGCTTGGCAGTAACCCGGAGTTCAGCTGGGATTTCAGTCCCGATGAGGGAGTGATACCGCCCCACCGTGAGGGGTGAATCTAGGCCGTGGAATACACCTTGGCCATCGTGCGTCACCTGGGATGCTTTACCGTGAACGATCTCAGGCGCCTGATTCACCTTGCCGCCAAATGCCTCGATGATCACTTGATGCCCGAGACACACTCCGAAAAAGGGCAATGCCTCTGGCGCTTGCTGAACCAGTTCTATGCAGCACCCCGCATTAGACGGCGTGCCCGGTCCTGGGGATAGAACGACCAACCGGGGAGGGTCTAGTTTCATGACCAGGTCCAGTGCTTTGGACGCCGCGATGTCATTGCGCCAGACGTCTACAGCACATCCCCGTTTTTCGAACTCATCCACCAGGTTGAATACAAATGAGTCAAAATTATCGATAAACAGAACACTCAGCGCTTTTTGATCGGTCATGGGCCTTCACCTACGAAGCTGTCAAAGCAATGGCCTTGAGCACTGCTTTGGCTTTGTTGCGTGTCTCTGTTGCCTCTGCTTTGGGGTCTGAATCGTAGACCACACCAGCGCCAGCGCGAACATACGCAGTGCCATCCACCACCAGGGCGGCCCGGATGACAATCGCCATGTCCAATTCGCCCTTGTCGTTGAAGTATCCAACGGCACCGCCGTACGGCCCTCTTTTGTCCACCTCGTATTTGCGGAGCAGCCGCGCTGCCTCAATCTTGGGTGCCCCGACCAGGGTACCCATGTTCATGGACGCCACATAGGCGTGCATGGCATCTAGGTCTTCTTTTAGGGTCCCTTCAACCACCGAGACCAGGTGCATGACCTGGGAATAGCGCTCGACTTCCAATAGCCGCAAGACCTGTCGCGTGCCTGAGCGACAGATGCGTGCCACATCATTGCGCGCCAAGTCCACCAGCATCATGTGTTCAGCCAGTTCTTTTTCATTTAATTTGAGCTCTGCTTCGAGGCGATTATCCAGATCCGGGTCAATGGTGCCGTTGGCTGCAAACCCCCGGGGACGGGTCCCTGCAATCGGATGCAACTGAATCTTTGCTGGCGTTCCTTTTACACTTACGCAGGTTTCCGGAGAAGACCCCAAAAGGGTAAACCCCGGGGCTGCCACAAAAAACAAATAGGGACTGGGATTGGACCTGCGCAGATTGCCATAGGCTGCGAGCGGATCCGCACAGGGGGTGGAGAACGTCCGGGACGGAACGATCTGAAAGACATCGCCGGCAACAATGTGTTCCTTGCAGGTTTCAACGAGCGCACCGTACTGATCATCACTCAAATCCACATCGACCGGTAGATCTAATGCCTGGGAAGGGTCGGTGGACGTAGCAGCATCCCTATCCCCTGACGCATCGGCGTCCTTAACATACGTCGCGATTCTATCGAGCACGTTACCCGCTTCGTTCTCACGCTCAGAAATGCGCTGCTTACCGTACAGGTGATGAACAATCGTTGCCTTACCTTCAATGTGATAGACGATGATGATTGTCTCTGGCAGCCAGAAGACAAAATCGGCAAAACCGCGGATATCCACCCGCGCCTTGGGCAATACCTCGAATTGATCGAGGTAATCGTAAGCAAAAACCCCAGGCGCAAAGATCAATCCATCCTTATCTGGGTTAGATCGCCATCCACGGCAGGCGATCCTCAGCACGTCAGTGGTGGATCGCGCTTGGATGCGATCCTTATCTGACCCGGATCGCATCCCAGAGGGGAAATGGACGACAACCCCGTCGTCTTTGTGATCCACCTCTGCGATAGCGCTTAGATGCGGAACCATTTGATCCAGCGCAAATTGCCCGTTAGGGGTGAGGGGCGTAATGTCCACGTTTTGCCCTCGCCCCTCAATTCTGAGCGCGCTCTGCAAAAACAAAAGACTTTGGGTGTTATTTTGTCCGTTCCCGTCTTTTGACTCAAAGAGCTGGGTGTCGGGTTTTTGCCCCACTGCTCGTTTAAAGAGCGCTAGTGTGTCCCCGTGGTACGGCAGTTCCGTGGCGAGCGTCCTTGCTTGCATCCCCGTTCTCCTCGTCGATCAGTTGTTTGCTGATGACTTCATTTTTTTTCCCGCAGCGCGAACAAATGGTTCGAGTTCATGCATCATTGCAGCAAATTGATCCGGATTGAGCGACTGTCCCCCGTCAGAAAGCGCCTCTCGCGGATTGCAATGCACCTCCACGATAATCCCGTCCGCACCGCAGGCCACCGCAGCCTTTGACATGGGGACGACCAGGTCGCGAACGCCTGTGCCATGGGACGGATCTACAATGACCGGTAGGTGGCTGAGCTGCTTAATGAGGGGAACGGCGTTCAGGTCCAGCGTGTTGCGGGTAGCGGTTTCAAAGGTCTTGATACCGCGCTCGCAGAGAATGACGTTGGGGTTTCCCTGGGACAGGATATACTCGGCTGCGAGCAGGAGATCCTCCACCGTCGCAGCCATGCCCCGCTTTAGTATCACTGGCTTTCCGCTCTGGCCCAGCTCCTTTAGTAGCCTGAAGTTCTGCATGTTGCGCGCGCCCACCTGGCAGGCGGATGCATATTCGTTTACCAGCCCCACGTCGGATACGTCTACGACCTCAGTCACTGCGGGGAGACCGAGACGAGATGAAACATCCTTTAGAATTTTGAGTCCCTCGACGCCGAGACCCTGAAAGCTGTATGGGCTGGTCCGTGGCTTGAACGCCCCGCCGCGAAGTCCAGATGCGCCCACTGCTTTTACCGCTTCTCCGGTCTTTAAATACTGATCAGAACTCTCAATCGCACAGGGACCGGCGATAACCGCAAAGGTGTCCCCGCCAATGGACATGCCATCGAGGTCGACAACGGTATTTTCCTGTTTGAGTTCCCGACTGACGAGCTTGTACGGGGCGAGAATGGGCTTGATGCTCTCCACCATTGGATGGCTTTCCAAGCGCAGCTTGCCCAATCGGCGCTCGTCACCGAGCGCTCCTAGGACAACCCGTTCTTCACCGGGCATGCACAGTGGTTTTAATCCGCAGGCCTCGATTTCACTGAGCAGCTGATCTGCGACTTCCTTTGTTGCATTGGGTTTAAGTACGATAATCACGGCTCTCCTCGTTTTCTGATGTGCAGGGTTTCCTGCTAAACTCAGTTCAAAAAAAAAGCCCACCGAGTTGAGGTGGGCTTTGGAGTTTCTCTATGCGCGAAGTTACATCATGGGCGGCCCACCACGTGAATTACCGTGCCGCCACCAACGCCAATATATTTTCTGACGCATTACAAACATGTTCCCTCTAAATCACAACCCGTTTATTCTGTCAAGTGTCACGCAAACGCTAATGTGGACAAATTTTTTTAGCGTCGGTTTATGTGTTAATGATAACGAATCATAATAAGAAATAAGGGTATCATGGTAGGTTGGATAAAACTCGCTGATCCGGAAATAAATACCGCTGATAAATCAGCGGCCATGGCCGTGCTCGATTCCGGGACGCTCGTCAATGGGCCTGCGGGTAGGGCATTCGAGGCAGCGCTGGCAGCCCATACTGGCCGTAGACACGCGATCGCTGTTTCCTCGGGAACCACCGCCCTCTTTGCGGCCATGCACGGCATGGGTATCGGCCCGGGAAACAGGGTCATCGTGCCAGCCTTTACCTTTCCAGCCCCAGCTGCTGTTGCTGCTTGTTTGGGCGCCGAAGTGGCTATGTGCGATGTGGACCCTGAAACGTTTTGCATCTCCTGCGACACACTGATACCTCTTGTTGATGATTCTGTTTCATTGGTGGTGGCTGTGGATCAATTTGGCGTGCCCGCCCCGATTCCCGAGCTTGCCGCATATCTGGATCCGCTCGGTATACCCGTGCTGGTAGATGCAGCCTGTTCCATAGGGTCCTCCCTCGACAATCGCCCCTGTGGTGGGTTAGGTCATGTAGCCACATTTAGTTTTCACCCGCGAAAAGTAGTTGCTACTGGCGAAGGGGGCGCTGTACTCACCGATGATGATGCCCTAGCACGCCGCGTGCGCCAGTTTGTCAATCACGGACTGGAACAAGGGGTATTTACCGGCATTGGCATCAATTTGAGGCTCAATGAAATTGGCGCTACCATTGGTTTGAGCCAGCTGGGCCGTTTGGGCGAGATGATCGATAAACGACGCCTGCTGGCGCACCAATACCGGCAGATTCCGCTTAAATTTCAGTCATCTCCAAAAGGTTCTAAGGTCAATCATCAGACCCTGACCGTTACATTACCTCCCACCCAAGACAGGTCGCACCGGGATGCCCTGATATACCACTTAAGGGAGCAAGGGATTGAATCGACCCTCGCGAGCTATTGCTTGGGGGCTGTGCCGGCGATTTCTGAACGACTCGGTTTACATCCCGATGTTGCGCCCGTTGCGCGTTCCCTGTTTGAACGAAGCCTGGCGTTGCCCTTGCACGGACGCATGGCATTGGAAGATGTGGACGCAGTGGCCCGATGCGTGGTCCATTGGCTCGAAACATAGGCTGGTCTAGGCGATGAAAAAGACACCGATTTTTAAGGTCGATGACCTCCACAAGGTATTTCACATTGGATTTTTTCGGAAGCGCGTCGATGCGGTTAAGGGCGTTTCTTTTGCCGTACACGATAGCGAGATATTCGGACTGCTCGGTCCCAACGGCGCTGGCAAAACCACCCTCATCAAATCCGCCATGGGGCTCCTTCGGCCCACGCGCGGGACAGTTCGTATCTTTAACCACAATGCGTCCAACAAAAACGCGCGCGCCCAGGTGGGCTATTTGCCTGAGAATCCGTATTTTCACGAATACCTTACACCGCGGGAGCTTTTGGAATTCCACGGCAGGCTTGCTGGAATGGCATCAAAGGACATTGCCCGTCGCCGGGATGCCCTTATCGAGCAAGTCGGGCTTGTAGATGCTCAGAAGCGACCCTTAAGAAAGTTTTCCAAAGGCATGCTCCAACGCATTGGTCTGGCTCAGGCATTGCTTACCGAGCCCAAGCTCCTGGTGTTAGATGAACCAATGAGTGGATTGGATCCCATTGGCCGCCGGTTCGTCACGGACCTCATACTGGACTACAACAAGCGGGGAACAACCATTATCTTTTCATCCCACATCCTGTCTGATGTGGAACGCCTGTGTCACCGGGTGGTTATCATGAACAAGGGGCATAAGGCAGCTGAAGGGCACATCGACGACCTGTTAAAAGGCGATAACCAACCGCAAACCCTGGAAGATCTGTTTATTCAAAAGGCCTTTTCTTAGGGCTCGCACAGAAATAATCGGGTTATTAAACGAATCAGGGGTAGGGAAGGGGATGTTCCAACCCAGGTACATCCACAGCCGCTGTCATCTCGTTGAAAACCGTCACCATCTGAATCGCTGTCTGAATCTGAATCACTGTCACTATCTGAATCGCTGTCACTATCTGAATCGCTGTCACTATCTGAATCACCGTCTGAATCCGAATCCGCGTCAGTGTCGGCGTCCGTGTCTGAATCCGTGTCGGTGTCAGTATCTG
>JAAUYD010139426.1_pt1 | contig 11488 bp, 10 predicted proteins | sample 7278101 | NCBI WGS metagenome assembly JAAUYD01 (sample SAMN14350128, study PRJNA611818) | marine sediment metagenome | isolation source: surface marine sediment (0.6m) | place: French Polynesia: Moorea | collected 2018-08 | reverse complement strand
CTCATAAGTTATACCTAATATTCAACTTCTGAACTTCTGAACTTCTGAACTCCCGAACTCCTAAAACTAGAAGAGTTTGTCCCTCACAAGTATGGGAACTGTTATATTTTTTTATAATTTATCCAAAAAATGTGGGAACGGGATGTATGTTTCATCAGTCTCAATCGTTAAGAAAGGGGAAATAAAAAGAAAACAACAGTTATTATGAATAATTTTCGCGCTATCAGTATAGGAATAGAAAACTATTTACATTACCAACCCGTATTCGGTGCTGAAAATAGCGCACAAGCACTTTATCGTTATTTCTTTGAAGAAGCTAATATCCCATCTCATCAATTATTATTACTTACTGATACCTCTCCCTCCCCAGGAAAACGCTCAACCTATCCCAACCGAAATAATATTTTACAATGGATTAACGATAGTCCCATTAAAGTAGAATCTCATTGGTTTTTTTTTCAAGGATACGGTATTAACTATCAAGGAGAAGACTATCTACTGCCTATTGATAGTAACATAAACACAGTTTTTCAAACAGGAATAAAAGTACGATCGCTCTTTGAAAAGTTACAAATCAGGAGTAATAACTTATTAGTTATTTTAGACTTACAAAACCCTTTAAAAGATGGTAAACTAGGACAAATCACTTTAGAATTAGCACAAAAAAAAGCAATACCGTTAATTTTTTCTTGTCGTTCCTATATTTATCAAACTATTAATGTAGAAAAAAGTATCCTAATCACTGCATTAACCGAAGCATTACGCTACTATAAACATCATCTTACCCTTGATAAATTAGACTGCTATTTAAAAGAAAGATTAAACCCTCGTAATCATAACAATTTTCCTGCGATTGCTCTTCCTATTATTATTAGTCCCGAAAAGATTCGTCATCAACCCCTATTACCTACTGTTACAAAGCAGCTAGTCAATAGTCCAGAAAAGAATTTCCTATCTTTTAAAATTCAACAAAAAGAAACTCCAACCCCTCAAAAACCTCCCGTCAGCACCCTCATTTTACCCAAGCTACCACAAACCCCTTTTAAATCCGAACTATCCTTAAACATCCCTGTAACCCCAACAAACATTAAACCCATCTCTCCTCCTTTATCTTCTGTCTCTTTAACCTCAAAAACACCCGCTCAAACCAGCAAAAAATCATTCATACTAAAATATTTGTTATGGGTAGGAGCAATCTTAGGAACAACCATTATTTTATGGTGGATGTCTCTTAAAATTCGTCAACATCTTCATACTATTAATTATCAGAAAATTCAGGAAAATCAGCAGATTTTAGACTATGGTAAAATTGCTTTAAGTGTACAACAAGCATCAAGATTTAATGAAGCCATTAGCTACGCTCGTCAAATTGAACCCCATACCCCTCTTTATGGACAAGCACAAGATAGTATTAGGGACTGGAGTCAAATCATTTTAGATATTGCTCAAGGAAGAGCTATTGTAGGAGATTTTGAAGGAGCGATCGCAGCAGCCAAACTCATTCCTAAAGATAATCAAACCCTCTATAAGTTAGCACAACAATCCTTAAAAGACTGGCAAAATTTAAGTCAACAACAACAAGATAATCAAGTTTTAATCGAAGCTGCACTGTCCTTGATTCAACCGAACCAAGCTTCATCTTATAACCGAGCCATTAGACTGCTAAAACACCTAGAAAAAGGCGATTTAGGGTATGATTACGGACAAAAATTGATTGAAGAACTAAGCAAAAACATTTATCAACTCGCTAAAACTAGGGCTGAACGAGGACAATTAACCTTAGCCATTCAAACAGTTGAATTAGTCCCCTATGATAGTCAAGTCTACTCAACGGCACAACAAGCAAAAATCAATTGGCAAAAACAGCTTAATCGTTCATCCAATCATTAAAGCTCAGTAAGATTACGTAATATATGCCTAAACTTAACTCTACACAAGTTTCTTAGACAAAATTTACTGAGGATGATCCTTCAAAAAATCCTTGAATTTACTGTTTTGATTTACGAAATCTACATAAATAATAGAAGTGTAACCAATCTCACTAAATTGTCAACTATTTAATCACTGCTGTTAGTGACCTTCTTCTTGATAATAAGCACTAGATCTAGCTGGTTAAAGCTAGATCTCTATTGTCGTATTTCCTGCTGATGAATACAACGAATATTTTATAGTAACTTTAGGACGAAAATTATGAATACAAGATATACAGAAACTTTTTTGTTTCTCTCTCGCCTTTCCCGTAGAAGTAATAAAGGGTTTGCCTTAGGATTTGTTTTAACGATGGGAGTTCTCATGGCAGCGACAGGAGCAGTCATGTTACTCAGAAGTAGCAGCGAAACAGAAAAAGTTGTCGCGCAACAAGCTATAGCTAAAGGTAAAACCACAGGAGAAGTTGCCATTGCTAGAATGCAATATCTTCTAGGGAAATATCCCTTTTTAGCAGAAATGGAAATGGATGATTGGCAAAGTGCAGACGTTGAAGCTCAAATCAAAGCAGAAATGACCAATAGTTGTGAAGGGCAAACTTTAACTGAGACAGAAATTAATGACAAAGTGGACAAAAGCAAACAGGAAATTGCCAGTTATATTCAAAAAAATGATGGAGAATATCGATGGTTAGAAATGGATGACTCCAACCCCGATAAAGGTCAATTTAGATTTGTCGCGTTTGAGCCAGCCGAAGCTGGGAAAAAGATGGGAGAATTAACCATTGAAGCTAAGGCTAATGTTGGTAATCAGTTGAAAGAAGCCCCCAGTAAATTAGTGGTTAAAATACCCCTCAATGAAAACGAGGCCGAGATCAAAGAAGGAGAAAGTCCTGGGTTATGGGTTCAAAACGGTAATGGTTTAGATGACATCGTTGCTGCTCATGTGTGGATTGGGAGTGGTGGCGATGATTGTAGTGTAACTGATAATTCAGCCAAAGTTGCTGATATTAATGCTAAAGTTCTTGGTGATAAGGGAGGTCTTCAGGAAGCTATCAAAGATGGAGAACTCACAGCCGGTACTACTTTTAAGCCGCCTAAAGTCGCTGAACATAAGTTCCCTGATAAGAAGAAATTAGAGGAAACCTATGCTGAACAAATCACCGATGCTGGTGTTACTCCTATTGATATTACTTCAGCCCTAGCAAGTGATCCCAATCAAAATCCTTCTTCTACCATTGCGAGTCGGGTGAATAAATTTTTAGATAAAGCGTTTAATAATATCTTTGGTGGTGTTGCCTTAGCTAAACCTAAAGAGACTCCTCCTGGAAAAGATAAAGAGACTCCTCCTGGAAAAGATAAAGAGACTCCTCCTGCTGATAGTAGCGACGGTGGTGACAGTACCGGCAGTACGGGTAGTAGTGGTGGTGGTAGCTGTGGAACCCAGGTTGATGCCAGTCAGAATGGCAGTTTAAATGTATTTCCCAGATCAGGCGATACCTCAACCCGTACCCAAACCCTCGATGATGGCACAACACTTTGTGTCTACGACTATAAAGTTGACAAAAGTCTTGGTAAAGTTGAAGCTGCTATTAGAACAGTGAATGCTCAAGGAAATCGTCAACGAGTTATTTTCCATCTCTACGGTAACATCGACAAAAATACAGAAATTGCTCATATTGGCAAAGATGACCTGACAGGTATTTCAAAAATCAAAGACGTTCCTAACTGTACCGGTTCGTGTAAACCTGTAGATTTCCAGGTTTGGGGACATGATACCACTTCTGCTTGTATGAACGGAAACAAAAAATTCCACGGTTTTTTGTGGGCCCCCCAAGCTGATATTGGAATGATGGGAACAGGAAATGGTAAAGGGGGACTAAATGGGGTTGCCTTTGTTAACACCTGGAATCAAACCTGTGGATCTAATAGTAAAAGTGGCGCTCATGTGGTACAAACCGGAGAATGGTTAGACCTGGGAATCGAATCACCAGACGTTACACCACCCATGACCATTGGACAGCCGGCGAACATCAGAACCGAACAATTTTACTCAGAATAAGCAGTTATTGCTCCTTTAGCACAACCTAAGACTCTGGAGACAAGGGAGATGGGGGAGCAGAGGGAGACTGGGAGACTCGGAGACTGGGAGAAATCATTCATATATATTCCCCCCGTCACCCCATCACCCCATCACCTTATCTCTCCCCACACTTCCCACACTTCCCACACTTCCCACACCCCACCCTAGAAGTCCTATGAATCATAAACTAAAATTCCTTTTAATCAATCGCAATAATAATCAAGGCATCGCCTTACCCTTTGCCCTCACCATTGGTGTAGTCATGATGTTAGCCGGAACCATCATGATTGTACGCTCTCAAACGGCTCAAAGCCATGTTCAGGCACAACAAAGCACCGCAGAAGGTATTAACGCTGCTGAAGTGGGAGCAACCCGTATATTTGCCTTGCTGAGTGAAAATCGTTATGTTGCCATGTATCCTGACTGTGAAATTAGAGACACGAACGGACAATGTAGCGATACCGGTCCCACACCCAGTTGGGCTAATGCTGTTAATGTTCCCTCCCTGACCGTTTGTGAACAGTCAAAAGCCACACAAGTTAAGAATATTGCCCTTAATAACCAACAATGGCAACCCATCGACCCCAATAACCCACAACAAGGACAATACCGATTAATTTCTTATGAATATCCGACCCCTGGAGTCGCTCCTGGTACGGGTAAATTAACCGTAGAAGGACGAATTCGCGCAGATAACGACCTGTCAGGGTCTGTTAGCCAACTAACTGTAGAGATTCCTGTTTCTCCAGGGCCGGTGAAAGACAATCCTATTCCTGGGGTGTGGTTAAACAACGATCCCACGGATGCCACAGGGGGTAACACTATTCAAGGGGATGTGTTGATGGGGAACTGTAACTTAACTAAAGAACAACTTGATAGTCTCAATGTTACAGGAACCGATCCTGAAACGGGGCAAGAATATAAAGCAAGACATACAAACTTAAAATTCCTAGAACTCCCCGAAATTCCACCAACTGCTACTTATTTAGGGGTGATAGGAGAAAACAAAGATGGAACTTTGACTGGGGTTTCAGGAGACATTACCCTACCCAGAGTGGGAGATACCTCCGTCAGCAAAACCATTAACAACAAAACCGTTGAGGTTTATGAATACGAGGTGGACGACATTAACTTTGATTCTGGTTCCCATTCCCTAACCATTGAACCTGGCAAAAAAGTGACTCTGTATCTCAACGGTAGCATGATCGTTAAAAGTAACAGTGGCATTATTCATAGTTGTAGCAACGCTGACGGGACTCCGATCGCTGGTTGTTTACCTACCGATTTCCAAATTTACGGTTACGGGGATGAAACCAATACCATTTGCACAGCCGGCAATAAACGTATCGAAGCCTTTATTTTTGCCCCGAAATACGCCGTAGGAACTGCGGGGACAGGCGGTGGAGAAGGCGGTATTAAAGGGACGGTGTGGGCTAATGAATGGTCAAACAATAAGTCTTGTGGTTCTCAAACCAGTAACACGGCGGTAGTTCAGACCGCAAGATGGGAAGACTTAGGATTAGAACCCACCAATACCCCTCCTCTGTTATCCAATACCTCTACTTGGAAGCGAAACCAGAGGTAACTTGAAACATCCATAATTCATTTTGCCATTGTCCAGGTACTCATAGCGGTTTTCAATTGGGTGTATCAAAATTTCAGTTAGTTGAGTGTGGGAGGTGTGGGAAGTGTGGGGGGAATTTTTATTTTCCTGGTTAGTCTATTGATCTGAAAACAGCTATCATACCATGAATAAACTATTATTTACTCTTATCCTTGATCGCTCCAAACCCCAAAATAATCAAGGTTTTAGTCTTTTTGAAGTCACCATTGCTATTTTAGTGTCCTCAGCCTTTTTAATGGGAACCTTACAAGCAATGACTATTAACGCTGTCATGCAAGTGAAAGCAGAAAGACAAGCTCAAGCGACCTTTGTGATTCAAGAAGATATTGAAAGATTACAGGCGACTGCTAGTGCGATGGATATAGACTATATCCAAACCAGTGCCACCCTTAACCCCACCAACAGAACTCGCACAGGCATTTGTTATCCTCTATACTTCAATGAATCTCAGGAAATGGATCGCCGTTTTGGGTCTTATTTGGTTACAGAATTGGATTCCTTGTTAGCCAGCGATACCTATTCCGACGGGGTCACTAGCGACACGACCACTCAATCTTATCCAGCCATTAATTCCAATACCGTTTTTTCATCAGCACCAAATTCTACTGAACTTGGCCAAAGAGCAATTGTTCAAATTGTTCGTAATGGAAGCGATGACGACGCTCATCCCAATTCTGAGAACAATCTTCTTAATAAAAATTATCGTCTTGTGCGAATTATGACCGTTGATAGAGAGACTTCTTTTAACGTTGTACAAGTTTATTATCGCGTCGGAGAACCCTATGACCCAACAGATCCCAACCAAACAGACAACAACGGAGATACGCTACGGGATAACGAATCTGGTAGAACATCAATTATCTCTGAAAATTATACAGAAGTTATTCCGGCCGCTGTGGCTGAGTGCGGTTTCTCACCCTAATCAGGGCGTTACTCTCCTAGAAATCATCATTGCTACCGTGATTACTGGCATTATTGCTGCGATCGGCACTCCTAGCTTGATGAGTATGCTGCAAGGGGATCAAGTTAAACAAGGGCTTGATCAAATTCAGATCGCCCTGCAAGATGCCCAAAAACAAGCCATCCGTAATTCAAAAAAATGCACCATTGTTATTGATAAGGATGCTGATCCTCCCACCATTGATATTAAAGATCCTGCCCTTCCAACGAATCAGGGGTGTTTAGGTGGGGTTGAGCGAGAATTACCTTCCAATGTTGCTATTACCATGACTAGCACGATGGACGCTGGTGTCACTTTTTCTTTTAAAGGAAATACAACAACGATGGGTACTATTGTTGTGAAGCCCGTAAAAGGAACAGGAGAAAAACAATGTTTAGTTATGGGTCTTGGACTGGGAATTATGAGGACAGGAATCTACGATCCTAATCAAACTGATAATCCCCCTAGTGCTAAACATTGTCAAAAATTAACACAGTAAAAAATTAATACAACATTACAAAAAAAATCATGTTAAAAATCTACCTCAAACTCTTACAAAAATATCGTCCTTCTGCCGGTTGGACCCTCGCTGAACTAATGATTGCTGCTGCTATGACCCTTGTGGTTGTTATGATAGCAGGATTTGGTTTAGTCACAATTTTACGAGAAAATAAAGTGGCCAATGCCACTGGAGAAATGCAATATGATATTAACAGAGCCACTGAATTTATTTCTGAGGAAATTCGTAGTGCTAAAACGATTGAGACTAGATTAACCCAAGATTATCTTGAAGAATTTGCTCCAAGTTTTTGGGCAAAATATGGAAATACAAAAACTCCTGTTCTTGCACTTAAAATTGACGGAATTTATGAGCGGGTTGTTTATTATGTTGATGAAGTTGCTGATGATGAAGTCTGGAATGGACCTGGGGTAATTAGACGTTTTGGACCGGATTTCAACGATAATGGAGGTCATAGTGATGCCCAAAAAAGAAACCCTGCTAATTGGGACAGTAACGCTCTTGTGGACATGATGACACTTGATCTGGCTCCTTCCCAAAAACAATGTAGAAACTTGCCTCCTGATTTGACCATTAGCGATGGCGTTAATACTTATATTGCCACCGATGCTCAAGGAAATCAATGGCATCGTTTACCCCAAGCAGAAGCAGATGTCAGAGGATTTTTTACTTGTGTTCGAGAAGATAAACAACTAGCACAACTTAATGTCGTTGGTACCAGTCTCGATGAATTTAAACATCTCGGGTACGACAAAGAAGATGTTTTAGAGAAAAAATCTCGCTATTCAGATAAGATGGAGTACAGTGTAGTAACCATGGCTCATGCTCGCTCTGAAGTCATCGGTAGTGCTGGGGAAAATGTCCCTCGTTATAATGTGAATCCATCCATTGTGTTTGAAGAAGAAGGTCAAGCCACTATTACAGTTCTTCATGCTAGTATTCCTTGTACAGATGGTACTACCAGTGATGATATATCAACTAATTTTTACGTTAACGACTCAGGTGTTGGAGGCGCTGTTGGGACAGTTAGTGGAACAGGCACTGGTTCTACAGCTACTTTTAATGAACAGCAGGAAGCTAATGCTCACATGGAAGAAAACACCCTTTGTACGAGTACCAGTACAACCTATCAGATTTCAGCGAATGACAGAGATAGTATTAAGTTTGCTACTAACGATAACAGTGAGCATACCAAGTTGAATGATATTATGCCTAGTCCATCATCAGAAATCGTTAATAAATTAACCCAGAAAGGTTTAATTAAATCAGCTTCTGATGGTACTTATGACTTTACTCTTCCTGATAATGTTGTTCTCTATTTTGTGGAGTTTGAAGTTGTCAAAGATGTGCCGATCTATGATCCGACTACTGATAATTTCGTTTTTGAGCCACAGACTGATTCCCCTCATTTTGATGATGCTATTTATTTAGTGGAAATGACGAAATAGAGTTAGCAGAAATTGTTCATTTTTTTTACAAATAAGAACGAAAATTCAAAACCTTGATGTTCCTAGATTTAGTTTGTATATCTTATCTAGGAGTATCAAGGATATTCTTTTATGTTGAGTTTATAATTGTCAGTAAATTCTCAACTTTCAATTATGAATTGGTGGCAAAAACTTAAAGATAATCCCCTCGCTCGTTTTGGTGCAGTTTTACTAATAATTTTCTATATAGCTGTAATTGCTGCAGATTTTGTTGCTCCTTATAATCCTTACTCATCTCAAGCTGACGGTTCCCTCCTTCCCCCTACACAAATTTATTGGACTACTCAAGACGGTGAGTTTATTGGTCCCCACGTCTATCCCACCACCCAAAGTCCGACGGATGTGGAGACAGGAAAACGGAGTTTAACTGTCAATTTTGAGGAACCTTCACCTATTCACTTGTTTGTTAAGGGTGAAACTTATCCCTTCTTACAAATTCGTCTCCCTTTACCTCCTTCTTTTGAAGAAGTCGAGTTGTTTTCTGGTATTCCTCTAGATCGTCATCTCTTCGGTACAACTGGGCCAGGAAAAATCAATTTATTGGGTACGGATGAACAGGGACGAGATCAGTTCAGTCGTTTGCTATTTGGAGGAAGAATCAGCTTATTTATTGGTTTAGTGGGTATTATTATCTCTTTTCCTCTGGGAATGATAGTAGGAGGGATTTCTGGCTATTTTGGAGGCTGGATCGATGCAATTTTAATGCGTTTGGTAGAAGTGTTAATGACTATTCCTGGGATTTACCTCTTGGTCGCTTTAGCTGCGGTACTTCCCCCCAGTTTAACTAGCGCGCAACGATTTTTATTGATTGTTTTAATTACTTCTTTTATTGGTTGGTCAGGACTGGCCAGAGTCATCCGTGGTCAAGTTCTCTCTCTTAAAGAACAGGAGTTTGTTCAAGCAGCAAAGGCAATGGGAGCAACCCCTTGGCGTATTATTGTTCGTCATGTCCTCCCTCAAACGGCAACCTATATTATTATTTCAGCCACTTTAGCAGTTCCTGGTTTTATTGTCTCTGAATCTGTCTTAAGTCTCATTGGTTTAGGAATTCAACAACCAGACCCCAGTTGGGGAAATTTATTGTCTGTTTCCACTAATGCCTCCATTTTAGTGCTTCAACCCTGGTTAATTTGGCCACCGGCTCTGATGATTATCTTGACAGTTCTCTGTTTTAACTTACTCGGAGATGGTTTGAGAGATGCTCTTGATCCTCGCAGTCTTGAATAATGGGTTCATTCTGTATATTTTTGTTAACTTCTGGCCATTGCTAAAAAATTTCCCTTGACTTTTCTTGGAAGGTTAAGGGAAACTTACAATAAATTGAGTAGCTCACTAATCAAATGTTAACTTTTGCTAAAATTTGATTAATAATGCTAAGGTTAATCAAGATTCGTATCTTGAAAAAAATGGGCAAAATAAATCCTTCCTTGGAAAAATACTGTCCCTATCATTCCTATAGACTCTTATTCTAGAATCAACCATGAACATGGAAACCCTAGAATTTATTATTTATCCTGATGGCCGTGTCAAAGAAACGGTGACAGGTATAGTAGGCTCCTCTTGTCAAGAGGTAACAGCAGCGATCGAAGCGCAATTAGGGCGAGTCCTTTCTCAAGAAAAGACTTCCCAATACTATGAGCAACCGATTACTGAATCCATAAAAGCGACTAACAAAGCATCTTTTAGCGATTGGTAATGGTTGACTTCCTTGACTGTCTAACCCTGTTTAACGTTTTAAATTCCAAAGAATATGTCACACTTTAGTAACATTAAAACCCAAATTCGCAACCTCACTTCCCTCAAAGCAGCACTCAATGACATGGGGATCGACTGGAAAGAAGGACCCCATACCGTTAGAGGGTATCAAGGACAAACCCGTACGGCAGAAATTGTAGTTGAACAAGACAATGACTATGACATTGGTTTTAGCTGGAATGGTAGCGAATATGAATTAATCGCTGATTTACAATATTGGCAACAACCTTTATCTGTTGAAGGCTTTTTGAAAAAAGTTACTCAAGGATATGCTCTGCATACCATTCTTGAGGAGTCTTCTAAACAGGGGTTTCAAGTCGCCCAACAACAAAAGAATGAAGACGGTTCTATTCGCCTTGTTGTTCAACGCTGGAGTGCGTAATGACTGATTTTTCCCTAACCCCTGATCGCTCGGGGTTAGAACCAGAACTAGGGGGTATCTTTAGAGATGCTCCTGAGAGAACTGGTTTTGAGCCAGAGTTAGGGGGTCAACTGCGACAAAAAGGGGTTTATGTGGATGAAATCACCTGTATTGGTTGTAAGCACTGCGCTCATGTTGCCCCTAATACATTCTATATTGAGTCAGATTATGGGCGATCGCGGGTCTACAATCAAGATGGGGATGAAGAGGATACCATTCAAGAAGCGATCGATACTTGTCCTGTAGATTGTATCCACTGGGTTGATTACACAGAGTTAAACCAACTCGAAGAAGTTCGTAAACATCAACGGGTTAAACCCCTTGGTTTTCCTCAAGTTCATCATGATCCTAAAAGAAAAAGAAAACCACCAAAAGCAAATTGATCGGTTGTTGGTGAATCATCCTTTTAAGAGGTATAAAAATGTTATTTAGCCTGTCAGAAAAACTAAAAATAATACTAACATATTGATCAAAAAATTTAACCGTGAGTTCAGAAGCCCCGACTAAGCTAACGCTATAGTTGGGGTAATTCACTTAGTCTTTCGTCGATCACTTCATACGGACTTAGCCATTTCCGACGGTTAATCTTTACGGAAAGTGGATGAATAAACAGAATTGTAGAAGCAGCCCTTTCAAGGTGTTGATTTTGTTGCCTTATTTTGGGCTAAAATTTTAGCAGTAGAAATATGAGGTCGCTTAACAGGACGAGTCCGTTTCCTTTTTCGTCTAGTCT
>JAAUYD010136586.1_pt1 | contig 11488 bp, 12 predicted proteins | sample 7278101 | NCBI WGS metagenome assembly JAAUYD01 (sample SAMN14350128, study PRJNA611818) | marine sediment metagenome | isolation source: surface marine sediment (0.6m) | place: French Polynesia: Moorea | collected 2018-08 | reverse complement strand
TAATGCGTCCACATCCTAATTATCTTGACTACTTGCTCGGATTCAATTACCTCATAAACTAATCGATGCTGTATATTTATTCTTCGAGAATAAGCACCCTGTAAATCACCCACTAACTTTTCATAGGGAGGAGGATTTTGAAAGGGATTTTCTGCAAGAACGGCAAGCAATTCTTCTGCTTTATCCTTCAAATTACTGGAAGCTAATTTCTTTGCATCTTTTTGTGCTTGCTTTGTGTAAACTAACTGCCAATTAGTCTCTTCTTCTTGACTCACCAATCCAAATCCCGATCGCAATCTTCAATAGAAGTATCTAATCCTTCTTTAATAGATTCTCCCATTCCAGGGATAGATAACAAATACAGAGTTTCTTGGATTGCAGACCAATCTTTTTCTGCGAGCAGTATTGCATTACCGCGATCGCCTTGAATTATAATTGGTTTACCTTCCTGTGCTACTTTGTCAATTAACTTTTGTAAATTATTTTGAGCATCATTTACGGAGAGGGAAGACATAATAATTTTTTCGTTCGATGATAAATTTACTGTAGCAAAGCATAGCTACTTCATTATTTTGAGGTGTGCCTCACTCCCAATCCATTTTTCCAAATCCCGACGAGAAATAGCCGCAGCCATCAAATCGGGGAATTTATCAGGGCTACAGGCAAATGCAGGAATATCAAAACCAGCTAATGCTTCAGCTATTCTATGGTCATACATTGGTGCCCCATCATCATTTAATGCCAACAAAGCAATAAACTGCACCCCAGAACCAACCAATGTCCCAATCCGCTTCAACATTTCCTGACGATTACCACCTTCATACAAGTCACTAATTAATATGAGGATGGTATCCTGGGGCTGGGAAACAAACCCTTGACAGTAAGCCAATGCCCGATTGATGTCTGTTCCCCCTCCCAACTGGGTGCCAAATAGTAAATCTACTGGGTCTGATGCTAAATCGGTTAAATCTACTACTGCTGTATCGAACGCCACTATCCTAGTTTTCACAGCAGGTAATGATGCTAATACCGCCCCGAATATACCCGCATAAACCACAGAGGTTGCCATTGAGCCGCTTTGGTCTATACAAAGAATAATATGTTTTAAAGTACTTCTTTTGCGCCCGTAACCAATACGTATTTCGGGGATAATGGTACGGTATTCTTTTTGATAATGTTTGAGGTTAGCGCGGATAGTACGATGCCAGTCAATTTCATTGTGACGGGGGCGACGGTTGCGGATGGCGCGGTTGAGACTACCCAAAACTGCTTGACGGGTGGGGTTAGCTAATTTGCGCTGTAAGTCTTCTACTACACAACGCACTACTTGACGAGCTGTATCTTTGGTTTTCTCCGGCATTATGCTACTTAAAGACAGCAAATTGCCTACTAAATGCACATCTGGTTCTACCTCTGCTAGCATTTCCGGTTCTAGTAACATCTGCCGTAAATTCAGACGTTCTAGGGCATCTTGTTGCATTACTTTGACTACTGATGAGGGGAAGTAGGTACGGATATCACCCAACCACCGAGCAACCTTAGGGGAAGAACCGCCTAAACCACCAGAGCGTTCCCCATCATACAATGCACTTAAGGTTTTATCTATGCTTAAATCAGCACCACTCAATTTACAGCCAGTACCATCAGCTTCTTTACTGCCCAAAATCAATCGCCAACGGCGGATGCGTTCTGTCTCGAATTGTTCGCTCATAATTTTATGGTAAAAATAATAGGGAATAGGGAACAGTAAGGATTTTAGCCTAGTACTTTGTCCCATTAATTTTGAAGGGCAGCTGTAGTGCGGGCCGGACAGCCCGCGTCCGATATACAAATTAAATACGCCACAGCTTACAGCAGGGAGCGAGACGCTCCCACTACAATTATTTACCTATCAGAACTAATGAGAAAAAGCACTAGACCAATATAAAAAACATAACCTCACCCTCGCTTTTTGCTACGCAAAAATCTTTCCCTCTGCTTACTAAGGAGAGGGATGTCCGCTTTTGTCAGGGTGAGGTTTTGAGAATATACCAGTAGTCCTTTTCATTAGTTTTTAAGGGCTGCTGTAGTGGGGGCATCTTGCCCGCTTCCTTGTATAGCTATAGCCAGGTAAGTTAGGACATAGATTCCAAGATTCTCCACTTGCTTATACCCATTTCAATGTCCTAATCAAAATGGCTACAGCTATATTTTGGGAAAATTAGATGAATTTTTGTACACCGTAGTACTAAGGATACAACTTTTAGAATGGAAATATATTTAAGAGTACCGAACCTACATTACTGACAAAATCCACGAAATTAGGTTTACCTCGATTCACCTTCTTAGTGATGGGTGTCTGTAATTCTAAGATAAAAGCTTGTACTGCTTGTAATCCAGTTTTATTACTTTGAGAAGTAAACAGTTTTTCGGCTATTTGGGCATCTTTTAGAGCACCCGGACTATCAAGTAATTGATATCGAACAGCACCCCTTGCTAAATAAGCATCAGCATACTCTGGTCTAAGAGCGATCGCTTGATTAAAATAGTCAATAGCTTGCTGTTGGCTGCCTTTTTGTGCTGCTGCTACCCCTAAAGCATAAAATTCTTCTGGTTTGGCAATTTGTAAAGGAATGCCAATTGCTCCTTGTAAGTTAGCACCGTTGAGACTGGTATTAGTTAATTTTGCATTGACTAAATAGGTATTTCTCAAATCAGCACTAGTTAAATCTGCCTCCTGGAGATTAGCTCCACTAAGATTAACACCAAATAAACTAGCGGCACTTAAATTAGCTCCTTGTAAATTTGCACCACTTAAGTTAGCACGGCTAATATTAGCACCCCTTAGATTAGCACCACGTAAATTGGCTCCGGCTAAATCAGCCATAACCAAACCTACTCCACTCAAGTCACAACCTTCACAGCTCTTGGTAGCTAAGAATTGCCTGAGGTGGTCAGCATTTGCTGCCTGTGCAGTTTGAGCGAAACTCAGGAAACACAGGGCTATAAATACTGATAAATTTTGATTCCTCATAACCCAACATGAAAATCTACTGAGTCAACTTTAACCCAGGAGTGAAGGAGTGAGGGAGGGAAGGAGTGGAGGAGGGAAGGAGTGGAGGAGTGAAGGAGTGAAGGAGTGAAGGAAGGATTAAAAACTATCCAACCACCAATAACTGTCAACCTTCAATTCCTAAATCATCATTTTCTCATCCGTGCCATCCTTCAATCCATATAAATCCGTGATCCTCTTTTGCAAATAATTCTCATCTTTATGCTATAATGAATTCATATCCAAACTAGTTAATCTATGATGGGCGATCGCCGTACCAAAACTTAAAAAAACATAAATTACACTTTTTTTCAAAAATCAAGTGATATGTTGGATACAGATTGAATAAAGCTAATGCTTGGAGTATTCATCTCTCAATCAATTGCTAGCTGATTTTCAATTCCACAATCAATTAATGATTCAGTTTTAGGCGCGTTAACCTGGTGCCTGAGTGGTGATTATAGTACTCAAAATTTAGGTTAAGATTTTTATCAAACCCTTAATATGGTTAGGTTTTAGGTTATCATAGACAATACTTGTACCCTAGACTCTAAATGCTAGTACCCCAGCTATAAAATACTAGTACCCCCACCCTTAAAAAAAATTTAAATTGGCTGACCATCAAAGTTTGAGGTTGTTGAGTACAAGTGTAATAAGTCTAATAAAATCTTATCGGGTGGGTTGCATATAAGCTCCAAAACCATGACTGATATAACTTTTATATCGCCAATCACTAAGAGCAAGAACAACCGAGCAATTAGTGAGTGGAGAGATGAGATAGCACCATGCCCCTGGGTCGAGAAGTCGCCCTTGTGCTCATATACAAGAGCGGACTCAAAGAGCGTTGACACACACCAGTCTTGAGAGCCGGGATTCATCAGCCCCTGCTGTTCGAGTCTAGAATACCGTATTAGATCCCACTCTAACGGTTAAGGTGAGTACAAGACGCGGCTTTGATTCCTGGGCTAAGGTATTTTAGATTTTGAATTTTGGATTTTGGATGGAATCTAAGCTCCAAAACCTAAAATCTAAAGTTGTTCATCTTCCACAGTGGCAGTCAGTCCACCGACTTTGCTAAATTCAATGACACCACCCGTTCAAGGAATCGTCACCTCAGAAGTCACGGAATCTAAAGTAGCCCAGGCTAAAGGTGGTTGCGGCGGTTGCAATAGCGACGACAGCGCCACCGTGGAAATGGATGAGAAACTGAAAGCCAGGATTGCCAACCATCCTTGTTATAGTGAGGAAGCTCACCACCACTACGCCAGGATGCACGTTGCAGTTGCACCTGCTTGTAACATCCAATGCAACTATTGTAATCGTAAATATGATTGTGCTAACGAAAGCCGTCCGGGAGTAGTTAGTGAGTTACTCACACCAGAAGAGGCAGCACAAAAGGTTTTGGTGGTTGCAGGTAAGATTCCCCAAATGACAGTATTGGGAATTGCAGGTCCTGGAGATCCGTTAGCGAATCCAGAAAAGACCTTCCGCACCTTTGAGTTGATTGCAGAGAAAGCACCTGATATTAAGCTTTGTCTGTCAACTAACGGGTTGATGTTGCCTGAATATATCGATCGCATCAAACAATTGAATATTGACCATGTTACCATTACCATTAACATGGTAGACCCAGAAATTGGGGCAAAAATTTATCCTTGGGTTCACTACAAGCGCAAACGCTACCGAGGTATTGAAGGGGTGAAGATTCTGCATGAGAAGCAGATGGCAGGATTAGAAGCCCTCAGAGATGCAGATATTTTGTGTAAAGTTAACTCTGTACTAATTCCCGGCATTAATGACCATCATCTACCTGAGGTCAACAAAGCTATTCGGGAACGGGGTGCATTCATCCACAATATTATGCCCCTAATCAGCGCGCCAGAACACGGTACCCACTTTGGACTTACCGGGCAGCGTGGACCAACTACCGCAGAATTGAAAGCAGTACAAGATCAGTGTGCTGGTAACATGAAAATGATGCGCCACTGTCGTCAATGTCGTGCAGATGCGGTAGGATTATTAGGTGAGGATAGAAGCCAAGAATTTAGCAAAGAAAATTTCTTGGAAATGACCCCAGAATACGATCCTGCAAAACGCCAAGAAGTTCATGCAGGTATCGAAAAGTTCCGACAAGAACTCAAAGCAGCAAAAGAGCTAGCTCAAGATACTAACCTGACTCTAAGTGGTGAGAAACTCCTGGTTGCAGTCGCCACCAAAGGTGGTGGTTTAGTTAACCAACACTTTGGTCATGCCAAGGAATTCCAAATTTACGAAGTAGACGGTAACGAAGTACAGTTTATCGCCCATCGTAAGATTGACCACTACTGCCAAGGTGGATACGGAGAAGATGCAACTCTCGATAACATCATTAAAGCACTTAGTGATTGTCAAGCAGTGTTAGTTGCCAAAATTGGAGAATGTCCTAAAGAGCAATTGCATCAAGCAGGTATCCAAACTGTTGAAGCTTATGACGCGATTGAGAAGGTTGCTTTAGAGTTTTACCAGCAATGGAGTAAGGAACAGTAAAGAGGAGGGAAGGAGGGAAAGAGGGAAAGAGTGAAAGAGGGAAAGAGGGAAGGAGTGAAGGAAAATTGAGGATCAATTCATAAATAGATATTTGAGTCAGTTCAAAGTAGACGTGCAGTGTCTATAATCCCTCACTCCATCACTCCCTCACTCCATCACTCCCCCACTCCCCCACTCCCCCACTCCCCCACTCCCCCACTCCCCCACTCCTCTACCCATTACCTATTACCCATTACCAATCCTCAATCATAAACTTCACAAGGAGGATAGTCATGACTTACAAGATTACCAGCGAGTGCATTTCCTGCAATCTTTGTCAGTCCGCGTGTCCCACTGGTGCCATCAAGATAGTTGATAACAGCCTTTGGATAGATCCCGATTTATGCACAAACTGTGTGGGTAGTCTGTATAGCGTACCTCAGTGTAAAGCTGGTTGCCCTACCTGTGATGGTTGCATTAAACAGTCTACAGATTATTGGGAAAGCTGGTTTGATACTTATAATCGCCTAGTAGCAAAGCTTACGAAGAAACAAGATTATTGGGAGAACTGGTTTAATTTTTATTCTCAGAAATTCTCCGAGCAATTACAAGAGCACCAGTGTCGAGTGTTGGGAGTGGAACCATAAAACAAGTAAGAAGTTATACCATTTTGGATACATTCACGAGCCTCAGTACAAGCTTTAGATTTTAGATGGTGAAAAAGCTTCCAGATAAGCTTTTAACCTGACTCCCTCACTCTTCAACTCTTGTTATCTCAAATCTCAAAGTAATGCACAATAACTGTATTTATCTCGACAATAATGCCACCACTAAGGTAGACCCAGAAGTGGTAGAGGCGATGTTACCATACTTGACCGAATATTATGGTAATCCTTCTAGTATGCACACCTTCGGGGGTCAAGTTGGTAAGGCTGTTCTGCAAGCTAGGGAACAAGTGGCAGCTTTATTGGGTGCTAAGGAATCAGAAATCATCTTCACCAGTGGTGGTACAGAAGGAGATAATTCTGCAATTCGCGCCGCATTATTAGCACAACCAGAAAAACGCCACATTGTTACTACCCAGGTAGAACACCCAGCAGTACTAACCCTGTGCAAACAGTTAGAAAAGCAAGGCTATAGCGTCACTTATTTATCGGTAAATCGCCAGGGACAGTTAGATTTAGATGAGTTAGAAGCCTCTTTAACTGGTAACACCGCCTTGGTATCGATTATGTATGCCAATAACGAAACTGGTACGGTGTTCCCCATTGAAGAAATTGGGTTACGAGTTAAAGACAAAGGTGCGATCTTCCATGTAGATGCAGTGCAAGCAGTAGGGAAAATTCCCTTGAATATGCAGACCAGCACCATTGATATGTTAACCATGTCTGGTCATAAGATTCATGCTCCCAAAGGGATCGGTGCATTGTACCTACGTCGGGGTGTGAGATTCCGTCCCATGCTGATTGGTGGAGGACAACAACGGGGTCGCCGTGCGGGAACGGAAAATGTTCCGGGGGTAATTGCTCTAGGTAAAGCCGCAGAACTGGAACTGTTGCATTTGGAAGAAGCAACAGCTAGGGAAAGAAGAATGCGCGATCGCTTAGAGCAAGCCCTACTCGCTACAATTCCCGACTGTGAAGTCAACGGCGACATCACCCAGAGATTGCCCAATACCACCAACATTGGCTTTAAGTACATTGAAGGTGAAGCAATTCTGTTAATGCTGAACCAAAAAGGTATTTGTGCATCATCTGGCTCTGCTTGTAGTTCTGGTTCCTTGGAACCCTCCCATGTATTACGGGCAATGGGTTTACCCTACACCACTTTACATGGTTCCATTCGCTTCAGTCTATGTCGCTACACTACGGAAGCAGAAATAGATGCAGTTATAGAGGCTATGCCCCCGATTGTAGAACGCCTGCGTGCCCTTTCGCCCTTTAAGAGCGATGAAGCAAGTTGGCTGCAAGAACAAGAGCAAGTACTTGCTCATCGCTAATAGAGAGTTAGGAGTTAGGAATTAGGAGTTAGGAGTTAAGAGTTAGGAGTTATTTACTCCTTCACTCCTTCCCTCCTGGGCGCAAGCCTTGCGCCCCTACTCCTTCCCTCCTCCCCTCTCACTCCCCCAATCCTCCAATCCAAAATCCAAAATCTAAAATCCAAAATTCTGCCATGTGGGACTATACAGATAAAGTATTGGAACTCTTCTATAATCCTCAAAATCAGGGAGTATTGGAAGACAAGGGCGAAACGGGAATTAAAATCTCCACTGGAGAGGTAGGTAGTATTGCTTGCGGAGATGCTTTGAGACTACACCTCAAAGTTGATGTAGATGCTGATAAAATTGTTGATGCTCGTTTTCAAACCTTTGGCTGTACCAGTGCGATCGCTTCATCAGAGGCTTTGGTAGAAATCATTAAGGGCAAAACCTTAGATGAGGCTTTGAATATCAACAACAAAGACATTGCTGATTATCTAGGCGGATTACCAGAAGCCAAAATTCATTGCTCAGTTATGGGACAAGAAGCACTGGAAGCTGCTATATTTAATTATAGAGGGATAAAACCAGAAACCCACGACGATGATGACGAAGGCGCCCTAGTTTGTACCTGCTTCGGCATCAGCGATAATAAAATTCGTCGGATAGTTCTGGAAAATAACCTCACCACCGCAGAAGAGGTAACAAATTATGTTAAAGCTGGTGGTGGATGCGGTTCCTGTTTGGCAAATATTGATGATATCATTGCTGAAGCACAACAAGCAGCTACACCCACAGCTACTTCTTCTAGCAACCCTAACGGTCAGTCCTCTCCAAAATTACTGACCACAGTGCAGAAAATAGCACTGATCCAAAAAGTACTAGATGAAGAAGTCAGACCCGTTCTGATTGCCGACGGGGGAGATGTAGAACTTTACGATGTAGAAGGTAATCGCGTCAAAGTTCTCCTGCAAGGTGCTTGTGGCTCTTGTTCTAGCAGCACAGCAACCCTGAAGGTGGCCATTGAAGCCAGATTAAAAGAGCGCGTCAGCCAAGACCTTGTAGTCGAAGCCGTTGGACCATTGGTTTAGTACTTGAACACTGCACAACTCGCTTCAAAGGATCTACAGACATGAGTACATTATTCGAGAAAATTGGCGGACAACCCACTATTGAAAAAGTTGTAGATAGTTTCCACCAACGCATTTTGGCAGACAGCAGCATCAGCAGCTTTTTCGCTAAGACTGATATGAATAAGCAGCGCAGTCACCAAATTGCCTTCTTCTCTCAGCTTCTAGATGGTCCTAAAGCATACCAAGGTCGTCCTATGGACAAAACCCACACAGGTATGAGTTTACAGGAAGCACACTTTGCTGCGATCGCTAAACATCTGACTGATGCCATGACTGGTTCTGGAGTATCCGCAGAAGACGCAAAAGCAGCAATGGATCGCGTCTCCAAGTTGAAAGGCGCTATTTTGAACAAATAAATAACGTCAGTTCGGGTAATCCCGGTTTATTTAACCTTGGATGGCTGAAACTCACAAACACGTTGACAAATTCCAGAATCAAGCAACGATGTAATGGGGGTTTCAGCTGACCCCGAACTCAGGTGAAATATATACTGCTAGGACTTAGTTCCTACCAAAAACAAACAACAAGTTAACGAGGAAAGTGATGTTAATACCTGAAGTTCTTTTGGCTGTAGAACGAGCCCCACCGGCATAGTTCTACAATCCGGTCACTACTGTAACTTTAACCTGACAGGGGTGACGACTCACATAAACTTCAAGACCCATCAAGCAAACTAATTGCAGGAGAATCATTAACCATGACCGACGAGAACATTAGACAGATAGCATTCTACGGTAAGGGCGGTATCGGTAAGTCTACCACCTCTCAAAATACCCTGGCTGCTATGGCAGAAATGGGTCAGCGCATTATGATTGTGGGTTGTGACCCCAAAGCTGACTCTACCCGTTTGATGCTTCACTCTAAGGCTCAAACCACCGTGCTGCACTTAGCAGCAGAACGTGGTGCAGTTGAAGACTTAGAACTCGAAGAAGTAATGCTCACAGGTTTCCGCAATGTACGTTGCGTAGAATCTGGTGGTCCTGAGCCTGGAGTTGGTTGTGCTGGTCGTGGTATTATCACCGCCATCAACTTCTTGGAAGAAAACGGTGCTTACCAAGACTTGGATTTCGTATCTTACGACGTATTAGGTGACGTTGTATGTGGCGGTTTCGCTAACTACCACAAAATCTGATATGATTGATAAATCGTCTTTTTGCACTTGTGATGCGGGATTTATCAAGAGCATTGGGCTATTGCCGAGTTTCCACCCAAAGACAGCATACAGAAGGTCATGGGTTGGAGCGTTATATTGAACGATTGAAACAGTATGGGTTGAGTGAAGAGCAAATCCATTGGGATATAGAATCCGGTGCTAGCGATAAGCGTCAGGGCTATAACCAAGTATTAGAATTGGTGCGGCAGCAAAAGGTTGATAAAATCATCGTACCTTGTTTTGATAGATTTACGCGATCGGCTTTAGGTTGGGAAGTTGCACGGGAAGAATTACAGAAATTTGGGGTTGAGTTGATATTTCTCGATGGTGGGAGTTTGGACTTGGAAACCCCAGAGGGTTTATTTACCAGCAGAATATTAGCTGCCATGTCTGCACAGGTTCGAGATAAAAATAGATACAATGCCATCCAAGGACATCGATATTTTCAAGAGAAAAGGAAGATTTATCAGGCAGTATTCGGTTTTATTAAAGATGGGGATAGTGTGATTCCCAATACTAAGCAATATAGAAATACAGGTAAAACCCATGCAGATATAGCTCGTGAATGTGTGGAGATGTTCATTGAGTCGGGGGAATTATCTCAAACCATTAGGAGACTGACTGAGAAATATGGGCTAGAGCGGGTTGGTAAGTATAAATTTGAGGATTTCCCCAGGGATGTCTCTTCATTCCGTCGATGGCTAGAAAACCCCCAATTATGCGGTATGGTTTGTTATTATCCATTCGACTCAGAGAAAAGGTTAATACTACAATCAAACCATGAAGGGATTATATCGATCGCACAACATCAACAGATCAAGCAAATTTTAGCTACCCATCCCTGTGGTAGACGGAGGTATGTAACAAATCCTTTGGTGGGGTTGTGTAAATGTGCAAAATGTGGTTCAACAATGGAAAAGCGATCGACAACAATTAAGGGCAAAACCTACGAACATTTAAAGTGTCCGGGTGCTTATCCAAAACCACGCCAAGTGAAAAAATGCGACGTGCGAACTTATTTTCGCCTGCAAGATGCAATTAATGCTGTAATTCAAGCGTTAAAAGAAAAGGCTGCAAATATAGCTGATAATATGCCATTGGAAAGCACAGAAGTGGTTCCAGTTGAGATCCTAGAGTTACAACAGCAAATCCTGAAGCTAAAGCAACTAAATGACCCCGATTTTGATAGTACAATCAAAATCAAATCACAAAAATTAGAAACCTTAATCAAAAACTCAGAGTTAAATGTAGTAGCAGATGCTAGCAGAACCGAAGTTTTGCGTAGCATCGCCATGAGTGAGGGATTTTGGGAGATAGTCACCAGGGAAGAGCTAACTGCTATTTTTCACGAATTAGTCGAGGAAGTGGTTTGTTCCGTGGCGGAGCGTTCCCAATTCTTCGATGCACGACTCAAAATTTGATTCCGTTCCTCTTCCGGTAGAGAAGCTAAGTATCTCTCTGCTACAGCCCACAAGATATCTGCCACTTTTTTGGAAATTGTCATTATTCTGCATCGAGCTGGTTACTCTTAGGTTAGTTCGTCCGTGAAAAATTTCTGTTCTTGGAGAACTCAAAGCAATAAGTAATATCAAATCCGATAGCATCTGAATGATAAAAAACCGCAAAGACGCAAAGGACGCAAAGGAAGAGGAAGAGAGAGAGTAACTGAAATAATTCCGATACAAACG
>JAAUYD010045648.1_pt1 | contig 11489 bp, 7 predicted proteins | sample 7278101 | NCBI WGS metagenome assembly JAAUYD01 (sample SAMN14350128, study PRJNA611818) | marine sediment metagenome | isolation source: surface marine sediment (0.6m) | place: French Polynesia: Moorea | collected 2018-08 | reverse complement strand
GCCTGTTGTTCGTTGCGACGACGTGTGGGCAGCAGAACGCTCCGCCAGCACGACGACTGTCCGAAGTCGGGCCGGTCGCGACGACGACGGCGTCTGCGGGCCGCGACTGACCACACGTGCCGCATCGAACCCGGGATGTCGGTCGCAGCGGTCCGCCCTGAGATTCCCGGTGCGGCTCGTCGGCAGATCCGGGCGTCGGGGAAGCTGGTGGGGTGATCGAGACGCGGTCGTCGTTCTGTCGGATCTGCCACGCCGCCTGTCCGGTGCTGGTGGACGTGGAGGACGGTCGCCGCGTGGTCGCCGTACGCGGCGATCGGGACGATCCGCTGTTCGAGGGGTACACCTGCATCAAGGGTCGGCAGATGGCCGATCAGCTCCACCACGCCGACCGGCTCCGCACGCCGCTGCGCCGAACGTCGTCCGGTGGCTTCGAAGCGATCGGGTCGTCGACAGCGCTCGACGAGATCGCCGAACGGATCCGGGCGATCGTCGACGAGCACGGTCCCCGGGCGGTCGCCAGCTACACCGGCACCGGTGCGTACCAGAACTCGACGTCGGTCGCGGTGGCCGCCGCGTGGCACGCCGGATTCGAGTCGCCGTCGTTCTACACTTCGGTGACGATCGACCAGCCGGCGCATCGTTCCGCCGCGTTGCGGATGGGTGCCTGGGAGGCCGGTTGGCACGACTTCACCTCGGCCGACGTGTCCCTCGCGGTGGGGTACAACCCGCTCGTCTCGAGCTACGGGCCCGCCGGTGGGCTCCAGGGCACCAACCCGTTCATCGCGCTCCGCCGTGCGCAGGAGCGCGGGTTGCGGCTGATCGTCGTCGACCCGCGCCGCACCGAACTGGCCACCAACGCCGACGTGCACCTCCAAGTCCGACCCGGTCAGGACCCGGCCCTGCTCGCCGGGATGCTCCGACACGTCCTCGTTCACGAACTCCACGACACGGCGTTCTGCGACCGATGGGTCGATCAGCTCGATCGGCTCCGCCACGCGGTCGATCCGTACACGCTCGACGTGGTCGCGGATCGTTGTGATGTCGCCGCCGCCGACGTCGCCCGCGCCGCGGAGCTGTTCGCGACGGCGGAACGTGGTGCCGCGGGGACCGGCACCGGTCCGAACATGGCGCCGCACTCGATGCTCACCGAGCACCTCACGCTCGCCCTCAACGCCGTGTGCGGGCGGGTGAACCGACCCGGCGATCGGCTCGAGAGCGGGTACTTCCTCTCCCCGGGCGACATGCGCCGCGCCCAGGTGATCGCACCCTCCGCGGCGGCACCAGGCGCCCCGCACCGGATGCACGGCCTGGCCGGCCAGCCGGGCGAGATGCTGACCAACCGGCTCCCCGACGAGATCCTCCAGCCCGGCGAGGGTCGGGTCCGGGCGCTGATCGTCTCCGGAGGGAACCCCGTCGTGGCGTTCCCGGACCAGCGCAAGACCGAAGCGGCGCTGCGCGACCTCGAGCTGCTCGTCGTCATCGACCACCGGATGACCGCCTCGGCCGAGTTCGCCCACTACGTGATCGCGCCGCGCCTCGCCCTCGAGCGAGCCGACGTCCCCCACATCATGGATCGGCGCTTCCCGGCGCCCTACACCAACTACAGCCCCGCAGCGGTCGAGGCCGACGGCGACCTGCTCGCCGAGTGGGAGGTGTTCGCCGGGATCGCCGCCCGGCTGAGCACCCCGATCCACCTGCCGGGTGGTCCGATCCCCACCGACGGCGAGGGCGTGGTGCCCGGTGAGGTCGACGACGACCTCGTGCTCGACCTGGTCTACGGCACCGCGCGGCTCCCGATGCGCGAGGTTCGCAAGCACCGCGGAGCGGTCCACGAGGACCGTGCGATCGAAGTCGTCGAGCCCGATCCGTCGTGTGACGCTCGATTCGTGGTCGCACCCGACGACGTGGTCGACGAACTCGCCGAGGTCGTCGACGAGCCGGCACACGACCCGGAACATCGGCACCTGCTGGTCAGCCGCCGACTGAAGCACGTCGTCAACTCGCTCGGTCGCGAGCGCTCCGGGCTCGCCCGGCTCGGCACGACCAACGAGGCGCATCTCCACCCGGACGACCTCGCCGACCTCGGTGTCGACGAGGGCGATCTCGTCGAGCTGACCTCCGCACACGGCGCGATCGTCGGGGTCGCGGCGAGCGCCCCCGACGTGAAACGCGGCGTCGTGTCGATGGCGCACTCGTGGGGTGGCGCCTCGACCGACTCGACCGACGTTCGCGACGGTGGCGCGCCCACGAACCGACTCGTCTCGGTCGATGACGGCTTCGATCCGATCACGGGCATGGCGGTCCAGAGCGCGATCCCGGTGACGGTCACTCCGCTGCTGGTCGCGACGCCGCCGGCCGTTTAGCGTCGGACGCATGCGCGACACCTTCATCACCGACTGGCCCGTCAGCGAACGATTCCCCCACTACACCCGCGCCAACGCCGGCGAGGTGATGGCCGAGCCGGTGACGCCGCTCGGGTGGACGTTCTGCTGGGACGGCGCCGCGGTGCTGGGCTTTCGCGACGGCTGGATCGCCGGCGGCACCCACGAGTGGGAGGACTTCGATCACGACCACCCGGAGAGCATCGGGATGTTCGGCGGGTACTTCTACATCAACCTCTCCGTCGTCCGTCTCCAGGGTGTGCGCAACCCGGGGGTGACGGTCGAGCAGCTCGACACCGCCTTCTTCGGCGATCACCCCGAGGTGCCGCCCTACGTCCCCCACCCCGACGACGACAAGCCGCACCTCGTGCCGAACATCGAGGCGCACATGGGCCGCGTGATGACCGCGACCGAGTGGCCGATCCTCGACGAACAGCAGCAGCAGGCGCGGGACCTCCGCGCGAGCCGAGGTGACCTGACGCTCCGGACCGACGCCGAGCTGGTCGCCCGCGCCCGATCGACGCGGCGGATGATGCACGACATGTTCACCCAGCACGTCGTCGTCGGCAGCGCGTCGGCGATCGCCCCCGGCATCTTCGCCGCGGTCGGCCAGGCGATCGGCGATCCGACCATCCCGATGAAGCTGCTGGCGGCGATCGGCGACGTCGACTCGGCGCTCCCCAGCCATGCGCTGTGGGACCTGTCACGGCGCGTGCGGGCGAGCGAGCACCTCACCGCGCTGTTCGACGAGGGTGTGGAGCGCCTCCTCGTGCGCCTGCTCGCCGACGAGTCACCGGAGGCGGCGGCGTTCCTCGCCGAGTGGGATCGCTTCATCGAGGAGTTCGGGTCCCGCGGCCCGAACGAGTGGGACATCGGGGCTCACAGCTGGGAGACCGACCAGCGGTTGCCGCTCGCAGCGCTCGACCGCATCCGGCACCAGGCCGACGACGAGTCGCCCGACGTGCGTCACGCCGCCGTCGCCGCGCAGCGCGAAGCGTTGACCGCGGAGGTCCGGGCCAGCGTGGCGGACGACGAGGAACTCGCCGGCATGGTCGACGGAGCGTTCGTCGCCGGGAAGATGATGGCGTTCCGCGAGCGGGCCAAGACCACGATCATCCGCGTGTTCCACGAGAACCGGATGGTCTTCCGGGAGCTGGGCCGCCGTCACGCCGGTGGCGGGCAGCTCGACGACGCCGAGCACGTCTTCATGCTGCTCGAGTCGGAGCTCGACCTCTTCGTCGACGACCCGGCGGCGTTCCGCGAGACGCTCGCCGAGCGAGCGGCGGACTACCGCGAGCTGTGGGAACTCGAACCGCCGTTCTTCATCCGCGACGGCGTCGTCCCGCCGCTGAGCACGTGGCCCCGGCGGGTCGACCAGGAGCTGACCGCCGCATCCGCCGGCGAGGAAGTGCAGGGTGTGTCGGGCAGCCCGGGCAACGTTCGCGGTGTCGCCCGCGTCATCCTCGATCCCGGCGAGCCGGACCGGCTCGAACCCGGCGACATCCTCGTCGCGCCGTCGACCGACCCGTCGTGGACGCCGCTGTTCCTCACCGCCGGCGGCGTGGTCGTCGACGTCGGCGGCCAGATCAGCCACGCCGTCATCGTCAGCCGCGAGCTCGGTCTGCCGTGTGCGATCTCGGTCACCGACGCGACCCGCCGTATCCCTGACGGCGCGGAGATCTCCGTCGACGGCGACACCGGTGCGGTGACCGTGCTCTCGGTGCCCTGACCGCAGCGCACCGAGTCGGTCACCGCGCGACGCAAACGACGCCCTTGCCGGCCTGTTTCGCCTGGTAGAGGGCGTCGTCGGCGCGACGCAGCATCGCCCAGAGGCCCTCGCTGCCGTTGCCGCTCCAGGCGATGCCGATCGACATCTGGCAGGCGACGACGAGCCCGTCGGGCAGCGTGAGTTCGGGCGGGCAGGCGGCCAGCACCCGCTCGCCGAGAGCCCGTGCGTTGTCGGCCGAGTCGACGTCCTGGGCGACGATGATGAACTCGTCGCCGCCCCACCGGCCGACGATGTCGTGCCCGCGCGTCGCTGCGGCGAGCCGTCGGGCGGTGGCCTGGAGCACGATGTCCCCGGCGTCGTGGCCATGGGTGTCGTTGATCGCCTTGAAGTCGTCGAGGTCGACGAAGACGAGCGCCATCGACTGATGATTCCCGAAGGACTCGGACGCCGCGTCCATCATCACCTCCTCGATGCGGCGACGGTTGGGCAGGCCGGTGAGCGCGTCGTGGTTGGCGAGGTGGCGGAGCGACTCGCCCTCGCTGCGGAGATCGTGATCGGCCCGCCACCGTCCGATCAGGTCGCCGACCAGCCGGCTGAAGATGGTCGTCAACTCGACGCTGGTGGCATCGAACGCGTCCGGTCGCTCGAAACTGTTGACGTTCAGGAAGGCGACGGCCCGGCCGTCGTCGACGACCGGAGCGGACACCGAGGAGCGGATCTCGTCGGTCCGACCCGCGACCCGCATCCACTCGGCCTTGTCCGTGGGCAGGCCGGCGTTGTCGACCTCGTGGATGATGACCGCGGTCGGCGTCTCGATCTGGCAGTGCAGCTCCGCCGCGGTGAGCGCGTGCTCCTGCAGCGCGGCGAGGTCGAACCCCTCTGCGGCGGCGAAGTCGAAGTCGTCGGAGTCGGGCCGACGGAGGAGGATCGTCCCCGCCTGGGCTCCCGGCACCACGTCGATGACGTGCTGCAGCAGTGTCCGGTAGAAGTCGCCCGGGCCGACCTGTTCGCGGACGAGTGCGCTCATCGCCATCAGCGCATCGCAGAACGCCCGTTGCTGCTCGAGCAGCGATCGGCTCGGTCCCAGCGGAGGGGCGACCACCTGCGCCAACACCTCACCGTCGCCGGTCCGGGCGAGGTGCACGTCGACCGGGGTCGTCCGCCGGTCGTGGCGACGGAGTGTCGCGGCGAGTCGCCCCTCGGCCGGGTGCGCCGGATCGAGGACGAACCGCAGCTGCGCCAGGATCGACGCACACTCCAGCTCGAGGAAGAGGTCATCGAGACGGGTCGTGTCCGGCTGCGGCGGGAGCTCGAACAATCGTGTCGCCGCGTCGTTGAGCCACGTGACTCGGCCGTCCTCGGTCAGCACCAGCGAGGCGATCGGCGTGCGCGACAGCAGCCCGACCTGGGCCATCCGAGGGCGTGCCTCGAGCTGTGTCGCAACCGCGTTCACGAACCTTGCGTCGGCAATGGGCCGGAAGCGGTTGAGATCGCCAGGACCGCCCAGACGATGTCTTGAGAACCATCACGCCTGGGGTCAGACCCAGAACGTGATGTCTCACGCCTGGGGTCAGACCCAGAACGTGATGTCAGCCGATGATCGAGCGCTTGGCGACCTCTTCGAGCATCACCTCGGTCGCACCGCCGCCGATCGGCAGGATGCGGGCGTCTCGTGCCATGCGCTCGACGGCGGTCTCGCGCATGTACCCCATGCCGCCGTGGAACTGCACGCAGTCGTACATGATCTGGTTGACCGTCTCGGCGCCGAAGGCCTTGACCCCCGACATCTCCTTGACGTTGTCCTCGCCCTCGTCGCCCAACCACGCGGCGTGATACATCGCCGCCCGGACCGCGTCGAGCTGCGCCTGGCGCATCGCGAGTCGCTGGCGGAGCGATCCGAGATCGTAGAGACGCCCCCCGAAGGCCGGCCGGCTCTGCGCGTGCTCGAGCGTCTGGTCGATCGCCTCCTGGGCCGCGCCGACGCCCATGCCGATGAGCACCATGCGCTCGTTCTGGAAGTTCCTCATCGTCTCGTAGAACCCGCGGTGCGGCGTGCCGAGCACCTGGTCGTCGGCGACCCACACGTCGTCGAGCACGAGTTCGGCGGTGTCCGAGCACCGCCAACCGTGCTTGTCGAGCTTCTTCGCCACCGTGAACCCCTCGGTGCCGGCCGGCACGAGGAACATCGTGATGCCGTAGCGGTTGTCCGGGTCGGTCTTGGCGGCGACGATCGTCATGTCGCCGTAGACCGCGTTCGTGATGTACGTCTTCGTGCCGTTGATCCGCCAGCCGTCGCCGTCGCGGACGGCGGACGTGCGGATGCCGGCCACGTCCGAGCCGGCGTCGGGCTCGGACACACCGATCGAGAGGATCGTCTCGCCGGCGAGCACGCCCGGCATCCAGCGCTCCAGCTGCTCCGGGCTGCCCGAGTTGACGAGGTGGGGGCCGGCCATGTCGGTGTGGACGAGCACGGTCACGTCGAAGCCGCCGAAGGTCGAGGCGCCCAGCGCCTCGGAGAAGACCGCGGACGCGACCATGCCGAGGCCCAGACCGCCGTGTGCTTCGGGGATGCGTAGTCCGAGCATGCCGAGTTGCCCCATCTGGCGGAGGATCTCTCGGGGCACCTTGCCGTCCAGCTCCCACTGCTCCGCCTTCGGGGTGACCTCGCTGCGTACGAAGTCCACGGTCTGGTCGTAGATCGCCTCGAGCTCGTCGGTCATGTAGACGTTGCGGTGGGTCATGGGTGTTGGCCTCCGGACAGGGTGAGCGGCCGGCGCGTACCGGCACGAGACGTCGCCCCAGACGGTAGTCAGCCGACGTCGCCCGTCGCAGAGCCATGCCAGCACCCGATTCGGGAAATTCTCACGGTATGTCCCCATTTGACTCCGGAGTGTGACGTATGGTGTCCCGCCGTGGGCGATCCCGAGACGATCACACTGAACTCGACCGCGGACCTCCGGTGGGCGCGCCAGCGCGCCACCGAACGGGCGATCCCGTTCCTGGGCGAGGAGCGCGGCGGCGACGTCGGCGTCGTCGTCAGCGAGCTCTCGACCAACGGTCTGGAGCACGGGCAGCGCGGCGAGGTTCGGATCCACCTCGGTCACGCCCACGACGCGTTCCTCGTCGCTGTCGAGGCCGACTCCGATGAGGTGCCCGTCGTCGCCGACGACGTCCCGGTTCATCACCCGAGCGGACGCGGCCTGCACATCGTCAATTCGCTGGTCGACGAGCTGAGCATCGACCAGCGCGGTCGCCGCATCGAGGTGCTCTGTCGCTTCGATCACGCACGAAGCGCCTGATCGGCCGAGTCGGTCGCCGTCGGGCAGTGGGCACACGATGAGTCGGCTGGCGATCGTCGGGAGCGGTGAGTACCTCGCCCCGATGGCGCCGGTCGACCGGGACCTGCTCGCACTCCTCGGTCCGTCGCCGACCGTCGCCTGCGTGCCCACCGCAGCGGGCAAGGAGGGCGACGAGAAGATCGACGACTGGATGCGGCGCGGCGTCGAACACTTCACCGGGCTGGGCTGCGACGCCCGTGGCGTGCGGGTGTGGGATCGCGCCTCAGCGGACTCGGACGATCTCGCCGCGGCGATCGAGGGTGCCGACCTCGTCTACCTCTCCGGAGGGAGCCCGTCGTACCTCTACGACACGCTCGTGTCGACGCGGACCTGGGCGGCGATCGAGCGCGTCGTCGAGCGCGGTGGCCTGCTCGCAGGCTGCAGCGCCGGAGCGATGATCCAGGGGGACCGGTTCGCCGGAGGACTCCGAGCCCGGAGCGGCTTCGGGCTGTGGCCCGGCGTCCAGGTGATCCCACACTTCGACGAGATCCCGTCGGCCGTGGTCCGATCGATGCGGGCGCTCGTGGGTCGACGTCACACGGTGGTCGGGGTCGATGGTGACACCGCGCTCGTGCGCGACGGCGACCGGTACCGAGTGCTCGGCGGCACGGTCACGATCTGGAGCGCCACCCGGCGTTCCACCCATGCGGCCGGCGACCTCCCGGCCGGGCTGCTGCCGGGGTGACCGCGCCGTCGCCGCCACGGTCGATCGAGCCGGCCTGCGCGACGATGTCGCGATGGACGCAGGAACGCGAATCGACGGCGGCGTCGGGGTCATCACCGGCGGTGCCAGCGGCATCGGACTCGCCACGGCGCACGCGCTCGCTCGAGCCGGCATGCACCTGGTGCTCGCCGACGTCGGCGAGGACGACCTCGCCGCGGCGGGCGCCGCCGTCGCCCGGCACGGAGTGTGCTGTGAGACGACCCGGACCGACGTGTCCGACCTGGCGCAGGTCGAGGCGCTGGCCGACCTGGCGTACGAGCGGTTCGATCGCGTCGACGTCGTGTTCAACAACGCCGGCGTGTACGTCAGCGGTCCGATCGCCGACATGACGCACGACGATTGGCGATGGACGATCGACGTCGACCTCTGGGGCCCGATCCACGGTGTCGAGGCGTTCCTCCCGCGGCTGATCGAGCAAGGTGGTCCGGCGCACATCACCAACACCTCGTCGTTCGCCGGGATGACGGCCAACCGCGATCTGGGCGCCTACTGCGTGGCCAAGTACGGCGTGGTCGCACTGTCGGAGGTGTTGGCGAAGGAAGCTCGGGAGCACGACATCGGGGTGTCCGTGCTGTGCCCGATGCGGCTCGCGACGGCGATCGACAGCTCCGCGCGCCATCGCCAGGATGCCTACGGCGGTCCGGTCGAGGACGCCGACCTCGACATCGACGAGGAGCAGATGGCCGGGCGCACGCTCGACGCCGACGCCGCGGCCGATCTGGTCGTCGAGGGGATTCGCACGAGACGCCTCTATCTCTTCACCCACGACGAGAGCAGGGAGTTCATCCGCCGCCGCTTCGATCGCATCGACGCGGCGTTCGAGCCGTGACGCACCGTCGCTGAATCGTCGTCGGACCACCGCGGGGCGAGCGGCGACGTCCGGGCCCTTCGGCTCTGCTTCGGCGGTTGCGCCGCTCGGAACCATGGAGTCGTGGACGTGCTCACCCGCCGGTGTGACGACCAGGTCCAGTCGTCGGTCGATACCTGGGCCATCTCGCGGGAGGTCGCCGAGCGGCACCGCCGCGCGATCGAGACCGTGATGAGCGTCGGCGGTCCCGCCTGGTCCGTGCGCGACCTGTCGGTCGAGGACGAGGCGGATTCGCGCGCGGCGACCTTCGTCGCCGGGTGTTACGACGCCGACGAGGTCCTGATCGGTCACCGCCCCTGGACCGCGCGGCTCGCCACCGAGCGGAGCGCACCCGACCGAGTTCGACTCGACCTGCGACACGGCGTGCTCGAGCGGCGGGTCGAGGGAGCGGACGGTTCGACCCTCATCGAGCGCCGGTTCGTCTCGGCGGCGGACCCGACGATCGGTGTCCAGAGCATCCGACGGCATCCTCCCGGCGACCGCAGCGACGACCGGCGCAGCGAGCGCGACCCGGCCGGTTCGAGTCCCCGACACCTTCGATGGACGCCGGTCGAGACCGCCGAGCGGATCGATCACGCCCGGTGTGCGACCGCGATCGCCTGGTGCGACGCCGCCGTCGGGACGTCGACGGACGGCGATGGCGAGCTCACCCGGATCGCGGCCGTCGCCTCGGATGTCCCCGATGTCGAGACCGAGGCGCATCGCCGGGTGCGGCTCGCACGCGACCAGGGCCTCGAGGAACTCGAGCGGGCCCACCGCCGCATCTGGCGGCGGCGGTGGGCCGGCGCGGACACCGAGTTCGACGGTGATCGTGAGCTCGAACGTTCGGTGCGGTTCGCGACGTACCGCCTGCTCGAGCTCGAGTGTGCCGAGCCCGACGTGATCCCCGTGGAACCGGCCCGTCCGGACGAGCTCGCCCTCGGCGCCCGTGGGCTGACCGGCACCGCCTACCGCGGGCACGTCTTCTGGGACACCGACGTCTTCGCGCTGCCGGCGCTCTCGTCGATCGCTCCGTCGACCGCACGCCGGCTCCTCGACTATCGGTGGAATCGGCTCGACGCAGCGATCGCCCGCGCTCGCGCCGAGGGCCGACCCGGCGCCCGGTTCCCGTGGGAGTCGGCCACGACCGGGGACGAGGTGACCCCGACCGAGATGGTCGGACTCGACGGTCGCCGAATCGAGATCCTCACGGGCGAGCTGGAGCTCCACATCACCGCCGACCTCGCCTGGGCGGTCTGGAACCACGTCAACTGGTCGGGCGACGAGCGCTACCTCGCGACGCGGGGACTGCGTGTGCTCGTGGAGTCCGCCCGGTACTGGGCGTCGCGCGTCGAACTCGACGCCGGCGGCGCGGCACACGTGCGGGATGTGATCGGGCCCGACGAGTATCACGTGCACGTCGACGACAACACGTTCACGAACGTGATGGTCCGGCACAACCTCCAGGTCGCCGCACACGTCGCCGGCCGATTCGGTGCGGTCGAGCCGCCCGAACGCTCGCGCTGGCTCGAGCTCGCCGACGCGCTCGTCGACGGGTTCGACCGAACCACCGGGTGCTACGAGCAGTTCGCGGGCTACTTCGCGCTCGACGACGTCCTCGCGGCGGGCATCGCACCGCCACCGATGTCCGCTGACGCACTCGTCGGCACGGAGGTCATCCGCCGGATCCAGGTCATCAAGCAGCCCGACGTCCTGATGGCGTACCACCTCGTTCCGCACCTGATGCGGGGTGCCTCGCTCGAGGCCAACATCGACCACTACCACCCTCGCACCGCCCATGGCAGCTCGCTCTCGCCGGCGATCTCTGCTGCGTGCCTGTTTCGCGCCGGACGGGCCGCCGAGGCACTGCGGTGGTTGCGGCTCGCCGCCGACCTCGATCTCGCCGACGTCACCGGGACGACGCCGGGTGGCCTGCATCTGGCGACGATCGGTGGCGTGTGGCAGGCGGTCACCCACGGCGTGCTCGGCATCCGAGCACGCGAGTCCGATCTGGTCGTCGACCCCCTCGTGCCCGACGAGCTCGGCCGGGTCACCCACCGATTCGGGTATCGACGGCACGTGGTGACCGTCGAGGTGGACGGCGACGACGGGTCGATCGAGTCGAGTGGCCCGGTGACCGTCACGATCGGCGGCGAGGCTCGAACGGGCCGTTCGCTGCGGATCGAACGGACGGGAGGTGTGTGGCAGTGGACATGACCCGCGTCGTCGCCGCCGTCGACGATTCTCCCGTCGCGGACGCCGTCCGACGGACCGCGCACGTCATCGCTGCTGCGGTGGGAGCGGAGGTCGACGAGGTCTCCGTCGCGGTCGCCGACGAGCCGGTCCCCGTCGACGGTCGAGACGTCGATCTCGTGTGTGAGGCCCTCGCTGCGGAGGGCGTGATCGCCGGTGTGCTCGGTGCCCGCCGGATCCGCGGTCGGCACGGTCCGCTCGGTCACGTCGCGATGGC
>JAAUYD010289116.1_pt1 | contig 11490 bp, 15 predicted proteins | sample 7278101 | NCBI WGS metagenome assembly JAAUYD01 (sample SAMN14350128, study PRJNA611818) | marine sediment metagenome | isolation source: surface marine sediment (0.6m) | place: French Polynesia: Moorea | collected 2018-08 | reverse complement strand
TTTGGAATAATAATGGGAATATCTTTATCCTCTAACTCGTTACACCAATCAATAAAGGTATTGAGGGGAATATCTAAAAGCATTAAGATTTCTCCTTGTTCTGTCGATTGAGCGAGATATCCGAGCTTTCCGTCAGATGACATAGCAAGAGTAAAACCTTTTATGGTAATTTTTCCCCCTTTTTCAAGAAGGTTTAATACTCTTAAATATTTAGGTTTTAACATAAAAGACCTCAACGATTCTATTCTTTGTTAATATGAACGCATCGTTTTGAAAATTTGCGAAAGCAAAAAATACTACGCTGCGAGTGTCAACTGTATAGCCTAGTTAAAGTCATACAGATAAAAGTTTTTGTTAGTAGTATTTTTGTGACTCGCAGCGTAGTATAATTAAGCAGAATCACTCGGTTAAAACTAATTCTAATTAAATTGTGAATTCAGTTGCATTACTACGGACTTCATTTGACCCCAATCTAATTCTAGTTTGGGATAGGTTAAAGAACCCATACAAGCAGTAAAAAACTCATGTACTGGTTCTTGTGAAAAATCTTTTACTAAGTCTTTTAAATACCATTGTTCATACCCAGTTGAACCATCCAATAAAGTTAAAACATCTTTTTCGTTTCGTTGTTCGCAAATCCAATGAACTTTAACTAAAGTTGTTTTATTGTTAAAAGTTTTTCTTCCATTAATAAAAGCATAATTATTAGTTCTTAGTGAACAACGACCTTGTTCATTTTCTATTTCTCTTACCTTTTCTTTAAACTTTTTTGACCAATCCATTTGATTAACCTCAAACTAAACATTATTTCAATAAAAAAAAGGGCGGAAGCCCTATAATATAATGAATCTAAGATGCGGGTCGTGCCATTACTCGCGCCCAACTGCGGATTTGTTCGATATTCTCGTAGTCCCTAAGAGCTTGTGGGACAATTTCCCCCAAGACGGTTTCTAGATCCTCAAAGTTGCACAAGCGATCGCCCCCATAAGCGATCGTTACAGCTTCCCTAACAAGGTAAGCAATCTCTGCACCGGTGAAATCTTCGGTTTTGTCCACCAACGTTTGTAGCTGTTCAACGCTAAGATTAATGTCAAACGAATTGAGGTGGATTCCAAGGATATCCTCTCTCTCAGAGGGGTTGGGTAAATCGACAAAGAAGATCTCGTCAAATCTACCCTTACGCAAGAATTCTGGTGGCAAGTTATTAACCTTATTTGCAGTAGCCACTACGAACACAGGTGCAGTTTTCTCATTCATCCAATTTAAGAAAATGCCAAGCACACCCTTGGAGACTCCCCCATCATGGGTAGAAGATCCTGCCTCAAACCCTTTTTCAATCTCATCGAGAAAGAGGCAAACCGGCGCGATCGTTTCAGCAGTTTTAAGAATCCTCCTCAAGTTCTTTTCTGTCTCACCTAGCAAGGAATGGTACAAACTTCGGATATCAAGGTGCATCACCGGAACCCCCAACGATGAGCCGATGTTCTTGGCTACAAGAGATTTTCCACACCCCGGAAGCCCTATCATCATAACCCCTTTGGGTTGTGGTAGTTTTGGATTAGCACAAGCAAATAGTTTCTTACGTCGGGCTAACCAGGATTTGAGGGTCTTAAGTCCTCCAACCTTGACATCAGGTTCATGGGACAATTCTACCCCCAATCGTTTCAGTTTAGCCAGCTTAAACTGATTAACTTGTTGCGCTAAAACCTCACTGTTAATTGATGGATATTTCTTGAGGCTAAATCTCACAGCGTCATTAATCTCTGCGATCGTTAATCCTTGGCAACTCCTGATTAACGTATCCCCCACATGAGGTTTGGTGATTCCAGGTGGTAAGCGATTAACTAATTGCTTCAAGAAAGCTTTAATCACAGCAGCACTCGGTAAACCATAATCTAAAATATGGATTAAACCCTCAAATGATGGTAACTGAATGTCCTCTTCCAATAAGATAATAGTCTGATTGGTTGTTTTCAGTTTATGTGCTAGATTAAACAATCTAGCGACTACTAAAGGATCTGCTTTTTGTCCTGTTAGGAATTGTTGGAAATTATGCAAGACATATACAGCTTTATCCTGAGTGTCTTCTATTTGTTCCAAGACATTTAAAGGATCATTAGTGTTAGGCAGTGGCTCAAATACTTGAGAGCCACATTTTCCTAGTCCCTTGTCATAAGTCCAGAAGAAGACCTGATAACCTCCATCGGGATAATTAGCAGCATAAGCGGTTAATTCTCTGGTAAAAGAACTAACTCCACTAGGAGCGCAGGTTACTCCTAAAAGACTAAATGAAGCGGTAATAAAATGTTCTAAGTCAGTAAATATCATGGTAACGAAATCGTCAAAAACATCAGTTTTAAAGATTTCGTCAGAAATAAAAAACTCCTAGTTTTAACTAGGAGTTTTTCATTAAATTAAGTTTTGAACTCGCCCTCCTTTGAAATTACCTTTAATATTTTGATGGTATAATCTACCGACCGAGCCAGTAGTTGTAGTTAACCTTTGCCACAGACTTAAAGGTGCATCAAAATAACGATAAGTTCCACCACTTTTAAACTGAACATAAAGAATTGAGTTTTCGTGGTCATATCCAATAGCATTTATAGACTTACTGGGTTTGCAAGGTAAATTCTCAATTCTTTTGATGAGAATGCCATCAATCAATTCCTCTTGTTCACTCTCATTTCCTGAAAAACAATGAGTAATAATATCTAATTCGCTAGCAAACATTGATTGACTCCGTGATAAAATAAATGTGGGAATAAACCCACATTTAAAATACTTATTGATTAAGATGTATTTGATTAGTTTGATGAGAAGTTTGTCGATATTCAGGTTTGAATTCTCGATTGTCAACCCCTCCTAAAGCATCCTCTAAAGGTTGAGTGAGGGACAAACAATTATCTCCTGATGAACCGTTAACCTCAATCGTAAAGCTACCGTTACTATCAACTGTAATCGTAATTTCTGGATTCATTATCGTCTGGCTCCTAATGTGATTTGAACTTGACCCTTAACCGTTTCTTGTTTTTGCACTCTGTACCCTAATCTTTGAGCAGTTGCCACAGCATAATTAGTTCCTAATTCTTGTTTAAAATTAGGTCGAGTTGAGCGACGTAAATCATAATCATCACACACTAATTTGTAGGTATTGTCCTCATAAAGAAAGCCAATGTCACTACTACTATTGATTTGCGATCGCTCTACTACAAGATGAGCAAATGCTTGACTACTCCAAGTAGTTTGTAACTGAATAGGTTGCTCATGTTCAGTTACTTTTAATCTCATTTGTTTCAGGGATTGGAGTAAAACTTTACGGTTATTGTACTGAGTGTTAATTGTCGAAAAGTGCGACATCAATTAAACCTCTTAATTGAAAATTATCAATTAAGATTTTGTCGCCAGACAAAAAAGCTTTTAACAGTCATCATGACTGACTGGTGACTGATTTAATTAGGTTTATAAACCCCCACTTTTCTAGGGACTCTTCGCCAAAGACCAGTTAAATGTCCTTGTGATAAACCTTTAGTAATTTTATCTCTAACCAAGGACGCTTCTGCTTTTGTTACATTTCCATAAATACCTGTCACTACTTGGCTAATTGTCCATTCTCTATCTGGGTTAGAGTTAAACAATTTTTTGATAGCTTTTTCGATACCTAAACCCTTATATAAAGGTAGAATTGGGGGTGGAGATGATGGCAAAATCGATGGGGAGCGTGATTTTTTTGACTCTAATTTATTCTTAAAGTCTGTGAGTTTATCAACTCCTTTTTTGCTCCATAAGTAATGACCTCTATTATTCTGAAAATAGTCAGTTCCTTGAATCAACTCCTCCCCATAAATTTCCTTGATTTCATAAATTTTTTCAGGTTGAATTGATAATAATTCTGCTACTTTTTTAGTAGGTAAGACTTCACTCTTTAAATCAGGGAATAAAGGATTATCTTGGTTAGAAGGAGCAAATTCAGCAAAGTCTGATAGGGCAAAAGTCCAACAATCGGGAGAGTCAGGAACTTGTGACCACAGTTGATTGTGTGAACCTTTTTTCAATTGCTCAGTGAGTAACTCTAAAAGCTCTTGTCGTGGGGTTTGTTCACTTATATCAAAGAAATGATGCAAAACATAGTCAATCTGTACCATATTACCCCGTTCCTCTCTGAAAAACTCTTGTAATTGTTCATCACTCGGTAAGGTAAATTCTTCTAAATGCTCAGACGGATTATTCTCCTCATCCTCTACTAACTCTAGCTCCTGTGAGGAGTCTATCCCTTCAAACCAAAATGAGCCAACAGAGGATAATTGTTCATCATTGCTAGAATCAGGGGTAATGGCCTTATGTTGATTAGATTCATCCACTAACCACGACCGCACTTGGTGGGTAGGCAACCCAGGATCATTTCCTAGTAAAGCTTCCACATGGCCCAGTTGTTGGGCAGCAGCGATCGCTGCTTGTTGATGATACTCGATTAACTCACGATAATATTCGGCTAACTCAGTTAAATATTCATTGGCTTTTTGTGGGGGTGATGGAGGTTGTATCATGATTTATTGTTTCTGTTCTTTTTTAAATCGCTTACATTTTTTCTTATTATCGTTGCATTGATTACCGTATTTAGGGCAACTCGTAGCATACGTTGTCCTCTCACAAGGGTCATAACAATGAGAACAAACTAATTTAAAAGTACGGGTATAGATTTCCCGTTCGTGCGCTCTAACGGTGTATTCTTTAACTTTTATCTTCTTACTAGGCATTATTTAATGTATTAAGGACAACAGTATTATTATTTTGCCAGGATTTGAGCATCAATTTCAGATGGGGAAAGTTTAAGCCACTCCTGCATTGATGGAGATTGTCGTAACTTTGATACTGCCCTAAGAATCAGGTCAGAATTAATAGTTAATGGTAACTCTCGTTTTTTCTTTCCCTGTTTAACATATAAATGAGACTCTTCATTTTTATCAGTCATTTCAAAAATCTGAGAACATAAAAGTTGTGATGGAGAACAATCCGTGGCTTTGATTAATGCTTGCATTAAAACACTTATCTCATCACTTTCTAATAGTTCAACTAAGTTTGATGAGTCAATTTCGGGTAACTTTATTGGTAATAATAACAGATTAGTCTCAGTGGTCTCTTCTGGTTGTGGGTTAAATTTATCTAGAATAATTACCCCCTTTTTATTTAATTTAATTCCTCTTTTGTCATCGATATTGTTTCGGTTGATTCCTATTTCGTAATCAAAGTAGTGTAAGTTATTAGCTAGGTTTTCTTTAGCTATTTCTGATTTCCCTTCTAAAATACTTTCCTGACCATAAATATAGGCTAAGTAATCAATGGGCAATACCTCCGCCGGACAATACCAATGAACCGCTATGGTTCCATAAATTGACCGTTGTATGTAAGTGTAGCGACTCTCTTTTGAAGAGGATAATGGAACCAACGTCTTAAATCGCTCTTCACATACTTTAATCACAGAAGGTAAAAAATTCCCATTAATCCCTCGATTATCAAGGTGATTGATTTCTATGGTATTTCTAATAAATTGAAACCCTTTAATCACATCATCAGCTAAGGTTAATGTGGGAATTTCTCTGACTTTTTCTGAAGATGACGTTCTTTCTATTACCTTAATTGAATAAGGGGTTTTATATTCTATTAAGCTTTTCTTCAATAAATGTTCACACTTTAACCCCGTCATGACAACTAATCCTGACAAAACTTCCCCATAATCTTGTGAACTGAGTAGGGTTTTTCCCACTCCTATTATCTCTTCGGGGTCTTTAATAAAATGAATTTCTCTGTGTACTTTGACTTGTCCAGTTGTCATATTTTTTTATCTGTTAAGTAGGTAGGGAACAATCTTTCTGGAGTTTGATTGTGATTTTTCGCCTCACAAATTAACCAGCTTTTGGGATTTTTCTAACTCTAATTTGACATTATAGGCATCTATATGGATTAAAAATAAGGTGACTCCCAAAATTTATCGGTTCCCAGCATATTTATCCATTTTTTAGCCAAATTATCTAACTTATCTAGTCCGTCTAAATAAATCCAATCGTCAATAGAACCTCGAAAACAGAACCTTTCTACGCTAAATCGACGTAGGTTTGGCTCAACTAAACGAAATCTCAGTATTGCCGTATAATCTCTATCTGCTACGTTGACGACAGTTGTTATAGCATCATCAGTATCTACCCCCGAAGGAGTTGCACTCTGTTGGAGAAAATTTTTCAAGAGATTATTGAGATGGACTTTATCAATATTCGATTCATAGATGGTTATATATTCATCAAGGCAATCCACACGATATCCCTTGGAACGTTTTAAGGCATCCGTCTGCTTCGTGACTAACTGCTTTTCTCTGTCTGTGATTAGTTGAGGCCGTTTCTTTCTCAAAAATACTTGAGTATTGGCTGGATGTTCATAGATTTCATAACCATCAGGGAAAGAGTCCACTGCTTGAGCAATTCCATCTTTTTGACCTGAGAAAAAATAGCGAGTTTTCCCAGTTTTTGTGGTTCCTTGACGGAGATAATATGTTTTCCCAATACGATTGGTATATTGGATAGTCATGGTCAGCTAGATGATAAACAGATAAACTTATGCTAGACACACAGAGAAGAACATCAATCTTTGTAACAGGACAAACATGGTATTCTTTGATAATTATTGATAATTATAACCCTACTACAGTAATTAACTATCAGGGAAAGGCTCCAATTCAATATGAAGATTGGGATGATCATGAGTATTAAACATTCGTTAAACATCTTGGCAAGTAATGGTGATCGCCCTTTTTGATTAATGCCGATTATTGTTAGGATTTATCAGCACTAACTAAGAAGAAGCTATCCACTGTTGCCATTACTTCTCAACACAACTCAACGGTGGATAATTGTTGCCTAAATAGCCTTTTAATAGACACTATATCAGCTTGCAGCCTTTCCACCTGTGCCATTAATTCCATCACCAACGTAGTTAATACAGGTTGACGCGCTTTTCTCTTCTTCTGAGAATTGTCTGCATTAACTTGTTTTTCTAGGGTTTCCAGTTTCTTCAGCAACCGTTGTATCTCATTTCGACGTGCGATCGCTTTAACCATTTCCTTGTAAGCTTCACTATTAGCCGAACCCAGATACTGTACCATTTTCGTCTTTAGTTTCGGTTTCTGGGATTGTTCACCCTCTTTACCACTCTTTACTCGAAAACCTTTGAGCAAACGGTAATAGGTGTACTTTTTGCCATTTTTAGTGACGCTGGTAGCTGAAATCCAGGTGTGGGGTTCAGCTATTACTCCAGACGCTCGTAATTGTGCTATTCGGGCTTTAACGGCCAAAGATGAAGTCACGAAAAATATTTAATGCAGACTATGTTTGAATTCTAATCTGCATTAAGCTAAAAGTCAATGGTTAACCGTGACCATTCCTAGCATGACCATTACCATTACCGTTGCTAGTCATCAACATCTTCGTGGCTCCAGTAACGCCTGTGGTGAGTTCGGCTGCTGTCAGTATTTGTTCAAGCCGTTTTCGCGTCAGTTCGTTCTCTGCCAATTTTCGAGTTAATGCAGACATTTTCTTAATCCTCCCTGAGACGTTAAACTGTTGTCGGATAAACTCAATAATCTCTGTGGGTTTATTTGAGATAATGGCTTCAATTTGACTGCCAAATAATACCTGTTCATCATCATCAACATGGGGTAAGTTTTCCACCAACATCGGTATATCCTTCATATCTTTCCCATCGGTTTCTGTTACGTCATCCTCTTCTTCTTCACCATTTAAGAACCTTCCAGATTCTTGATATTCGCTATAATTATCTTGGACTTCTTGAGATATTTCGGCGACTTCTTGGGCTAAATCTTCTAAAGCTTCAGTAGGAAATACTGAACAAAGATCTTTAAATAATTTTCGTCCTTGTTTGAGCCAGTCTTCTACTTCTTTATTAGCTGTTTTCTGTGCCTGATGGACTTGCTGTTGTACTCTTATTTGAGTCTGTAAATCATTTAACTGTTGTTGTAAATCCAAAAGTGTTTGATTTAACTGATTTACATCTTGTTCTTGCTCTTGAATGAATTGATTGAGACTAGACATGATTGATTTACTCCTTAATTTTGAGGTGATAAACTATTAAGAAATGTAGAGGATTAATAGTTTAGTTAGTCGTTTTCAATTAAAATAATTGCGTCAGCAATGAAAAAAGGGGATTTGTCACTTATTTTGTTGCTCTTGTAAATATTTTAGTAAAGGTAAAGGCTCAATGGAATTTTCTTGAGTTCTATCAAATTCTTCTTTACCTCGTCTTAAGGAACTTCTGATTTCTACCCAATCATCAGTTAATGGAATAGTCGGAAATCTTGATTGTTCATCACAGAGTTGGTCAAATAACTTTACACTTTCTTCTAAATGATCTAAAATCATTTCTGCCATTTTTCGTAAAGTTATTGTCACTCTGACTTTTGTAGATTTCCTAGCGGAATTCCAATGGATACTATGCCATGTGTCGTTAAATGCGTCAGTTAGATTAGCTGCGGTTTCCAATTCTAACAATAAAGAATTAACGGTTTCATCTTCTAATTGTAAATCTTTTAGCTTCTGAGCAGCTACGCATCATCACCCCTAAATCCTCATCTAATTCTATATCAAACTCCTCAGTCATTTCGCTAGATTTTTGCAGCAATTCTAAAAGATTCAATTGAGGCTTAGATTGCTGATTTTTTTGCCAAAACTCTAACATTTGCTGCATTTTTTCGGGGTTTAATTCCATCCACTGTCCCCGAAATTTGACCAGGGGGGTTTTTGCTGATACTAACTGCTCCCATTCTTCAGGAGTAAGGGGTTGATCTCCTATGGACAATTCGTATTGATACTGAATAATGGTATCGAGTTGAAAATAACCCTTAGATGAAGAAGAAGCCCCAGTTTTTTTCTGAGAAGCCCTCAAACGCAATTTGGCTCGTTGACGGCCACTTGGAGTCCACCAGGAAGGGACAATCACCTTATAGCCCGCATCTTCTAGGACCCACGCCTGTTCCTGAAGAAAATTAAAGGCTTCACTATTGGTTAAGGAAAACCCCAACGGTTGGTCTGTTTCTAACCCTTGCCAAATCGGGGGATAAATTCGCGCAGCATAACCCAAATTCAGTAATACTTCCCTCTCAAAGCTTTGACCAAATTGTTGTTGAATCTTTTTTTGTTGAGGACGACTGCTGTTCCAATAATCTTCTAAGGAGACCTTGAAAGAAGGGTCGGCGGTGGCGGTGGTGACAAATTTCACTTGCCAATAATCAGGTTGAGATTCATCGGCTTCTATCAATTGAAAACACAAATTAAACGAAGCATCAAGTTCAGCTTGAGTTAATGTCTGTCGCCATTGTTGCCATTTTTGGTAATGTTCTAATTCCTCAGCTTCTGTCGGAGCTTGACTCTCTCCAGGAACCCTTAAACAATCTTCAAGTAATTTTACTCCCTTAAATTTTTTAGCAAACGTCCCTGGAATCGGTGTATTTTTTACCACTTCATTGAGAATATTCTCGGAAAAATGACGCAGTAATGTTTCTTTGTCATACATCTTTAGGGTTTCATTCGGTTCACTCATCCCTGAGACGCAAGCCAAAGGCATATAGTCCCTAGATTGTTTAATTAACTGTTCATAATGCTGAGTGACAAACTCAAAACCTGGATAAATTTCAAACCCTTTCTTTTTTTTCTTTCCTTTCCCAATAAGTTTTTCTTGATATTTTAGAGAAGGAATATAGTTATCTTTGAGAATAATTTGTTTCAAACGTTGGCTGTAGTGATACCAAAAAAGTAAGTCCGCTCCTAATTGAATTTCCTGCGACTGATATTGACATAAGAAATGTAAATCATTGAGACTTTTGATAACTTTTAGAAGAGGGTAACAGTCTATCTCCCACTGTTTCCATTCTAAGGCTTCTGAGAAATCTTGTTCGAGATAACGTGCTAATTCAATAGAAGGCAAAGGAGTGTCTGAGGTACTAGGTAAGATGAAATATTTTGTTTCAATGGATAGTCTGGTTAAATCACTATTAGTTTTTTCCAACCCTAATTGTTGCCCAAAGAAGGTTTCTAACTCAGGAGGGCGCAATTGTCTAGGATGTCTCTGTTCTTTCGCTTTTCTACGTCCTTTTAGGAGACTATCCGTTTCCACCCACAAGAAAAAACCGCCACCATTTCTAAAATCATTCTTAGTTTGGGGAATCCAGGTTCCATGAAGAATTTTCATTGTCCGTGTCCTCTTCCTTTTCCAAACATCCTTCCCTTACCAACAGGCAATTACTAATATCCAGAATGTTAGCATTGTTGGGGATTTTTTTCCCTTATACTAAAGTTCACCTAACTATTGCGCCCTTGGGATATTCAATATCTCCAATCATCTGTAAGCTGGTCGTACCATCTCTGTTTCTCTGTTTCTAATTCAGATACACCTTCTTCTATTCCTAGTTTCTCCCGTCGCCAGATTTCATGACGAAACCAGGCGTATTTCAATCGACAATAAAACTGGTCCGGAATTTCTAAAAATCCATAAGAATGCTGCCAATCATGACTGCCCTCATTACAAATATGATAGGCACTGTAAAGTGTTTGCACCCCCTCATCATATAAAATATTGGCTGCATGGGCGACCATTTGTGTTGCTATACCTTTCCTTTGATACGACGGCACGACATAGAGTAAATCTAACTTGGTATGACCTTCTCTGTTTTCGAGGAATAGTGCAAGGCCGACAACCTGGTTCATGTTTGGCCTCATAACTATTACAGAAGCAGAAAGTGGCTTTCCTCTGCTCCCTTGAAAGTAACCGTTAATATTTTTTTGAGCGTGCAGCCTGATCTGATTTTCAGGCCAATCGCAGAACTCCACTGAATCACGAAAGCTTTCAAAGAAGGCTTCAATCATCTGTTCTTTAAACGATGTCTTAACTGGCATCAGGTTAAAAGATCCTATCAGTGCTTGGGGTTCCAAAACGACTCTCGTTTTGACGATGTGTTCTCTTGGAGAAAGATGAGCATGATTGTCCCAATATTCGGCTTTCCAACCGAAAGGGTATGACATGATCTCGAACTCTTCGATAGACATCCGAATGTGTTGACTTTTCATCGTTTTTTTGACAAAGATTAGCTCAGTCAAAACTTAACTTTCTAGCTCAGTTAAATGGTTTCGCCAATAAAGCCAACCCCACATTTTTGTGAGTGAATCGGATAATTTTTGGGCGGAAAACTGATTGAGTCTTAGCCAATCTTCCCAAAGTCGGTTTTCAGATGAGTCTCTTGATTGTTTACTTGTGGTTAATAATAAAGTTCCTGGTGGGTTGCTAGGCCCAATTAAAGGATTTTTATCAAAGGACAGAGAGGCCAAATTCTGGGTGACATCAGGAGAAATGACCTGGGAAAAGTCTGAAGCGAGGGGTAAATCCCAAGGATTGGGAGTTAAATGACTTTGAGAAGAAGTCTGATTAGTCAGATGA
>JAAUYD010304551.1_pt1 | contig 11496 bp, 11 predicted proteins | sample 7278101 | NCBI WGS metagenome assembly JAAUYD01 (sample SAMN14350128, study PRJNA611818) | marine sediment metagenome | isolation source: surface marine sediment (0.6m) | place: French Polynesia: Moorea | collected 2018-08 | reverse complement strand
CCTAACCCCCTTTTTCAAGGGGGAGATCCTTTACCCGGCATAAAAATAGCAAAAATCGCGACATTTGCCCTTAACCGAATGCCATTGCCCTTTGCCAAAGGGGGAGGCCTTCTACCCGACATCGAAGATTGGACAGAGCACTAAGTGGACCGCTACATTAAAAATAGCCTGCTCAGCCGCGCAGGTGCCACCCTGTATCGCGCTGCTCAAAGAATACACGCCGAAAGTTACAAGAACGGTATGCTACCGATCCACCGTATAGATAACATTCGTGTTATTTCTGTTGGTAATCTGCGCGCTGGTGGTTCGGGAAAAACACCCTTTGCCATGTACCTCGTTGCCTGGCTTCAGAAGCAAGGTGTGCGGGCAGCCCTGGTTTTGCGGGGATACCGCGGGCGCCTCGAGCATCGCGGCGGTTTTGTATCAGTGGGACACGGCCCCATGGTATCGCCACTAGCTGCAGGCGATGAGGGGTTCCTCGCGGCCGAGCGCCTTCGGGGCGCGGCCATTTGGGTCGGTGCAGACCGGGCAACCGGAGTGCGCGCGGTCCGAGATGCGGGCGCCGAGGTGGTCGTGCTGGACGATGGATTTCAACACCAACGGCTGTATCGCGACCTGGACATCGTCCTGGTGTGCCCAGAGGATGTTAATTTGAAGACCCGATTTCTACCAGCAGGGCCTTTGAGAGAATCCCCTGCCGCACTTTGTCGGGCAGACGTTACAGGGGGCTTTTATCAGGATTGGTGCGGCCACCCCACATCGCCACCCCTGCTGTTTGAATATGTGCCAGCACACTTTGTAGACCTGTCACGGCGCCACACGAGGGGGATTGAAGCCCTGCGAGATACCCGGGCCTATCTGGTCGCCGGGATTTCAAGGCCTGAGCGGTTCTTTGCCACAGCAGCAGAGATCGGGCTCAAAATAGTTGGGGCAAGAGCGTTTCGCGACCATCATGCGTTCACATCAAGAGATGCCGAGGCCATATCTGCGGCAGCCCAGCAAAGCAATGCTGATGCGATTGTCACAACTGAAAAAGATGCGGTCCGCCTTGCAGCTGTTCACTTGAGGCGGCCTGTTTGGGCGCTACGGGTTGACCTCAGGATCCGGTCGGGATTGGATGTGCTCGATAAAACGCTATCACTTGATCCGCTGCCAGCTGCCCGGCCCACTGATCTCCGGGGCAAACGTCGATAGAATGTACTGCGCGCGGCGGTTTCTCTGCTCGTCCACGCTATCTCCGGTTTTCACTGCCAGCTGCTCTTCCCCAAATCCCCGGACAAATACGGGAATCCCCTTGACCCCGTTCTTAATGAAGTATTGGGCAATGGCCCTGGCTCTTTTTCGCGAGAGTTCCCGGTTGTCGGAGATGCTGCCGACAGTGTCGGTATGGCCAGCTACGTAGAGACGGCACTCCATGAGTTTGCCGTATTTTCTGATCGCATCCACGAGCAGCTTGAGTGCCGCGTCGAGCTTGTGCGCTTCAGTGGTTCGGATGTCCCATTTGGCGGTTTCAAAAACAACGTCCTCATGTGGGATTTCGAGATAGAAGCGGATGATTTGCCAGCCGATCCAGTAATTATCGACGTCTGTGACCTTGAGTTCGAGTCGAAAGTTATCGGAGTTGCCCAGGAGCTTTGGCCATGTGATGGCCAGCCGTGTCCCAGCTGGAGCGCCGTTATACAACTCGATCTTCTCAGCGATCAGCTGCCCTTCGGGTGTGAAGATCTGTATCTCAGCCGAATCTGCCGGGCGGTTTATCTTGAAATAGAGCGTGCGGTTTTCGAGATCGACATCTTCTTTTGCGATTTGTATCTCGAGTTGCTTTCGCTTGGCTTGGGTGTGGCCGGAAACGCCGCTTATGACCAAAGCTGTAAGCACAAATACCATCGTTCGCATGGATTCCCTCCAATGTGCCCGCTAGATGGGCCGTCATGATATTCGACGCCTCTCACATGAGAAAAGTTCAATGATATTTATTACCTGCTGCGATTACCACCGCGGGGAGGTCCGCCTCGCCGGTCCCCGCCGGATCGGCTACTCCGATAAGGCCGCCTGTCTCGACCCGTATTGCGATCCCTGTCCCGGGAATGGTCGCCGCGCTCTCTTGGCGGCCGCTCTTCCCATCCCTCTGGTTTTTCTAGCAAGGCCTTTCTGGACAGGCGGATCTTACCGGTATCTGATTCGATTGAGAGGACTTTTACCTGCATCTGATCCCCTTCTTTGCAGACATCCTCTACGCTGGCAACGTGCCGATACTCGAGTTCGGAAATATGCACCAACCCATCGATATTGGGTAAGATATTTACAAAGGCCCCAAAGTCGGTGAGTCGAACCACTGTGCCATCAAATATTTCGCCGACAACAGGTTCGCGCACCAATCCCTCGATGATTTCCCTGGCCTTGGCCGCTGCTGCTTGATCCACCGAAACCAAATGCACGGAGCCGTCGTCTTCGACATTCACATCGACGCCGGTCTGCTCGACAATGCCCTTGATCATCTTGCCACCCGGACCGATGATAATGCGGATTTGGTCCGGTCGGACCTTGAAGGTGGTAATGCGGGGCGCGTACTTGGAGAGCTCGGCTTTGGGCTTGGAGATGGTCTCTGCCATGCGCTCGAGGATGTGAAGCCGACCCTGGCGCGCCTGCTCCAGCGCTTTTGCCAGGACCTCCCGCGAAAGGCCCTTTATTTTTATGTCCATTTGGACCGCGGTGACCCCTTTTTCAGTGCCGGTGACCTTGAAGTCCATGTCACCCAGGTGGTCTTCGTCCCCCAGGATGTCCGATAGGATGGCTGTCCTGTCGCCTTCCTGGATCAGCCCCATGGCAATGCCAGCCACAGGTGCCTGGATCGGCACCCCTGCATCCATCAGCGATAGGGTACCGCCACACACCGTGGCCATGGACGAAGATCCATTGGACTCGGTGATCTCGCTAACGACCCGGATTGTATATGGGAATTCAGCATGCGGAGGCAGCATCTTGGCAATGGCCCGCTCGGCCAGAGCCCCGTGTCCAATTTCGCGCCTGGACGCACCCCTTAGAAACTTTACTTCTCCCACGGAAAACGGTGGAAAGTTGTAATGAAGGATGAATTTCTTCCATTCCTCGGTGTTGTAGAGCCCGTCTTGACGCTGTTCATCTGACTTGACGCCAAGCGTGGTGGTTACGACCGCTTGTGTCTCGCCCCGGGTGAAGATGCCCGTGCCATGTACCCGCGGCAGCCAGCCGGTCTCGCAGGTAATGGGGCGAATGTCCGTGCTCGACCGACCGTCAATGCGCTGTCCACTGTCCAGGATTCGCGCACGCACGATTTCCTTTTTTAGGTCGCCAAAGGCTTCCCCAATGTCCTTTTCCTTTTCGGGAAACTGCTCGGCCAGGGTTGTTGTCGCCTCTTTGGAGAGCTCGCCCAGCCTGGCATATCGCTCCAATTTGATGGGGATGCGCGTTGCCTCGTCTACCTTCTCAAAGAACGACGCCTTTACCTGCTCATAGATCTGCGCTTCCCGCTGGGGTGGTTCAAACGCGCGCTTTTGCTTTCCCACGGATTCGCGCATGGCGTCCTGAAGGTCTAACAGGGGCATGATCGCCTGATGGCCAAACTCGATGGCGTCGATCAGGTCTGTCTCTGAAACCTCAGTGGCGCCGCCTTCCACCATGACCACCGCATCCCGGGTCGCTGCGAGCACCAGGTCCAAATCGCCCTGCTCCAGCTCCTTTTGGGTTGGAAACGCGATGAAGGTCCCGTCCACCCGGCCGACGCGGATCCCAGCCAGGGGACCGTCGAACGGAATGTCTGATATGTGCAGCGCTGCCGAAGACCCGGTCAGGGCCAACACGTCCGCCTTTATCTGTTGGTCCGCGCTGAGCAGTGTGGCGATGACTTGGGTTTCAGTGCGAAATCCAGCTGGAAACATCGGGCGAATGGGGCGATCCATGAGCCGACAGATAAGGATTTCTTCGTCCCGCTGGCGCGCCTCGCGCTTAAAAAAGCCCCCGGGAATCTTGCCCCCGGCATAGGCTTTTTCGATGTAATCGCAGGTAAGTGGGAAAAAATCCGTGTCCCGGGCATCGGTGGACGCCACTGCTGTGACGAGGACGACCGTATCCCCCAGGCTAACGACAACCGCGCCGCTGGCCTGCTTGGCGATCCGTCCTGTTTCGATGGTGATCTCTCGATCGGCTACTTTGACACTCTCTCTAATAATCATTGCTTCGTACGAGCCTTTCTACTGACCCTTCGTCAGTCTAGCCATGCATGCCGAAGCGATTTTTTCATGAGGTTTTTAGTCACGGTCTCTATTCGCGTTTGTTCTGTTAAAAGATCAAACCCAAATACAGAATACGACTAAAACGCCTCACAAATAACGGATGCATGGATGGGATGGTTCCCTTGTTTTGCTACTTTCTGATACCGAGGGATCGAATGACGTCTCGGTACCGCTCCACGTCATTTTTCTTTAAATAATCGAGGAGGTGGCGCCGCTTGCTGACGAGTTTGAGCAGTCCGCGGCGCGAATGGTGATCTTTTTTATGCGTCTTAAAGTGATCGGTCAAATAGGTAATGCGCTCTGTGAGCAGCGCAATTTGAACCTCAGGCGAGCCTGTATCTCGCTCGTGTTGGCGATACTGTGAGATGATTTCCTGTTTCCTCTCTGTATGCAGCGACATCTTTCATTCCTTTTTTGGCTTTACTTTAAAGCCGTTATGAGCCGCGTGATTATCTTCACCGATGTTGGCGGCGTCAACCCACTTTCTCCCTGCCGCAAATTAAGGTCTAGGTCATGATGCACGCCCGTGCAAGAAAAGAAACACCGATTGTAATTTTCATTTTCTAATTGTTTTTACGACCCGTTTTTTATGTCATATTGTCTACTGGTGGCGTTTTATACTGTAAGCCCGATGGAAAGGCGAGGCGCGTAAACGAGGTGTTCGATGACGAAACCCTTTTTACCCATCCCGTGGATAGTTGCACTTTCCGCCGTGCTCTTTGCGCTCAGCAATGCGGTCACTGCAGTTGCTCAAGAAAAGAAGCGGAGTGAAGTCATACGGTTAGAGGCGATGGTAATCGAGGGGAACATCCAAAAACCAAACGCGTTTTTCGTCAACACCCGCTCTGCCCTGGTCTATGATCGCCTGCCCCTCAAAGAGAGTTTTGTCAGCGAAATTACCAAAGTTGTCGAGGACGGCACCTTTTAATTTTTAATACACCCAGCCACAAGCGCCATTAATTTGCTGGAGATCCAGGACCCCTGTTAATGTAGGTGCATGTGGTGGCGCGGGTCGATTTGTAATTATCAAAAATGTTTTATATTGTTCATCAGTTCAGCGCTCATTGGCGGATTATCCCCTGCGGCTCTCGCAAACAATCCCAAAGGCGCCATACCCAACAGCTCGGTGTCGATTGGCACCCCCATGGGCGGGCGCCTTGAAAACGGCGAGGTGCTGCCCAAAAAGGGCAGTGGGTACGTGCTCATCCAAGAGACCCAACGCAGGCGGGCCCGCTTTGGTGCTTCAGAGCTGGTCGCTCTTGTAAAAGAAGTCGCATTTCGCGTTCAGAGAAAATACAGAGGAAGCGTATTGGGGGTGGCTGACTTGTCTCGCCGCCTGGGCGGCCGCATCGATCATCACGGCTCACACCAAAACGGCCGGGATGTGGACTTCTTATTTTATCTGCTGGATATCAAAGGCAAATCGATTGCGAACCACGCCTTTGTCCCCATCGATGCCAATGGCTATTCAACTGAACCGCCCATGGCCTATCGATTTGACACCCCCAGGAATTGGGCGTTGATAGAAGCCTTATTGACCTCTAAAAAGGCCATCGTGCAGTGGATTTTTGTCTCAGATGCCATCAAAGCCCTGTTGCTGACCCATGCCCAGGAGGTTGGGGCATCGCCGCTATTGATTCGCCAAGCCGAACAAGTGCTGCGCCAGCCGGGAAAAAAGCTGCACATGGATCACTTTCACGTGCGCATCTACTGTCCCAGAACCGATAAGCCCGCGTGTGACGACATCGGCCCGCGCTGGGCCTGGACTCGGTAGGCAAGACTGCCTATTGTTTTTCAACGTACTCGACGCTTGGGAGGCCTTTAAAATCGGCATCCTGGGTCCAGAGAATGGCGTTTTGAGAGTTTGCTGTAGCGAGCATGATGGCGTCAGCCATGGGAAGCGTGTACAGCAGGCTCAGCTTTGCGGCCGACATTGCAAGTGCTGTGGTTAACTCAACTACTGTTGCTCTGCTCATTGCAGCGACACCTTGAAGGGCGGCGTTTTCTCCTGCCTCCCGCAATAGAACCTTGAAGACCTCGTAGATCGATATAGAAGGTACGACAAGTTTCTCTACATCCTTGATGGGCAGCTCGAAATGAGAGGCGTTCGGACCATCGGCAAAAAACTCAAGCCAACCTGAGGAATCGACGACGTTCATACCCTGTCGCCTTCCCGTTCGAAATTCGTATCGATGCCCTTTGCAAAGCCGCGAAGCTCTAAAATATCCCGCTCAGGGATGAGCTCCAGCCGCCCATCATGCTCAATAACCTGCATTTTCTGACCGGGAATAAGACCCAGGTTATTTCGCACAACTTTTGGAATAACGATCTGAAATTTTGTAGAAATTGTCACTGTTTGCAAGTTATTTCTCCATCGATAAAACCTGTGTAAAACATATCTCATTCGATGGGTTAAGTCAACTACTACCGTCCTTAACGAGCAGGTAGTCCTCGATAATGAGGGCATCTAACCCAGTGGTGTAATAGCATTTTAGGGCGTCTTCGACCGTGTTTACGATGGGTTCGCCCCGGATGTTAAACGACGTGTTCAGCACAACCGGCACCCCCGTCAGCTCGCCGAATCGCTTGATGAGTCGGTAGTACTTTGGATTTTGAGCCTCAGTCACGGTCTGCACCCGCGCTGTACCATCCACGTGGGTAATGGCGGGCAGAACGCCGACCTTGTCGTCCAGGGTGTGATAAGCGCGCAACATGTAGGGGGACGGGACCCCACTGGAAAAGAAATCCCCACAGGCTTCTTCTAAAATCGAAGGGGCATACGGCCGAAATGACTCGCGATGCTTGACCCGGGAGTTGAGCACGTCTTTCATGTCCGGACGCCGCGGATCAGCCAATATGGATCGATTGCCCAAGGCCCGAGGGCCAAACTCGCTTCGCCCCTGAAACCAGCCGATGATCAACCCATCCGCTATCATCTCCGCAGCCCGGGTTTCAGGGTCTCTGAGCACCTGAAACACAGCACCGGATGCCTCTAAAGTCTTTGAAATTTCATCTTTTTTATAACTCGGTCCCAAATACTCACTGGCCGGCTCGCCGGTTCTCTTGCCGCCGTATATGCCGTGCCAGGCCCACAGGGCAGCACCCACGGCCGTGCCCGAGTCACCTGCTGAGGGGTAAAAAAAGAATGACTCAAAATTGGATTCCCTGGCAAGTCGACCATTGGCCACGCAGTTGAGACCCACGCCGCCAGCCATACATAGCCTTTTCGATCCTGTTCTTTTTTTCGCAATAGCTGCCAGGTGAAGCAGTGCGTTTTCTGTGGCTGCCTGGAGTGCATAGGCGATATCCATGTGGCGCTGGTCAATGTCGCTCTCCGGGTCCCGCGCTGGACCGAGAAGATCGATGAGATGGGCGTTGTACCGAGCCGGTCGGTCGTGAAAAAATTCAAAGCAGGTCAAATCCAATCGAAAGCCGCGCTCGGTCAGAACGATCATCGACGATAAGAGGTCCACATACCGGCTGGGTTGACCGTATGACGCCAGTCCCATCACCTTGCCCTCGCCGCTATTGGGACGAAAACCGAGATACTGGGTTATCGCCGCGTACAGCGCGCCTAGGGAATGGGGGTATTCAACCCCATCCAGCACTTCGATCCCAGTGCCGCGCCCGTGAGCGATCAGGGTGCTGTGTCGCTCCCCATAGCCGTCCGCGGTTAGAATCGCAGATTCATCGAACGGGGACGTATAAAACGCGGCAGCTGCATGGCACAGGTGGTGTGTGAGGTAATGGATGGTTAAGGGCTTTCCAGATCCCAGGTGAAGGGTCTGATCCACCCCGGTAATATCGTCGATCCCCATGGTGCGAATGAGGTTTACAGGTACATTGTATAAAAACTCCAACTGGTGCCTCGGTCGAGATGCAAAGCGCGTTGTTGGCGCTGCAGCGTGAATGCCGGGATTCCAAAAAAAAGCCACTGCATCGAGATCCGACAGACCAATGTTGCCGGCTTGCAGACAAAATTGAATCGACCGATCTGGAAACCCCGAGTCGTGCTTAATGCGGGAAAAGCGCTCCTCTTGGCTGGCGGCGATCACACTGCCGTCCCGAACCAACGCGGCTGCAGCATCGATCGAGAAATTGAGACCTAGAATGTCCATGCCGTATCCTATATCCTTTGTGGGCCGTTATCGGGTAATTATGAATAGGCTTTGAGAGCAGATCAAGAAACACCCTGCTGTCGCATCGGCCGCGGTTGGGATATCAACTGCGTCGCGAAGCCCTGAGGCATAATGGATTGATGCATACTGACCACCGGCTCAGCGCAGATCTCGGATCATTGGCCGCATTCTCAGTGCCGCTGGCCATCGGCATGCTCGCGGCTTCGCCTGAACCCTACTGGCTGGATTCGCCTGAGTTTACAGCAGCTGTCCAAACCCTCGGCATTCCCCATCCGCCTGGGCATCCGCTTTACGTGATGCTCGCAAAACCCTTTACGCTACTGCCCTTTGGCAGTATTGCCTTTCGCGTGGCAGTGGCATCGGCAGTGTTCGGTGCATTGGCCTCTTTGTTGCTCTATAAATTTATTAAAAATATCGTCGCGGTTTGTGCACCGTCCCTATCAAGCCTTTCCCTGACACTGACTTCACTTACGGCTGCCCTCGTGGCAGCTGTCGCGCCTGGATGGTGGTTCCAGTGCGTTCGTGCTGAGGTTTACTCCCTTCAAATACTGCTCGTGATGGGATTTATCTATCCCCTATCGCTCACTTGCGTCGGTTCGTTCAAACGAAAGTATTTCTATTTGGTCGCGTTCATCGCAGGACTTGGGCTCGCTAACCACCACTACATTGGCATCGTCGCCCTCCCAGCGGTGCTGCCAGTCCTGATCGCCGAGGCCGGACGGATTGGTGGGTGGGGCGCCACACTGCTCAGCGGCCGCCTGATCATCGTCGCCCTCGCAGGACTTATGCCCTATGTGTTCTTGCCCATCCGATCCTTATCTGGCGCCGCAGTCTCCCTTGGCGGCGTGCATTCGTGGAGCGATTTCTTTTGGGTTGTCTCGGCAAAGGTCTATCAAAAATCAATGGTTCGACAGCACATCGCGCCCCTAGAAGACAGGACATTGGACGCTGTATTCACCATGATGGGAGAGTTGCATCCGATAATCGTGATCATCGCAATCGGCGGGCTTTACTTTCTGCTGCGACAGCCCCGCACGCGCCTCATCGGCCTGGTCCTCGTCTTGCTCGCCGGCATCACCCTATTGCTCAGGGCCGTGATGGGTTTTGATCCCTTTAATCCAGACTATTACGGGTATATGTTGCCCGTACTCGCAAGTTTTGCCGTGGGATTTGCCGTATTTGCCGCTGTGATATTGGGGACCTTGCAGCAGGCCATACAACGCAGGACTTGGATTGTCGGTCTGCTCGCAATGTTGCTCCTGGCCGTACCTATCATCCGAGCGCGCCACGTGCACGCGCGGGTCGATCTATCCCGGTTTCGGGCCACGCGACTGTTTGTCGACCTGGCCCTGAACAACGTACCGAGCGGGACACTCGTGCTCACGACGTACTACAAGCTGTTTTTCGCCCTCTCCTCGGCCCGGTACACCGAAGGTACCAGACCGGATGTCACTGTCATCAATCCCCATTTTTTTGCATACCCCGGGTACCTCAACGCAATGCTCACCGTTCGCCCAGATCTTAAGGATCTGGCTCGGACCATGGTGGTCAGCGGCCAGCTAACGGAAACAGCTGTGGCAGACCTGGCTTGGAAAGGCCCACTGCGCGTCGAACCGGACATTTGGCTCTCAGACCCGGTTGCGCGCTACCTCTTGCCAGACGGACCGGTGTTCATGGCCCTGGCAGAGCCCTTGTCCAGAGCAGATGTGGAAAATGCTGCAACCGCCCACTTTGAGGGATGGGCGCGGCTCTACACGCTTTTGGGCACGGCCTGGAAAGAGAGCGAAACAAAGCGGATGCTGTCGTGGTGCCACTACCAGGACGCCTTATACTTTGCCAGGCGGGGTGCCATTGCCGATGCGCGCCGATCCGGAAAAATGTTCCAGGCACTGGGCAACGCTGCCCCGCAAATCGACCGCCTCCTTAAAGTGCTAGAAACCCAAAAAGGCCCCCTGGACATCCGCCCGTTTCTACCCGATGCGGTTGAGCAACCAGATGAGGATAGAGTTTTTTGACCACCATGTCGTTATTTTGCACAGCTTTTGAACATCAAGAAATAAAAAGTGACCCGCTTGTCAAAAATCTAGTGTTATGTCCAACGAACTTTGTCGGGTTAAAGATAACAAATTCCCCCTTGAAAAAGGGGGGAAGGGGGATTTTGTCACCTCGCAATGCCAGTGGAAAAGACGAAATCCCCCCGGCCCCCTTTGCCAGGGGAGGTCTTTTACCCGACATCAAAGACTGGACAGAACACTAGATTAAACGCTGCGCCTGAGCTCGGCTAGGATTTCGAGAAAGATATCAGGGGGCGAGGATTTGAATTGTAGCCGCTCTTTGCTCTCTGGATGATCAAACCCGAGCACTGCAGCGTGAAGCGCCTGCCCGGGCAGTCGCTTGTGCAACATCCCCAGGTCGGGCGACAACCGCCGTGGGCTGTACTGTGGATCGCCCAACACTGGGAAATTGTGGTCGTAACAGTGAACCCGGACCTGGTGGGTTCGCCCTGTCTTCAGGGTGACCTCTAGCAGCGCAGCCCCTTTGAATCGCTCCACTGTGATAAACCGACTGATGGCCAGTTTCCCCTGTCTGACCTTTGAGCTAAACAGCCGCCGGTCCCTGGGCCGCCGCCCGTAAAACGTCTGCCATTCCCCTGCATTGGGCGGCGATCCGACCACCAGGGCCATATAGCGCCGATCTACGCTGCGATCGTGGAATTGCTGCGTCAACGCTGCATGGGCAACCTCGCACTTGGCCACGACCATCAGTCCAGATGTATCTTTGTCGAGTCGATGTACAATGCCGGGCCGCAAGGGATCACCACCCCGCGCGGTCCGGTCGAACAAGATACCGTTGACCAGGGTCCCATCCGCATGCCCGGGTGCAGGGTGCACCACCAATCCCTGGGGCTTGTTCACCACAATCACCGCATCGTCCTCGTATCGAATGTCGAGCGGCATCTCTTGGGGGAGGACAGACAGGGGCTCGGGTGGGGGGATGTGGAGCGCGATGGTCTGACCAGGCCTCAGCTTTTGGGCCGGCCGCACCGCCTGGCCATCCACCGTGGCAAATCCCCCATCGATCAGTTT
>JAAUYD010179794.1_pt1 | contig 11496 bp, 14 predicted proteins | sample 7278101 | NCBI WGS metagenome assembly JAAUYD01 (sample SAMN14350128, study PRJNA611818) | marine sediment metagenome | isolation source: surface marine sediment (0.6m) | place: French Polynesia: Moorea | collected 2018-08 | reverse complement strand
TACGTTCGATACAGCTTACGCCTGATGGGCGGCAAGCATTACTAGGGATGATCGAGCAAATTATTCAGCTTGAAAGTCAACTTGGTGGCCAAGAGAATGAATGAAATTGAGTCTAAGGTTCAGGCACTGGATTTTAACTTTGCTGAATTTACAATTGAGAGATTTGGTCAGAGAGTAGGGGAGCTGATTGGGAGAACCATCATCTTCCTCCCTTGGGATATGCCCCAGTGGATGTTTGGTGCATGGATTTCTATGGAAAATAGCTCTCGCGATTATATTTTCTACGGGAGAGACTTCTCGCCACTGCTGCAAAGCCATACCATCCTTCATGAGCTTGGCCATGTGATCAATGGGCATGAAACCATGCGCATCACAGTTGAGAAGATGGAAGAGGTTGTGCGCAACAATCAGATAGAAGAATTTTTTCAAGGTTGTGCCTTGAGATCTATGAATATTGAGGAGCGCCGTGAGCTCGAATATGTAGCAGAGCGCACAGCCGAAGTTATTCAGGGACTTGCCATTGAGAACGCCCGTATGCAGCAGCTTACCCAGGTCACCATTAGCCCAGAAGCGCAAGATCTATTAAACGGATTAAACCTCTCATGAGTATCGAGGAGATCATGTTTTTGGCCGTGGGTTGTGTCGCTACGGGAGTCGCTGTCAACAAGATGGGCGCTACAGTAAAGAATCGACAGCAGCTTTCACGAAGAGCCTGGCTCTTCGCCATATTGATTTGCGTCATGAGCTACATCTCTGTCGATCAGGTGGAAATCTACATCAACACCCAAATCGCCCCTAATATTGCATGGTTGATGCGCTATTGGCTCACTATACTTGCTTTTTATAGCACCATACACGTCGGTTATTTTTTGAATAAGCGCTCAGAACCTGCATGGATTTCTTTCTTCACACTGTCCAACATTGCTGCCTTGACAATTATTTATCTAAGTTCGATTCGCCATCTCCCTTACTATGCTGATAATAGCCAGGCTCAAACAATGAGTATGCTCGTTTTTATGTGTGTGGCCTATATTTGCTTAGGCACATTGGCTTTTATTAATGTGCTTCAGTTCGGGAAGCTCGCCCTCCAAGAAACCGATCAAGTAACCACGGTTCGCTGGCTTGCGCCAACCTTATCAGCCAGTTGCGGTACCGCTTTTTTTATTATCAATTTTAGCTATCTCATTGTCGAGTACATAGGTCTTGTGCAGCATACCACAAGTGTGACTGCAGTTGTTCGCACGTTGTTTGTCACCGCCATGCTTGTCTGGCCCGTTTTTTTCTTGCCGAGAAGCGTAATCGCGTATGCTCTTAAAGTCTTTAACAATGTTGAAAAGATCATCATCTTGAGCCGTCTAAACCGCCTTCAGCGCAACCTAAATCAGGTCAGTACGCGAATCGCTTTGTCAGAGAAACACTGGGTTAAAAAACTACGCTCTTTGGATTTGCAAATTTACAGAGCGATCATTGCCATCTTGGATGGCAAAAGAATCATTGAATATTACTTATCGTTGGAAATTGGCAAAGACCACATTTTTTTGAATAACGAAGAGATGTTGATGACCCATCATTTGAAAGTTAGGGCCCAAGAGCTTCACGATCTCCTGAGCCCAGTGGATGACCATCAAGATTTTGACCAGCTTGTTTCTTCTTATAGTCAAATAGGGAAGGGGTTATGAGGCGCATTGCTCAAAGCATATCGCTTGTTTTCAATCCGCTGATCTTGGCTCCTGTTTTGCTTTTTTCAATAGGCTATTTATCAGGAGAGGACGTAGGTTCATCCTTCTTTTGGCCAGGTCTGATGATTGCTGTGGTTATTATTCCACTGATGACGTTGATTTTTATACGTTATCAGCAAAATGAATATAGTGATCTGGATGTATCGATTCGCGCTCAGCGACATGAGGTCTATTTTTGCGCCATTACCTGTTTTGTGGCTCTACTGTTCCTGTTAAATTGGTTAGATGCTCCACGGCCGATCATGATCCCTTTGTATGCGGCAGGGCTTGCGATAGGTCTTTGCTCTTTGGTGAACAAGTACGTCACTAAAATTAGCTTGCATTCATTGGGGATAGCCGGCGCTTATCTAACTATTGTGCCATTTTCAGCCATTGCAGGTGGCATGTTTGCCTTGTTTACTCTCGCTGTGGGCTGGTCTCGAATATACCTAGAGCAACACACACTACCTCAGGTTATTTTGGGTTGGGGTGTTGCTTGGGTGTGTGTATGGACCATCTCCCAGGTTATTTAGAACGAGGAATATCTGGATGCGATAATTCCTTTGCACTCGTTGCAGGGGATGCAATGAGAGGCGATATGGATGAGGTAAAGTGTTTGTTGGATAGTATTAGGCTAAGAGGCGGACGCGTTATACAATACGAGGCTCATATCGAATTGTCTTTACCCCTACCCGGTCGCAATGATGCCCGCATCTGTGTGCAGCGGTCATATGAGTCAGATCTATCGAGTGGAGACATCATGGATGCATTATGTGACGCTCAGCTGATCCTTGATGCTGTCGATATGTCCTTAATTTATCAATAGTTTGGAGGTGTTTATCTGCTAATTAATACCTAAACGCAAAAAGGCCAGAGTAACGATCTGACCTTTGCGCGAACTTAAATTTAGTTATCTCATAAAAGTGTTTGCACCACTTTTATGAAAATGGCTTTCTACTCGGAATTTGGCGATTTTGAGTGATGCCCTACTCAAAAAAATTGGTCTCTGTTGAGAAGGGCGAAGCCATGAACCAGCTCTAATCTTGTGACCTAGCTCGCCCATAGTATAGCGAGTTAGGTTTGCATGTGTCAACCCGTACACATGTTCTAGCTCGTTATGACGCCCGAGCAACGTGAGTGGCTGCAAAAATTAACCGAACAAAAGCGAGCGGAGGCGCGTCAGGTGCGCCTGGCACGTGGCTTGCCGGTCGATCAACATCTCGACCCCGTCAAACATCAGGCATTCCGCGAGCAGTATGCCCGTAGGCAGGCCCAGAAACCACCCACGCTGGCTGAGATGGTTGAGGCGGCCGCGCAGCTGCCGGCCCATCTAGGATGGCACTCGACCCCCGTAGCTGAGCTGGTTCGCAAAAAACAGCTGGCCGACGCGGCCGCGGCGGAAGCAGCTGAGCAGCCCCCCCTCTTCCCCGAGAAAGAACCGGCTGCACCCACGCCCCCAACCGATCCGGTAGGGGAGATCAACCCTAAAACAGCCACCGTCAAGGTGTATCCCTCAATCGCTCTGGCCATTTTGCGTCGCGAGCACAGCGCAGCTGGCCGCATTTACTTTCTGCTGCGGGCCCTCGACCCCCACGGCCGCGGCTGGCTCTCCGTCAAATACGTCCGAAAGAAGATGTGTGCCAAGCGATCTGGTTTTCGCATAGCGAAGAGGGGCGTCAGTGAAGACAACGCCTGGCGCAACCTACGGGGACTTCTAAAAAGGGGAGATGGTTTATTCTGGAGTCATGATCCGAAACAGGGTCGTTTGTGGCTGCATGGTATGCAGCGCATTGCACTGGCGCTTAACTGTTCCAGGTTAACCGATGAGCCGGTCTTGCTGCCGGTCAAGGGGTTCCTGCAGGGGATCCAGAAGGTGCGCGCCTATCTCTTGGCCAGCTTCCACACTGGCCGGGAGAAGCTCAATAAACACGGCCGTCACGTTGACCAGCCGATCAGCCAGGCGCGACTACAGGCCCTCAGCGCCGTCTCCGACCGCAGCCAGCGCCGCTATCACAAGGTTGCGCGGGTCAAAGTACGCAAAAATTTTACCCTCGGCACGGTGTGTGAAGCCGACGAACTCAAGGAGAGATTGTACGACAAGTGGGGGAACGCCTTTGCATTTAAAGACGTAAAGGGGCGGCACGGCCGGGCGGGGAACCGCTACCTGGCCAGCCGCCTGCCCAACAGTTATCAGACGTCGCTGGCCCAGTGCGCCCGTGGACGACAGCAAAAGATCAACGCCTATCTCGACGGTATAGACCTCGTACCCAATGTGGGTGAGCAGGGCGCAGAAGCATCGGTTTCTGCCTCCTCCTTACTCACTCAGCGGGGGAACGGTAGCGGCCGTGATAGCGTGAAGCTGTTTTTCCACAACGCAAAGCTGGCCGGCCGGGCGTCACGACGCGAGCGGGAAGTGGATCACTTCTTTGCCAGTCACGTCCGCTCGCGGGTGAAACGGTGCGGCTTTTGGTACGAGCTGCCGGCGGAGGAGGAGAATCAGGTGCAACCGCGCCACTGATTTTTTGCTTTAACGACCGGAAAAAACTGGCCGATATTACTGTGGTTATTTACTATGCGCAATTAAATGGCTTGTAAGGGCGCAGCCCTGGGTTTTATTCCAGCTCGCACTTGCAATATTTTTTACTATAGTGTAAAGTGTGGCCGTTATGGCCCTGCGTGACAAACTCACCGCGATTCACGAGCAGCATCCACTGGATGTGTATGAGATCGCGTATCTATCCAAGCAAGCAGGGGACCAGGTCTCGCCGCCGTACTGGTATGCCCTGATGAAAGGGACCAAAGACAACCCCAGCCGCAAGCGCATCGGCGTTCTAGCAACGCTGTTTGACTTGCCCTGGCGCTATCTGGCAGATGACATGGTCGACACCCCGGTTGAGGCGATTTTAGCTGAAGCGTCTGTCCTTTCTCCAGAAGAGCTCCGGCAGGTGGTTGATGTTCTGCAGCAGCGCTTGGAGGCCGGTGAGTGACAACGCCCATTAAGCTTGAGCCCAGTGAGATCAAACTGCTTCTGCGGCTGCGGGATCTGCTGCGGTGTAATAAACAAGGGCACTCTCAAACTGTGACCATTCGCAAAATCGGCGGCAGCTATCAGCTGGGCTCGATTACCAATCAAGGAATTATCAAGAAAAAATAATTTAAGTCGGCAGGGCATTAACAGATGTAATCGTTACGGCTTTTACACTGGTCTGTAAGCCCGGCAAACAACCCTATACGACGTGTTACGGCCGTCCAGAATTTTCCTCAGAGCGAGGATGATTTTGGGCGGCTTTTTTGTTTTATCTCACCGCAGAGAAGGGGAGAGCGCGGAGGACAGAATTCCTCTGTGTCCTTCGCGGCCTCGGCGGTGAGTCAGGAGGATGAATGGGGATTTTCATTTTAAAAAGACTGCCGGTCATCATCGCCCTGCTCCTGGTCGGGGCCCTGGTGTGCGTGGCTCTGGTTGGTGGGCTGCAAGAGCTGGACAACTCGGTCACGACGACGTTTGCCGCCGGCGGCCGCGATGGGGGTGCGCCCATCGAGCCGCCTTCAGGGTATACGAGCGAGCACTGCGTACGGGTGGGGCAGCTGAATCCCGCTAACCCGTTTCGCGGCTGGCCGGTAGCGGATACCTCTCTGCACACCACCAGCCTCATTACGGCCCTCTTCTGCGATCCGACCTACCCCTTCTCCTGGGCGCATGAGGGGCTGGATTTTGGCTTTTATCTGGACGCGGCGGTGGTGGCCACGGCCGACGCCACGGTGGCGCAGGTGGGGTTTGACCCGGCGCTGGGCAACCTGGTCGTCCTGTGCGCGGCTAACTACTGCGCCCGCTACGCCCACCTCAATCGGATCAGCCCCACACTCGTGGCCGGGCTGCCGGTTCAGGCCGGGACGGTTATCGGCCAGGTAGGGGGGACCGGCAGCAACTCCACCGGAGTGCATTTGCACTACGACATTTACAGCGCGGTGGGGTTCTGGGACCCGCTGCCAACACTGTATCGCTAAGAACGATTAACCACAGAAAACACGAAAAACACAAAAGTTTAATTCGTGAAATCCTGTTTTTTCTTTTTTTGTGTTCTTTGTGTCTTTTGTGGTTTGAAAATTGAGGAGGAAAGATGGTTTTGAAGCTCTTAACATGGATCGTGCTGCTGCCGGCGCTGCAGCAGGGTGGCATGGAAATTGAGATTACGCTGCGCCACCTGGATTATCCGGATGCACCGGTGAGTGGGGTGGACGTGACCTTTGTCGATGAAGCGGGAGCGCTCAGCGGCAGCTGCATTTCCGACGAGCAGGGGCGCTGCGTCATCGCCCTCGTGGGCACAACCCAGTTGGCGTTTATTCGCGGATATCTGGATCTAGGAGCGAGCGGCCGGCGGTCGCTGACCTGGGCCAACGGGGAAGATGTCGCCGTTGAACTGCGGCTGGACGGCCTGGGTCGTCTGCACGTGCCCGGTCACGAGCCGCATCCGACCCCGCTCATGCCTGGGGAGGCGCTGCCCGCGCTGGCTCCACCAGCCACGGTGACGGCCGCGGCGGAGGATCCGGTGGTCGTGGTTGTCCCGGCAGATCAGCCGGTCGCTAATGACGTGGATCCCCTTGTGGTTTTTGTGCCGGAAGAGATCGAGTCTGGAGACCAGAGCGCTGAAGAGGCAGTCGTAGAGCAGCCACAGCTGCTGGAGGTTGAAAGACAAACGCAGAGAGAGAGGATCGAGCGAAACTGGTGGCTGGTGGTCATGCTCATCGGTCTCTTTTTGTCCATCCTGGCCGGGATCCTAGCTATGTACATGCGAGGGCGAGATGGCCGCGCTTGATTGGCTCATCGTCCAGCTGCGCACTCTGCTCATCGCCGCCGTACGCGGTGTGTGTTTGGGGCTGTGGTACGTGGAGAAAGCGGTGGGGTGGCTGGCTGACCAGATTGTGGGCTCAACGATCTGGCACGCCCTCAGCGAGTCGATCCTCACCGACCTGGGCGCCGCGATGCCCACGGTGCTGCGCGACCTGATGTTTGGGACCGGGGGCGGGCTTTTTTACCTGGCGGTGTTCCTGGTGGGGATGACCCTCATCGTACCCTATCTGGCAAAGCAGAGCCAGGTGGTCGAGCTGCCGCGGGTGTTGGGGTGGGCGATTTTTGTCAGCGCCCTCTTTGTCTCCTCGACAACCGGCTACGACCTGCTGTGGATGGTGGAGGAGGCGCGCCTGGAGATGATGGCCACCCTGGCCGGTGGGGGAGCGGGTGGGAACGTCTCGAATCTCGTGGCCGCGCCCATGAGCGCCACGGCCGGGGAGATCGACGTGACGACCTTTGCCCTACCGGCCGCCTTTGAGGCTCAGTTTTTCCCAGCTCCCTCCTCGTTCCGGACGGAGACGCTAACCCTGTGGGATAACCTGGTCATGGGCACCTTGGAGCTGACCTTCACCATCGAGGAGGAGAGCAGCCTCGACATCCGACAGGCGCAGGCGGCGCTGGGGATTGTGCTCTCGATTTTGGCCCTCATCCCCACGGCCATGGTCGGCATTCTGGCCGGTGCGTACGCGGTGCTAACGGCCGGAGCGCTGACGCTGCTCATCTTTTTTGTGCTGGCGCTGCCGGCCGGGCTCTTTGAGGTGGGGATGCAGATTTTGAGTCAGATCGGGATGCGCTACGTCCTGATCTGGGCCCTCTCGCTGCTTTTGGCCCTCTTTCCACAGGTGGTGCTGGGGATCGCTGCCCTGACGCTCACCCCACCGGTGACGATGACCGCCCTCTTTACCTATATCGCCATCCTGCTGGTGGCGGTGTATGCCACCTTTCACGTGGCCCAGTGGTGTCTGACCGTGGCCAAAGAATCCTTTAGGGCGATCGGGCACGCCATCAATGCCGCCCTGGTGCCCATGGCTTATGGCGGCTACGGGGAACGCGGGTACGCCATGACCCCCACGCCGCGCCCGGCCCCGCTTGGGGGGCTCCTCACGGCCGGGGTGGGGCTGGCGGCAATGAACTATCCCTCCATCGCGACGGGAGTGGCGGCCGCGGCCGCCGTGCCGCTCATGAGACGGTTTGGGCGGAGGGGGGAGGAGATGCAGGCAGCGCCGCCAGCTGAGCCAATCCCCACTACTGCTGAGATGCCGCTCGCCGTGACGCGGCCGCCGCGGCAAGACGTTTTCTTTTACCTCGATGATGGCTTAGCGGTGGACGGCAGCTGGCGGGAGGTGGCGCCTGACACGGTAATCCAGCTGCCAGGTCCCGAGAAGGAGGAGCAGGATGCGTAAGATTTTGTTTGTGACCGTCGCCCTGGGCCTGTTGGGGGCACTGGCCGTGTCGGCTGCCGCCCAGGAGGTAACGCCGACTCCCAACGCGACAGCGGTGCCCAGCGCCACACCGGAACATACGGCTCCACCGGCCACGCCAGAGCCAACGGAAACAGAAACCCCGACGGCCACATTCGTGCCCACCATGGAGCCGACTGAGACACCGCTTCCCGCAGCAACGAGTACGCCGACAGCCGCCATAACGGCCGGCCCCACCTCAGATCCATATGAGGTAGACAGCGCGACGCGGCCGCAACCGTACAGTGGGGCGGTGCGCCGCTGCTTTTATCCGGAGGGGGATGTGGATTATCTGCTCTTTAACGGCAAAACCGGCCAGACGGAAGTGGCCACCTACAGCCTGAGCGGCGGGGTGGATACCCAACTGGCGGTGCGCGTCGGGGACCAGATCGTAGCGGCTGACGATGACAGTGGGGAAGGGCTGGCTTCGCGGGTAACGGTGCAGCTGGCGCAGGAGACCCAACTTGTCATCGAGGTGGCCAACAAGGCGGTGGCCTACGGCGCGGAGGCATGTTACAGCGTAGTCATCATCCCTGAGGCGGTTTTTACCCCCACGCCGACAGCCATCCCCACACGAGAGATCCCGGCTACGGCCACGCCCTGGCCGACCTATACCCCATATCCATCGCCGACACCGTTGCCACCGCCGCCCAGGGCCGTGCCACCTCAGCCTCGTCCTGCCGCACCGGTGCCCGCTGCGCTGGTTGTCCAGTTTACCCTGCGCGTTGAGGTCTTTATCGACGGGGATGAGGATCTGGCCCTCGATGTGGGGGAGGGGGTAGAAGCGGTGCGGGTCGCGGCCGCCAATTTGCGCGGCGACTACCGGCTGGAAGGGGTGACGGCCGGCGGCGTGCTGGTCTTGGACATCGAATGCCCGCCCGGAGAGCCGCCCCATCAGGCGCTGGAGGTGCAGGTGCCGTACCTGCAGGAGACAAAGCTAGTCGAGATACGGCCGGAGCAGGATGGGGAGGTGGTGGTGGTGCAGTTCCCGCTGCCGGCGCCGATCCTGCCGATTAACCTGCCGTAAGAGAAATCACCGCAGAGGAAAGGAGGGCGCGGAGGAAAACCACAAAAAGAGACATGTAAACCTCTGCGTCCTCCGCGCCCTCGGCGGTGAGTTTTAGAAAAGGAAGAAGCTATGGCCAACCCGGTCGTCAAAGAGATTTTTGAACCATACCTCAAGAACCGCTACCAGCAAGCCGAGGCGGTGACCTATGGGGATAAGCTGGCCGTCATTGAGGCCCTCATCGAAGAAACCAGGCAGGGTCGGCTGCCGATTTCCCCCGCCCAGGTGATCAAGCTGCGGCCGGACAATGTCGTCGTGCAGTCGCTGCGCGAAGGGAAGAATATTGCCCTCGACGGAGAAGCGCCCCAGCCTGCAAGCGAGCCGCAGGCCAAAAGAAAGCGCAACACGCTCATCGCTTTGCTGCTCCTCAGCCTGCTGCCGCTCATGGGGTTGGCCTGGTGGCTGGCCGCCCGGCAGGAGGCAGCACCCACCACGGTCCAGCTCGTCGCGGTGACAAGGGATAAGCCGGTGGAAGAGCCAACCACCACGGCCGTGCCAACCGTCGCTCCGCTGCCCACAGCGACCCCCGTTCCCACCGCCACGGTGGACCCCAGCGCCTATGAGATCGAGTCGGAGATCGCCGAGCAGCCGGTCTTTGACCGCACCCCCATCGCCCTCTTCATTGCCGGGCGGGAGCTGCGGGTGGAGACGGCCGACTATCAGGCCGAGTGGCGGCCTGAGGGGGTGGAGTGGTGGCCGGCCACCCACGTGCGCAAGGTAGTGGCGCTGCCCTACAGCGAAGCGCTCATCAACGACATCCTGTCCCGGCCGGAGGTGACGGTGCAGCTGAGGAGCGGGGCGGTGGTCCACTACCGGCTGGAGGAGGCCAGCCGCCTGGGGGTGTTCCAGATCGAGCTGATGCGCTCGGTCGAGCCCAGCCTGGCCCTCATCTTTTATGAGGAAGAGAGCGACGAGCGCTGGGTGCTGACAGGGCCGGCGGTGCAGGGCGGGACGGACAGCCCTGTCGAATCGACGGCGCGCGTCATCGACCTCAACCCGGCCACGAGGTGCCAACTGGTGGAGGGAGCGATGGAGTGCCGCGACAGCGCGGCCGGCGGCCGCTGAGCCGTTTTGATGAAGATCTAAAAAACTCACCGCAGAGAAGCGGAGAACGCGGAGATCTCTAAGAATAAATTTTCTCTGTGTCCTCTGCGCTCTCGGCGGTGAAATAACCAAAAAAGGAGAACGATATGAATTTTTCAACCGCACAATGGATCCCGGTAGTGGGGGTGCTCCTGGCGCCGTCGATCGTCATGATCGCCGTGAGCCTGATGCTCTCGGGGTTTGCTCCGGAGCTGGCGGAGCGAGCCAAGCAGCACATTCCGACCGTCTTTTTGGGGGTGATCTTGCTCTCGGTGGCCGGGGCGCTGGCTACCGCCTTTATGACCGCCGCCGGCGGGGCACCGTAGAGAAAAATATTCACCGCGGAGTTTAGGAGAACGCGGAGAGATTTTTTTCGTGTTTTTGTGTTTCTGTGGTTCAAAAAATTCACCACAAAAGCACGAAAAACACAGAAGAAAAACCTTCAGACATATAAACCTCTGTGTTCTCCGCCCCTCTGCGGTGAATTTCCCAATAGGAGGATTCAATGAAACATGACGAGATCGTTCATCCGTGGCCGATGAACATCAATACCTACGAGCAGACCTTTCTGGGGCTCTCGATGACCACCCTGATGGTGGCCGGGGTGACCCTCATCGCCCTCTTTATCACCCTCTCCCAGACGCTGGGCGGCCTCGCCGGCATGCTGCTGGGGGCACTCCTGGGGGCGGCCGGCGCCGGGGTAGTGGTCCTGGCCCTGACCGAGCTGGCCCTCTTTAACGAGATGACCCTGCCGGTGTACCTCTGGCGGCGCTTTCAGGCTCGCCACGACACGGCGCTCGCTATCCCCCTCATCGTGCCTTCGGGGGCCGGGGAGGTCATTTTTGAGGATTGGCAGGGGGAAGAGCAGGGGGCGATTGAGTGATGGCCGTCTTTGAGCTGGAAACCTACGACATCCTGACCACCGAGCCGGAGCGCGCCTACGCCCTGCTCTCCTTCTGGTCAAATCTGTCCGCGCTGGGGGCGCGCTCGGCCCGGCTGCTCATCCTGACCGACCATCTCAACTTTGAGAACGCGCGGCGGGGGTTTGACCGGGTGGCGGTGCCCTTTGCGGATCTGCCGCGCGACGTGCGCTGGTATCGCTCCTACTACGAGCAGCACCTGGCCGACACCATTCGGGAGACCCAGTTTATCCGCGTCTTCTTCATCTGCCGCTCGTCGGTGGGGGAGCGGACGCTGCGCCAGCTCATCGAGGGGTACGGGATTGGGACCCGCAGCCTCGATCCAGATGGTGTACCCCTCCCCCTGGCCACGGCCACCAAGCGCTGGGACCGGGCGATCGACGAGCGCGGCCGCCACTGG
>JAAUYD010010354.1_pt1 | contig 11496 bp, 9 predicted proteins | sample 7278101 | NCBI WGS metagenome assembly JAAUYD01 (sample SAMN14350128, study PRJNA611818) | marine sediment metagenome | isolation source: surface marine sediment (0.6m) | place: French Polynesia: Moorea | collected 2018-08 | reverse complement strand
TCTCCATCTTCTTTGATAAAGCAAGTTGCCAAGCCTAAAACGATATAATCATCTGCGGTTAAATCGGCAATATCCCTAGAAGAAATTGTTGTTGTCATTTTAGTTATTGGTGATTGTCAATAAATTGGAGTGTTGGGGCTGCACACTTGTAAGTATTTTTACTTGGAGATGAATTCACCCGGGATTCTCCAGAATATGTGAAAAATTAGTGCGTGTAATCAGCCGGAGGCTTGATTCTGGCTTGAGAATTGTCACTAAGTGTGTTGTACCAGAACCGATGAAGATATTAACAGGGAATTGGCAGCAGGGATAATAATTATTGTTCCCAAATATTAAATATTGTAGTGCGGGTCCCAAAGCCCGCATCAGATATCAACAGAGCTTTACGGTTCCCACTGCCTAATATTTTGGGAAAATTGGGATGCTCTAGCTCCGGGAGCAACAGTTACACTACCAAGTATGTAAGTAGCCTTTCCCCTATATTTTTCATGTTCCTATGGCTGTTGCTCGAAAAATTTTTCCAATATGTTGCTCTGTGTACTTGTGCATCTTTGATGATTCATCTAGATTAATATTTCCTGTTTCTGGAATTGGACTTGGGAACGAAGTATCTATGAGTAGATTCCACTGGCTGTTGCTCGAAAAATTTTTCCAATATGTTGCTCTGTGTACTTGTGCATCTTTGATGATTCATCTAGATTAATATTTCCTGTTTCTGGAATTAGAGTTGGGAACGAAGTATCTATGAGTAGATTCCACTATTAATGATGCCAAACTTTGAATTTGCACTGATTGTATTGGGTAATATCAACAGTAGTCACTACTTTCTAAGCATGAAATAATACGAGTACAAAGCACACAGGGTCGTAACTACCAAGACAACGAGAACGAACATTATATTTCACACACAGAGCAATTAGCTCAGGTAGGAACATATGAAGAGCCAATCCTTTTTTGCATTTGGAGAACCACAAGACTGCCAATGCAAGTCTGTACTCAACAGCATCAGTTTCATCCCCAAATATCATCCTCAGGTAGGGGATGAAGTAGCTTTTGCAGATAAAGAGTTACGAGCTTGTGCGTTGAAGTTGGCTCAAAAAGGAAATTATAATGATGCGATCGCACTTTTGAGTCAATTAATCAATCGCCATCCCCAAAATGCCGTTGATTATAATAACCGGGGGTTAATTTATTTTCAAAGTGGCGATCGACAAAAAGCTGTTTGTGACTATAATACGGCTTTGGAACTGAATCCGAAATTAGCCTCGGCATATAATAATCGAGCTAATTACTACGCTGCTTGTGGAGAATTAGCAACAGCAATCGCGGATTATGACCGAGCATTAGATTTAAATCCAAGCTATGTTCGTGGTTGGATTAATCGCGCTATTACCCTGCGAGAATTAGGAAAATATGCGGAAGCCATTGAGAATTTGGAAGTGGCACTATTATTCGGTCAACTGGAAAGTCATATTTTGGCACAGAGGGGTAGAACTTACCATATTTGGGGAGATTGGAATTGTGCGATCGCTGATTACCAACGTACTTTAATGATTATTAATACAAACAACAAACAAAATAAGTATTCTACTTCCAGTTTACGCTTACAGGTCGAAAGCTGGTTAAATAAGCTAATGGGTTTCTCAAATTCAATTTGAAATAAGTATCAGTATTACAACTCAATTTTCTATCCATAGACTAATGGCTAATAGATGATAACTTAATGGCTGTTCACTAATGAAGCAGTTAGTTATTAACTATTAGCCGTTAGTTTTTCAGTGTTTATACTGTGATTATTTTCTAGACAGTTGATATTAATTGGTAAACAAAAATCAAATGCTATCTAATTTTTGATTGCAATATTTAAACTTCAATTAAATAGCCACAGTAGAGTCAACCGCAAAAGTTGTATCAGCAGAGACCAAAGTTGTATCAGCAGATATACTATCCACTAAAAAACGATCCAAAGGCACAGCCTCTAAAGCATTGATATTTTCTGTTGCAGTTCCAAATGTACCCTTTACATCAAAAGCGGTGTCCCATAAATGCCCACCATGTTTCAAGAAGCTGCTGCGACCTGTAGTCTGATCGTAAACGAAAATCTCACCCCCATCTAGAAAACCTGTGCCATTTAAATCACTTTTTTCGATGGGATCGACACTAAACACAATTCGCTTTCCAGATACCATCATGGCATCTACATTAACGTAACCCAATAATTGTTGGGCATCTAATCCTGTTGCATTTCCAACTGCCTTAGCAATCTCTTGTCTAGTAAAGATCACATTATTGTTTTGATCTAAGACTGCTCCAGAGGCAACTTGACCAGTGAGAGGATCGAATGTTACATCACCGTATACAGAGTAATAAAATGCATCCGATCTATTATCAGGTCCCCACAACTCCAGAGCATCCACATCATGAACCCCTTGATCCATACCTGGTCCTGGTGCATCAATCTGCTTGCTAGTAGCCCAGATACCACCTTGTGCCGCTCCTGGGCGCTCATAGTATATTTTGTCGTCAAATGTGGTTGAAAAGACCATTGCAACCCTGTCATTGATAAGACTATAAAAATAAGCATCACCAGGGTTCGCCATTGCATCCACTTGACCGGAAGTACGATAATCTATACCGTCTCTTGTTGCACCCGTTCCGTTCCACAATAGTGTTTGTCCGGGGTCAGGCATTCCTGAAGTTGTCTTATCTGCATTATCAGAATACTCTTTCCCAAATACTCGTGTTGGAGGCAAAGGACGTATTGGTATAGGGATTGGTTTAAAACTATCACTTGCTTTCAACTCTAGTGAATCAGCTTCCAGGGCTATTGTTTCTATGGGAGCTGATGCAAATGTTTTGCTAATAGTATCTAGGGAAACTTCATCAATGGTCTTTCCGTTATTTTTTTCAATAGAACCATTGGTACTATCAGATTTAAGAAGTTCGTCAATCGAGAAAGTAGATGCTTCCATTATTTTTTCTCTAATTTACATTATTTATTTAACCATAAAAAAATGACGATAAATTTATTATAAAGTTATGAAAAAATTAAAATATTTTAAGTTATTTTCCTGAGCAAATAACTAAATATTTCTATTACTAAGTAGAAATATAATTAGGATTTGCTGAATAACTATAAAATATTAGATTTATCAATGCATAAGGGCTGTTTTCTGCGGAGAAAGTGCCACGAAATAGGGATCTGAAGTTTAAAAACCTTGCATTGACAATTTTTTGGAGTCCAAAAGATGTCAACGATAGGGTTGAAACTGTTCCCTATTAAGAGTTCCCTATTCCCTATCCCCACAATCATGACTTTTTCAGCAAGCCCTACGTATATTGAAGATATACACATCTTGCAACAAAGTATTAAGTAACTGGATCAAATTAAAAGAATGTAGAATGAGCGAATGTAGAATTACGTGGGAGCAACGGGGATTTTACCCCGACGCAAAACGCGCTGCTTAAGGTAGCAAGCGTAAAAAACAAAAAGCTGGACTAAATAAGTCAATACTTTCTGTCGGTTTTGGAACACTCAATCAAATGATTGCCTTCAAAATTGAGATGAAGGGAGGCTTGATGCTGACACTACCTACCAACCAAATAAAACCATCACAACGCTGTCCCAACTGTGGAAAAGTTGATAAACATTGGGCCGAATTATCAAACCGATATCATATTTGTGATGTATGTGGATTTGAGATTCCACGTGATAGAGGTTCTGTTATGGTTATGTACAACGTCGCAATCAATAAGCAACTGGGGTTGGGAACCAGCCTCGCAGACTGTGGATGTCTAAGCTCTACCAATTTGACTAGTAAGCGTAAGCATACTGGCTCGATGCGGCAACTTGGGCAGAAGAAACGTCAAAAATCCAACCTCAAATCGGATGGGGAATTAGAAACCCCGTCCTCCTATGAGGCGGGGTAGTTCATTAAACATTTTGTTAGAAGTATATAGCCAAACCATAATAGGACTTACGCAACTGGCATGTTTTTTCTGTAGGGAAGGCAAAATGCGGTGTAGATTTTCTGCCCGCATTATTGCCGTTGTGTGATGCTACGAGAATATTTGAACGTAGTAATCAGACTTGTAACCTCACGCGCCAATCACCGATTGTGACAATTGCGTAAGTCCTGTATAAAATTTTTGTACAGACTGGGGTATATAGTGCTACGCGCAAGTCGAAAGTTAAGCAAATGGCAAAAAACCTTGCTCTGTAATAATTTTAAAATGTGGTAGTTATAAGTTCGATTTTGAGACAGAATCTGCTCAAGAACATCCTGCATTCCCAAGGATGGGTGATTTTTTGATTGGGAAGTCCCTATTGAGGGTTAATATTTGAATCTTTATTCCAAATCACTCGACGTTGGTTTGGATCAAATCGATACCCCTGCTCTTGCATAATAGTTTTTGTTTGGTGGGGAGCGAAGTTGCGACTAAAATCTGCTCTTAATTTATTAACATTACCTTCCAGCCCCTTCACTTGGGTACTGATTTCCCGTAACTTCTCTTGTTGGGACCAATGATAAGGTAAAAGAGATGTAAGTGCAGATACAGCAACACTTGCAATTGCCATATTGACTCCTATTTTTAGAGTCATTTCCACAGCCATAGCTCGGTAATATCTTTGGCGGAGATGGCGTTTACGTCGAGGGGTGAGAGGTTTTTTCTGTATTGGCTCTGGGGGAGAAAAAGATGGTTGAATCGCGTTCATAATTTAATTCACAATAACACCTTGCAGAGTAAACTGATATACCGTAAATAGCTTACCAGTAATGAGTAAGATTTTGTTTAGCTGCCATAGTACTGCATTTTTTGGTAATGCCTATACGTATATTCTCGGTTTATTAAATAAATCTGGTATTTTTGTGCAAATTTGCTCACAATTGGTCTGAGCTATGAACTTTGAGGTAATTTCTGAAAATAATTTTACCAATGATCACGGCGCAAGCCGCAGTGCCCCTGTGACGTATCAACGGTGCAAACACTGACTTGTCTGTTCACCTGGTAATTTAAATTCTGGAAATCTCCTTAACTTTTCCATAGCTGCTAAAGATTGACTAGAAATATGAAGAAGCAGGAAAGGAGAGATAAGATTGACACAAAGAGAAGACAGGGAGGGGATAATTTTTCCTCTACAGCCTTTTGCTCCTCCTATGAGCTAAATACTTCATCCTCTCCTATTCCCTTGGATGTAAGCTGTTGAGATTGAAGCCAAACTCAACTAAGCTGCGATTACATCGCAGCTTAGGATTGCTTATTTATAGAGTTCCGTGCCTAAACGGAAAGCCAATAAGCCAGGAATAATAGCCACAACCAGAATAATGTAGACCTGAATATCTGTCATGGTTTTAAGCCTCCTCATGTGAAGATGTATTCAACAGTTCGTTTACTACTTTTCACTGTTTTGCCAAGATTGGGGAATAGGTTGTTACAAGATGCAACAATCAAGGGGGGATTAGGGGGATAAATTACCTAATTATTACAATTTTTCTGGTTCTAGTCAGCTATTCAATTATTAAAACTTATCAAAAAATGAGTTTATTTTTAGGTATAGACTGTGGCACCTCTGGTATGCGGGGTGTGGTAATTGACCAAAACAAATGTGTTGTGGCGATGGTCAAGTGCCCCTGGGAAATTACTGAGGTGACAAATTGGAGTGTTTGTTGGCAGACAGCTTTATGGAAATTACTGGAGGAAATACCCTTAGAATATCGCCATTATATCCAAGCGATCGCCATTGATGGTACTTCTTCCACGGTTTTAGTCTGTGATGCCGATGGTAAGCCAGTACAAGCACCAATTATGTATAACGATCCTCGGGGAGCATCTGTGTTGACAGAGTTACGAGATATTGCTCCCCCCGAGCATACAGTCCTGGGTGCCACATCCAGTTTGGCAAAATTAATATGGATGTCAAAATTACCATCCTTTACAGCCGCTAAATATTTTTTACATCAAGCAGATTGGTTAGGATTTTTACTTCATGGAGAACTAGGTATTAGTGATTACCACAATGCTTTAAAGCTTGGTTATGACGTAAAAAATCTCCAATATCCCCAATGGCTAGAAAATATCCACATCCCGATTCATCTCCCCCAAGTTTTACCCCCCGGTACTCCCATTGCTGAATTACGTCCGGAGGTTGCTGCTAAGTACAATTTCCCTACAGATTGTCTAGTATGTGCGGGTACTACTGATAGTATTGCGGCTTTTTTAGCAAGTGGAGCTAAATTTCCTGGAGAAGCGGTGACTTCCTTGGGTTCTACATTAGTACTGAAACTTTTAAGTACTACTCCCATAGAAAATTCTCAATATGGTATTTACAGTCATCGTTTAGGGGATTTATGGCTGACTGGTGGTGCTTCTAATACGGGGGGAGCAGTGCTAAAGCATTTTTTTTCTAGTACCGAATTGGCAAACCTGAGCCTGGAAATTGACATTTCTCAACCGAGTAACTTGGATTATTATCCCTTATTAACACCAGGCGATCGCTTTCCCATTAATGATCCCAATTTACCACCGCGACTAGAACCACGCCCAGATAATCCGGTGGATTTTTTGTATGGGCTATTGTCAGGTATTGCCCGTATAGAAGCACAAGGATATGGATTATTACAAAAACTCGGAGCAGAAACATTAAGCCATGTTTATACTGCTGGTGGTGGTGCTATCAACGATACATGGATGAAGATTAGGGAACGTCATTTGGGAGTACCTGTTACCATTCCTATAAATACGGAAGCAGCATATGGAACGGCACTTTTAGCAATGAAAGGAGTGAAGGAGTGATGAATTAAAGACTCCTAGGGCGTGTTTTCAAACTATGGTGTAGGTTGGGTAGAACGGAGGGAACCTCCGCAACGGAGTGGCTCCCCAACCTACAATTTAGGTTCATGTGAGGTTTGAAAACAGTCCCTAACCGTTAAAACTGTCATCAATTAGTGATTAAGACAAAAGATTGGCAAATGGCTTCAGGATTAATACTGAATATTTATACTCACAACATTTTTACTGTTATTTCATAAGTCCGTATCTATTCTAATGACAATTAACATATCTCAGATCATACTAGATGGGTGAGATACCGGTCGGTAGGCTTCCAGGTTATATATCTGGGCAGCTAATTGAGGGATTGGTGATATTCACTTAGGGTGAATCATCTATCCCTTTTTTTTACCTTTTTGTCAGCAGGGAGCGAGACGCTTTTTGAAAAAAGGGAGCGAGACGCTCCCACTACAATTATTTACCTATCAGAACTAATGCGATAGACCACTAGTTCACAATAGAGATGTTTACTGAGATTATGAATCCTTTGGATTTAACTTTCGTACAAAGATAAGCCTATGTGTATTTCCACGTTGCTGTTGGCAGGATTGACTTCATCGAATTTTACGAAAATACTATCACCACCATAGCGCAACCTAATCTCATTTACCTTTAGCGGATAGACATAGGTTTCACCTGATGAAAAATAACACTTGCATACTGCATAGGTAAAGTATGCATTTGTCGATGCGGTTACATCATAAGGGTGCCTCGTAATTTCTAGCCATGAAAGACCTGCATCAATTTCCACTCCATTCTCTGAGTAGCGTATACCAGGAATTATTTTGGCTTCAATAAAATATTGAGATTGAGATACGTTGACCATCTTAAACTCCTTTGTTCTCCTTAATTTATATGTTTTTTGTAATATAAATAACTAAATTTTTAATTAGCCAAAAATAGGAAATTGCTTCCATACACCTTGGTTTGTGGAATTATTTGGGATTTTTATTTTGATTGAAAATCAGCTTAATTACGGTTTTTATGCCTGATTGATGTCTAATTAAAAACAAGTATTCTAATTACAGAAATAAAGTTACATTATAATGTTTATATTTGTCAACCTACCAAGAAAAACGTTGAGAGCCTCCAGGCTTTAGCCGGAGGATGAAAACGAGCAGAGAGGATTTATCCTCTCGTATCCTACAAGTATCTTAGGATATGTTAGACTGTAATCATGGTAAATCTAACACTGACGCTGAAACTCCCTTTTTATAAGCTCAATCAAAGCAAAGCAGTTGAGTTTGACAGATTAACATCTATCAATACTCAAGTTGCCAATCACTTGTTGCAGATTGATATTAAGGAGCGAAAAAAGTTGACTAGTGCAGCATTTCGCCATGTTGAGATTGGTTCAATGTGGATTAATCAAACAATTAGGAATGCTAACGCAAGAACTAAGGTTAAACATTTTAAGCGTATGTGGCTTGAAGTTAATAACCAAGGGTTTGAAGTCATCAAGTCAGGAGATTTATATACAGTTTCTTTTAGCCTTTATCGAGGCAGAAAAAAACGTATCCCTGTTTGTATTCATCAAGCTTCCCATACTCAGGTATTAGACAAAATCATTTCTGGTGAAGCTTTATTAGGTTCTCTCAAGTTATGTAAGTCTAAAAAAGGTATTTGGTATGCACTTATTTCTGTTTCTATGGAAGTTCCGGAAGCAGGTGAGGTGAAAGGCTGGATTGGAGTAGATAGGGGGCAAAATAATATTGCTGTTGCTGCACTTGGTAATGGGTTTGGCAAGTTTTGGCAGGGTGGGCGAGTTAAGGACTTGAGAAGACGATTCCAGCGCACTCGCAAACAACTCCAACAAGCCAAGCAATTCAAGTCCCTTAAGCGACTAGAGCAACGTGAAAGACGTATCATTACCCACATTAACCATGTCATTTCCAAACAGTTAGTACAGTTTGCGGCATACTTTGACATGGGATTACGGTTTGAAGATTTGTCTGGTTGTCGCCAAACAATGAAGCAAAAGAAGAAAACTAAATCTGATGCTGCCAATAACCGTGATAGTTGGGCATTTTATCAGCTTGAATTGTTTACCAGATATAAAGCAATTCGTGCAGGAGTCCCAGTAGAATCAGTACCGGCACCATATACAAGTAAATCCGATCACCGCAATGGGGTGTTAGGGGTAAGAAATGGTGATTGGTTTAGGGGTTTTGACGGGTACAGGTGTAATGCTGATTTCAATGCTGCTAGAAATATAGGTCAATGGATCGGTTTTTCATGCCCTTTGGATCTTCAAAAAGCTGTATCTGCAATGGATATGGTTGATATAAAGGGTGGGGTCAATGACAGTCCCTATAACTAGGTGAATCGTCTAATCGGGTGGATTTATCCCCCGATTAGACATCCCTAGAATCCTCGTCAATTTATTGCGGGGAGTGTCAAATGAGAGACAATTATATGAACTTATCCCACTAATCCAAAAATGCCCAAATTATGGAGATTTTGCAGAACAAAGGATACAAGACTCCCTGGCGAGCGATCGCAGAGTAAGTGTAGAATTGAGGTAGATTACTGATTATTTACTGGTAAGGATATGAAAGCTATTACCTTACTAAGCTGGGTTTTCCACATATGATGCTGACAATTTGTTCTGTATTTTTGTCGTCTCCTTTAACATCGAGATGATTTAACCCTAGTTGCACATTTCCATTATCACATTTACATATATTAGCTTTACCAGGACGAGGGTCGCTACATTCCTTAGTTTTAATTTCTACAAGCACAATTTTAGAATTCGATATTCTCTGGTTTATATATCCATCGAGCCAACTAAAGACCCCAACAGTTCCTACTACCCCTGAAATAACAAGCCCAATTGCTATCCAAACAGTGTTGTTTTGTAAGCTTTTCATTTTATCCTTTTTTGTTGTCTAATTATTTATTCAATTGTAATTGTCTGGTTTAGCACTCATATAACTGACATTTTGCACCAAGAAAATTTGATGTATTTTAATCACTCAATATAACTGACATAAGAGGGGGAAAACAGCAAATGAATAAACAACTATCCCTCAAACAGATTCTCAACTGTGGCGTAGAAGCGGGCGTGGCTAGTGCCATGCTACCGCAGATTAATCAATGGCTTTCTTCCCTACCTGCTGTTGACTGCTGGCAACATCTCAGCCAACAAATTCTCAAGCCAAATCATCCCTTCCCACTGCATGAGTTGCTTTACCATACCACCTTCTGTGAGTGGGAGACCAACCAAGGAGTACCTCCAGCTTGGTTCCCCTCGGACAAGCAAATTCAAGCTACTAATATTGATGTTTTAATGCGCGAACTGAAGATAAATTCCTACCCAGAACTCCATACTTGGTCGGTAGAGAATCGCGCTGAGTTCTGGAAAGTGATGATTCAGCGACTAGGGATTCGTTTCCAGGAAAAATACACTCAAATCGTCAATTATCCCCAGGGTGTGGAGTCACCCCAATGGCTGGTAAATGCCCGTTTCAACATTGTCGAGAGTTGTTTCCCAGCACCCCCAGACCAACCTGCGATTATCTTCCAAGCACCAGGAGGTTTGCTGTCTACCCTCACCTATGGAGAACTCCACGCCTTAACTAATCGCGTTGCTAATGGACTGGTGGCAGCTGGCTTTGATCATGGTGATGCGATCGCTATTTATATGCCCATGACTGCTGAATCGGTGGCCATTTACCTGGGAATTGTCAAAGCAGGTTGTGTGGTGGTATCCATTGCCGATAGTTTTGCTGCTGATGAAATTGCCACCCGGTTACGTCTGTCGAAAGCTCAGGGAATTTTCACCCAGGACTGGCTGTTACGTTCCGGCAAGCACTTGCCCCTCTACACTCAAGTTGTAGATGCCGACGCGCCTAAGGCGATTGTACTACCTAGTGGTGCATCTGTTGATATTAAACTGCGCCCAGGGGATCTGAGTTGGGAGGATTTTCTCAGTGATGATGAGCTATTTGATGCTGTATTTGTTAGTGCTTCTACTTGTACCAATATTCTCTTTTCTTCAGGTACTACAGGAGAACCGAAAGCCATTCCTTGGAATCAAACTACCCCCATTAAATGTGCTGCTGATGGGCATCTGCACCAAGACATTCATCCCCAAGATGTGGTGGCATGGCCAACTAACTTGGGATGGATGATGGGTCCGTGGCTAATTTACGCCAGCTTAATCAATCAGGCAACCATTGCCCTCTACTACGGAGCAGCTACAGAAAGGGGATTTGGTCAGTTTGTCCAGGATGCTAAGGTGAATATGCTGGGGGTGGTTCCCAGTCTGGTGAGTAGTTGGAGGTCAACTGCTTGCATGGAAGGACTTGACTGGAGTCAGGTGAAAGCTTTTAGTTCCACTGGGGAATGTTCTAATGCTCAGGATATGCTATTCCTGATGTCTCTTGCTGGGTACAGACCGATTATTGAATACTGCGGTGGCACGGAGATCGGCGGCGGATATATCACCGGCACTCTGGTACAACCTTGTGCCCCTTCCACCTTTACCACCCCTGCTATGGGGCTGGATTTTGTCATCCTCGACGAATCAGGAAAACCCAGTAGTAAAGGGGAAGTGTTTCTCATTCCCCCTAGTATTGGTTTGTCTACCGAGTTATTAAACCGGGAGCATCACCAGGTGTATTTCGCCCATACACCCCATCTACCTAGCTTCCCATTTCCCCT
>JAAUYD010066758.1_pt1 | contig 11497 bp, 7 predicted proteins | sample 7278101 | NCBI WGS metagenome assembly JAAUYD01 (sample SAMN14350128, study PRJNA611818) | marine sediment metagenome | isolation source: surface marine sediment (0.6m) | place: French Polynesia: Moorea | collected 2018-08 | reverse complement strand
GTTCTTGATGAGCTAATTCGACACCTGCTGCTTTACCTTGAAAATATACCTTTAACTTAGGTAATGGTACTTCAGTTACAATTGCCCATAATGGTTCATCTTGAGATAATTGATTGGTGTCGTCGATAATTTCAGCTATGCTAAATTCTGTAAATACTTGAGTAAGGGTAGCTTTGCAAATAGCTTTATCAATTTCTTGTAAATCTTCTGGGTTAGTGTCTTTACGGAAAATAGCTAAACGAGTTTCCCCTTCAGATGTCGGACGAATACCATGTAAAATACCACCGTTAATTTCCCAATAACTGCGATGCTCTTTTTCCTTATAAGTCAAAGTAAAATGATTTATAGGTTTACCAATTGCATCTCCCAAGAAAGTTTTTATTAAATCATCCGATATTGCTTCTATCTGTGGTGACTGGTCTTCAAATTTACCAGTTATCAAAGCATTAATATCTTGAACTAAATTTGCATAGGATAAACCACCATTAGCATGTTTTAGAACTTCAGTTAAAAAGTAAGAAAAAGCACCACGACGTTGACCATCTGAACCTGTATGCTCTCTCGCTGTTTGAAAGTTTCGACAAGCTGAAATTGCTACATGTCTAGGAAGCTTATAGTTATCTCTGGCGCGTTTATCAGCCCATTCTTTCGGAAAAATAAAATCTTTTAAATCTCTTGGTTGTGTATTCGGATTTGTTTGACGTTCAACAACACCTGGATCTCTGGTTGCAGTACCGGAGTGACAAGAATCCAAAATAATTAGAATATGGGGGTCTTTTTCGGCTACTCGTTCAATTAAATAGTTTAATTCCTTGTCTGCTAAATCTCGAACTTTGTTATTCTTACCATCGCAAGTACGACTGTCATAGCAAACTAAAGTCTCAAGTTTACCATCTTGTTCTATATGGCGAAAAACCTCTGGTACTGGCTCATAGGAACCATGACCTGCATAATAAAATAATACGACATCATCACTATCAGCATTGCATAAGTGTTGTTCAAAGCCATCAATAATTCCTTGACGTGTTGCGGATTGATTGGTTAACTCCTTTATAATTAATTCCCATTTTTCTAGTTCCCATTTTTCTAGTTCCCATTTTTCTTCAGTTTCATTTTTTTTCTTGTTTTTAGCCTTGATTGCATTGTTTTTAGTCTCGACCGCATTTTTTAAATATTTTTTAATTGCTTCTATATCATTTACACAACCGTTTAGTGAACTAATTTCTGATTGGGGATGATAATTATTAATACCGACAAGTAAACCATAAATTTTTTTAGTCATTCCTATTTTCCTTATTTAATACTGAAGTTTTCGGTTCCGAATTAGGAAATTAGTTACAAGTACAGAGGAAAATTATACAAACATTATGTCCGTGTTAAATTGAAAATAGTATTTCCTCATTGGGAGACCTAAAGAAGTAATCTTATCAACTCGAATTATTCTCAATTCGAATTACAACAATAGACACAAGCAAAAAAAGTTCGAAGCATCAAAAGTCTTCAAAACCCCTAGGATTTCCATTCGGTTTGCATAAACCGTAATAAATATAGGTGTAAAGTAATCAAATTATGCAATATGGCAATTTAATGTGGCAATTTAATTAGATTGTAAATCCCATAACAATTGAGTTTTATGATGTGAAATGCAAAATTAGTCGATAAATCTTCATAAACAGTAAAAATAACATACCAATTCCCAATCCCCAATCAACTCAAATACTGCATCAAAATTGATTCTAATTGTAGAGTTCGAATTGGTTTACTGAGATAATCAATAGCACCCGCTTCCTCTAAGATTTTCATCTTTGATTCATCGCTTTGCAGATTTTTTGGATATTCCTTTGTCGTTCCCATCGGTATCATAATAATGATGGGTAAATCTTGTAAATTTTTCTGTTGTCGTATTTGAACTAATAAATCCCAACCATTGTTGCTCCCTGAAAAATATGCACTCAATAATATTAAATCCGGTAGATAATTTCCGATCTGTGTTAAGAAATCTTCTGTGTTTTGAAACAATTCAACTCGATAACCAAATGTTTGTAGATAATCTTGTAACAGATTAGCAGTAGTGACTTCATCTTCTACTAACGCTATACGTTTAGTTCTGGCGTTCAGTAATGAGTTAGTAGAAATATTTTCAGTATCATCATCTTGTGAGTTCGTTTCTATGACAATTCCCCACTCATCTTGGGAATGTCGATCTGGTAAAAACAAATTGAAACTACTACCTTCACCTAACTTTGATTTTAAAGTGATATCTCCCCCATGTAATTGGGCTAATTTACGGGTTAATGCTAAACCTAAACCAGTACCTTCATAATTACGCTTGAGACGACTATCTAATTGTTTAAAGGGTTCAAATAATGATTTAAATTGACTGGAATCGATACCAATTCCTGTATCAGTAACAATAAAATTTATACCTTTTCTGACTTTTTCAACTGTTAGTGAAATTTTACCCTTTGGTGTAAACTTAACAGCATTGGTGAGTAAATTGAGTAACATTTGCTTTAAGCGACGCTCGTCAGCAATGCAAACTTGGGCTTCGGGATCGATATGTATAGCTACTTCCAAACCTTTCTCCTGAGCGCGATCGCTAATTGTAGAAATAACAATTTGACATAGATCTTGAATCACCAAAGGTGCAAGTAATAATTCTTCCCTACCCGCTTCAACTTTGGATAGGTCTAAAATATCATTAATTAATGCCAGCAAATGTTCACCACTTGTATAAATACAACTTACATATTCTTTTTGTTTATCATTGATTTCACCGACAATATTTTGTAATAATAACTGAGACAAACCCATAATTGCATTTAAAGGTGTCCGCAGTTCGTGACTCATAGTTGCTAAAAATTCACTTTTTGCTCTACTACCTGCTTCTGCAGCTTCTTTACTGTGTCGTAATTTTAATTCAGTATGCTTGCGCTCGGTAATATCTTCGATAATTGCTAAAAATAACTTGGATTCCCCATCAGTACTCGGAAGTAAAGATAAACTCAAATATGTCCAAACAATACGTCCATCTCGACGTACAAAACGCCGTTCCATTTCAGAGCGATCGCATGTTCCAGCAATTAATTGCTGGTAAAGCTCTAAATCACTTTTTAACTCATCTGGCGAAATATAATCGGTAAAACGCTTACCGTGCATCTGATCTTGAGAATATCCCAACATCATACATAAAGCTGGGTTTGTTTCTACTATTCTCGTACTCATATCAATGAGTCCAATACCAATAGAAGAACGCTCAAAGATTGCTCGTAACTTTCCTTCCGAACGTCGTAATGCTTTTTCAGTAGCAGCGCGATCGCTAGCTTCAATCGCCAAAGAAACAAAATCAGCAATTGAACCAGCAAAATTTTCTTCTTCCAAAGTCCAATGTCTCACCTCATGTACTTGTTCGCAAGATACAACTCCCACCAAGCGCCCCCACAACCAAATAGGTGCATAAAGTATTGATAAGATATCATGGGATTCCAAATATGATTTCAACTCACAAGTCTTGAGATCGTTTAAAGCATCGCGAACATCAATTGTTCTTTCTGTTGCTAAGGCTTGGAAATAAGCTGGATAATTGGCTTTAACAAATATCGTCCCACAAGAATGATGTTTTTTGCTTAATTCATATAAATCTATGCATTCTAGATTAGAGTGGTCTTGATTGTATAACCAGATACTAATTCTTTCCAGTTCTAAGGTTCGTGCTGCAGCTTCCGTAATTTCTCTTAAAGCCACATTTAAATTACCTTGTCGCAGCAAAGTTTTACTTCGAGCTAACTCTACCAAAGTTCGACTTTGTTTGCGCAGACAATTTTCACGTTTTTTTAAAGTAGCTTCTGTTTGTTTGCGTTGACTAATATCTTTGATTACTAACAACCTTAAGTCGGTTTGAAATTCGTCAATGATTTTAGTTTGTAGTTCGACACAAAACTTATTATTTTCTTTTGTTTTGATAACTATTTCAGTTGGTGTTTCACAATTAGATAAAATATGATTCCAAAATAACTCTTGGGAATCTTGTGCAACTATATCAAAGAAGTTTTTCCCAATCAACTCTTCTATTCTATAGCCAATAATAGATGCAAGAATATGATTGGCATTAATAATTTTTTTACCATCCAGTATCAGCAGTCCTTCAAAAGTAAGATTGGAAAGTTCGCGCCACTGATACTGCTTAGTTATATGGTTGTCATTTCTCTTGTCATTCGTTATATGATTTTTAGTGAGATTATTATTTTCATTTTTATTATTTATGATTTTTTTATTCGTAACTGATGTTAAGCGATCGCGTACAAGCAATTTGCTATTGAGATTAGGCTTTAGTTGTAAGCTTCGTTGTTTTTGACGTCCGATTGCCCTTAAAATACTTTTTAGCAGTAGTTTGGGTGTGATTTCATTGCGATCTAAATAATCTTGCGCACCCAACTGCAACGTTTGCATTATGGTCTGTTCGTCATTCCCTTTACCTATAATTATTATTGCTAGATGGGGAACTTGAGAATTGATCTGCGAAATTATTGCTAAATTTTCCACTGAAGGGGAAAAATCATCCCAAATTAACACATCAAACTGTTTGGATTCTAGTTGCTTAGATTCTAGTTGCTTAGATTCTAATTGCTTAGATTCTAAGACTGCTAACACAGTTTGTGAATTTTCATGTGACCTTACATTAAAATAGAATTGAGAAGTAAATTCATTATTACAAGCTTCTTGTTGAAGTTCTCGAGCTAAATAACTATTATGAAGAGTCTGAATCTCCCGATCTTCCTCTAATGCTTTCCTTATTTGTGAAGCTTCAGAATCAATATCATCACTATCATCACTGAAATCTTGATTGTGAATAGCTTTCTTTTGAATAGCTTGTTCCAGGTTATTAAATAACAACAGAATCTCGATAAATTCACCTATCATGTAAATCACCAATAAAGCCATCTGATGGAAAAGATGGCATCATGTAAAAAATCATATATTTATCCGCTTGAGAAAACTTTAGCTTATACTATCGACTACCCTCAACTTTCTCAACATTTATAAGAGTAAATACTCAATGATTTCTATTTTTGATACATGGTCATCAATTTTCTATCACAAACTTTTTATCTATGAACCGATCGTTTACCTCTAGTCTCAGGACAAATATTTTCTAGCAAGAGTTCCACACAATCCACAAAATAAAGCAGTAACTAATTCTGTATTTCATACCCAATAATCTATAAGTTGATTATTCGTAACTGAAATCAGCAAAGGTGAACCGATTCAAGATAATTTTGCCACAATAAAAGTTAAAGGAATAAAAAGGTGGTGGAGTTATGGAAGACAGCAACCTGAGAATTATCTCCCTCATCCCCAGTGCGACGGAAATTTTAGCTGCATTAGGTTTGACAAATCAAATTGTAGGACGTTCCCACGAATGTGACTACCCAGAAGAAATCCTTAGTCGTCCGATTTGTACCTCTGCTCGTTTAGATACTGATGCTCCTAGTGATGAAATTCACAATAAAGTAAATTACTTATTACAATCTGCACTCAGTATTTATCAAATTCAAACAGATGTACTTGAGAAATTGCAGCCAACACATATTCTGACTCAAGACCAATGTGATGTTTGCGCGGTTAGTTTTTCTGAAGTAGAAACAGCACTTAGCCAAATAACCCACAATTCTATTGAAGTTATCTCATTACAACCTAAGATACTTGAGGATGTCTGGGCTGATATCGAGCGAGTGGGAAGTATTTTTGGTGTAGACTCGCGCCAATTACTGGAAAATTTGGAAGCTAGAGTCAAAATCGTTGCGACAAAAACTCAAGGGTTTACCCCGAGCAAGATTCTACCAACAGTTGCTTGTATTGAATGGACCAAACCATTAATGGTCGCAGCCAATTGGATTCCTGAATTAGTAACTATAGCAGGAGGCAAACCCTTATTCACAAAGGCAGGTAATCTTTCTCATCAAATATCATGGGAAAATCTTACTGTTAGCAATCCAGATGCGATCGTATTTATGCCTTGTGGCTTCGATCTCAATCGTACCCGTAAAGAAGCAGAATTACTAACTAAACTGCCGGAATGGGGGAAATTACATGCTGTTCAAAGCGGCAGAGTATATATTACAGATGGTAATTCTTACTTTAACCGTCCTGGACCAAGATTAGTAGAATCATTAGAGATACTAGCAGAAATCATACATCCAGAAATTTTTCAGTATGGTTACAAACATAAAGCTTGGGAGGAGTTTTAGAAGATAAATAAGAGGATTGGGGATGAATTGCTTCTAGGTGGGTAGCCAGCTTTTAACACTCTTCGTGCGGAAAAAGAAGGTTCGTTACTAAAAGAATTTAGGCAATCTTCCCCAACTCTTCTGGATTGTAAAAACCTACACTTCAAATTTACACTTGTAATAATTCCAACCTCCGAAAAAAAAGATTTTTTCATGGTAAAAATTAATATAATGCTCTATTATGAGCATCTCTCAATCCCTCAAAACATCTGGACAACAGAAGCGTCGTAGTGAAAGTGACTGGCGGTTATTTTTGCGACTGGTGCCCTATGCCCGTCGTCATCAAAAGACACTGGCACTCTCAATGTTAATACTAGTGCCTTTAGCAATAGCAAATGCTCTACAACCGATAATTATTGGACAAGTTATATCTCTAATTCGTAATGAAGATAGTGCTTATGAATTTCTGAGAAACTTGCCTTTATTGCAAGCTTTAGCTATTGTACAAGGGATTTTATTATTTACAGTCCTTTTTCGCCTATTATTTCAAGGTTTTCAAGGATATTTAGTTCAAAAAGTAGGTCAACAAATTACAGATGACATTCGCCGAGATTTATTTCATCACGTTACATCTTTGGCTGTAAGTTTTTTTGATCGGACACCTGTAGGTAAACTAATTACCAGACTTACCAGTGATGTGGAAGTTTTGGGAGATGTTTTTTCTACTGGCGCGATCGGTATAGTATCAGATATCTTCTCGATGCTAGTAATTATTGGGTTTACTTTTTATACTCAATGGCAGTTGGCTTTATTGTTATTATCGGTTTTATTACCGGTATCAGCATTAATAGTTTATTTCCAGTACCAGTATCGTCAAGCTAATTACAAAGCCAGAGAAGAACTTTCTCAGCTCAATTCCACACTACAAGAAAATATTGTTGGCATTAATGTAGTGCAATTATTTCGGCGAGAAAAATTCAACTCGCAATTATTCAGCAAGGTCAACAAGCATTATATTAAACAGGTCGATAAAACTATTTTTTATGATTCGGCGGTATCAGCTACCCTTGAGTGGATTGCTTTAATTACAACAACAATTGTCTTATTCACTGGTGGCTGGCTACTTTTAGGAAAACAATTGGATTTTGGGACAATATCAACATTTATTTTCTTTGCTCGTAAAGTTTTTGAACCTCTACAGCAGTTTGCGGAAAAATTTACGGTTATTCAATCTGGTTTTACAGCAATCGAAAGGGTTAGCGAGATTTTAGACGAACCGATAGAAATTCGCGATTTAGAAAATCCCCGATTCTCAATTTTTGATTCCCAGTTAGGATATGTTGACGAACTGGAAACTGATAAGGAATCATCAAATAACAAGCCAAAATTGGGTGAAATTCGCTTTGAAAATGTTTGGTTTGCTTACAAAAATGATAATTATGTAATTAAAAACTTAGATTTTACGATTTACCCTGGTGAGAAAGTTGCGTTAGTCGGTCCTACTGGTGCTGGTAAAAGTTCGATTATTCGCTTGTTGTGTCGCCTTTATGAACCCAATCGGGGAAGGATTTTGGTAGATGGTATCGATATTAGGGAAGTACCGCAAGCCGAATTGAGGCGATATATGGGAGTAATTCTCCAAGAAGGATTTTTGTTTGCTGGTGATGTCAAAAGCAATATCAGTTTGGGAGATAGCTACACCATTGAAGAAATTCAACAAGCAGCAGCGAGAACAAACGTTAACAAATTTATCGAAAAATTACCCCAAGGTTATGACAGTCAACTGCGGGAACGGGGAACTAATCTTTCCAGTGGAGAAAAACAACTTTTAGCCTTTGCTCGTGCTGCTATTCGCAATCCTCAGATTTTAGTTTTAGATGAAGCTACAGCAAATTTAGACGTTGGTACAGAAGCTTTAATTCAAAGTGCTTTAAATGACCTTTTGCTAGCCCGTACAGCAATTATTATTGCCCACCGTCTTTCTACTATTCGCAATGTAGATCGAATTTTTGTATTGCAGAGTGGGGAGTTGATCGAACAGGGAAGCCACGAGGAATTATTACAACAAGGAGGAATGTATGCAACTCTGCACAATTTACAGATGTTGGGAACTCCCGAGCAAAATGAGTTATGACCTAGCAAATTACTAGGAATTAATTGGTAATGGGTAATTGCTAATAAATTACCAATCGTCAATGTCCCATGTTCCATCCCCCATGCTCAATCCCTAATCCCTAATCTTAACTTTCCAAGTTTGTAATGTTGTACCTAAAAATTGGTCTAAATTTGTTAAAGCATTCAGGTATCCAATAGTTGCATTTAATTCACTAAGTCTTGCTTGTGCGAGATCTTCTTGGAGGCGAATTAAATCTAAAATTGTTATGTTCCTCCCTAATCTTCTTTTTTCTTGTTCGATTTCAAACTGTCTCTGAGACAAACGAGTTGCATCTCGTGCAAGTTCTAATAGTAACTTCAACATCACTCAGCTTTACTTTGGTAATAGGTGCAGCGATCGCATCACTAGACTTTTGGAAATTTTGAACGTAAATCAGCCAACCCCCAAAGCTAAGTACGGCGATTGTTCCTGACAAAGCTAACCATCGAATTCCAGGTTTAAACTTAGTTTTACCTTTTGCTATGATCTGCACGAGATTCATTTAAAATCCTTCGTAAGTTTGGAAACCCCGATCTAAGAGTGTGGGAGAGGGGTTACTAATGCTTTATGGAATATCTTAATATTTTTTAGTTTATACCTAACTCTTACCTAAGTAGGATGGTTAATTAGGGTATTTTGTAATTTTTAGCTTGTAATTTTTAGCTTGTAATTTTTAACTTGTAATTTTTAACTTGTAATTTTTAACTTGTAATTTTTAACTTGTAATTTTTAACTTGTAATTTTTAATAATATGGCTAATACCAATCGCTTATCTCTAATCCCCAGTAAAAGAAAAATCATTCAATGAAAGTATATCAAATTGAAAGCGGCACCGGAATCCATGCTTTGTCACTGGTGGAAAAACCAGAACCACAACCTACCCACGGACAAGTTTTAATTCGAGTTTATGCGACCGCTTTAAATTATCGCGATTTAGTTGTGGCTCAAGGGGGCTATGGTTCGGGAGTAAAATACCCATTAATTCCCATGTCCGATGGTGCGGGAGAAGTAGTAGCGATTGGAGAAGGTGTGACGCGAGTTAAAGTTGGCGATCGCGTTGCAGGAATTTTCTTTCAAAGATGGCTTGACGGTACTCTTACCAAAGAAAAACTGAAATCGGATTTGGGTGGTACCATCAATGGGATGTTAGCAGAATATGTTGTTTTACATGAAGATGGCTTGGTTATCTTACCCGACTATTTAAGTTACGAAGAAGGTGCAACTTTACCTTGTGCTGCAGTTACAGCTTGGCATGCTCTAATGACTCAAGGTAAAATCACTGCTGGCGAACGAGTTTTGTTACTTGGAACTGGTGGAGTATCAATTTTTTCTCTTCAATTTGCCAAAATTCATGGTGCTGAGGTAATTATTACTTCTAGCAGTGACGAAAAGTTGCAACGTGCGAAAGAATTAGGTGCAGATAAAATCATCAACTATAAAACTACACCTGATTGGCATAAAGAAATCTATAAACTCACAGAACGTCGTGGAGTAGATCGGGTAATTGAAGTTGGTGGTGGGGGAACCCTAGCCAAATCGATGCAGGCGGTGCGCGTAGCTGGGACAATTAGCTTGATTGGAATTTTAGCTGGTGCAAAGGCAGAAGTTAACCCTTTACCAGCAGTGATGAAAAGTTTAAATATCCAGGGTATTTACGTAGGTAGTAGAGATATGTTTGAAGCTATTAATCGGGCAATAGCACCACATCAAATTAAACCTGTTATTGATCGTGTATTTCCCTTTGAAGAGGCAAAGGAGGCTTATACTTATCTGACTAGTGGGGCTCATTTTGGCAAAGTTGTCATCAAGGTAAATTGAGTGAATTTGTTGTTGTTTTATTTTTTAACGATTCTATAATTACTGAATGCTGTAGTTTGCAATTAATTTAAGATGCAAACAAAAAACTGATGTCAGACATAAAGTACATTCCATTTCTGTTTCCTGTTTTCTGCTATGATCCCAACTAAACATCTAATGTTGGCTTCAACCAAACATAAGGCTGAAATGCTTTATCTAAAGGTGTTTTTGCAATATGGTTTGTGTAGTTATGGATAACCTTGACAGCAATACCCACAATTACCTCTAAAACCTGTTGTTTGCTGTAACCTGCTTGCAAAAATTCTTCGATTTCTCGCTCTTCTACCCAACCCCTTGTTTCAATCATTCGTCGAGTAAATAATTGCAGTGCTTGTAGTTTGGGATCTGTGATCGGCTCACCATTACGTAGCGCATCAAGAACCTCAGACTTCATCCCAATCTTTTTTGCCAAACCAGAATGGGCTGCCATGCAATAATTACATTCATGTTCGTAGTTAGCGGTTAGATAAATCACTTGTTGCTCCACTGGCGTAAAACTTGTTGTCTCAAATAAGTCCCACAACGCCATTCCACTTTTTAAAGCTGCAGGAGATTCAGCCAAAACACCTTCTAAATTGGGCACGAAACCAAAAGTTTTCTTTGCATGTACCAGCGCCTCTTTCGATTGTTCTGGTGCACTTTCAATTGTGTAAATATTAAAATCCATCGATCTTAAATCACTTATTTATTCGCTTATGTTTATTTCCAGGGAGACAAATCTGTCTACCCACAACAGAAGCTAGTATAATCTCATGGAGACAATTCTGTCTATCTATATAATTAGAAACTATATAATTAGAAACTATGACTCCCCCAGGAAATAATGCACGCCAAAAAATTTTGGAAACAGCATCTGAACTCTTTTATCAGAAGGGAAGTCAGCATGTAGGAATTAATGAAATTGTTGTGACTTCAGGTGTAGCAAAAAGAACTCTATATCGTTGGTTCTCCTCAAAAGATGAATTGATAGAAGCCGTAACTAAACATCGTGCAGTTCAGTGGTTGCAATGGTTTGAGGAAGCAGTTGAAGAACGAGGTAAAACTCCAAAAGAGCGTTTGTTAGCAACCTTTGATGTAATGCGAGAGTGGTATGCTAGTCCTGGTTTTCGAGGATGTCCATTTATCAATGCAGTATTGGAAATTGCGGATGCTTCCCATAAAGCCCATCATGTTTCTGTGAGCTTGCGAGAATCTATTCGGCAAATCATTGCGGATTTGGCATCTGAAGCAGGTATAAAAGATACCGAGTCGTTTTCAC
>JAAUYD010212216.1_pt1 | contig 11501 bp, 7 predicted proteins | sample 7278101 | NCBI WGS metagenome assembly JAAUYD01 (sample SAMN14350128, study PRJNA611818) | marine sediment metagenome | isolation source: surface marine sediment (0.6m) | place: French Polynesia: Moorea | collected 2018-08 | reverse complement strand
GGCATGGCCATGACCTTGGAGAAGACTTTCGGCCAGCCAAAGACCCGGTCCAGAGATTTCTCATCCAGCGGCGGTGTGGCTTGTTCTGCTTCTGAAAGCGGCATCGAAGCGACGCCGCCGTCCACCGGCCGCATGGCCTGTTCCCGAACGGCCGGTGTGTGGTGGATGAGCTGGCCGGATTGCCGATCCAGGGTCCATCGGTCCGGGGCGATGGTGCCGTCTACCAGACCTTGATTGAGGCCGTGAACCGACTCCACGACGGCGTGGCCGGCGCCGTCGGGGCTCATGGAGAAGGCCACACCGGAGCGCTCGCCGGCCACCAACTCCTGAACAATCACCGCCATGGCGCTTTTCTGCATATCCATGCCCAGCTCCTTGCGATAGAGCAGGGCGCCATCGGACCACAAGGATGCCCACACCAGTCGGATGTGCTCCAGGATTACATCCAGGCCTCGGACATTGACGTAAGATTCATGCAGGCCGGCGAAAGAAGTGCCGGAACGGTCCTCCTGGGGAGACGAGGAGCGCACCGCCACCGCGCGGTCGCCGAATTGGACCTCGAGCGCCGCGGCAAGCTTTTTTTTGAGATGGTCGGGCAGGTCGGTGTTGAGAAAAAGATTACGGATGCGCAGCGCCATGTCCCAGATCTCTTCCCAGCGCATCTCCGCCAATGGGAGGCGGCCCAGCTCCAGGCCGATCCGGGTGCCCAGGCCGGTCGTGCGGACGAAGTCTTCGTAAACGGTGGTGGCGACGCACAGGCCCTTGGGCACCATCATCCCGTCGCGCACCAGCGTGGCCAACGTCAGGGCCTTGCCGCCCACCAGGTGCCTGTGGCGGTTGTGGATGCGGTCGAATGAGAGGATGCTTTTCATGGCGCCACGATTCGGTTCTTCTGGATTTCTAAAATGGTAACATCCTGGAAGTGCGCCACGACATCATAGCGATTGACGGTTACCATGACAATGGCCGTGTTGGGGGAGGTGGCGAACCCGGACATGTGGGGTTGTTTGGCCAGGTACACCGCTCGGGCGTCGTCCAGGCGATCCGCGGGGACCTCCTCGGCGGTGCCGGAGATCGTTACGGCGATGGACTGGCGGATGTCTGTGGCCATGTTGGAACTGTTGTGCACCAACAGGGAAACGGATGGATTCCGTTTGAGGTTGGCGTATTTGCGTGTGGCACGGGGGGTGCACACGAAGATGGTTTTCAGGTCATCCGTAACGGCAAAGGCAACCAGGGTGGTGTGGATCTGATCGCTGCTGCGGGTGGCCAGGACGGCAAAGTACTGCTCGACGAAGAGGGTTGACAGTTTTGATTTGAGTTGGCCGATGTCTTTCACGCGCTATTCCTCCGGAAGAGAGTCTTTTTTGTCAAATCTCCAACGCGATGAGATCCGCATAGGTTTCGCGCCGGCGGGCCAGCGTGACCCGGTCACCATCGACAATGACCTCGGCGGCCCGCGGCCGGGCGTTGTATTGGGAAGACATGGTGAAACCATAGGCGCCGGCGGAGAAAATGGCCAGGTGCTCACCGGGTTCCATCGCGGGAAGCTGGCGGTCCTGGGCCAGGAAATCCGAGCTTTCGCAGATGGGTCCCACCACGTCCACGGCCATCTTCTCACGTCCCTTGGGTTGTACCTCGTCGATGCGGTGATAGGCGTCGTAAAGCGAGGGGCGCACCAGATCGTTCATGGCCGCATCCACGATCACAAAATTCTTGGCACTGGTCTTTTTGGTGTACAAGACTCGAGCAACCAGGATACCGGCATTGCCGGCAATGGCGCGCCCCGGCTCCAGGATAACGCTGAGTTGGCGGTCAGCGATGGTGTCGGCGATGGCCTGGCCCAGCTCCGCAGGAAGGGGCGGCACCTCATCGTTGTAGGTAATCCCCAGACCGCCGCCCAAATCGAGGTAGCGGATCTCGACGCCCGATGACTCAAGCCGGTCGGCAAAGTCGAGCAGTTTTTTCAAGGCTTCCACGAAGGGACCGATCTGGGTGAGTTGGGATCCGATATGGCAGTCCATGCCCACCGGTTCGATAGACGGCGACGCCTTGGCCAGCAGATAAGCACCCGTGGCCTCGAGCATGTCCAGGCCGAACTTGTTTTGCTTGAGCCCGGTGGAGATGTAGGGATGGGTATTGGCATCCACATCGGGGTTGATGCGAATGCTGATCCGTGCCCGTGTATTCATCTCGGTGGCGATACGATCGATGCGTTCCAGCTCCTGACCAGACTCGACATTGAACATGAGAATATCGGCCTTCAGGGCTTCGCGGATTTCGTGTTCCTGCTTGCCTACGCCGGAGAAGACAATCTTGCCGGGATCGATGCCGGCTTTAAGGGCACGATGCAGTTCGCCGCCGGATACGATGTCCACACCGGCCCCGAAACCGCCGAGGAGGCTCAGGAGACCGATATTGCCGTTGGCCTTGACCGAATAACAGGTCAGGTGATCCAGCCCGCCCAAGGCCTTGTCAAAGGCGTTGTAGTGTCGCCTTAAGGTTTTGGTGGAATAGACATACAAGGGCGTACCGAATTCTTTGGCCAGGTCGCTGACGCGAACCCCCTCAGCCCAGAGTTCTCCGTCGCGATACTCGAAATAATCCATGGATGGGATCCCTTCCTCGGAAAATGGTTAACCATGGCGCATATTAACACCGAAAATGCGCGATTGTCGAGCTTGTCGCAGTTACGAGGAAGATGCCTGTTGACCGGCGATCATTTGCCGATGGGATAGACACGGCCGCCGGCTATTTCAATCAGGTCGGCAATTTCGATTTCGACGGTGTGGGTGTTATTGCCGCTGCCGCAAAACACGCGCCCCAATTGCGCAACACGCGAATCAAAGACGACGTGAATGTCATTGCGGACGGGGAACGGGCCAACACCGCCAACGTCAAATCCCAGTTCGGATTCCACCTGATCCGGTGCGATCGAACGCAGCTGCGTGCGTTTGATGGCCAGCGCGTCAGCCAACTTTTTATAGTGGATGCGGTCATTGCCGCTGACCGCGGCCAGAATCCAATTCGCATCTTTGATTTTAAATACCACGGTCTTGAGAAGGTTGCGGGTCAGGTGCGGGACTTTTCGGCGGGCTTCTTCGATGGTGGTAACCGAAGGATGCGTGTGAACCCGAAAGGCTTTGCCGCTTCGTTCGAGAAGTTGAATAACACGTTTATATACCATCGGCAGTGGCCATTTGGTTGCGGCGGGGGTAGACCGGGTCGTCACCGGCGACCGGGACGCCAATCTTCCCTGCGTTCCGTCCGCCGGTGACGACATCGTTGATCCGAAATGTTTTGATGCAGCGCAAGCGGGTTCACAGCAAGGTGAGATACCGATCCACCTCCCACGGTGTGACGTGTTTCATGAATTCTCCCCACTCGCTTTTTTTCAACCGGATGAATTCATCGGCGATGGCTCCCAGACCGGCTTTGACCACTTCATCCGCCTCGAGCGCTTCAATGGCTTCCAGCAGGTTTTGGGGCAACCCAATCATGCCACGCTTGCGCCGCTGGGCATAGGAGAGATTCCAGACGTTTTCACCGATAATGGGATCGCCCGGGTCAATCTTGTTGGTTATGCCGTCCAAGCCGGCGGCCATGTGAGCGGCCATGAACAGGTACGGGTTGACCATGGCCGACGGCGAACGATCCTCCACGCGCTGATTGTCCGGACAGCGATACAGCTGGGTGCGGTTGTTGTCGCCATAGGAGGCGAACGACGGCGTCCAGGTGTAACCGGAAGCGGACGAGTAAACGAATTCACCGCTCTGGATGCGGCGATAGCAATTGATGATCGGCGAAGAGACGGCCGTCAGTGCGCGAATATGTTTCAACAGGCCGCCAATATAGTATATGGCTGTCTCGGAAAGCCCCAGGGCCTTGGGGTCTTTGCCATCGCCATTGACCGGGAACAGATTGGCCTGATCCTTGGCATCGGCGACGTGGAAATGAAAATGGGCCCCGGATCCGGTTTTGTCGTCGAAGGGTTTGGCCAGGAAGGTGGCCGTGGCACCGTATTTGCCGGCGGTTTGCCCGGCCAGCATGCGGAAACGAATCAGTCGATCCGCGGTATGCAGGGCGTTGGTCCAACCGAAATTGATTTCATATTGACCGTTGGCATCCTCGTGGTCGCTCTGGTAGATGCCAAAGCCCATTTGGTTGCCGAAACGGATGATGTCCTGCAGGTAGTCCATGGTCTGGCACATGCCTTTGAAATCATAGCAGGGTTTGGCCAGCACGTCGATGCCCTGGGGGTCCCAGGGTTGAATGCGGCCGTCCGATCCCTTTTCGACCAGGAAGTGCTCGGGTTCGAATCCGCCGTTTAGCACATATCCTGCAGATGCAAACCGATCCATCATCCGGATCAGGTTGTTGCGCGGGCAATAGGGCCAGGGTGCGTCATCCACATAGATATTGCAGCTGGCGATGGCCACGTTCTGCTTCCAAGGCAGCTGACAAAAGGTGTCCAGGTCCGCCCGGGCCATCATGTCGTGACTTTCCGGGCCTTGGCCCATCCCCCAGACCGCGCCCCCTGCAAAGCCGGCGCCCGCTTCGACAATGTCGTCGAAGCACGCCACCGGTACCTGCTTGACCTTCGGGCTGCCGTGAATATCCACAAACTGGGCCAACAGGAATTCAATGCCCTGTTCCTCCAACCGAATGCGCACCTGTTCGCGCTTTTCACTGGTCGTGCCGGCTTTTTCGTTGATTGCAACGACTTGATTCATGATCTCATCCCCTCTGCTTGGTTGTTGGTCAGCAATTGGCGGTTTATCCTTTAAAATCCTTCGCGCTTGATCGCGCCCGATGCCATGGGAAGCCCGAGGGCGCTTGCCGTGGCGACACTGATGCAGCGCATATCTTCGGGTTCCAGGTTGTGCACACTGGTTTTGCCGGTACAGCGGGCAATGACGGCGGTCTCCTGGGATGTGGCCTGAATCCAGCTTTCCAGGGCGGCCGCCGGGTCCTGCGCGGATGCCACATCCGGGAATACCAGCTGCTGCTTGTCGATTGCGGCGCCCATGGCCAGGGCCGCCGCCAGGCCGAAAACGGAGGCGCTGCAATTGATGGCCAGGGCCTTGGCCACATCCGTACCGGAACGGATGCCGCCGAAATTGAGCAGGGCGATCTCCTCCTCCTTGCCCAGTTGCCTGAGAATGTTGATGGCATCTCGCAGGAGGGTCAGGTCCGGGTGGGTCTGCAATTCGACCCAGGGCTGCGTGATCCCGGGGGTGCAATCCAGCAGCAGACGGTCCAAGTGCTGTTCTAAGGCGAAGGGAATCGCCTGGGCCAAATGTTGCGCGCCGACACACATCCCCAGCAATTGGTCTGCATGCTGGCGATGCATGGGCCTGTGCTTAAAATCGGATCCTACCAGATAGACGATCCCGCTGGCGGTTGCATCCACTGGATCGGTTTCTTGAACCAGCTGCAGCCAGTTAAGCGGTTTGGCGTTATCGTTGTTGCGGGCTGCCGGGGAAAGGGGCCGTCGGCCGAGATAACCGCAACCCGTATTGGCCACGACATGGCTCAACATCCTGCGCATTGCTTCAGGGGCGTGATCGAAGCCGGTGATAAAAAAGGGTTTGTCGAGCCTCAGCGCCGGAATGTCGGATGGCCGTTGGCCCACATCCCTCCAGCGGCTGATGCAGGTTGCCGTCGAACAGGCCTCGCGGTAGGGGTCGATGACCAGGCGGGTCAGGGCGGCTGACAAAAAGACGACATCGTCCAGGCTGGCGGGTCGCGTTTCGGGAAAGGGATTGTCGCGCGGTACCAGCAGTTTGCCCAACAGGCGTTGTTGGGCCGTACCATCAGCGGCTTCAGTCACGGCCATGTCACGGATGGCGCGACGATCCCGGCGGGTGAAATTGGCCGAACCGGTTTCCTTGCCCGTGACCGGAAAGTCGCCGGATCGGCCACCAGCCGCCGTCAATTGCTCACGATGGTCAGGGCGGTACGGCAGGCGCGTCATTTCGGCCGCCTCCGGCGTCAGGGCGACCAGATCGTCGCGCGACAATTGTCCGATGTCGCTGTATCCCAATCCATGGGCGATGGCGGCCATTTGCCATCGGAAAGATTCCAGGTAGGTATGCATTTTCATGGCAATGTTGTGCACATTGCAGCGTTGGACCTGCGCCATATTCTGGGTGGCCATGCCGACCGGGCATTTGCCCGAGCTGCAATCCATGCAGCCGGTGCACCCTCCGGCAATCAGCATGGACGTGCCCAGCCCGACGGCGGTAGCCCCCAAAGCGATGGCTTTGACCGCATCGACGCCGTTTTGGATGCCCCCCATGAGTACGATGGGCAGCGCTCCGACGGCATCGATCTCATCCAACCCGTCGACGGCCTCCATCAGGGCGGCCATGGTGGGAATACCCACGAATTCGGCCACCTCGTCGCCGGCTGCGCCGGTTCCGCCCTGGAGCCCGTCCAGTTCGATAAAGTCGAGGCCATCCTTAAAGGCGATTTTGACGTCGTCGCGGGTGCGTCCGCCGCCCAGTTTCAAGCTGATTGGCAGACGCCCACCGACCGCCTCCTTGAATTCGTTGACTTTCATGACCAGATCGTCACCGCCCAAGATGTCGGGGTGGCGCGAAGGCGAGCGAAGGTCCATACCGGCCGGAATGCCGCGCATGTCGGCAATCTCACGGGTCAGCTTGGCGGCCATCAGCTGGCCCCCGAGACCGGGTTTGGCACCCTGGGAGATATAGATTTCCAATCCATCCGAACGTTTCATGTCGTGGATGTTCCAGCCCAGGCGTCCCGACAGGCACTGGGCGATCAATTGCCGGGCTTCGGCACGCTCCACCGAGTACATGCCGCCTTCACCGGTGTTGTCGGCAATGCCCGACAGGCGGGAGGCGATTCCCAGCGCCCGTTTCATGTTCGGGCTCAGCGCCCCGTAGCTCATGGGCGCGATCATCACCGGCATGCTCAGATCAATGGCGCGTGCGCCGTGACGATCGCCGATCAGGGTGCGCAGGTTGACGGATGAAACCGCCCGCCGGCTGCCGATCATCGCCGCGATGTCCTTTTTGAAGGCCAGGTCGTTGAAATGGGGAACGTGCCGGGTGGTCCCATACCCTCTGATCCGATAGCGGCCGATCCGACTCTTGACCCGCAGGTCCTGTTGAACCTTCTCATTCCAATAGGGCGAATCGGCTGAGGAAAAAACCGGGTAGGACTTGCGTTTGGTCGACGGTTCAGGGGTTGGGTAAGTCAGGTCGTTGCCGGCACTGACCACTTTTTTAAATTTTCCCTTAAACGGGATGCCGAAACGCTCGAGAAATTCATCGATCGCCTGGATCTCTTCGGCTGCGGCATCGACCACTTTGGCATCGCATCCCAAGGAATCAATGCGCCCGCCCACGAAAATCTCACCGCCGGCCATGTTCTCTCCCACGCGCTGGCCGGAATCGCCCAGGATGATCATCCTGCCGCCGTACATCATATAGCCGGCCATGAAGCTGGCACTGCCGGCGCAGCACAGGGTGCCTTTTTTCATGACCTGGCCGGCCCGGCTGCCCATGTTGCCCTTGATGACGATTTCACCGCCGCGCTGGGCTTCGCCGGCAATTGCACCGGCGTTGCCCTCGACGACGATCGTTCCGGCCAGCATGTTGTCGCCCACCCCCCAGCTGACGTTTTTTTCGACATGAATCCGCGGGCTGTCTGTCAGCCCCCCACAAAAATAGCCGGCGGAGCCGCATATTTCGATGGCGATGGGATTGGTCAGGCCCACGGCGATATAGTGCCGCGCATCCGGGTTGATAATGGTGCAGTCTTGATGGATGGCACCGTAACCTTTGATGACTTCATTTGCCGTTCGGATCGGCATTGCGGAAAGATCGATCGTGGCCATGTCTATATCCTTTTTTTCTTTTTGCGGTTGGTGACAGAAAACCGGTGCCCATCCTCAAACGGTCCTTTGCGGTGCGAGGCATGATCGCCAACACCGGGCCTCGAGCCAAACGATGCCCCTTACCAACGCACAACCCCTAATTCCGAGACCACAATCCACAGGTCTGCGGCGCCGGTTCCGTGGTTTCCAGGGCGCGGCCCGGAAAAAGCCGGTTGAGTCCGACCTCTTCCGAGGAGATGGCGATCATCTCGTCATCCTCGTATTTCACCATGGGTTTGGCCGCCAGTTTGTCCTTGGCGTAGCCGATGGCATCCCTGGTGGCCACCAGGTAGGAAAACGTTCCGTCCAGATCGTCCAGGCTGCTCTTCAGCCCGGCTTCCAGGGATACGCCCCGGCTCATCTGATAGGCCAGATAGACGGCGATCAACTCGGTATCGTTCTCCGTTTGAAAACGCATGCCCCGGCGTTCCAGGCGTCGGCGCATAATCCAATAGTTGGTGATCTGACCGTTGTGTACCGTGGCCACATCCGAAAACCCGCAGGCCCAAAACGGGTGTGAGGTGTCCGGGTGCACACCGGATTCGGTGGCCAGGCGGATGTGGGCAATGCCGTGATCGCCGTCGAAACGGGCGATATCGTATCGCCGCGACAAATCGATCGGCTGCCCGACGTCCTTGAGAATGTCCAGGCTCGAACCGATGGAGACCAGCCGCGTCGCCCCTTCGAGGGCATGGGTCAATGCCAGCACGTCGCCGTCGAAGGCGACAATGACCGCATAGGTGCAGCCGATGGTTTCCTCGTTGAGAATGTCTGCCTGTTGTCCGGCCAGCAGGTTGCGAATCTCACGAATCTCGGCTGCCGCTGACCGTGAATCGGAAAGAAAGAAGCGCATGCGCAATCGACCTTCAAGCGGGGGGTAATACAGGGCCCAGCCGGTCGAGTCCGGTCCACGATGCAGCGTCGCATCCAAAATGGCGGTCAAGGCCTCACCGGTGGTCATGTTCAAGTGGTTGCGCGTTCCGTTCTTAAATAAAATGCCTGCAATTGCACACATGCTGCCTCCCTGTGTCGACAGGACCAATGGGCCTGGAGACGATTCAATCCATGGCCACCGATCCATCGTTTTGCTGGGTGGGTGCGCCAACCAATCGCTGTGCATTGAATGGCTTGACGCTTGCGTAAAACCGGCCGGCACGACGACACCCGCAGGCATCGGGGATTCCGGGCAACCTTCAGCGGTGCGGGCTATTCAGAAAATCGAGGAGAGACAATCATGGAGAGGAACCGGATTGGCAATTCGACCAGATCTTCGGGGCCATGGGTGGTCTCGGCATCGAAGAAAAGGGCGTCGCCCGGTTCCAGCATGTAGGATTGGTCACCATGCAAATAGAGCAGTTTGCCTTCCAGCATATAGATGAATTCCATGCCCGTATGCTGGAACAGCGGGAATACTTCCGATTCGACCGTCAGCGTGATCAGATAGGGTTCTACCGAAATGGATTTGCCGACGCTATGGCCAAGCAGTTGGTACTCGTGGCCGGCGCGCGATCCTCGGCGTTCGATGACCAGGCCCTTTCCCGCTTTGACAAAACTGGCGTTGCGCCGCTCTTCGTACTTGCGAAAAAAGGCGGTTACCGGAATGTTCAGTGCATCGGACAGGGCCTGCAGGGTCGACAGGGATGGCGAGGCGTTGCCATTTTCAATTTTTGAAAGCATGCCAATGGACAGGTGCGCCAGGTTGGCCAGCTCGGCAATGGTCAGGTCCATCTTTTTGCGAAAGATCCGGATCTGACTGCCGATGGCGATCTCCAGTTTGTTGCGCTGGCTGGCGCGATTGAATTCATTGACTTGCTTTTTCATAACCCTGTTGATGTCATGGCAGACGGTTGGATGAATCGTCGGTCTCTATTATCAGGTCACCCTCCTTTACGTCAATTCTCTCGATCGGTCTTCAAGGCCTGCATCACGGCCGATTGTCATGCCCGACGCCGGCCCGAGTGGCTTTTAAAGAAATTATTCTTCATTTGATGAAACATGGTGACGCCAATTTTTCCGGCCTGACCCGGTGCCTGCCGCGATCCGGCATGGGCCGAGGGTGTTGCTTTCGCCGGCAGAGTTGACGTGGGCCGGGAGTGAGAAGGTCCCGGCCCACGTCGGTTGCCGCCGATTCACGCATTGACGCACGCATTACACCAGATTGTGTTGCGGCAGGCCCGCATAGGCCTCTCCGCCATGCTCGCCGATATCGAGCCCCTCTTCTTCTTCCACGTCGCTGACCCGCAGGCCGATGGTGTGTTTGATGGCCAAGAAGAGCACCAGGCCGGTGCCGAAGGCCCACACAAAACCGACACCGATGCCGATAAGCTGGGCGAGGAGGACTTTCATGCTGAACACATCAACGCCGAAAAAGGCGTAGGCCAGAGTGCCCCAGGCGCCACACACGCCGTGGACACTGATGCAGCCGACCGGATCGTCGATTTTCAGGGTGCGCTCCATGAAGATCACGCTGAAGACGACCAGGACGCCGGAGACCAGGCCGATGATGAAGGCCCCGGTGACGTTGACCACATCCACCGCGGTGCAGATGGCCACCATTCCGGCCAGAAAGCCGTTAACGGTCATGCCCACATCCGGTTTTTTCATGTATGCCCAGATGGCGATCATGGCGCCGATGCCGCCGGCGGCCCCGGCGATATTGGTCATGACGGCGATGCGGGCCAGGTTGCCGTCAAAGGTGGTTGTGCTGCCCGGGTTGAACCCGAACCATCCCAGCCAGAGGATGAAGCCACCGATGACCGCAAAAGGCAGGTTGTGACCGGGAAGGGCTTTGGGGGTGCCGTCGGGGGCGAACTTGCCGATGCGCGGCCCGATCACCATGGCGCCGGCCAGGGCCAACCATCCACCGATGGAATGGACCACCGTTGATCCGGCAAAATCGTAAAAGCCGACGCCCAGCACGCCCTCCAGCCAGCCGCTGCCATCCAGCAGGCTGCCCCAGGCCCAGCTGCCGAAAACCGGGTAGATGAAGGCACAGATCACGATGCTGTAGGCCAGGTAGCCGGTGAACTTGGTCCGCTCGGCGACCCCGCCGGAGACGATGGTGGCCGTGGTGGCGGCGAAAACACACTGGAACAGCCAGAAGGGAAAGCCCCACTGGGTCGCCGCCGTATTGCCCAACCAGAACAAGGACTCATCGGGGCCGGCGAACATCAGGTGAAAGCCGATGGCCAAAAAGGCGATGGTGCCGATGCAAAAATCCATGATGTTCTTCATCATGATGTTGATGGCGTTTTTGGCCCGGGTGAATCCGGCTTCAAGCATGGCGAACCCAGCCTGCATGATGAACACCAAAAAGGCCGCGATGCAGGTCCAGAGCACATCGCCGCGGTATTGCAGGATTTCAATATCCGACAGGTAGCGAAATATGGAGACCTGTTGGGTGGTGCCGTTCATTTCCACCGTGATCTCTTCCTCGATGGGACTGGTCTCATCCCGATAGGCGCCTGAAATGGGGAGTTCTTTTTGAATTTCCGCCTGGGTTTTGCCCTGAAGCAACGCGTCGGGAACGGCAGCGCGGACAACCTCCTCGGGTACTGCATCGGATGCCCCGATCGGCAGGCATGACCACCAG
>JAAUYD010192904.1_pt1 | contig 11502 bp, 6 predicted proteins | sample 7278101 | NCBI WGS metagenome assembly JAAUYD01 (sample SAMN14350128, study PRJNA611818) | marine sediment metagenome | isolation source: surface marine sediment (0.6m) | place: French Polynesia: Moorea | collected 2018-08 | reverse complement strand
TATCTGCTATGAATAATCCTACAAACGGCCATTCTAATAACAATGGCGAGCGATCGTCTCAAAACGGAGTTGAAGTGGTTCAAAAAAAAGAACCAGACAATAACTCAAATCGTCGCCAACTGTCGATCGACCCCCAAATGGATCAATCTGTAGTTCTCAAGCAATCTAACATGTGGGCAAAAGCAATTGCTGGAACTATTATCGCCGTAACTGTAATTGGAGTTATCTGGGCTGCTCTTGCTACCATTGAGCAAGTAATTGCGGCTAGGGGTCAGCTCAAACCCACAGGGCGAGTTAAGGAAATACAAGTACCCGTTAACGGTTTGGTTAAAGAAGTTTTAGTCGAAGACGGAGAGCGAGTCAAAAAAGACCAACTTCTCTTAACTTTAGATACTAGGGCTACCAAAGCTCAACTAACATCTCTCGAGAATGTACGTAAATCTCTCATTCAAGAGAGTCAATTTTATGCGGCTGTGATGAGTAATATCTCTCCTCAGGCTCTTATCAGAGAATCGAGAGGTTTAAAATTGCCACCAGAAGTAGTTGCTCTAGCAAGGAGTCGCATTGCTCTAGTTAGGGAAAATCAACTATTTAGGGCGCAACTCAATCAAAAATCGGACGGTTTAGACCCCCAGCAATTGAATCGGTGGAGAGCCTCTCAAGCCGAATTTAGATCTCGTATCGCTGCGGCTAGATTAGAAGTCAGCCAACTGCAAGAACAATTACGTCGAACTAAAATTCAGTTAGCAGATTCTCGCTCTAGTTTAGAAACACAAATAGAGATTCGCGATAGTCTCCAAGAGTTAGTGGAAGTGGGAGGAATTTCTAGACTCCAATACGTCCAACAAAAACAGCAAGTAGATACCCAAAAAGCAGAAGTAGAGCAATTAGTTGTCGAAGAAAAAAGGCTAGAATTCGATATTGCTCAAGCAAAACAAGAGTTAGCCAATACTATTGCTACTACTGGCAAAGATTTACTCGATAATACCGGTAATAACCTCAAAAGCATCGCCGAAATTGACTCTCAGTTAACTAAGATTTTAGTAGAAAACAAAAGACGCCTGGCAGAAATACAAAGCGAAATCTCTCAGGCTGAGTTAACTTTGAAATATCAGGAAGTTAGAGCCCCTGTAAATGGAGTAGTCTTTGACTTGAAAGCTGGGGAAGGCTTCGTCCCTGCTCCTTCTCAAGCAGAAACCTTATTAAAGATCGTCCCAGGGGACGATTTAATTGCCGAAATTTACGTCAATAACGAGGATATTGGTTTTGTAGCCGCTAAATTCAAACAAGCCCAAGAAAACCAAGTTCCACTCAGAGTAGACGTGCGCATAGATTCTTTTCCCTTTAGCGAGTTTGGAGATATTAAGGGTGAAGTAATGTATGTTGCTGATGATGCCTTACCGCCAGATGAAATTTATAATTTCTATCACTTTCCAGTGAGAATTAAAATGGATCGGCAGTTTTTGGAAGCTCACGGACATAAAATTAATTTACAACCTGGAATGTCTGTGAGTGCTAATATCAAAATTCGCGAAGAGCGCACAGTTTTGAGTCTGTTTACCGATTTGTTTACCAAACAAGTGGAAATTTTAAAAGAGGTTCGTTAAGACTGAAATTAGACTTGCTATCTCAGCTTATTATAGGCGATCGCTCTCTAAAATAGTTCCTTTTTTAATTGGGAAATTTGGGGGCGATCGCTTCTTTTATTTGACACAGCAAATAGCCAACAGCTACGTTGTTAAATTTTCTCTTCGCAGCACTAATACTGGACAGTGAGCGTAGCGTACTACTTTTTCAGCAACAGATCCGAGGAAAAAACGACCCAAACCAGTACGTCCGTGGGAGGGAATAACAATTAGATCGATATTTTGCTCCTTAGCGTAATCGATAATTTCCGAACTAGGATCCCCTATAGCAACCCTAAAATTAACTCCTCGGTATTCTGGGGGGCTAAATCTTTTCTGGAACGCTTTTTTTACGTGCTGTTTGCGAGTTTCATCATCCGTGGTGTTCCACATAACTCCTGGTTCACCTGGATTGAGGCGAGGTAAGACGTGAATGATATATAGATGAGATGGGTCTTTGACATATTTTAGGGTCAGCTTCTGTGCTTCAAAAGACTCTTCAGAGAAATCAACGGGAACTAGTACTCGATCGGTAGAAAATAAGCTCATTGTCTCAATTCAAAGTAATTTGCGAATAAGTAGTCGGAGACAATTAAAGTTAACTGTAGGGACAAGGGAACAGTAAGGATTTGACGCGTGTTAGCATTTCTTAACACAGAGTCGTTTATTTATGTCCGACTACTTATAAGATTGTTAAATTCATCTTTTTATTGCTAATTTACTTGAATTATGGTGTTATTTAAAAGTTTTAAAAGGTTTTAAATAGTAAAAGTTAATACGAATTTTTAAACTTGTTTTATTGTTTCATTTTTTGAGAGTGTGAAAATTAAAGCTAAAAATCAAGTAATCTAGAGAGGAAAGCGATATTCTCGATCGAAGTCTAAGAATAATAAGAGCTTAAACTACTTCTCAGCCCAAACTCATATTAAAAAGATTCAATTAAAAGTAAGCTAACGGCCAAAAAATTGAGCCGCTAGTTAACCAGATCGAAAAAAAGGAGAGTATTATCGTGGCAGTGGATTACGATTTAGTGATTATTGGCGGGGGTTCGGGAGGATTAGTTGTTGCTAGTGCTGCTGCTCAACTAAAAGCTAAAGTGGCTTTAGTAGAAAAAAACAAATTAGGTGGAGACTGTCTTTGGTATGGTTGCGTCCCCAGTAAATCTCTAATTCACGCAGCCCGCGTTGCTTACGAAGTAAAAAATAGTTCTCGTTTTGGTATATATACTAATACTCCTGAAATTAACTTTGCTGAAGCTAACGGTCACGTGCAAAAGGTAATTTCTGCCATTGAACCCCACGACTCTCCAGAAAGATTTGAAGGTTTGGGTGTAGAAGTTATTTTCGGTTCGGGTAAATTTATCGATAAGAAAACTTTTGAGGTGAATGAAAGAAAACTAAAAGCCCGCGCTTTTGTCGTTTCCACTGGTTCTCGTCCTGCTATTCCTCCTGTTGCTGGACTAAAAGAAGCAGGTTTTCTGACCAACGAACAAGTTTTTTCTCTTCAAAAACGTCCTGATTCTCTTGCTGTTATCGGTGCAGGGCCAATAGGATGCGAGTTAGGGCAATCTTTTCACCGCCTCGGCGCGCAAGTAACCATTTTTTCTAGCCGCGATCGCATTATGCCCAAGGAAGATCCAGAAGCGGCAGAAGTAGTAGAAAAGCAGTTAATATCTGAAGGAATTAATATAGTTAAAAATGCCAGAGTGCAGCGAGTTAAAGTATCCGATGGCAAGAAGTATATTTTGGCAGGAGACAAAGAAATTGTTGTCGATGAAATATTAGTTTCTGCAGGACGCACCCCAAATGTAGAAAGCCTCAATTTAGAAGCAGCAGGGGTAAAATACGATAAAAAAGGCATTAAAGTCAACGAAAAACTACAAACCACTAATCCTAAAATATATGGTTGCGGCGATGTAATTGGGGGCTATCAGTTTACCCACGTTGCCGCACACGAAGCTGTAGTGGTAATTCAAAATAGTTTATTTTTCCCCAGTAAAAAAGTAGACTATCGGGTAATTCCTTGGGCAACTTTCACCGATCCAGAATTAGCGCGGGTTGGTTTAACAGAAGAACAAGCCAGAAACCGCTACGGCGACGATGTTTACGTCCTCAAACAACCTTTTGCTGGAGTCGATCGCGCCCAAGCAGAAGCAGCAACCGCAGGATTTAATAAAATTATTACTCGGGGAAACGGTGAGATTTTAGGCGCTCATATGGTTGGCCCCTCAGCTGGCGAACTAATCCACGAAATTGTTCTAGCAATGAACTATAAACTGAATGTTTCTGCTCTCACTGGCATTCACATTTATCCCACTCTCTCAGAAGTTAACAGCAAAGCGGGGCTGTTGTTGAAAAAGCAAAAATACGCTCAAAATAAAGGATTGCAAAATATCTTACAAAATTTGTTTGGCTTCCTTCGTTCCTTATAAATATTAGGCGCGATAAGCCTAGATTATAATTTTCTTTACCGCACTCGATAATATTTTTTTTTAAGTATTTGTAAGAGTTAACTCTTGCGATATGACACTTTGGAGTATAGACTTAAAATAGATTTGATAAGTTAACACTCTGTAAAAGCGATCCTCAAAAATTAGCTCGCTTCTGATGAAATAAACAAAAAAATACAGCAGGCTAACCCCTATTTTTTTGAGTTGTGGGTAGAATTTTTGCAGCTTTATAATTCAATCGATAAATGAATCAGTACCTCGCACTGAGGTGATGGGGCTTAAATCCTGAAAACGTTAGCAATCCGAGCGAATAAATAAAGCTTAAAATCCCACAATCAAAAAATAACAAAAATATAAAAAAATTAATCCAGTGTATTGATGGAGTAGTTTTACCAAGATTATCGAGGGATATAGCCGACTGTATTTTTTTAGCTGAGTCTACCTTTCGCCTGACCCAAAGCTCTATGCCAGACACAAAAATAAGTAACACTCATAGTAAACACTATTTTACGATCGCAGTTGATACAAGAGTGATAATCTATCTGACAAACTAACCAACGAGAAGCAAAAATTATGAGTATCCAACGTTTGTCAAAACCTGCGATTTGGGGAACTATCATTCTGGCAACAACGGCGACTATTTTTTTGAAATATGCTGAAATTGTTTGGTATTCTTCCGAAAATACCGCTCGAACTCCTGCCAAAGTCAGTAAAAATCAATTTTCTGTAAGTGCTTTAGGACATTTAGTTCCCCAAGGACAACTAATTCATCTATCTGCATCTCCTTCACTTCAAGGTGCTAAAGTAGCTTCATTGATGGTTAAAGAAGGGCAGGAAGTCAAGGAGGGAGAGATCGTTGCCATTCTCGACAGTCGCGAGCGCCTAGCTGCAGCTTTAGAAAAAGCTCAACAACATCTCAAAGTAGCACGGGCTCAACTAAAAAAAGTGGAAGCAGGAGCCTCTCAGGAAGAAATTGAAGCTCAAAAAGCAGTAGTTAGCCGTCTGGAAGTAGACGTAAGGGAAACAGGAATTGCACGCCAGGCTACTATTACTAGGTTAGAAGCAGAATTAGAGAATGCCAAAATTGAGTATCACAGGTACGAACGATTATACCAAAAAGGAGCTATCTCTGCTAGAGAAAGAGACAGACAAGCTGTAGCCCAAAAAGCTGCTAAAGCAAGACTAACTGAAGCAATTGCCAATCGCAAACTGACTCTAGCTAATCTTAAAGAGGAATTAAAGCAAGCACGAGCGACCTTAACAGGTATTCAAAAGGTTCGTCCAGAAGATCTGGAGGTAAGACAAGCAGAAGTTGACGAAGCAATTGCTGCAGTCCGCCAAGCTAAAACAGAGTTAGATTTAGCTTATATCCGTTCTCCTCAAGCTGGTCAAGTTTTGCAAGTTTACACCAGAAGTGGAGAAATAGTAAGCGATCGCGGTATTGTTGAAATTGGTAATACCGAACAGATGGAAGTAATAGCCCAAGTCGATCGAAGTGATATTAGCAAAGTTTATCTCGATCAAAAAGCGATCGTCACTAGCGAAATTTTAAGCGAGAAACTCAACGGGACAGTCACCCGCATTGGTTCGCAAGTTAGCCGCGAAAATATTATTGAAGTAAAAATTAGTCTCGATCGCGAAGATAGTAAGATAGTCAAAAAATTAACTAATTTACCAGTTCAAGTTGCACTCAGATAGTAATTGTTAAAATAATTCACCTTGTTTGTTCCCAGAATTGTCTGGTTGAGATTCCTAAGACGACGATCGTAAAAAAAGAATTACACATATCTTAGATTAATTCGACGTGCCTGAGATTGCCCTATGAGAGCGAGATTAAAACTTTTTGGAAGTCAATAAGTATCAATTGAATGTGGGATAGCTTGATAAAAGCCGATCTTGCTTTAGATGGTACGTAAAAATCCCAATATTAAAATTGGCAAGATATATTATTCTCTTCTTTTGCTAAAGCCAATGACAAAACTTAGCCTGTGCGCGATCGTTAAAAACGAAGCAAAATCTTTACCCCAATGTCTCGAAAGCGTAAAAGATGTTGTCGATGAAATGATAGTCCTCGATACTGGTTCTACAGATAACACCGTAGAAATTGCGCGAGAATTAGGTGCTGAGGTTTATCACTTCCAATGGTGCAATGACTTTGCTATAGCGCGCAACGAAGCCTTAGATCGCGTCCGAGGAGAATGGGTATTAGTGCTAGATGCAGATGAGATACTGACTCCTGAAATTGTACCGAACATTCAACAAGCTATTCAAGACAAAAATAACTTAGCAATTAACTTAGTCAGACAAGAAATAGGTGCGGCACAATCTCCCTACTCTTTAGTTTCTCGTTTATTTCGCCATCACCCAGAGGTCAAATTTTCTCGTCCTTATCACGCCACGATCGACGATAATTTGCAGCTACTATTGAAACGAGAACCCGACTGGCGAGTAGTTTCTCTGCCCAATATAGCTATTTTACACTACGGCTACCGACCAGAAGCGATCGCTTCTCTAGATAAACACGATCGAGCTAAAAAAGCTATGGAAGGGTTCTTGAAGGCCAATCCCAAGGATTCCTATACTTGCAGTAAGCTAGGTGCATTATATCTACAATCGGGGAAAGAACGAGAAGGAATTAAATTACTCAAGCGGGGCTTAAAATCTAATTTAGCAGAGCCAGGTGTATTATTTGAGTTACACTATCATTTGGCTAATGCCTATAGTCGCCAGCAGAAAATAGAACAAGCAGCCAAGCACTATCAAAAAGCGATCGACAGTCCCATATTACCCAAATTAAAACTAGGTGCTTATAACAATTTTGGTAGTTTACTCCAGTCTCTAGGAGATTTAGAAACAGCTCAACAAGCTTACAGTAGCGCTTTAGAAATTGACTCTAACTTTGCACTAGGTTACTACAATTTGGGCATGACTTTGAAGAAACAGGGACTTTTTACCGACGCGATCGAGGCTTATGAAAAATCAATTGCACTCGCTCCTGACTATGCATATGCTCATCAAAATTTAGGAGTAGTGCTGTTAAAAATTGGCAAACTTCCAGAAGGTTTGTCCGCGTTTAAGAAAGCCATTCACCTACACGAAACCCAAAATCCAAAAGAAGCAGAAAAACTAAGTCAAGGACTGCAAAAAATGGGTTTTAGTCTGGTATAATTACCCACTACAACTTAATTATAAAGTCAATAGAGCGACTAGATTTATTGCCTAATGGAGAATAGGTCTGTTTATATTTGTTGGCTCAATATTTATTAGTCGAGCTTGGTTTTGTTAGTATAAACAATATTAGTAAGCAGAAAATCCCTTCGATCTCAGTGTTTCTCGGAATTTTACGTCCATTGACAACACAACACAAAACCCGCCTTCCAATAACAGTTAAATCTAGGCGGGTTAGAATAACGATTTAGTTGTAAAGCGTAGTTCATTGGGATGCTATTCTTGATTCTTGAGGCTTAGCAAAAATCATTCTTCCTGCAGAAGTTTGCAAAGCAGACGTAACAACTACTTTTAACGCTCCACCAACATAACTGCGTCCTTCTTCAACAACGACCATAGTACCATCTTCAAGATAACCAATTCCTTGAGCTGGCTCTTTACCCTGTTTGAGTATTTTTAGCTCTAAACTGTCCCCAGGTAGATAAATGGGACGGACTGCTTGAGCTAGATCGTTAACGTTAAGAATCATCACCTTCTGCAAATTAGCGACCTTACTCAAATTATAATCATTAGTTACGAGGACGGCGTTAAGCTCTTGAGCTAAAGCTACTAATTTAGCATCTACTGTATTAATATCTTCATAATCAGCAGGATGAATAACAATACGTTCTGGAAATGTTTCTTGTATGCTGTTGAGTATATCTAATCCTCTACGCCCTCTGGCTCTTTTTTGGTCATTGCTCGAATCAGCTAACTGTTGCAATTCCTCTAAGACAAATTTAGGAACCAGAATTTGACCCTCAATAAAACCAATATTGAGTAGTTCTTCTACTCTACCGTCAATGATGCAACTTGTATCTACAATTTTTGTAGATGCTGGTTTGAGAGTTCCTTCTGCTACCAACATGGTTTCAATACTGTTGGGATTGATTAGTCTTAAGAAAGTGCGACCGTGGATATCAGCAAGACTAACCCCTAAGTAACTAAAGGTCACGCTACCAAAAATTGCCATCATCGGTTTAATAAAGCCAAAATCTTTGGGAATCGGCAGTAAAGAAATCGGCGCTAAAATTAAGTTGGCTATCAGCAGTCCTATAACTAAGCCAATAGCTCGCGTCAAAATAATTTCAATGGGAGTAGTGCGAACTTGGGCTTCTATACGACGATAAGCAGTTTGGACGACTAAACCGACAGCCAAACCTATAAGTGCTGAAAAACCAGCAGTCACGAGACGCAAAGCATCAAAATTAGAAACTTGATCTAAGACAGAAACAGGTAGCAATTGTATGCTTTCAAAGCCTATACCCCCTGCGGCTATGATGAATAAAATAATTATGATTGCATCTAACATCTTTCTAATTGGATCTCTTTGATTTATATTGATTGAGAGGAGTGACAAACTGGTAGCTCGATCGAGCTTGTAGAATTGAATCTTACGCGTGCGACTCCTTCCCGATGACTCCTTTCTTCTTTGCCAAAGTAGATATTTTAGGTGTCAATTACCTTAGAAGTATAACTCTGACAGAATTTTCAGCTATTGCATCCTATTATATCTTCCAGATTCTTCTTACTCCTTGGATCTACTGCGAACGAATAAACAAGCTATTTTGAAGGGAAGACGGAGAAAATAAGAGAAGTTGACAATTTTTCTGGGTCGATCGAACTTCTATTTTAGATATTGCTGCTATTATCTTCTGGCTCTAGATGCTTTAGATCGCACTATTGTTATGATAATTGAGCGATCGCAACACTAAACTTTCAAATTATATTTTAGTCAAATTAATAGATATAAATTAAGTGTTAAGGATTAAATCGATGTCTGAGACATTAGGTAAAGCAAAAGTATGGAAAAAAGCTAAAAAATCTGGGAAAATTGACATTCCTCGTTCTGTATATATTCACATTCCCTTTTGTCGCAGAAGATGCTATTACTGTGATTTTCCTATCTCCGTACTAGGCGATCGCCCGAACAATGGTACTTCTGCTTGGATAGAAGAGTACTTTAAGGTGTTATGTAGGGAAATTGAAATAACGCCAGTATTAGGAAAGCCATTAGAAACTGTTTTTTTTGGCGGTGGTACGCCTTCTCTCTCTACAGTGCAGCAAATTGAGCACACTTTAAAAGCGATCGACAAACATTTTGGCATGGTCTCCGATGCAGAAATTTCCATGGAAATCGATCCAGGAACATTCAATCTTCAACAACTCCGAGGCTATCTTCATACAGGTGTAAATCGCTTCAGTCTGGGAGTACAGGCGTTTCAGGACGAACTTTTGCAAGTTTGCGGACGATCGCATTCACTAGATGATATCTTTGTTGCTGTCGATCTGATTCGTCAGGTAAATATTCCTAACTTTAGTTTAGATTTGATCTCTGGATTGCCCCATCAGACTTTACAGCAATGGCAACATTCCCTAGAAACAGCTATAAAAATAGCACCAGATCATATTTCCTGTTACGATTTGACGATCGAACCCGTTACCGCTTTCGGACGCAAGTATCGATCGGGATCGAAACCTTTACCAAAAGATGAAATGACAGCGACAATGTATCGTGTAGCAGGAGAAACTCTCACTGGTGCAGGATACGAACATTACGAGATTTCCAATTATGCTAAACCTGGATATCAATGCCGTCACAATCGAGTTTATTGGGAAAATAGATCTTATTACGCTTTTGGTATGGGTGCAGCTAGTTACTTAGCAGGACAAAGATTTACTCGTCCTCGTACTAGAAAGGAGTATTATGCTTGGGTGGAGACATTAATTGAAGCAGGTGGCGCGATCGACTCTCCCCACAATACTTCAATCGATAATCTTTTAGAAACACTAATGTTAGGATTGCGTTTGGCAGAAGGGGTAGATATCAACCCAATCGCATCAATGTTTGGGGAAGAGATTTTAAATAACATCTGGAATTGTTTGCAGCCTTACTATCGTCAGGGATGGGTAGAAGCGATCGATCGAGACAACAACTCTGTTTCTATGGAAGAAAACGAGAATGTATTACAAGTCGATCGCATAAGATTAACCGATCCAGAGGGATTCTTGTTTTCTAATACTGTTTTAGCCGATTTGTTCGATCGATTGGGCTAGATTCGGAAGCAGGGGAAGCGTGGGGAGTGTGGGGAGCAAGGGAGAGGGGGAGACGGGGGAGAGGGGGAGACGGGGAAAATAACAAATAGCAAATAGCCAACAGCAAATAGCCAACAGCAAACAGCAAACAGCAAAAAAAAATTTTGCCAAAACCCTTGACAAGTTTTGTAGTATTTATGTAACATAAAAATGTGGCGAACAGGAAAGAGTCTCAAAGCTCTGCTCCTCAAGCCCTCGAACCTTGACAACTAAATATGTAATACACTTTTGAAATTATATTGTGGTCGTGACAACATTTACTCGCAAAATAAATATAAATTAATTAATTTCTTGTCCTGCGAGTAAGCGTTAATCGATCGGCAATATCATTCTGTGGGGCTGTAACTCAACTGGTCAGAGTGCCTGTCTGTCGAACAGGAAGTTGCGAGTTCGAGTCTCGTCAGTCCCGTGGAAACAATTACTTTAAGCGTCGGTAGCCAAAAGGGAAGGTGTCGATCTGCAAAATCGATTATTGCGGGTTCGAGTCCCGCCCGATGCTTGCGTAGCAGCGTAGCTTAAAGGTAAAGCACCAGCCTCATAAGCTGGCGCATACGGGTTCGACTCCCGTCGCTGCTACCACATACGGGGATAGTGCAACTGGCTAGCATCTCGGTCTCCAAAACCGAAGATCTGAGTTCAAATCTCAGTCCCCGCGCCTGGTGCCGTAGACAAAATGGTAAAGTCACCTGTCTTTCAAGCAGGAAATTGCGGGTTCGATCCCCGTCGGCACTGCTAATGCCCTGTAGCTCAGTTGGTAGAGCGGCGAGCTGTTAACTCGAAGGTCGCAGGTTCGATACCTGTCGGGGCAGTCATGGGTTGTTGGCAGAATGGGTATGCAGCCGCCTTTTAAGCGGATCGATCGAGGTTCGATTCCTCGGCAGCCCACCAAACTCAATCCTTGGGTTGGTATCCAAATTGGTGAAGGAACTTGACTGTAAATCAGATGCTTATATGCAGTGGGGGTTCGAGTCCCTCCCAACCCATTAAGGAGAAGTGGCCGAGTGGCTGAAGGCGCTGGTTTGCTAAATCAGAATAGGTAAAACTATCGGGGGTTCAAATCCCTCCTTCTCCGTCCGAGAGCGTGGTGTAACTGGATAACACGTCAGTCTACGAAACTGAAGACTT
>JAAUYD010151784.1_pt1 | contig 11502 bp, 12 predicted proteins | sample 7278101 | NCBI WGS metagenome assembly JAAUYD01 (sample SAMN14350128, study PRJNA611818) | marine sediment metagenome | isolation source: surface marine sediment (0.6m) | place: French Polynesia: Moorea | collected 2018-08 | reverse complement strand
CTACGAGCGACGCGAGGGCATGTACGGTTCGATCTTCTGGTGGGTGGTGAAGCTGGGCATGGCTGCTGCCCTGGCCGCGAGCGGCTTCCTGCTCAACGCTACCGGCTTCGACGTCGCCCTCGAGGGCGGTCAGACCGAACAGACGATCCTGCTGATGCGGATCTTCGACGCCTTCATTCCCTTCGCCACTTCAGGCATCGCCATCTGGACGATCGCGAGCTTCTCCATCACCGAGGAGAAGGCCTATGAAGTTCGCCAGCAGCTCGAAGCGCGGCGCGGCGCCGCCTGATCCGGAGTAGTAGACACACATGAGTGACAAGTATCCCCGGCTCACGCAGATGGGCGTACGCCACCCCGAGCACCTCGACGCCTACACCGTGTCCAGCTTCGGCTACACGGACAATCTGCGCCTGAGCTACACGCGCCCGCGCGGTTCCCTCCTGCCCCACACGCGAACCTATCGTTTCCCTCGGGTGCAGAAGTCCGCGGTGGTCAACCCGGAAACGGGCAAGACCGACGTGGTGATGGAGAGTGATCCGGTCTTCCGCGAGGCCGTTGAGGAGCTCAAGAAGCTGCTGAAGGACAAGTCAGGTCCGCGCGCGGTGGCAGAAGCGATGCTGCGCGAGATCAACGCGCTCGAAGAGGACCTCGCCATGCGCAGCGCCTGCCTGCGCAAGATGGCGGAGCAGCTGAAAGACGACGGAGACTGAGGACTGCGCACGGACGGCGAGGCCTGCTCCTCAGGCCTGAGCGCTCACGAAGGTACCGCGTGAGCGCATGAAGCGCGTGGTGATGAACTGCAGACCCGCACGCGTTCGCATCTCGCCCTCCCCGGCCTGACAGTGCACGACTCGCGCCACGGCGCTCACCTGCTCACTCTCCAGGCGCACGATCTCCCCCACGCCCACCTGCGCCGTCGTCTCGATCAGCGCACCCTGCGGTGAGAAGTCCCGCATGACGGCATCCACGACGGGACCCGGCCATTCCAGGCGCAGACGCACCTCGGATTCCCATGGCAACCGTATCGCGTCGCGCCCACTGTCAGGGGCATTCGCTGGCCGGGGCACATCCAGGGCGCTGCCGCACTCGATGCACGTCGCCTCGCCCTCGGCAGCCACATACTGGCCGTGGGGTGTCTTGCAGAAGGCGCAGTAGCGCACGATCAGGGGTTCGTACTCGGCGAAGGGCGATGCTTGCGGCACCTCGGCCCCCGGCACAGCCGGCACCCTGGCCAGTTCGTCAGCGCTGCTCTCCCAATCCGCCGCGCTCATCTCGGCATCGTAGGCACGGCGACGGGCCGGATCGCTGAGCACCGCGTAAGCGGCCTTCAGCAACGTGAGCGTTACCTCGTCGGCCCCGGCGCGCAGGGCCCGGAAGCTGGCATCGATGATGGCGGGGCTGGCATCGCGCTGAACCTGCAGCACACGATAGTGGTTGCGCCGATTGTCGCGACGCTTTCCGCCTGACGATCGCAGGTGGACGGCGTCGGATCCGCCCTGGCCCAGCACACGCACGCTGTAGCGTGCCAGCAGCTCACGATCGTAGGCGGCACGTCGCACGGGGTCGCGCAGGGTCTGGTAAGCGAGATTGACGCTGGCGGCGTCGCGGTCGCTGCCGCCGAGGTCCGGATGGATGCGCAGCTTCTGCAGCAACGTACGGTAGTTCCCGCGGATCACCTCCGCCGGGGCATCGGGCTGCGCCTGCAGTATGCGGTAGTAGTTGCGTCGCTCTTGCATCTCGAAGTCTGGCGGGGCCGGGTTGGCCGCTCGGAGTGTTGCCAGCCTTCATGTTGCCGTGCCCGGACGCAGACCGAGCGGTAACAGGTCACATGCGCACGCTCCAGCTCCGCGCCCATCAGTTGAACAGGCGCTCCCGGCAGTTGGCCGGCACGTACTTGAGGTTGCGCTCGGACATCTGATCCTGGCCGCAGCGCCAGTTCACCACCCCGCCCACGATCACCGGCTCCAAGCCGATCTCGATTTCCCCGTCGATGCCCATAGCTTCCTCGTCGTACTCGATCTCGATGCGCTGATCGACGTGCCAGTCGAGCTTCTCCAGGTAGGGGCTGTCGAGGTTCTGCACAAAGCCCTCGAAGGTCTCCTGACCGTTGCTCGGCGGCAACTCAGCGAACATGGCGTAGTACTCGCCCACCGCCACCTTGGCGGCCGCGGCCACCACCAACCCCTCCGCCACCTTGGCGCGAATCGTGTAGGTCTGCATGAAGCTGACCGCGATGGAGGACAGGATGCCGACGATCGCCACCACGATCATCAGCTCGATCAGTGTGAAGCCGGACTGCCGTGTGGTGCGCATACTGGCGCCCTCCCGTCGCAAGTGAACCTGGTGAGAACACTAGGCAATGCACAGCTGTGTCAGCAAACGTTCCTATTTGCCGACATGTAACATCGAGCATTCCGTGCGGTCGGTCACAAAAGGCGTCGAGGCAAGGTGATGCCAGTCACATGGGAAGCGGTGACACGTCCAGGGTAGAACCGACTACGTGCGGCTGCACTCCGGCATGCGCTGGCAGGAGGCAGCCCGGGCAGTGGTCGCTTTGGACTCGCTTCGATGACCTGTCGTGGACATAACTCAGGCGCTGCCGTAGAGGGTCACGGTGATGCGACGTCGGTGGGCGCTCGTACGGTGCTCCCACAGGTACAGGCCCTGCCAGGTGCCCAGCACGAGTTCACCATCATCCACCGGCACGGTCAGCTCCGAGTGCGTGAGCACGCTGCGCACATGGGCTGGCATGTCGTCGGGCCCTTCGGCCGTGTGGGCGTAGAGGGGATCGCCGTCCGGGGTGAGCCGCTGCATGAAGGCCTCGAGGTCACGACGCACCTGCGGGTCGGCGTTCTCGCACAGCATCAGCGAGGCGCTCGTGTGCTGGACGAACACATGGCAAAGCCCCGTACCCATGGCGCTGTCGCGCACGAGTTGCCGCACCCGATCGGTGACGTCTGTGGTGCCCCGACCGGGGGTGTCGACGACGAAGGTGTGCTGACTGACGTTCATACCGCTTGCGTTCCCTTGAAACCACTACGGTTTCGTTTCGCTGGATAGCTGGACGAGTGTGCGCTCCACCGAGTGGCGCAGACAAGCGGGGGCTGCGACCGGATGCAATGAGGCCACCGACGCCGAAGCTGCCGGTGGCCCGTTTCGTTGTTACCGGCAACCGCCCCGGACCGTGCCGGGGCGACGCCGAATCCGCTACGCTTCTTCAGGCCGGAGAGATCACACCGTTCGTGATGTTGATGCGCGTGCCGTCGAAGCGGGTGAAGGTGTAGCCGCCGAAGTTGTCTTCGTTCCACGTACGAGACTGATCCTGCAGCATGGCCACGGCCTGTTGCTCGCCGACCACCAGGCCATCGACGCCGTCCTGGCGATAGTGCACACCCGCCGCATCGCGACCGATGGCCACGTTGTTGGCCAGCTTATTCAGCTCGTTGCCCACGGTCAGCGTGTCGCCCATCCAGGGATCGAGCATGCTGCCGGTCGCGTTGGAGACCACGGGGCTCGGGATCACGAAGTCTTCGTCGAAGTACGCCTTGAGCACGGTCACGCACGCGCCGGCCACCGTGGCGTGACCCGCCGGGTAGGACGGGTGCGTGGGCGAGCCTTCCGTGTAGGCCTGCGGCAGCAGGTAGGTGCCGTTGCGCGAGAAGGTCTCCGCTACTGCGGCCGAGTTGAGCAGTTCGCTGTTGTGCTCGTAGGTGCGCTGACCCGTGAGGTGGAAATGCACACGTCCGCCCAGGGCCTCCGGCCGCAGGAAGCGGTGCACGCGCCACTTCTGGAACCACGCGCCGGTGAGCGCCAGCTTGCCCGCCTTGCTCACCATGTCGATCACGTCCGGACCGCCACCGACTGTGAATCCACCCTGGTTGGCAATCGCCGAACGGTAGGGGTTACCTGGATCCAAAGCACTGGGGCCGTAGCTGAGCAGAATCAGTGCGGCATGCAGGTAGGCCTGATACAGCACGTCACGGTGCACGTACTCGGACAGGGCACGGTTGTCGTTGATGTAGCGCTTGGGGCCGAAGACCAGGGTCTCGAGCGGCGTGCCGCCGCGCTGGACGTTGAGCCAGTTGGCCTCATCGATCATGAAGTCGACGCCGGAGAGACCGGGTTCATACTGCTGCACCACATCGACCGGGCCGAAGCTGAACGGCTGCCACAGGAACTGGCTGATGTAGGGGCCGATGAGATCGCCCGGCGTCTCGCCACGGAACAGCGTGTCAGGGGTGATGAGACCGCCGTCCTTGGGTCCCGGAGCCGCTGAGAGCGCGTTCAGGTCAGCAACGGCCGCAGCGATGTCCATGTCCGAGCCGTAGTCGGTGAACGGCACGTCACGGGTCAGGGCCTGCCAGTACACCTCGATTTCTTCGCCAGCGAGTTCCGCACTGCGGAAGGTGTGCGACGGCGGCATGCGGGTAGCGTGGCTGTCGATGCCAGTGAGCGTGTAGGCGAAGGCGCCCTGGGGGTTGGCAAGCTTTCGGCCCGCGGTGGGATCGAGGGGGATGGCGTCGAAGTCCGCCTGGGCACCACTGCGCATCGCCGTCACCAGGGCCTCGAAGGCCGACGGATCCACCTCACCGAAGTTGTCGTGAGGGAGCGCCTTGGTGAAGCTTGCGTAGTAGTTGTCGTTCTCGTAGCGGGTCTCGTCGTCGTTGTCGAACTGCGTGCCCGCGACGAACGTCTTCTGACGCTGCTGGTTTGCCGCCTGGATGCGCAGGTTGGCGGCTGCGCCTGCACGACGCGTGGACAGCAGATCCGGGTCGACCGACGGATCAATGTCGCCGGGGTTGAAGTCATCGGCAGCCGCGGTGCTTGATGCACCCACAGCCAGGGCACCGGAGGCGAGCGCAACGCCCGAGCTGGCGCTGAGCTTTAGAAACTGGCGGCGTGGGTTCTCCGTCAAGTCTTCCGGAGTCGTAGTGTCCGGCTTCTTCGAGTCGGTCATTGAGTAGTTCCCTCTCGTTGTGTGATTGCACGCTCAGCCGCACACCACTCCTGCGGTGCGTCGGTGCTTGTTCCCTTTTGATCAACCGCTGTTTCGTTCTCGACTTCTCGGAGTCGTCATATATTCAATAGCGGCAGTTGAGCGTAGTGTGACTATTCGCAGTCCATGGAGACGTGTCAACGCTCGTCAGGTCTGCGACCACCTGTGCGCGCACCCACGCCTCCCCTGGAAGCGCGCTTGCACCCCCATTACAGCGACGGATTTCAAAGAGTTCGATCACATTTCGGCCAAGTAGGATGGGGACAGCTGTCCCTTTCCGATGAACGGCAGGGAAGATGTGGCATGGGCGAGGTGCGCACACGCCCATGCAACGTAATCCGGGGGCGGAACCAGCCCTTGCTGCCGTACGCCGCAAGCCGCGACGACCGAGCGTGATCAGTGTTCTCGGGCCGCCTCGATGCAACCCGCGCGGTGCTTACTCGCGGTAGACGATCTCCCAATCGACCACACCGCTATCCGTATTCAGGGCACCGAGAAAGCCCCGTGGCGTGTCGTACACCGTGATGTAGACGGGACGTTCATCGATGGTCGTCACCAGCTGGTTCTGGAAGATGCTGTAGCGCACGTCGTCCTCGAGCGTGCCGTCTGCGCCACGCACGCTGCTGGTGCCGTCGATGCGGAAAGTCACCACCGTGAGCGTGCCACTACTGCGCTGAAGCAACGTCAGCGTACGACCTGCGACCAGATCGCGCAGACGCCGCCCGGGCACGGGCTGATAGCCGCGCGCCATCAGGTCGGCCACCAGGATGACATCCCCCGCGCGTCCCCGAGGAATCAGGCGCCAGCGCACCTCGTCGCCGTCACGCAGGCGATGGGCATAGGTGGCATCACCCACCTGGTAGATCTGAAACTCGGTCTCCTCGCCCTCGAAGGTGGTGCTGACGCGATCGTCGCTTACCGTGTAGCGAGAGACGGTGGAGAGATGCTGGGCACGCAAGGTGGCCACGCCCGCTGCCACCTCACCGCGTGGCCGCAGCAGGCGCATGCCGGAGGGCAGGAAGATGGCCTCGAAGCGCTGGCGCGAGGTCAACTCCTCCCATAGCAGGGCATGACCCACGATCATGCGCGAGAGGGCCGGGCCGGACACCGGTTGCAGACCGCGACGCTGGAAATCGCTCACCGAGTGGGAAGCAGCCAAGCCCGGTGCCGCCATGCAGATCAGCACGCACAGCAGCAGCGCGACTGGCCCTGCGAAGCCGCGACTGCCAGGCCTTTTCCACCACGCCTCCATCAACTGACCCTGTCCCTCAACCAGTTCATGCTGCCCTCAACGGCGCAGGTGCCGCTCCCTCGGCCGCACCTGCGCCGGCGCCACAGCCCTCGATCACTCGGTGACTTGCACACCACGCCAGAAGGCCACGCGATCGCGGATCTGCTCGGCCTTCGGCTTGGGCGATGGGTAGTACCAGGCCGCGTCACGGTTGGTCTGCCCATCCACCTCCAGCGAGTAATAGCTGGCATCACCCTTCCACGGACAATGGCTGCTGTGCGCGCTCTCGCGCAGGTACTCGCGATTCAGCGCACTCGCGGGAAAGTAGTGATTGCCCTCCACCACCACCGTGTCGTCGGACTCGGCGATCACCGCGCCGTTCCAGATTGCCTTCACGCGTTCATCCTCGCATCAGTTGCCAAAGGCCCACTGTACCCGCAGCCAGCCGTTGCGACCCAGCGCCGGCAGACGATCCCCTAGACCTGCCGCCCCGCCGCCGACGCGATTGAAGCCTGAGGCCGCCGACGCATAGAAGTGGTCCAGCAGGTTGTCGACGCCGCCCATCACCGACAGACCCGAGGGCCCCTGCCAGCGACCGCTGAGGCCGAACACTGCGTAGCCGGGCACGGCGTCGTTGTCGCTTCTCGGCTCGTTGCCCACGATCACCTCGGATATGCGCTCCTGCGTCGCCGCCGCGGTCATGTCCAGCCCCAGGGACCAGTTCGCCCGTTCCCAGGCCAGGCGCAGCTGGCCGTTCAGGGGCATGATACGAAACAGGTCGTCGGTCACGTCGCGGCGCTCGCCGCGCACGTAGCTGAGGGTGCCGTCGAGGCGCCATTGGTCGCTGAAGCGCATGCCGAAGGCCAGGTCCACGCCGTAGAACTGCGCGTCGACGTTGGCGAACTGCAGCGGCGTCGGGTCGCCGTTGGCATTGCCGCTGACCGCCACCACCGGCATGTCCGTGGTGGCCACGCCCTGGATGAAGTCGTCCACACGACGCAGGAACACGCGGGGCGATGCGTAGGCTCGATCGCTCTCCCAGGCCAGGCCGAACTCCGCCTCGTAGGACACCTCCGGCGAGAGACCGACATCCCCCACGTAGTTGTTGAGGTCACCCAATCCGGAGTTGATCTCCAATGGTATCCAGAGAAAGCGCTCGATGTAGGACGGCGAGCGCACCTTGCGGGCCAGGCCGAAGCCCATGGTCAGTTCCGTGGCCACCTCGTAGTCGGCCTTGAACACGAGATCGAGGTTGTTGTCGGTGGCCGAACGCAGGCCGTCGTTGAAGCGGTTGCGCAGGGTCCACACGGCAAAGGGCGGCGTGCCCGGGCCGAACATTCCCATGTCCACGAGCTGCGCCGGTTGCGCGTCCACGGCATCCGCCTCCATGGCGACGCGCGCATAGCGCACGCCAGCCTCAATACCCACGCGCGGCGCCACCAGGCCTTCCCACTGGGCGAACAGGGCCGTCGTGGTGCTTTCGGCATCGTTGAAGTTGGTGATGAAGAAGGGGGCCACGTCCGGGTCGCCCACCTGCGCATCGTGGGACTCGACACCGCCGTCGGTGCCCACCGTGAGCGTACCGCCGGCCGCCTCCATCAAGGCCGCGAGACGCCAGGTCACCCCACTGGCCGTGGCGTCGACGAAGCGCCGGTCCTCGCCCTGGAAGGGCGGCAAGGTGAGCTGGCTGAAATCAGGTGCATCGCGCAGCTCGAAGTTGTTCATGCGATGGTCGATATCGATCACCCGCACACGGGCCCGGAGCGTGACCGCGCCCGGTGAGAACTCACCGCTCAAGGTGAAGCGGTCGGTCTCGAAGAACTCGATATCCAGCGGCAGCACGGGATTGCCCGAGTTCCCCGTATCCGTGCGCATGTAGTCGACGGCCACGAAGTCGTTGCCCGAGAGGCGCAAGCCGTAGCCGAGTCCCACCGTGTCGCGCTCGTAGGAGGTCGCGCTGATCGTGCCGCGACCCGATTCTGCATCGTCGCCATCCTCCATGGCGCCGAGCAGATGCAGGCGATGGCGATCGTTGGCGATGGCGATGATCCCGGAGAGCTCCGTCGAGTCGTTGGCGGTAGCACCACCCGCGCCCACGCGCCCGTGCAGGTGGAACTCGTCCTCACCGTTGAACTCGCTGCGCACGGTACGCGCCTGCACGGTACCGCCTATGCTGGAGCCGGCGACTACCGGCGCGATGCCCCGTTGCATGACCATGGAGTCGACCAGGCCCGCAGGCATGTAGTGCAGGGGCGGGTCCATCCAGTTCGGTCCGCCGCTGACCACGCCCAGACCATCGATACTCACGTTGACCCGGGGACCGAACATGCCTCGGTACTGCGCCTGCAGGCTCAGAGGACCGTTGTTGTTGGCGGCGGCCCCGGGCACCCCGTTCAACAGCATCGTGGGGTCCGCGCCGGTGAAGGTGATGGCATCGGTCACGTCGTAGCGATCATCGCCCTGGGCGCGGTCGAACACGGTGATCTCGGGGATCTGCTGAGCGTTCGCCGCTGCAGCGGTGAGCGTGAGCACCACCAGTGGTGCCAGAGCCTGCGCGCGGGGGCGCGGCGCAGGTGCAAGTATACGAGCGAGCGCAGGCGGGGAAACCGCTCGCGCGCGAATGAAGCCGTTCATTGTTATTACTCCCGATAGGCGCATGTTCGAGGGATGGGTCGAACACGCGCAAAGAAGACCCCGCGGGCGTCAGCCGGGGGTCACACCGAATGGTCGTCAGGCAACGACGAGCGGTGGTGCGCGGGAGCGGTAGGCAACGACGCGCGCCGTGGCGGGCGGCGCCGGTCGCAGGGGCGAGGCGGCTGCGGCGAGGGCGCCAGCCAGGATGGAGGGCAGCGGGCTCGCCAGCTGCGCATCGGCGCTGGAGCCCGACGCATCGCACTGGACGTAGGACCCGGACTCCGCCTGCTCGTCCGTCGGCGACGGCGCTCCGTGGTGGTGCGCATGGGCCGGCGAGGCCTCGGGGCTGGCGAACAGAATCTCCAGCACCTCGACGGGGACGCCGTCGGGGCACCACTGCAGATACCAGCCGTCCGCCATGTTGGCCGGCATGTAGCCACCGGGCACGAGTACACGCAGGCACAGGGCGAAGATCGCCAGGGCCTGCATCGCGCGGTAGCCGCTATGTCGTCGACGGAACATGACGGGCCTATGGTACCGGCCCGTTGCGTGCGTTCCGAGTCCCCGTCCGCCGGACGGTCACCACAGACTCAGACGGTCGGTCGGTGCGAGCGATCCGGGAGCACGAACATCCGCCGGGCCTGCGCACATGCCAGGCGCGAGGGTGAATACCAGCGGGACAGCAGGTGCCGGTCCATGAGTTGCGGATGGGCGCGAAGCAGCTCGTCCGCATCCCGATAGGCACCCTGGGCCAGACACTCGCCGATCACGGACATGAAGGCGAGGGTGACCGTGGCGTTGAACTTCTCCGGAGCACCGGCCCTGGCCGCCAGGGATTCGGCGCCGCGGCCGAAGCGAGCGGTCGCTTCCAGGAATGAATAGCGCCCCAACAGTTCGACAGCCACCCGAACATGGTCGAGGTGACCAAAGCCCTCGGGACTCAGCGTGCCCGCCTCGAACTGCGCCAGGAGACCAGCACTCATGACCCATCGGCCTCGTGCAGCTGATGACTGTCCTTCGCCGTTAGATCGAGTTCATACACCTCGCGCAGCTGAGCGATCTTGCCGAGCGTGGCCTCGCTGAAGGGTGTCTTGCCCTCGAAGCAATGGAGCGTCATCCCTTCGAGCAGATCGCCAAGGCTGATCTCCAGGTGCTCGGCCAGCCCCTTGAGCACTTTCAACAGCCGTTTCTCTATACGTACGCCGGTCTGTACGCGTTCGACTCGTTTCACTGATCCAGCCCCTCCCGCAGGTGACAGGGGCCGAATGTTACCTTGGTACCTATATAACATTCAATCCGAGTCGACCTCTGATCAGGGCGTTGCCTCCCCAGCCACAGGATTGAACACGAAGCGGACGTCGCTTTCCGGATCACGCTGGCGGCACGACAAGGCTGAGTCCGCGGCGTCTGCGTTCTCCCCCCTTGTGCACAGCCAATCGTAGATCGGCAGGTGCCAGCCCCCGACCCTTGTCGGCACCAGGGCTGTGCGCAACTCGTCCTTAACCCACACGAGATGGCCGTCCGCCGCACGCTCGATGGTGACCTCCCAGGCGAAGCGCGTAGCGCGGTAGTTACCCTCCACGCTGTCGGTTGCTGACTCGGCGACCGCGAAGGGCAGCAGATCAACCGCCTCACCCCTGTAGAGTCGCGCGATGTCACGGGTGAGGGAGGCGGGCCAGGCCGAGTTCGACGAGAGCATCACCACCGACAACTCGCTGGCCGGATCGAACCAGACCTGGGCCAGCGCGCCGGGCGAGCGACCGGTCACCAGCACCGACGATTTCGGCATGGGAAACAGGCGCGCAGTGGTCGGCGCCGACACCAGGCGAGCGTGTTGAGTGTCATGGAACAGACGGAATACATCGTCCGCCGATGCGTACAGGGAACCGCCGCCGATGCGATTCCACACGTGATAAGTGGTGGCCTTGGCGCGGGTGCCGTAGCGCTCCCCCGGCGCGTAGCGGGACACGAGCTGGGGTACCAGCTCGAAGGGTCCCTCGTGACCGATCGACGGGTAATCCACCAGTTCCTGACGCAGCAGCTGTGCGTAGGACGTGCCCGAAGCGGCCTCGAGGACGGCCGCCAGCACCGCATAGCCGCCGTTGGAGTAGCGCCGACGCTCTCCGGGATCGAAGTCCAGTGGCATCGCCGAGAGGCGCTCGACGATCTCCGGGAGCATCAGGGTCTTCGTGGTGTCCATCCACTCCTGCGTGTTGGTGTGCGGTACGCCCGCCGTGTTCTCCACCAGTTGCGCTGCCGTAATCCGGTCGCCGTGAGCGAAACCCGGGAGCACCTCGGCGATGGGGGCATCCAGGTCCAGTTGCCCCCGGTCTACGAGGCGGCCGACGAGGGCCTGGGTCACCTGCTTGGACAACGATGCGATACGAAAGCGATGGTCCACGCGCATCGGTACATCCAGCTCGTAGCTCGCCTTGCCGAACGCCTGCCGATACGCCACCTCCTCGCCCTCGGCCACCAGCACGACGCCATCGAAGGCTCCCGCATCCTGGTATTGCCGAAGGTAGGATTCGATCGCGGCCACGGCCCCATCGGCGGGAGCTCCCTGCACCGTCCCGATGCTCACCAGTACGCACGCCAGCACCCATGCCCATCTGCCCATTACCCTCTCCTGCCATCGTCT
>JAAUYD010022516.1_pt1 | contig 11503 bp, 8 predicted proteins | sample 7278101 | NCBI WGS metagenome assembly JAAUYD01 (sample SAMN14350128, study PRJNA611818) | marine sediment metagenome | isolation source: surface marine sediment (0.6m) | place: French Polynesia: Moorea | collected 2018-08 | reverse complement strand
TTACCATCTTCTGCCACCCGCCATTCGTACTTCTTTCCATTTTTTGCAGGCATCAAGCCTTGTTCAATGGCGTAAAGAACCGCATGAGCCTCCAGGGTTGTCATATGCATGTTCATTCGAATGGGAAAGCCGGGATGGAGCGGAATGTCCCGTCGCCAATCTACGCCCAATTTCTCAAAGTAGACAGCACCCATCATGGCATGACGGGCTTCATCCCAAAGCTGGCGGCACATGCTCACATAAAATAACCAGGGCTGGTCTTCCGTTTCAGCAATAATTCGCGCCATTGACTCAGGCACGTCCATTTCCAAGGCCCGTTTGCACATGAGTGCTAATATCTTCTCCTCTAACGAAACCCCCTCTGTACGAGCCACATGATAGCAGGGAAAGATAAAGTTACCTTGCTGTTCAAATCGACCGTCCCGCTGTGGGAAATAGTCAGGTTTGAAGGGTGCTTTCACGCGAGAAGCAGGCGGGTCGTTCGGGGAAACGGCCGTTCCGTCCACCCCGCCTGCCGCATCCAGGTAAGCTTGCAAATGCGCTTTAAATTCTGCTGCTTCCCCAACTTCTTCCAGAGCCGCATTCCCCCACACCACGGCATCTTCTTCCTCAAGAATGAGAAATCGCAAAACACGACGCGTCGGTGCATCGGCCAGTGGATTGGCTGCATCGAAATGCGTTTGATAAGCAGCGAACACGGCCGATTTTAAGACGCCGTAGAGGGCCGTTACTTTTTCGGGAGTAGAAACGGCCGTTAGCACTTCGTCAAAAAATCGATCAATGCGGGGGTCAGGCGACTTATTCATATCCGGCATCGGATTGCGCATTTCACTAATCCGCACGCGAAACGATTGGGCATGGTCAGCGGCCAAATAAGCGTGATAGCTTAAGGCCTCTTTCACCTCCCATTCCGGTGTCGGATTAATCCAGTACAACGCCACTTCCATTGTTCGTTTGGCAATCCATGCATAGCGAAGCAAACGATCAACCGTGTCGTTAACGTCCAGCCCTCCCCGCGCTGCGTCTGCATAGTTAATAACATTTGCGATTTTTGTAACTGACATAAAACCTCATCTGCTTTTTTTATTCTCCAGCTCTAGTTTCTATTGAGCCATAAGGTCCGCACGCTCACGCTCACGAATATGGTTGGCCGCCTCAATCATCGCCAGATACCCATCATCAGGCACGTAATCAGGGATAGAGTTCCCCGAACCGAGCGCATAACCATTGGCTGTTGCCCGAAAGCGGCTCCCTTTTTCAACCACCTCAGCAAAAATTTCCTCAGGCTTCTTTGTACACAGCACGTTGACATCGATGCCACCTAATAACCCGATCCGATCGCTATACAACGCAATCCATTTGTCGTAAGGGGCAATCACGTCCTCATTCGAGTGCTTAGCATTGATCCCCAAGGCGATAACATCATCCATAATCGAAAAAATCTTGCCACAGGAGTGCCACAAAAATGGCTTGCCCGCGTGCTTAATCAAACCAATCACTCGCTTGTATTGGGGCAAAATAAACTGGCGAATCATCTTTGGTGAAATGAGCGTGCTGGTCTTATACCCTAGATCGTCACCAAAACGACAAATGACAAATACATCTGCATATCGCTCTAGAAAACCAGTCCAAATATTGACCATGATGTCGCCAATCTTTTGATAAAGGTCAGAAAATAGCTCTGGGTCATCTACCATCATGTATGCAAGATATTGAAAACCAACCAGGTCTTCACTCAGCTCAAACACCCCATTTCCCACTCCCCCTATTGCTTTCATACCCGGCGGCATCGCCTTTGCCAACGCGTCAAATTTGGGTGCAGCGTCCTGCCAGTACAGTTCGGGCACCTCATCCCAAGGGTATGCGTCAAAATCTGCTCTGGTCTGAATTGGTCCGGGCCTACCCCCGTAAAGGGCACCGTGGCCGGGTAAAATCGCAGAAATGGTTGCCTCAAAGGACACCGTGTCGTAGGTCATCTCCTTAAAGAAGCGACAATAATGGTGGAAAAACGCATCTTTGTCCGCTGCGTTTCCCTCGATCATATCCGCAAATTTGACATTGAGGATCCTCTCCATAAAAGTAGGGTGGATAAGGTGTTCGTAAATTGGCAAACGGGCCGGGCGCCTGTTTGCCAGCACGTCTAACATGTGACGATAATCGTTTTGAAATTCCATTCTTCATTATCCTTGATGAGTTAAAGTCGCTAAGTCCTACTCAATCAGGCAATCATGTGAAGCGTTGCTGTTGGTGTCAGTTGTTTCTGATTAAATGCTATCAATCGGCTCAGCCCAGCTGTGGAAGACAGCCTCAACATTCTCTTTTGTGTTATCTTTACCCCATTCACATTGAGCAATGACCCCACCTGTTCCGTCATCGAGCGCTCGTCGCACACGCATCACGGCATCTCTGACGTCTTCGGGCGTGCCAAAGGGCAAGACATGCTGTCGATCAATCTCGCCCCAGAAGGTGACTTTTCCTTTGTATAATCGGGCTAGTTCTTCAATATCCATCACAAACAGCTGCGAATTAATTGCATCCATGCCAACTTCGATTAAGTCCCCATAAATTGCAGTAATATTGCCGTCGCTATGGAAGAAGGCGAATTTCCCCGCTGCGTGAATCATGTCGCAGTATTCTTTATAAAGGGGTTTAAATAGCTCTCGCCACGTTTTGGGGTTGATCAACAGGCTCCGATTTGAGCCCCAATCATCCATCATACCGATGCCATCGACATCTGTTTTGCACCAGCCGGCAGCGTCCTCAAGATAATATTCGTGAACGATCTCCAACAGGTTCCGGAACTCAGCAGTCCCGTACCCGATGTCGTAATAAAGCGTTTCCGTACCACGGAGAAATTGGAGCCGTTCAAACGGCCGTATTGTTCGACCAGATAACGTAAACTTATCAGTGGCCGCACACGTGCGGTTAATATAATCCGTATCCTGATGGCGAATTTCCTGCCAGGGTGGTTGAAAAGTTGCCAAATCAGCCCAGTCTGCCAGAACCGGCCGTTTGACTTCCCCACTGACACCAGGCTCCGCCACTTGCCATACACTGCCCCAATCATCAGTGTATGATCCAATTTTGGATGCATTATTTATGTACTTGTCGAGGTGTTCAGGGCTGCGATTAATGGCCGCGATATCAGTTGGGTACGCTTCCCGCAAGGCATTCAGCTCATCCTCTCGAAAGAGCAAAACGTATGGCAATGTCCACAAATCGCGCGGAGGGCGATCTGGATTATTAAAAGTCAGTGCTGCCTTGACCCGCTCTTTGCCAGTCATCATTATCTATGCACAGCGCCATCTTGATTGATGTCAGCCCTTCTCAGCTACCGATGTCTCGTCATACAGATAACAAGAAGCGACATGATTAGCGTCATCTACTTTGTAAAGCGGAGGGAGATCATCCAAACAGCGCGACATCCGCTTTGGGCAGCGTGGATAAAATCGGCATCCTGGTTTATCTGACGTTCGCATCTCCTCTTCGGCCGGTAGTTCGATAGTCCCTTGCCACTTGATCTCCGGATCCGGAACCGGTACTGAGCTAATTAACAACTGTACATAGGGATGATGAGGTTTATTAATCACATCAACTGTATTGCCCGTCTCAGCAATGCCACCCTGATAAAGGATGAATATTTGGTCACCAATCTGGTATGCCGTACTTAAATCATGGGTGATGTAAATAAACGAAATTCCGCTATCTCGCAAACGAAGCATTACATCGAGAATTGATGCTCTTAACGAAGCATCCACCATCGAAACCGGTTCATCAGCTACAATTAATTTTGGCTTCACCATGTATGCCCTGGCCATCATAATTCGCTGCCGTTGGCCACCACTCAATTGATGCGGGTACTTCCGTAAAACATCTTCACCATACAACCCAACAACATTGAGCGACTCTTCAACCATGTCACGGGCCTTGGATTTGTTCTTCGCCAAATCAAAGTTGTTGATAACCATGTCAAACACATGACCGACACGATAAAACGGGTTGTAAACACCAAAAGGATCCTGGAATACAGCCTGAACCTGTCTTCGATATTCCTTGCGCTGTTTACCATCGGCTTGGGACATATCCAACCCTTCATAAACGATTTGCCCAGAGGTAATATCGGTAAATCCAAGTATCACATTGGCCAGGGTTGTTTTGCCGCTGCCACTTTCACCGGCAATTGTGGTAATGGTCGCTGGTTTCTTGGGAATATCCAGATTGAATCGATCAAGGGCTATGACTTGACGCTGTTCGCCGCCAAATGATCGCTGGGTATAGATTTTGGTCGCGTCACGGATTTGCAATAACATTTCGGACATCTATGTAACTTCCATCGTCTTGCGGTTCATACAAATGGCAGGCAACCTCCTGGCGTGGCCGGATTTCCTGCCGAGAAGGCTTCTCTGATCGACATCGATCCATGACAAATGGGCAGCGCAGCTGGAAAATACAACCCGGTGGTGGATTGCGTGGATCGTGCGTTATACCCTTCGTAATTTTGAGCGGTTTGCGCTCCGTCAATGAGGGTACGGATTCAATTAACAACTCTGTATATGGATGACCTGGGTTCTTGAAAATATCAGCGACGGAGGATATTTCAACAATGTTTCCGGCATACATCACGGCAATCCGGTCCACCATTTGCGCCATGAGACCCATATCGTGCCCAATCATAATCATTGACACGCCCATCTCTTTTTTGACCTTGAGCATCGTCTGGGCAACAACACGTTGGACGACCACATCTAACGCACTTGTTGACTCATCAGCAATAATTACCGATGGCCTTAACGCAATCGCCATCGCAATACATGCGCGCTGTTTCATGCCGCCGCTGAGTTCATGCGGATACATGTTGTAAATTCGCTCTGGTAACCCCACCCATTGCAGCAGTTCAAGGATGCGCGTCTTCATCTCATTTTTACTGGCGGCTTTGCCCTCGTGTTCCCGGATAACGTCTGCAATTTGCTGGCTGATACGCATCGTGGGGTTTAGCGAGTTCATGGCCCCTTGAGGAATCAATGCCAGCCGCGTCCAGCGCATTTTTCGCAGCTCAAGATCTGTTAATTTAAGCAAATCAACATCGCTCATCTTTATTTCACCGGCTACAATCCGTCCAGGTGGCACGACAAGCTGCAACACCCCCATCGCCGCCGTAGATTTTCCGCACCCTGACTCACCCACCAGGCCAAGTATTTCGCCCTTATAAAGTGAAAAATCTATGCCGTCTACCGCTTTAACATCACCTTTTGGTGTTTCATAATAAATCTTTAGACCGTTAACTTCTAATACTGTTTTTGGTGATTCTGATCCATTTGCAGTCATGTAATCCCCCTATTTTGAAGCTCTTCTTAGGCGTGGGTTGGAGATTTCATCAAAGCCCAGATTGATCAAGAGGAGCCCGATGAACATGAAAGAGAGCAGTACCGTCGGTAAGCCCCACCACCACCACATATTCAGCGACAGTGCTGTTCCGACATACGCATCATAGATCGTGCCACCAAGTGTTGAGACTCGTGTGGGTCCCAACCCGAGTGTTTCCAACCCAACGGCCGTTAAAATGGCACCGGTTGCCCCCGCAATAAAGCTGGCAAAAATATACGGAATCAGGTTGGGCAACATCTCCTTAAACATCAAGTCAAAATTGGATGCTCCCGAGAGTCTGGCCATCTGCACATAGCCGCTTTCACGCATGCTCAACACCTGCGAACGAATTTGCCTTGTCGCCCGCGGCCAGGCAAAAGCAGCAATCAGGATCGCCATCGTGGTGATTTCAACCCGGTCAAGTACCGATTGCAGCACAATCAGCACCATCAAGGCCGGTATGGTTAAGGTGACATCTGCAATTAAGCGAATGGCATCGTCTACCCATCCTCCAAGGAAACCGGCCGAAAAGCCGAGCACAATGCCAATCAAAATGCCGATCGTTGCCGCCATGGCCCCGATGATAAATGTTGTCGGGGCACCAAGAATAGCGACGGCTAACAGATCGCGGCCCAGATTATCGGTACCCAGAGGGTGTTCGGGAACGCCGGGTTCTCCTCGCCAGTTGACAAAGCCAACCGGTGGCAGGTTGCGCGGCGCAGCACGGGCAAACCCGAGATCTGTATCATAAAATAACGGACCAACAATCCCTGCCAGGAAGAGCACCAAGATAATCGTAACGCCGGAGATCATCTTGGGATTGAGCCACGGCGTATCCCACCTATTGAAGCGTCCCATTGTCTTTGGCGCTTCAGCAACTTCTGTATCAGGGGCTTCTGTAGTTGTCAGTTTAGGGTCCATAACTATTCCCCTCCGTGGCTGATGCGAGGATCGATGAGAGGATAGATTAAGTCAACCACCAACACCGCTGACGCTGTCATAACGATGATGATAAATGACCCACCTTGAATCACGGCAAAATCGCGAGCCAAAATGGCTTCGTAAATGACCCGACCCATGCCTCGATATTGGAACACATATTCAACCAGAATTTGTCCACTTACCAACGTGCCTAAGGTGATAGCAAACGCTGTGACCTGTGGCAGAATGGCGTTGCGAATCATGTAGCGGTAAAGAATATAGTAAGGATTTAATCCCTTCGCATTAGCAAGCTGCATGTAATCCTCACCTTCAACGGTAATCATCATGCCTCGCATACCAAGGGTCCAATAGCCGAAACTCACTAAAATAATGGATAAAGCGGGGAGCGTGCCATGCTCAATAACGCTGAGAATAAATTCCAAGTTGAATCCAGGCGTTACATCGAAGGCATAAGAATTTCCGGTAGGGAAAATGTTGTTGGCAAAGGCAAATATATATAACAGGAATAGCCCTGCGAGAATGGCGGGTATCGACGTAAACACCATCCCGAGAGGAATTATGGCCTTGATCAAGCCAGGGGTTCTCGTCCAAACCATGATCGCTCCCAGCAGGTTACCTATCAAAAATGTAAGGGTCATCGCTAAGAGCAGCAGGCCAATCGTCCAGGGAAGCGCTTCGGCAATGATGTTGCTGACCGGTGTGGGAAAATTGGCCACAGAGTAACCGAAGTCCAATCGCACTAAATTGCCCAGATATTTGAGATATTGAATTCCGAGTGGATCGTCTAACCCAAAACGCTCGCGCCAGCCTTCAATAATCGATTCAGAATCCTCGACAAAGCCCCCTGCGCTAGACATGCCGGCCACCATTGCCGCAATTGGATCAGTAGGGGCCAGACGTGGCACCAGCCAGATAATTGTGGCTGCCACCCAGATAGTCAGGAAGAATATACCAAGCCGACGAAAAAAGTATTTCCTAGGTATTCTGTCCATCACAAATCCTTCGAACGTAAGCCAATAAATAGATTGAATGGGACGAGAAGATAACCTCTCGTCCCACTCTAAGTTTAAAACCTATCTATCGTGTTCAATTATTCTGACCGAGTCAGATTATGAATAATCAAACCACCTTTGCCGCCCCAGAAGGCAGAAGGATTGATGTATGGATCATCTGATGTTGGCCAACCGCTCCAGTAAGTGGTGTTGAACGGGAGTAACTTTGTTGACTGAACCAATGGCGTGAAAGGCACATCTTCGGCCAGATAGCCATAAGCTTCAGCAACTAGATCTGGAATAGCTGGATCACCCAGAGGTAACGGGGCAATCTGTTCAACGACGGCTGAGTAAGCGGCCGTATTTTCTGTATTCCATCGTCCTGTATTGTTGAATCCGGGCGCTCTTTCACCTACGGGGACGACATATTGGTCAGTGTAACGATCCATGGAAGCCCATGGTTCGTTGATGGAGCCACAAGCTAACCAGCTGTAGGCAATTTCATAGCCACCATTTGGGGCAACATCACCCCAGAAGGTTCCGTTGTCAACCGGCCGCGGTGCAGCATCAATACCGGCATTGCGAAGCTGTTCAACAACCACGTCAATCGTCCGGGTATACTCTGTACTGGCCGTGTTCACAGTGATGTTGACTGAAAGGACTTCGCCATTCCTCTCATAAAAACCATCCGCGTTCAGGGTGTATCCTTCTGCTTCAATCAAAGCTTGAGCGGCCTCAACATCCCCTGTCGGCGAAAGGGCGAACCCCGCGTCGATGATCGCATCATTAAACGGCTGCATGGCACCGTAGTTCAGGAACATCGTCGTTGCTGGGGTCGTTGTGCCATCGTATGCAAACTCAGCAATTTCTTCCCGGTCGATGATCAGGCTAACGGCTCTTCGCAAGTTTGCATTGTCCCAAGGGGCTACAGTCGTGTTGAAATCCAACTGACGAACGCAAACGTCAGTAAATGAATAGGGGAATCCATCAAACCAGGCCACAACATTAGGATTACGAGACTGGATGGCTTCAAACGCGGCCGGTGACACGTTTTGTCCGGCGTCAATTTCATTATTTGCCACTCTTTGTACCCGAACATCCTCTGTGGTAATCGAAAGGTAAATCGCTCGTAATGGTTCTGGCAAGTCCTGGAACCCTGTCGCCGCACCCCACCAATCATCATTGCGATCCCACACAATTCGATCCACTTGCAGGTCACTCAACGTGTAGGGTCCTGTCCCGATGGGCCAGCCTTGATCCGGATCGAAGTTGGTGAATGTCAGCGGATCTTCTCCCGCCCAAATATGCTCTGGCATGACTAAAAGGCTGTCGTTAATGCGAACTGAGAAATAATCAAGTTTGAAGCGGGGATTGGGTGAAGTTAGATTGAACTGGATGGTTAAATCGTCAACCTTTTCGACACTATCAACCCAGCGTTGCATATCTGAGGCATAGAACAGCGTTGCGGATTCGTCATTTACCAGCATTTCGACAGTAAAGACCACGTCATCGGCGTTGAATGCTTCACCATCGGACCAGGTGATGCCATCACGAAGGGTAAGCGTCCACACATCAGCCGCGTCGTTTGACTCCAGGCTTTCTCCGAGCCACGATTGAATTTCGCCGGATACTGGATTTAGAATAAACAACGGCTCCCATAGTAACTGGTGACCACCCGCGAGACGGAAACCAGATACCCCGGCCGGTGAATAAGGATTCGCGTTTGAATTATCAGCCAGGAAACGGTCTAGGTCGAAAATAACTGTATCCTCGCGTCCTATTTCGCCATCATCTGCTTCTTCAACTTCGACGACACGCGTGACTTCAACTTCCTGTATTTCGGTGACAACTTCACCCTCAACGACCCGGGTAACTTCAACCTGCTCTGTTTCGGTAACAACACGTGTCACTTCTACGATTTCCGGTTCGGCAGTACATGCGGTTAGGGCAAAAATAGCCGCTACTAACGTGAGTAAAAGCCAAAATCTCTTTTTCATTATTCATCCTCCTTATTCTGAAATGAGTTAACAAGCACTTATTTGGTTGTATGAGGGGAAATTTATTTGAAGTGAAACTTTGAAGAAAGTTTCCGTTTCTTTACGGGTGAAATGGCCAACGGTGTGAATGCGCATTCATAAGGGCGCATTCGTACTCTAAACCAGAAAATATCATTTGTCAATATGTAAATTTTGATTGACCGGCCGGATCGTTTTATCTGGTGTTGAATCCGCATTCATTATGCATAAAAAAGAGGGCTCGGCCGTTTTTTGTACGGCATCTTCTGGAATTAGTATGTCTCTAAAACCCGTCACTCCTCACGGCCCCAAAAGACAAAATGACTTCAACTGAAGTCATTTTAATCCCCGGTGAACTTATCCGACGTGGTTCAGCAGGGCCGTCCAAGCAACCCTCAAGGTGCACAATTGTGTAAGGGGCCGCTCACTGTGGAAGCTGCGGTACGTGTTTGTAGCCCGGATCCATTCTTTGACGCCGCATGATGGGTAAAATCTCCAGCCAGGCTGCAATTAAACCTTGTGGGCAGTGCGGCAGTTCGTGCTTAATCAAATTGTGAAGTTTGTTCAGGTTATAGCATGGAACGGCGGCATACATGTGATGTTCAATGTGGAAGTTCATATGCCAATACAGGAACCCCAACAGAGGATTTAGGAGGATTGTTCTCGAATTAATTCGGAAATCATTGACGTGGTCTGGCAGACCGGTGTGCTGCGCCTCGTTACACAAAAATTGGAGTGCGCCTCCGTAAAATGGGGCCAGGGTAACCAGAACGGGGATCATCCACAAGCCAAAATAAAGCGAAATGCTCGTTAGCAAGATATGTCCTATCAGCATGAAGCGAGCCCAATTAAACAGCTTGCGCCGCTTTTCTGTTGCTTCTGGCGGAAATAGTTGATTGGCCCACTCTCCATCCACCGTACCGAAGCTCATTTGAATAACCGATTTCATTCTTTGAAAAAAGCCGATTGGATTGACAAAACCAAACATCAAAAAGCCTAATAATGTATGATTTTTAGGCAGCACAACTTCCAGATCATCCGGAGGATGCAAGGTGTATTTATGATGTTCTTGGTGGCTTGTCCAGAAGAAAATATGGTTATACCAGCCCAAAAAGCTGTAAATATCTCGAAATATCACGTTTAAACGCTTGGTTTTGAATACCGTTTTGTGACAGAGCTCATGCCCCCCATTGACGATAAATGCATAGACGGTACCATGAAGGAATAGCAGCAAAATGACAAAAAACCATGGTAGACGACCAACACTATACCAGGCCAGGCTGCCCGTTAAGGCAATAATCGCCAGATGACCAACGCTTTGTTTTAATCCCTGCCAATCGCTCCGTTTATTTAATTCAGCTAGCTTATCTGTTGGTACAGGGGTGCGATACCATTTAATTCGTTTTTGTGAGGACATAATCCTTTCTCCTGTCATATGGCATTGTCAAGCTGACACACAGGATACCGAATTAAAAAAACGATGTCGTTCTTGTTTCAAATGAATAGAATTTTGAACAAATGAGATGAATTGATCAAAAATTTGAATGTTTGGGCAAAGTCCGAGATGAAACACAATAAACGACTGATGTATACGGAGAATTTTCTTGTTGATGATCTATCCGTGTTAGGATGGGCCCTCTTTGACTCTGCTATTCCTGATGGATTAACATCCCACATTCATCATCAAGATTATGAAATTTGTTATGTCGTCCAGGGGCAAATAAACTGGTGGGTAAATAATGACGTATACAAGGTAAAGCGAGGGGATTTTTTTATCACAAAGCCAGGCGAACAACATGGTGGCGTGAATGGGGTGATGGAGCGCTGTGAAATCTATTGGTTACAACTATCTCTGAACGATATTGAACCTGAAGTCAGGCAAAACAAACGATCAGAAACGCAGATCCTTGTCTCCAGCCTCGATCAGATCAAGCATCGGGCTTTTCCAGCCATCTTTAATATGAAGCTCGCTTTCCATCGACTGATTGCCGAGCAAGAGAATCCCGGTGAATTTGCTTCATCTTTGTCCAGAGCAACCTTGCACGAGATATTGATCTGCCTGATCAGGTCATACAAGATTTTTAATTCAGATTATCGTGGCAGATCGAAAACCCCATCTCTTGAAATTCAGAATGCTTTGCTGTGGATTGAAAACCATTTAACGGAGAATTTTATGGTGGCAGATATTGC
>JAAUYD010216168.1_pt1 | contig 11504 bp, 11 predicted proteins | sample 7278101 | NCBI WGS metagenome assembly JAAUYD01 (sample SAMN14350128, study PRJNA611818) | marine sediment metagenome | isolation source: surface marine sediment (0.6m) | place: French Polynesia: Moorea | collected 2018-08 | reverse complement strand
TCGCGAGGCGCTCGGGGACGGCGTGTTTGCGTGCGTCGATGATGCGGTTGACGCCGCGGCCACGGCTTTCAAAGAGCTCGATGGCATGTCGCTGGAAGGACGGCAGAAGATCATCGCGTCGATCCGCGAGTCGATGCTCGAGAACGCCGAGGAGCTCGCGCGCCTGGCACACACGGAAACAGGCCTCGGACGCATCGAGGACAAGGTCGTCAAGAACCGGCTGGTAACCCGCAAGACCTCCGGTACCGAAGTTCTGACTCCGCAGGCCGTGACCGGCGACAACGGGCTGACGTTGACCGAGTATGCGCCCTACGGCGTCATCGGAGCGATCACCCCGACGACGAACCCGACCTCGACCATCATCTGCAATACGATCGCCATGGTGTCCGCGGGCAACAGCATCGTGTTCAACGTACATCCGGGCGCCCGCGAATGTTCGATGGCCAATGTCCGGCTTCTGCACCACGCGATCCAACGCGCGGGCGGGCCAGCCAACCTGGTCACCACGGTCGCAACGCCCACAATCGAGTCGGCGCAGGCATTGATGAGCCATGAGGGCGTGCGTCTCCTTGCCGTTACGGGCGGAAGCGGTGTCGTGCGCCAGGCGATGACCAGCGACAAACGTGCCATCTGTGCCGGACCGGGCAACCCGCCGGTCGTGGTCGATGCGACGGCCGATCTCGATTTCGCGGCCCGCAACATCATTGCCGGCGCATCGTTCGACAACAACATCGTGTGCGTCGACGAGAAAGAGGTCATTGCAGTCGAGAGTATCGTCGACGAACTGCTCGAGCGCATGGGTCGACACGGTGCGCGTGTGCTCAATGAACGCGAGCTGCACAGAGTCACCAACGTCATTTTCAGCGAGTATCCGGGCCGACGGCAACGCGGCACCGTGCAGAAGGATCTGATTGGCAAGAATGCGAGCGAAATTCTGGCGCGCGCCGGCATCGCTTCGCAGGGGGATCCGCGACTGATCGTTGCGCGGGTCACGAATGGCCATCCTCTCGTCTGGACCGAGCAGATGATGCCGGTCCTGCCCGTCACCGGTGTGCCGGATGTGGCTCAGGCAATCGACCTGGCCAAGGAAGTCGAGCACGGTTACGGGCATTCGGCCGGAATGTACTCGCGCGACATCGATGCGTTGAGTCGCATGGCACGAACCATCGACACGAGTATTTTCACGAAGAACGGCCCGTTCTTCGCCGGGCTTGGTGAAGGGGGTGAAGGTCCCACGAGTTTCACGATCGCAAGCCCGACCGGCGAAGGCCTGACAGGGCCCGTCGCCTTCAGCCGCCTGCGACGCTGTGTCATGGTCGATCACTTTCGTATCGTCTGAGGCCCGGGGTGCGAAAGAAGAAGCGACACGGTGCCATTGCGTTACTGGAGTTCGAGACTGTCGCGGCCGGAATCCTCGCGAGCGACGTGATGGTCAAACGGTCGCCGATTGCGCTGTTGCGCTGCGGCTCGATTCATCCGGGTCGCTTCCTGATTCTCGTCGGCGGCAGCGTCGCCAGCACCGAAGAGGCTTACGCGGCCGGTCTGCAGGTCGGCGAAAGCCATGGCGCCCTTTACAGCCAGGTGTTTCTCGGCGACGTCCATCCGTCTTTGCACGATGCCGTGCTCGGATCTCGCCGTGCCGTCACGGGCGACTCTCTCGCAGTCATTGAGACGCAATCGTCGCCGCCTTTGCTCGCCGCTGTCGATGCCGCCGTAAAGAGCACGCCCGTCGCGTTGTCGGAAGTGCGCCTTGGAGACGACCTTGGCGGCCACGCCCTGGCACTCATGAGCGGCAACCTGTTCGATACCGAAACCGCGCTGCACATCTGTGGCGAGCGCGCAGGCTCGCAGTTACTGGCAAGCACGCTGTTGCCAAGGCTCGATACCGACCTGCGTTCGGTCCTCGATCAGGGTACGCGATTCGAATCGTGTTCTGCCCGGGAGCCGTCGGGCGCCGAGTATCCGGAGGAAATCGCATGCTCCTGGGACGCGTAATCGGCACGGTCGTGCCGGCCACCCTCGTGGACGAACTCTCCGCAACGCCGCTGCTGTGGGTGCAGCCGCTCGACAAGCAGGGCAAACCCGACGGCGACCCGCTGGTCTGCGCGGACGGGACACGCATGGCCGGACCCGGCCAGATCATTTACTGGGTTGCCAGTCGCGAAGCGGCGCTGGCTCTCGACCCCTGGTTCGTACCGGTGGACGATGCGATCGTGGGGCTCGTCGACGAGGTCCGGCACTACTCCAAAAAGGAACTGGACGTATGATCCTCGGCCGAATTTCCGGCAGCGTCGTATCGACTATTCACCATTCGATCGTCGATGGTCGCAAGCTGCTGCTTGCCGAACGCCTGGATCAGCACGGTAAGCCTACGGGCGGCTATCTCATCGCCCTCGATGGTATCGGCGCGGGCAGGGGGGAGACCGTGCTGATTCTCGATGAGGGCAACGGTGCGCGTCAGATCCTCGACGATGCGAACGCACCGGTGCGCTCCATCGTCGTTGGTATCGTCGACGAGGTAGACTTGGGGGCCGCGTAGTACGCGCCCAGGAAAACGCCGGCGCGCGACGATTCAGTGAGGTCGCGCATCAAATGCTCTAACGATGTATGCCGACGCCGAAGTTCTCGAGCAACCCGACTGGTCGCGACGGCCGGGGCGTCGACTCGCGTTCAATCTGCTGCCAGCAACGCTCATCGTCGTCGGTGCTCTGATGGTGTTGCGCATGCCCGTGCTGGAACAGTCCCTGCCGGCGACCGAGTTGATCGTTCGTATCCTCGTCGATGACGTCGAGCAGGTAGTCGAATCGCCGTTCGTGGAAGCACCCGAAGCCGAGCCGCTGCCGGAAGCCGAACCGCAGCCCGTCGACGAGACGCCGGCAGAGCCAGCCCCGGCCGCGTCGGAGACTGTCGAGACCAGGGAGCGGACCGACTGGTATGCGCAGATTCCCGACGCGGTCGCAGCCTACCAGGACTCACTGCCGCGCGAATACTCGATCAATCCCGGTATGGATGAGCGTCGCCGCGCCGCCGCGGAGAAGTTTTATCGGAGCCGTGCGCCCGCGAAGCGCCCGATCTGGGAGAATGTCGAAAAAGACACTTTGGGGCGCACGATACTGGTCAGCGGTGGCTGCCATCGCGTCATCGACGATCCGAACGTGGGGAGCCTGGAAAAATTCCTGACCTTCGACCAGTTCCTGGTGTTTTGCAGCAAGTCGAATCGCAAGCCGCAGGAACTGGGCTTCGTCAAAGAAATTCGAAACCGTCGAGAAGGCCAGGTTCGATACGGGCACCCAGCTGTTGAATGATGCGTGTGGCGCAATGCGTGCCGTATTGGGCACAGTGACTCAGCGGCAGATCGTTCGCCCAGCCATACAGGAACCCCGCAGCATAGGCATCGCCGGCGCCGGTCGTGTCGACGACCTCGTCGACACGATCAGCGGGCTGGTCGACCCGCTCGTCGCCGCGCACGATGACAGAGCCGTTTTCCGAACGTGTGACGGCAAACAGCGTGTCGTACTTGCGCAGTGCCTCGACCGTTTCTTCGATACCCGGCGTCCCGAGCAGTGCATAGACTTCCTCTTCGTCGGCGACGACGATGTCGGTATCGTTATCGACAAAAGCCGCGAACGAATCGCGGTGCCGCTCCACGCAAAACGAATCGGACAGCGATAGCGCCACACGTGCGCCCGCGGCATGCGCCATGTCGGCGGCCTTCTTGGCAAGCGCAGGGCCCTCTGCGATGTCCCAGACATAGCCCTCGATCAGGATTGCGCGCGGCGTCCCGATCGTCTGCGCGGTAATGTCGGCGAGGCCGAGTTCGGTGCAAGCGCCGAGATACGTCTGCATCGTACGTTGACCGTCTGCCGTGATGAGGACATGACTGCGCGCGGTTGGCGCGCCGTCAGGCGCTTTCGGCAGACGAATGTCGACGCCCAGGGACTTCATGTCGTGATTGAAGATGCGCCCAAGCTGGTCGTCACGGACCTTGCCGATGTATGCCGCCGACCCCCCCAGGCAGGCGAATCCCGCGATCGTGTTCGCGACCGAACCGCCGGACATCTCGGTTGCCGGGCCCATCTGGTTGTAGATCTCGTGCGCACGCTCGCGATCGATCAGCGTCATCGATCCGGGCTCGGCCCCGATTTTCTCGAGAAATGCTGCGTCAATGTGCGAGAGCACGTCGACGATGGCGTTGCTGATACCCAGGAGTTGTACGCTGTCGGTCATGTTGAGGTCCGTCATTGCAAACGGCGCATAGCCTACAACGCTTCGGGTGTGGCGAAAAGATCGGAGGGACGGTATCTTCGACGAGCCCGCGAGTACCTTTTCAACAGGCCGCCAGAGGAGCACGCAATGAGAAAGTCGGGGAGCCTGCTGATACCGTTGACCCTGATCATGCTCTACTACACGTTCTGGGTTGCGCTCGTGGTGTTCGTTCTGCGCCGCTACCCGGCTCTCGGCGAGTACCTGCCGCTGGGCGGCGTCGGCGAACTCGCGGCTTCCGATCCCGGCACTTTCGAGCCGGTCTATACGCGGGCGGAACGGACGGTACTCGCGCCGACCGGACCGGTTCGACTGCTGCTGTCATGCATGGGCGCCGCTATTCTGACCGTTCCGATTTCCTGGGTGTACTTCATAACCAGTCGTGCCCGTCGGATCGATCAGTCGTTCCTGCAGACGATCATGATCCTGCCCATCGTCGTGACCGGCATCGCGATGATCGTCGTCAACAGTATCGCGCTGGCGTTCAGCCTCGCGGGTGTCGTCGCGGCGGTCCGGTTTCGCTTTACGCTCAGCCAGCCATCGGATGCGATGTACATCTTCGTGGCCATCGGCATCGGTCTCGGAGCGGGCATTGGTGCATTGGGCATTGCCGGCGTGATTTCCTTTACCTTCGTCTGGGCGACGCTGATCATCTGGAAGCTCGAGTACGGTAAGACATTGTCCGGGCGCTTCCTGACCATGATGACGCGGCGCGATGGCGGCGAGGACGATTACCGGTAATGACCTCGGACGAGCAACGACCAAAGCACAGTCTCCTCATCGTGCATGGCCGGGATTTCAAGCCGGCAGCCGAGACCTATCTCGAGCTCGCTTGCGACGCGATACTGAAAGGTGTCGCACGCGACTATCCGGATCATGCGGGCGCACTCGACAGCCTGACGATGGAGCTGGCGTGGTATGGCGACCTGAATGCCGCTGTCCTCGAAGCGAAAGGGCGTTCCTACGACGAGAGACTCGATGTCGGTGACCGCCGCAATGCGCTCAGAACGCTGTCGCAGATCGCACCGCGAAAACGTTTCGGTATCCGCTTGTACGACCAGCTCCCCGGCAAGTCAGCGCTGCCCGAGTTCTTCATGGACATTGGCGCGACCGTGTCGGGCGCGGTTGGCCTGCGCAAGCCCGTCATCGCGCGCATTGCGCGGGATTTCGCCGCCTACCTGGACAACGAGAACGGCTTTGCCGATGAGGCGCGCGAGCGCGTACGCGCCAAGCTCTGCAAGCTCATGGATCGCGGCGGCCCCGTCACGCTTGTGTCACACGGGACCGGCAGCGTCATTGCCTACGACGTGTTGTGGGAACTGTCGAACGACACAGCGACGTATCCCGAGTACGGCGCGTGCAAAATCGACCAGTGGCTGACGCTCGGTTCCCCGCTGGGCGATCGCGTCGTGCAGAGGCGCCTGCTGGGCGCGCAGGAGCGTGGCGAGAATCGTTTTCCGAGCAATGTCATTGCCTGGCACAACCTGTCCGCCGAGGACGACTATGCCTGCCACGACATGACGCTTGCCGATGACTTCAAGATGATGATGCAGCAGCGGCGCGTCAGCGCGGTGCACGACTACCGTGTATTCAATCTGGCCGTACGTTACGGCAAGTCGAATCCGCACAGCTCAATCGGCTACTACATTCACCCGCGGCTGACGAAGATTCTCGTTGACTGGATTGTCGGTGTCTGAAGGCTGCTAGATACACGCGTCGCGCAGCTCGCGCTTCACCTTTCGCGGCACTTCGATCGTCTCGTAGAATTCCTCGACAAAGCTCGTCGCGCGTTTGACCGATCCCGTATTGAGATGCCGATACCGGCTGAGCATGTCAAAGACTTCCTGTTTCTTGTCGATGAACAGCCGAATCGTGGCATCGAGATGATCGTTGTTCCGGCAGCGTCCGCGATACAGGCGCTCGCGGACGTTGCGCAGGCCGAACCTGGGGTTGGCCCGAGAGTGCGGTGCGGAAACCAGGCCGGTCATGTCGAAGTCGTAGGGAATCGACAGGATGGGCTCTTCGGCACTGCGAAAGAGCGTGGAATTGTGGCAACACCGTTCGCCCGCCGCGCCACGAATGGGTGAAAAGTCGGAATTCGCAATCAGGTACTGAAACACCGAGATCAGATTGGTGAACGGTGCGTCGAGTTCCTCGAGCTCGACGGATTCCGCATTGACGACCTCGAGACCGGTGCGGGCCGAGAGTTGGTCGCGATGCTCGATCAGGAAGGCGTGACCGCTGTAGGTGATCTCGTTTTCACCGGTGTCGAAATACTCGACCTGCAACAGGCGAACCCGAAAACTGTAGTCGGTCAGAACGTTGAGAATCCGATACGCCAGGTACTCCCGCAGCAGTGAACGCGCATACTGGTTGGTACTGCGGCAGTGCGATACCAGCTTGAGCTTGTCCGACGTCTCGAACAGCGTGCCGTCCGTGTCCCTGAAGTTGAGCCGCAGGGGGGCGAACGGACAGATGCGCCGCTGGTGCCGGTAGCGACCGCGAGTCCGCACACCGATCTCGAGGTCGACATCACGGTCCTCGGCATCGCGGTAGGCGAACGTGGCAGGCGTGTCGTCCTCGGTAGACCGCTCCTCCATGATGTCGGCGAACGGCGCGCTGATCCGTACCTCGAGAACGTCGTCGCCCGCGAAGAGCGGCGCGACCACGGGCGCGTCATCGGCGCCACGTGCTTCGGGAACCCCCAGCACCAAGATCAAAATGAGAACGATTCGCAGCGGTGTCATTCTTGTTGATCTCGCCGTTGCTCCGGTGGTCAAAGTCTAGCATAGCCACTACACTGGACTTCCCACGTTCAGGACACCTGAAATTTGCTGTACTCGATGAAACGCGTGCTCACGTTCCTGACGTTCGTCCTCGTCACCACGTCAGTATCATTTGCCCAGGACGGGCCGGTTGTCGATGCCAGGCGCGTCGTTGCAATTTCCGACGTGCACGGCGCGTTCGATGCGATGGTGGCGACACTTCAGAATGTCGACGTCATCGACGAAGACCTGGGATGGGTTGGCGGTGACACGCACCTTGTTATCATCGGCGATCTGCTCGATCGGGGCCCTCGCTCACGCGACGCGATGGATCTGATGATGCGTCTCGAGGATGAAGCGCAGACCGCCGGCGGACGGGTACACGTACTGATCGGCAATCATGAAATGATGAACATGATTGGCGACCTGCGCTATGTCAGCAAGTCGGAGTACGCCGCGTTCGCCAGGGATGAATCGCTGCGCCAGCGTGAGCGGTGGTTCAACATCTGGGCGGCGCGTCGCGGCGGCGTGACGACGATGCTGCGCGAGCGCTTCGACAACACGTTTCCGCGCGGCTATTTCGCGTTGCGCGAGGCTTTCAGCACCAAAGGCCAGTACGGTCAATGGCTGCTCGAAAAACCGATCATTGCGGTCATCAACCGGACCGCGTTCGTGCACGGCGGGCTGCCCCCGGTGGTCATCGAGATCGGGCTCGAAGGCGTCAACGGCGGGCTCAGGTCGAATCTTGCGACCTACGTCCGGGCCGTCGACACATTGGTCGAGGCAGGCGTCATACTGCCGACCGACAGCTATTACGAACACGACAAGATCGTCAACAATTTCGTACCGTCGCTCGACGAGACACAGGAAGTGCTGAGCGCGATCAAGGCCGTGCAGCGTCTCGGCGACTCGAGCATTCTTCACAGCGAGGGGCCACTCTGGTATCGCGGCAACGTCGTGTGCAACGGCTTGATCGAAGAGCATCGACTCGAGGATGCGCTGGAGGCCATCGGCGCCAGCCGCGTCGTGGTCGGCCATACGCCGACGCCGAACCGCAGGGTCTTGCAGCGATTCGGCGGGCTGGTGGTCGAGGTCGACACCGGCATGCTGAATTTCTATTACAAGGGCAGTGGCAACGCGCTGGTGCTCGAAGGCGGCACGCTCACGGTTCATAACCAGGACGGCAGCGAACCCTACACGCCGCTGCCGCATCCACGCGAAGTCGGCAAGCGCCCGAGCGGTCTGTCGCCGGAAGAATTGCAGCAGCTGCTCGAGTCCGGGGATATCGTCGCCGTGACCGACGATGAGGCGACCGGGCGAACCGTCGTCCGTGTCAGCGATGGCACCAACACGGTCTCGTCCATTTTCGCGGAGCGCGGCGGCAAGGGCTTCTATCCCGATGTTGCGGCGTATCGGCTAGACCGCCTGTTGGCGCTCGACATGGTCCCCGTTACCGCGCTGCGTAGCGTCAACGGCGTGGACGGCTCTCTGCAGTTCCTGCCGGAACGCGCCACGGACGAGGCAGAGCGCTCGGCATCCGGGCAGGGCGGCAATGCACACTGCACCTTGCCCTCGCAATGGGATGCGATGTACGTGTTCGATACGCTGATTCACAACGAGGGACGCAGCCTGCGGCGGATGATGTACGAGCCCGCAGACTGGAGCCTGGTGCTGGTTGAGCACGATCGCGCCTTCAAGGCGACCAAATCACGCCCACCTCACCTGAAGTCGGTCGAACTCGAGATCACCGACGGTTGGCGCGCGGCTCTGGCGGCGCTGAGCGACGAGACGCTGGCCGAGCATCTCGGTGATGTGCTCGACCGGCGCCGCCTCAGGTCCCTGGGCAAGCGCCGCGACGAATTGCTCGACCTGTAGGACTCAGGGTTGTAACACCGCGATACATTCGATTTCGACACGCGCGCCGAGTGCGAGGCCGTTGACACCCAGGGCGCTGCGGGCCGGCGGGTTTTCGAAGTAAGTCCTGTACACCTCGTTCATGGCGCCCCATTCGGACATGTCCGCCAGGAATACGGTGCACTTGACGACCTCATCCATCGAAGAGCCGAACTGCTCGAGTACCGACTTGATGTTGTCCATCGTCTGGCGTGTTTCTCCCGCAATGCCGCCCTCGGCCAGTTCGACGCTCCCCGGAAGATTGCCGAGGTTGCCGGACAGGTAGAGGGTATTGTCAACACGCACCGCCGAGGAGAATGGCAGGTCGAGATCTTCCATGCCCGGCATCAGCAGGTATTCGACATCGGGATCCTGGTCGACTTTGACTTCACAGGCCGCAAGAACCAGGAGCGGCAATAACAGCAACAGGCGTTTCATGTGGTGGTCTCCGATACGGACATCAAATCCGGTTGGCACGGGCGGCCGCAGCGATATGCTCCGCGGCGCGGAATGCCAATGCCATGATCGTCATGGTTGGCTGACCGCGTCCCGAGGTAACAAAGCTGCTGCCGTCGCACAGGAACAGGTTAGGCACATCGTGGCTGCGGTGGTAGCGATCGACGACCGAACTGGCCGGATCGTCTCCCATGCGTGCCGTGCCAAGCAGGTGCTCGCCACCGTTGGTCGGGACAATGGGATGTGGCCAGAATTTTTTTGCACCGGCAGCATCCATGAGTTCCTCGGCGCGGTCGCGCAGAAATTGCGCCATCGCGAGGTCGTCATCATGGTCGCGGTAGGTGAGACGCAGCGCAGGACGCCCCCACTGGTCGGTCTTGTGCGGGTGCAGCGTGATGTTGTTGCGATCCAGCGCCAGTGAGGTAGTCGATCCGACAATCGACATCTGGCGCGTGAAGTTGTGGGCGATCTCCTTCTTCCACTCGGCACCCCATCGCGGCACATCGTGCGGCATGCCCATCATTGCGTGAATGATCGGGGTCGTCACCCACAAAGGGCGCGCGTCGATGCCGCCGCCGCCATAGAAGCCGCGCTGTTCATCCGACTCGTAAAAGTCGTGGATGATCTTCGAGACCTGCACACTGCGATAGTCATTGAGCGGGTGTTCGAAGACGCCATCGACAACTGAATGGGCGTTGAACATCAGGTTGCGGCCGACGAAACCCGATGAATTGGCGAGCCCGTCAGGGAACTTGTCGCTGGCCGAGAGCAGCAACAATCGAGCCGTCTCGGCGCCGTTGGCAGATACGATGACGGCTTTCGCTTTCTGCGAACGCTCGTTGCCGTCCTTGTCGTAGTAAAGCACTTCGCTAGCGCGTCCGTTTGCGTCGGTTTCAATGCGAAAAACGGCGGAGCGATCACGAATCTCGCAATGGCCGCTGGCCTCGGCAAGCGGAATCATGGCGGCAAGCGTCGACGATTTGGCGCCGGCCTCGCAGCCGAACCACATGCAATGGCCGCAATGGATGCACGCGCTGCGGCCGTTGAACGGCTGCGACAGAATCGCATGCGGCTCCTGCTGCGCATGCAAACCGAGCTTCTTTGCTGCGTTGGCGAGCAGCACCCCGGATGACTTGATCGGCAATGGCGGCATCGGAAACGGTCTCGAGCGAAACGAGTCATTCGGCCCCGGCTCGCCGGAGACGCCGATTTCCCAGTCGACACGCGTGTAGTAGGGCTCGAGTTCCTCATAGGTGATCGGCCAATCGGCGAAATTCGTGCCCTGAATGGGTCCGAGTGCGCTGCGCTCCGCAAAGTCGATGTCGCGAAAGCGCCAGAAATTCGCCGTAAAGTGGACGCTGCTGCCGCCGACGGTTTGCGCGTAGCGAACCGGCTGGATCATCGGCGTTGTCGCTTCCTCGGTCTCATACTCGCGGTAGGTCTGGCCGCTCAGATGGGGGCCGCCGCCCAGCAGTTCGTCCTGGAAGATGACCGAATACTCATCGTGTGTGAAGTCTTCGGCCCTGCGATACGGGCCCTGTTCGAATACCACGACATCGAAGCCGGCCGTCGAGAGTTCCTTGGCGATGATACCGCCGGCTGCGCCAGACCCGACGACGACAAAGTCGACCGGTTCGCGCTGCGCGTAGGTCACGCTACTCGGCATCGTAGTAGCCGAAAGGCGGCGCCCATGCGCCCTGGTGGCCCTGATAGCCGACCAGGTTCCAGCTTGCGTGGTCCTTGTTACCGCCGTGTTTCGCCATCGCGAAGAACCCGAAGATCGTCAGGACCCGCCAGATCTCGAAGCGGCCGTCGGCCTCCAGTTTCCGCAAAGCCGCATCCTGTGCCTCGGCATCGAGGTCCGCGAACCGGCCGTCGGTCTCCTCGAGCAGTCGCTCGCGAAAGCCTCGCACAGGGTCGAGAAAATGCGCGTAGTAATTGCCGAGGACGTTGTCCCAGAACCAGATGACGCCGGTATCGGCGGCGCCCGGCGTATCGGTCGTCGGTATCAGCCGCGCGATGGCCGCGGCGTAGTCGCGTGCTTCGTCGTCATCGAGCGTGACAAAAGCGGCTGCCTCGTCGCGTGCCGAGCACGCCGCCTGGGCGATCGCCGCAAGTGGCGGCGCG
>JAAUYD010001757.1_pt1 | contig 11505 bp, 15 predicted proteins | sample 7278101 | NCBI WGS metagenome assembly JAAUYD01 (sample SAMN14350128, study PRJNA611818) | marine sediment metagenome | isolation source: surface marine sediment (0.6m) | place: French Polynesia: Moorea | collected 2018-08 | reverse complement strand
TATAAATTATGTTTCAGAAGCAAACTTTAAGGATTTAATTATTAAAGTTTATTGGAAAATGAGAGATTATAAAATTAATCATCAATATGTTTTGGATAAAATTTTACATAACAAAAAAATTTCAAATGAAAAGTTACTTACTTCTAATAATGTTCGCTCGATCTTTCTATTAAGAGAACCAGTGAGGCTTGAGCAGAAGCATACTATTAAGACTTCTTACTGGCTCTCTTACTAAAAAGATCAAGCGAATATTATTAGAAAGAAGTAACTTTTCATTGGAAATTTTTTTGTTATGTAAAATTTTATCTAAAACATATTGATGATTCATTTTATAGTCTCTCATTTTCCAATAAACTTTAAAAATTAAATCCTTAAAGTTTGCTTCTGAAACATAATTTATATGAGTTTCTCCGTATCCTATAATTTCAGAATTGGAATTTAATAGGTGAGTCAATAAAGAAGAACCAGAACGCATATGGCTCAAGACCAAAAGTATTTTATATGGCTTAAATCTCAATAAAATTTGATAAGGATATTGAACAGTTTTAATGCGCAATTGATAATATTTTTGAGCAGTACTATTTTTAAAATTCCTAATCACATGTTCAAAATCCATTTCACTTAAAGTAGGACGTATCATCAATTAGAAAAGTAACACAATAGTTGATATAATAATCACAAGTTTTTTCTCAGCCTAATCTTACCATTAAATAAATAAAAGTATGTCTCAGCTAGAACGGTTACTGTTAATGGCAGAAGATGAACTAACTGAATATAGCACTGATGCCCGTAAAATAGAAAAATTGCGCCGTAAAATTGGTATATCTGTACCTCGAAAAGAACAGCAGGAAATTAAAGAAATATTGTTAGCTGAAATGCCCAAAGGGCAGTTAGCAAAAATGGTGGAAGAACAAAGACAAACCGTAGCTTTGCCGTTTTGGGGTATCGCTGGATTAGGATTACTACTGGGAATATCTATGTTACAGCCTTTGGATCTAATTGCTACTGTACTTGGTGGTTTTGCTGCTATTAAAATTCAACAATGGGGTTGGAAATTAGAAGCCAAAAGATTGTTACTAAATACTTTGGAAGATATCGATCAAAGAATACAACAACCCCAGTAGAGCAAGTTTTGCAGAAGTTGTATCTATATCCCTAGTTATTCATAAATTTGAAGCACCAACAGAATGATGCTAGCTAGAACATAATGAGATCAATAATTTGAAACCTAATCAAAACCAATTGGTTTAGCTAAAAGAGGTAGAAGCCATAATTATGGACAATGTTAAAGAACAAGAGACTCAATTGCTGGGTTTAGCTGTAGGAAGTTTACGCCAGGTGCATCATATTGCTTTCAACGTGAAAGATATGGCAGCATCTCGCCATTTTTATGGACAAATACTTGGCTTACACGAACTAACAGGAGAAGAAGTACCAGAAACCTTGGTCAAGTTAGTTGCAGCGCGCAAAGTTGCTAACTTTATTACTCCTGATGGAACAGTAATAGATTTATTCTCTGAACCTGATTTATCTCCTCCTAACTCTAACCCTGAAGTTCAATTTACTCGTGCTAATCATCTGGCTTTTGACATTGATCCGAAATCTTTCGATCATGCCGTGCAAGTATTACAAAGCCACAATGTCAACATAGCAGGAAAACCTGTAACTCGTCCCACAGGAAGAGGAGTTTATTTTTATGATCCAGACGGTTTCATGATAGAAATTCGCTGCGATCCCCAATAGATTAGTTAATCCTCAAGCCTTGTTTCTTTAAAAATAATTAGGGACTGTTTGGCAACAGCCTCCCTAATTATTTAATTGTAGTTTTTTACTGCTCTTTGAATAGCTTAAAAACAACAATGCTAGTTACCACTACTAGCAATAGGAATTACTCTTCCTTCTACTCTGTCGCGGTAAGGTTGAACAGCTTCACTGTAGTCGATAGGTAAAACTGCTACTACATTGTCATGGGGACGAGGAATAATCACCCAAGATTCAAGGGTTGCTCCTTCGGCTTTTTTGATAGCTTCAATTCCAGCATCCATAGCAGTTTTAACTTCAGAAACATCACCGCGAATATTAATGTTAAAGCGTGCGCTACCAACTCTGATATAACCAACGAGGGTAACTCGCCCTGCTTTTACCATTGCATCTGCTGCTGCGAGTATGCCTGGAAAGCCTTTTGTTTCAATAGATCCAACCGCAGGTTGCGCTGGCATAGAATGTCTCCTTAAACTCAGTTACAAAATGAATAAATGTAAAATTACAATTACAATGTATGAATCCTAATTTTAACTGTTCTTAACACTTTTGAATATAGGCATTATGAACGGAACTGGGCTACTTGTTCAGTATATTCAATGGGTAAAACTGCCACTACATTATCAGGGGGATTGGGTACAGTATAGTGGGTCATTACCTTGCCTCCAAAAGTGTTCTCCGCAGCGAGTAACCCCGCTTCCATAGCAGGTCTAACTTCAGAAATACCGCCACGAATCACGACAATAAAGTTACCTCTTTCAGCTTTATCAAAATAAACTATGGTAACTCTGCCACCTTTAACCATAGCATCAGCAGCAGCTAATACCGCAGGGAATCCTAAAGTTTCAATTACTCCCACTGCTTCTTGTTGATTAGTCATATTGCTCCTCATCAATTGGGAAAAGTTGTGAAAGTTTAGTTTTAATTAATAATTAAGTAAACTATAACTAGTTAGGGATCAGTCAAAAAGTGGGAAATTTTCTTAATCCTAACCGACAATACTGTACTATACTTTAATGGAACTTGGTTCAGTATTAGAAGCAATAATATGATCGCAACCTGATTTGGGTTTAGCCCATTGGTAGCGATGTTCTACAGGATGACCCCAACAGAGACCTAAATAGATTTCCGTACAAGCTGCATCAATTTCTGCCCACTCCGTCTGATTAATCAATTTTTCGACATATTCTAAACTAATTTGTTGATGATAACCAGAAGTATGGTTATTTTTTGGGTTACCTTTACCAGGTACATTAACTAGCCAAAACTTCATGGCTGTTGTGGTTTCTCGCCAAAAATTAATGATGGAGTCTTTAGCCTTAATTAAAGTTTCTTTATCTCCTTCTATTGGTATTAATTGATTACTGATTTCAGGATAGCGAATAGTTTTATTTTGAAAACTACACTCACGCCAAATCAAACCAGAGACTTGATGTTGTTTTTGATATTCATGGATTTGGCGACGAAAATCCTGATAGGCAAAAACTTTGCTTACCTTTTCCATATCCAGTAACTTGGAAACCACAGGATCGTTAATCCTCTCTTCTGATGATAAAACAATCCGTTTCCCTTTCCAGTTAGCTTTCAATTCCCGATCCAGTATCTCTATCAAGTCTTGGGTTGTGTAGGTCATTCAACTAAAGCAATCAAGCCTGTCTCTAGAAATTATTGTATCTCTACTACCATTGTATGAACTACCCTAACTCAAAGATTATCTCTGACTGAACTTACCCAAAAGATTAATGCGGCAAAGACACGGTAAAACAAGTACCTTTGCCTAATTTTGAAGTAAGGGTAATCTTACCTCCATGAAGCTCTACTAATTTTCGTGATAAAGCTAGACCTAATCCCGTACCTTTAGACTTACGGTGCAAAAGAGTTTGAATTTGTTCAAAAGGTTGAAATAACTTTTTACAATCTGCTTCAGAAATGCCAATTCCTGTATCAATGACAGCAAAATTGATCTGATTTTCGGTTATTGTTACTTTGAGCGTGACTGAACCTTTCTTGGTAAATTTGATAGCATTAGAAAGTAAATTTACTAATACTTGCTTGAGTCTCAGGTGATCTGCATAGCAAAAATCAATATCTTCTTTAAAATCTAAAATCAATTTCAGCCCTTTCTTTTTGGCTTTCCCTCTAAGCATTGCCATAGCAGCCTGACAAATATCTTCTACTGAAATTCTTTCGATTTGTAATTGTTGTTTATTGGCATTGATTTTGGCTAGATCAAGATAGTTATTGACTAGCTCTAAAAGATGTTCTCCTGTGGTGAAGGTTGCAGAGACATATTGCATCTGTTTCTGATTTAATGAACCGTATATTTCATCCTGAAGCATTCTCGAAAAGCCTAAAATTGCTGCAATAGGATTGCGTAGCTCATGGATTAAGTCAGAGATATAGTCTTCTATCTTGCTTTTAAATGCTTGGAGTTGATTATTTTCCTGTTGTAATTTTTTGTTAACAGCTTCTAAATGTTTGAGATATCTAAAATTTCCCTTGGGTAGGGATGATGATGAGTTATCTAAAGATTGGGCTAATACTTGGGGTAGCTCTTCTATATTGTTACGCAGCACATAGCCATCAATACCATATTGGATACATTCTACAGCAAGGTGATCGCCTAAAGGATCGGTTACTAAAATTAGAGGTAAAGCTCTGGGTAAACTATGCCAACACTCTAGTTGAGCAATAGGGGATTCTGTAGCATAACTGTTTTGTACCCGATGACTATAAATGATTGCATCGTAGTCCTTTTCCAATAGTAATTGAAACTTGTTAATGGTAGCAGACTCATAGGTAAAATCAATCTTGGCTGCTTCTAAAGCAGCCAGAATTATTTCGCTCTCGCTACTATCATTTGCAATAATAAGCAACTTCAAATTGGCGATCGCACTTGATTTTTGTAAAATATGGAGAGTTAACCCAGAGCCATTTGACATAAATCAATAATAGGTAAACCTATTTGGGATCAAATATCTTATATCTAAAGATACTTGTTTTATCGTATCGATTGACGAGGTTTATTGATGTTAAGTTTAAGTAAACCTTTTCCGATATTATTCAATTTATGGTGAAGATATCGGAGATTGATAGTTTAGATAGTTTGATGATTGAACTATTGTAGTTGATTTAAAATTCTTTTTGTGAAAACACAGTAATAGAAATTACTAACAGTAAAGTTGTATATAATAATCCATAAAGAGCATGAGCAATTAAGTCTCCTTGGTTGGGTAGCAAACCATATACGGCTTCATTTTTCAGATTGAATTGGGATAAATCGGGTAAAACCAGATAAAGACCAGTGGTTAAGCTTTCTATGCTAGGGTTTTTACTTAGCTCCCCCAATTCTAACAAGTCCTGACTAAAGTTACCCATCAAATACACGCCAAAACTGAGTAATGTTGCCAGAATAGAACTGGTAAAAACTCCAAAGAGGATGGTTACAGCAATTATTAAGGCTAATTGAATCAGAAGATATACAGCAGTCAGAATTAGAGGAAATAGGGGATATTCGATCCCAGAAAAAGTGAGCATTCCCAGGTAGATTCCCATCATAATCGTAATGGTTACGCTTAATACAGCTAATAATCCCAGGTGTTTTCCTACAATCAACTCCGCTTTACTAATCGGTTTGGGAATTAGCATTAAGAGAGTACGTTTTTCAATCTCTTTGTTGATCAAAGCTGTTCCGACAAAAATAGCAATGACCACTGTCAGAATTTCGATCGCACCAATACCAAAGTCTAATAAGATTTTTTCATCTGTACCAGCAGCGATTTCAGGAATAATTCTTTGTGCCAAAATTAGGATCAGAGAAAAGAAGCCAATAAAGTAAAGAATGCGATCGCGGATAACTTCTTGAAAACCGTTTTTAGCGATTGTCAATACTCTAATAGGATTCATGGTGATTACTTACAGATTATGGATTGATTTCTAAGGGTTTACACTGTCTATTATTCCCATAACCTGCTGTAAACCGAACATTACTCCTGTTTAAATAAGAAGCGAGAGTATGCTGAAGAACGCAGAAATAGAACTAGGGTAGACAATTTGCCCACCCTACTTACTTACTTATGATGTCTCTAGATTTGTTGGCTTATTCTGGCATGGGATCTGCTGGTGATTCTAATTGTTGCTGTCGATATTGCTCTAAGATCTTTTGTTGCTGCAAAAGCTTAAACTGTGAAGCTGAGTCTTGAATTTGCCCCGCAGATTCTTGATTAAATTCTTCTATGGTTCTGCCATTGCTTAAATTAGCACGGTGGATCAATTCCATCGGATTAATTCCTGTAATACTATCTCCATATAAAGAATTCTTGTCGCCAGATTGATGATTAGGATCTTTATCAATTTGAGACTGAGCTAAAGTAGATATGCTGTAGCCAGGAATTAGGGCTGTAATCATTCCCAGGCTTAAAACGATGTTTAAAGGTTTCAGTTGATTGATCATCATATTGATTGAGATTTCTACGCAAAGCGACGGCGTAATAGAGGTTGAATTGCGAATAAAACTAGAGCATCAAAAGCTAATAAGATTAAAAGTACAACGCCAAAGTTAATGTCTAACCAAGGAGTATTCATAACAACGCTGTTAATTGCCCAATCTCCGTGGAGATAGAGATAACGAATCGGCTCGATCGCGTAAGTTAGAGGGTTTAAACTGGCAATAATCTGTAACCATCCTGCCATAAAATCTAGTGGTGCTAGAGCAGTACTAGCAAATAGTAAAGGTAGGTTAGTCACAAAAATAACAGCAATTAATTCAATATGACCAGGGAGAGCAAAAGCTAAACCCAAGCTTAAAGCAGTGACTCCTAGAACGATGAGGAATACAATTAATGCGATCGCGCTTAAGCCAGCAATTCCTGGTAATCCCGCACCCAAAAAGGCACTAGCTAAGACGATTACTGCGGTTTGAATAAAACTCAAGACAATTATGTAGATAGTAGAAGCAGCAACAATGGAGTAGCGGGAAGCCAATGGTGCGACTAGTAGACGATTGAGAAAGCCAAACTCTCGGTCAAACATCACTGGTAAACCAGCATTTAATGCGCCAGAAAAAGCGGTAAATACAATTACTCCTGGTGCTAAAAACTTAGCATAACTAAGGTCATTACCAAATAAACCTTGGGGTGCTTTACTAAATAATGCGCCAAACAAAACCAACCACATAAAAGGCTGAATTACTCCTGCCATCAGGGTAGATGGACGACGCTGAAGCTGAATGAACAGGCGTTTGGTAAGGGCTAAAGTTTCCTGAATAAAGTCTCCGATAGAACTACTATTGGCTTCTGTTTGCTCCGTAATTCCAGGATTGGGGGCTAATATAGCACTAATTTTGCGAGTTGCAACCATAAATTTGTTTCCTTAATAAAATAAATTGGGATAATTATTAACTCTTCATTGCTTGTTTTTGTTCTTTTTTGGTGTCTCTGGTACTGGCAGCAGCTATTTCTGCATCCATCAGAGTTTGACCAGTGGCAGCAAGATAGACATCATCTAAACTAGGACGAGATTGGGCAAGACTAAAAGTTGGCAAGTTAATACTATTTAAAGATTGCTCGATCTGGCTCAAACTATTAACTCCCGATTTGACTATGAGATTAAGAGAATTACCTTGTGCTGTATTGATGATTACTTGTTCGACAAAGGGTAAATTTTTTAGTAAATGTTGAGCTTTTTCTGCTTCTTCTTGGGGAGTAAACTCCCGAATACGTAGGGTAACCCGATCACCCCCTATTTTATCTTTTAATTCTGAAGGTGTTCCTTCATCAATCACTAATCCTTTGTCTATTATCGCCAAGCGATCAGCTAAAGCATCTATTTCTTCGAGATAATGACTAGTGATCAGCACTGTTGTTCCTGCTTGCTTCAATGATCGTAAAAAATTCCACAACACCATTCGGCTTTCTATATCTAATCCTACCGTTGGTTCATCTAATACTAAAACTTCTGGTTGATGTAATAACCCTGCTGCTAAATCTAACCGCTTGCGAATCCCACCAGAATAAGTGCCAGTTTTTTTGTCAATGTAGTCATCTAAACCTAAAACTTCTACCAGTTGGGGAATTCTGCTTTTCCTAACTTTACCAGGAAGATGATAGAGTGCAGCTTGTAGCTCCAGTAATTCTCGACCTGTGAGAACTTTATCAATTGCTACTTCTTGAGCCACGTAGCCCAGACGGTTTCTGACTGCTTTCGGATTTGTGATCGCAGAAATCCCTCCTACTTCAATTTTTCCTCCATCGGGTTTAGCTAGGGTACATAAACAACGAATGGTGGTAGTTTTACCTGCACCATTAGGACCTAATAAGCCAAAGATTTCCCCTTGGTTGACGGTGAAGGAGATATCTTTGACAGCACAGACATCTCCGTAGTTTTTTCGTAAATTTTCAATTAGAACGGCAGCAGCCATATTATCTACTAGTCATTTAACATTTAACATTTAACATTGATCATTTAACGCCTATCACTACAGGGTGGTGTTTTATAGTTAATGATCAATATCTAGTGTTTTAAGTTTATTGTAATGATATTTGATCTTTCATTACTCAAACTTCTATACAGTTTTCTTGGTAGTCAAAGCCATCCCTACTCCTAATAAAAGAATCACCCCCCCCAGAACTACTCCCACAGAGGGAGATTCCTTGAGGAAAATCCAGGCTAAACTACTAGAGCCTACGGGTTCAATTAAAATACAGAGAGTTACTATAGTGGGAGATAACCATCTTAAAGCCCAGTTAAAGCTAGTATGACCGATTATTTGAGAAAATATAGCCATTAATAAGCCATATAGATAAACTTGTTTCGGATATCCTTGATAATTGGCACCAAATAGTACAGGAAGAGGCAGTAAGATAAGTGCTGCACTAGAGTAGGCGATCGCGATATAACTAGCTAGACTAAGTCCTTGTTTTTGAGCTTGTCTGCCACATACTATGTATAAACTAGCCATTATTGCTCCAATCAAGGCTAAAATAGCACCCAATACTGAATTATGATGGGCATTAACAGTATTGCTTTCAGCTACAGCAATTATTACACTACCCAATAGAGCAACAGTAATTGCGATCGCAGTTTTGTAAGATAACTTTTCTTTGAACCACCATCGAGCCAACAAAGCCACCCATACAGGGTTAGTTGTCACTAAAGTAGTAGAAGCAGCCACAGAAATAAAAGCTAAAGAACTAATCCAAGTAGCAAAATGGAATCCCAGGCAAATTCCAGCAGCGATCGCAAAATAATAAGTCTGATTACCAACTTTTAGGTATTTTATTTTACGCCAAGTGGGTAGTAAAATCAGAGCGGAGACAACTAAACGAAAAGCAGCCAAGAATAAACTAAAACCAATGGTATAATTGTTTGCTGCATCCATTGCCAAGCGAATAAAAATAGCAGCAGCGGAAACAGATACAATACCAATAATTAAAACTATAGTAATTTGCCATATTTTAGGCTGCATTGCTCAACTATCCACAATCAATATTATGTCTAAACTTCCCTCTTTAAATACTGACACTATCTGGGCAATTTTAAACGAAGAAATTGATGACAATATTGTTAATCAGCTAGTGTGGCACTATTTGGGCTATCGTTATGATCAATCAACTCAAACTTGGGATATCTCTGAAGTAGCAGCAGATTGGAAAGAAGCTTATCCTGAACCACCAGATTTTATCGAAAATCGACCACCCACAGTAAAATTAACTCGCTCTATTCCTAAAGCAAATAAACAATTACTTAAGGAAAAATTAGGATTTAAAGGCTATAAAGTTGGGGAATTCACTCCCAGACATACTCGTCGTGCTACGGCTGCTAATTGGCTATTAAGTTATATGCTTACCCATAAGTTAGAAAATTAAAGACAATTTCAATAGTTTACTGTTCAGCAATCAAATGAATACCCGCAGTGGTTTGTTGGTGATACTTCATAAATCTAAGAAATGCTATATTAAACTGCGACCAGTTTTGGCGTTCCAGTTAATATTTTAACCAACCAGTAATCTTTTAATTCTTCACTCACAACTTGTATTAAATTTTCCAAAGAAACATCTAAATCTTTGTTTTCTATAGCAACTAATAAACTATATAGTAGCTCGAAATTAATTCTATTCTCGACATCCATCGTAATAAATTTGCCATTCTTAGTATGATTCAGCTTTGCTTTTTCATCTTTGCCTGATTTTCCTGAAATCTTATCTTGTCTGCAATCTCTTAATAGTAAAAAATAAATGTTCTTATTATTAATTACTAATTGATTATGATTTTTGATTCTAGCAGTAAAAGCAGTACTACCAATTTCAAGAAATCCAATACATATTGTTTGCTTTTGATTCTTGATTGTTAGATGTTCGGGGAGTCTCCTTGTTCCTAGTCGTAAATGATCTATTTCTAAAGTGTATTTACTTTTAAAAGCTTCGACAATTTTCCTTAATTTCCCTACATCATCATGGTCAGTAATGATTTGAGGTTTTTGATATTCGTTGAGTAAGATTTGTGTGGTTTCTTCAATATAGTTTTGGATGCGTTTTATAATTGGATCGGCAGGAGGAGGAATAGATTTACTTTTTTTCTTAACTTCTCGTTTTTCTACGGTTACATGAGAAGTGCTAAACTCACTAATCACTTGAGATATCTTAGTGAAAATTGCTTGATAAGACACTAATTGGTTTTCTATTTCTTTTAATCTTTGACTTAAGATGTTGTCATTGATATTAATAGTCTCTTCTTCTGTCTCATCTTTAATCTTCTTTGGTAAAGCAATTTTATTTATTTTATGCCGATAATAATCCGCAGCGCGGTTTAAGATAGAGCGAATCGAGTTACACTCTAAAATATCTTCCAATTCTGATTTAGTAAAAAATTGTTCTACTCTTTCTCCAATACTATCGAGTTTCAGTTGTAAGATATCTTGTAACTGTTGGACTTTTGGTTTATCCAAAGACACTTGAAATTGAGAAGCGCGATCTATAGTAGCAGAATCGAAGATAATTTTAAACTGTTCCCAACGATTAGGAAAAAAGTTTAAAATAATCAAACTATTAGGAACATGAGTAAATATCTCTTTAATAGCTTCGCCAAAGTTTAGTAATAAATTACGATTGTGATCTAATCCTAAACCTTCAAGTTGATCGAAAACAATGATTAAAGGCTCATCCAATAAAGATAACTTACTCAATACAGAAATAGCTTCTAAAGAAAAAGCTTCTCGACTCATATCATTTTGCCAATTATCCAAGCGAATTTTAGATAATTCGTCAGTACTCAAACAATCTGCTGCTAACCATCTGGTTACTAATTGTCTTCTATTAGCTTCACGATAAGCACAAAATTTCAGAATTCCTTTCAAAATTTGGGGGGAATATCCCGCACCACCATACTTAAGGATTATCAATAGTAAAAGCAATAATATCTTCATCTTTTTTAGTAAGTTCGCTAGAATCTAAATTATCAATTAGCTTAATAAAGCTATGGGCTAAAAGATGCTGTAATTGAGTATATTCTCCTTCTACTCTTTCTGCTAAAGACTCTAAAATACGATTGTAAATGTGATAGATAACTGCATCAGGATTATTCGGTTGACGGATAAATAATAAACGATTTACTTTAAGTTTTTCTTTTGCCAAACGCATCATTAAATGGGTTTTTCCCATCCCTGGTTCACCAGTAACTACTACTCCTTTACTTTGGTTTTGAAATCACCTTTAATATCATTAACAGCTAAAATCAGAGTCTGAAATT
>JAAUYD010248762.1_pt1 | contig 11509 bp, 11 predicted proteins | sample 7278101 | NCBI WGS metagenome assembly JAAUYD01 (sample SAMN14350128, study PRJNA611818) | marine sediment metagenome | isolation source: surface marine sediment (0.6m) | place: French Polynesia: Moorea | collected 2018-08 | reverse complement strand
CTCCTTCAAGGATCGAGCCTCGTTTTTGGTGTCCGCAGCGGCGAAGAAGTTCGGCATTGCCGACATCACCCTGGCATCCACCGGCAACGCCGGCTCGTCTATGGCCGGTATAGGCGCCGCCGCGGGTCAACGCATCACCCTTTTCCTGCCCAAGAGCGCACCGACCGCCAAGCTGGTGCAGGCGCTGCAATACGGTGCCCGGGTCTACCGGGTGGACGGAAACTACGACCGGGCCTACGATCTGTCCCTGGAGTTCTCCAAAAAAAAGGGGGGCATGAACCGCAGCACCGCTTACAACCCGATGACCATCGAAGGCAAGAAGACGGTCTCCGTGGAATTGTTCCAACAACTGGGCCGAACGCCGGACGCGGTTTTCGTGGCCGTGGGAGATGGCTGCATTCTGTCAGGCGTCTATAAAGGATTCCGGGATCTGAGGCGCGTGGGCCTGATCGCTTCGATTCCCAAAATTATCGGCGTCCAGGCCGCAACTTCGGATGCCCTTTTCCGTGCCTGGACCTCGGGGATTTTCGAGAACCGGCCGACATCCACAGTGGCCGATTCCATCTGTGTGGATGTGCCGCGTAACGGAATCCACGCCCTGTCCCAGCTGAAACGCTTCAACGGGGAATTGGTGACCGTGTCCGACGACGCCATCATCGCCGCCCAGGCAAACCTGTCCAGCTCCACCGGCCTGTTTACAGAGCCGGCCGGTGCAGCGGCCGTTGCCGGCTTTTTGAAGGCCGCGCCTCAGCTCGATCCGGATGCCGTAGTCGTAATCCTGACTACCGGAAACGGCCTGAAGGACAGCACCGCGGCCAGCCGCGGCATCACCGTACCCGAAACCCTGATAACCTCATTGGACGATATCCCCTAATCATTTAGATAAGGACTGACCCGTGATTGACTTGACCATCCACGACCAAACCCTCGAAAGTAACATCGCCTATTGCCGGGATAAAGGAATTACCTTACCCACCTTCGCGATGATGAAAAATCCAGACAAGGTTCCGGAGAAGATAAAAAAACGACTGAAGACCACCGGACTGTGGGACTTGGACAGCGCCAACCTCTACCGCATCACATGGAACAATGAACCCAAGGAATCGGGAGGACTGTTCGGAGGGGTCAACCACTTCGTCCTGCCGCCGGAACTCACCGGCTGCCGTGCCACGATCATCATGCTGGCAGGGCGCTGGTTTCCCACCGGGGCCCACAAGGTGGGGGCCACCTTCGGCTGCCTGGCACCGGCCCTGGTTACCGGCCAGTTCGATCCCCGCAAGACCAAGGCGGTCTGGCCGTCAACGGGCAACTATTGCCGGGGCGGCGCCTATATTTCGGACCTGTTGGCCTGCCACGCCATCGCCATTTTGCCGGAGGAGATGTCCCGGGAACGCTTCGACTGGCTCACATCCATAGCGGGCCAGGTCATCGCCACCCCGGGATGCGAGTCCAACGTAAAGGAGATCTTCGACAAATGCTGGGAGCTGAGAAACTCAGGCGAGGACCTGAGAATCTTCAACCAGTTCGATGAAATGGGCAACCCTTTGTGGCACTATACCGTGACCGGCCACGCCGTCGAGACCTTGCTGCAAACGTTCATCGACGACGGGCATCAGTTTGCCGGTTATGTCTCCTCCTCGGGTTCCGGTGGGACACTGGGCGCGGGCTATTATTTAAAACATAAATTCCCCCGGTCCAAGGTGGTGGCGGCTGAAGCCTTGCAATGCCCCACCCTGCTCTACAACGGCTTCGGCGCCCACCGGATCGAGGGAATCGGCGACAAACATGTGCCCTGGGTGCACGACTGCAAGGAAACCGACTACGTGGTTGCCGTGGACGATGAAGTTCCCATGCGGCTGCTGCGCCTGTTCAATGAACCCATCGGTCGTCAGGCCCTAACCGGAATCGGAGTGCACCCGGACCTGGTCGAACACCTCGACCTGCTGGGCATTTCCGGGATCGGCAACATGGTGGCCGCCGTCAAATTCGCCAAATACAACGAACTGACCGAAAAAGCCATCGTCGTCTCGATTGCCACCGATTCCATGCAGCTCTACGGATCACGATTGAGGGAATTGGAACAGGAGCGGGGCGCGTACACAGAATTCCAGGCCCAGCGCGACCTGGAATGCCTCGACGCCATAGCCATGGACCACACCAAAGAGCTCTCCTATTATGATCGCAAAGCGATCCACAACCTCAAGTACTATACCTGGATCGAGCAGCAGAATCGCCAAGTGGCTGAACTGGACGCCCAATGGTACGATCACGACAACTACTGGCACGCCATCTTCGGTCAGGTCGATGCCATCGACGAACTGATTTCGGATTTCAACCGGCGCACCGGCCTGCTGTAGCCGCAACGCCACATTCGTATCACCGGACAGGGGGTCCCGCAGCCTGGGGACCGGTTGTTCGCCAAACATCGAACCTCAAATTAGGGAGTCCCCATGGATGCAGTTAGAATAGAGGCGCAGATCAGGCAACTTGCCCACCTGGACACCGACGGAATGGTTCAGGATGATTTCCTTTTGACCTGGGATCGCAGCGAACAGGAGATTACCGCCGTGTTTAAAGTCGCTGAAATCCTGCGAAACATGCGCCGCAAGAACAAATCTCCCCGTATTTTCGACAGCGGCCTGGCCATATCCCTTTTCCGGGACAATTCCACCCGTACCCGCTTCAGTTTCTCCAGCGCCGCCAACCTGCTGGGACTTACCGTACAGGACCTGGATGAAGAGAAATCCCAAATCGCCCATGGCGAAACGGTCCGTGAAACTGCCAACATGGTTTCGTTCATGGCCGATGTCATCGGAATCCGGGACGACATGTACATCGGCAAGGGCAACGCGTACATGCGTGAAGTGGCCGAAGCGGTCAGCCAAGGATATGCCGCCGGAATCCTCGAGCAGCGTCCCACCCTGGTCAACCTGCAGTGTGATATCGATCACCCGACTCAGTCCATGGCCGATGCGCTTCACCTGATTCGGTATTTTGGCGGCATCGAAAAGTTGAGAGGCAAGAAGCTCGCCATGAGTTGGGCCTACTCGCCCTCATACGGCAAACCCCTCTCCGTTCCCCAAGGGGTGGTGGGACTCATGACCCGGTTCGGCATGCAGGTCGTCCTGGCCCATCCCGAAGGTTACGGCATTATGCCTGAAGTGGAAGCCCTTGCCGCGGCCAACGCAGAAGCTAGCGGTGGGTCGTTCATCAAAACCGACGCCATGGAGGAAGCCTTCGAAGATGCCGACATCGTCTACCCCAAAAGCTGGGCGCCGTTCAATGCCATGGAAAAGCGGACCGAATTATACGGTGAGCAAAACATGGACGGCATCAAAGAACTGGAGAAGGAACTGCTGTCGCAGAACGCCAAATTCAAGCAATGGGAGTGCACCGAAGCGATGATGGGCCGGACCAGAAGCAAGCAGGCCCTTTACCTGCACTGCCTGCCGGCGGACATCAGCGGGGTCAGCTGCGGCCAGGGAGAAGTGGCCGCCTCCGTGTTCGACCGTTACCGCGATCCGCTCTACAGACAGGCCGGCTTCAAGCCCTACATCATTGCAGCAATGATTTTTCTGGCCAAGGTTGCCGACCCGGCCGAAAAACTGATGCGGCTCCTCGGTCGTGAGCGAGTGCGCTTTTATTGATCCCGATGGTCCCATCTCGCATAGACCAAAGAAGCCACTATCAATCGAGTAGAGGGGGGCCTCACGGCCACCCCTCTCATACGTAGCCTATAGTTCGCCGTACAGCCGCCGTGTGTTTTCAACGACGGCTTCACGAACCGCGGTTTCGGACAAGCCCTTGATCTGGGCAATTGCCTGGATGGAGACGGAGAGATTGCCGGGTTCGTTTCGGATATGCGGTTCGGGACCCAGCACGGGACTGTCGGTTTCGACCAGCAGGCAGGAGAGCGGCAGTTGTTTGACCAGCTTCTGCTTCTGGCGCGATCGCACCACGGAGGGAGGAATGGAAAAATAGTAGCCTGCTTCGACCGCGGGCAGTGCGGCAGCCGCCTTGCCGTCAAAGGCATGCATCTGAACCCGGGCGGCATCGTACTCCAGCAACAGGGCTACGGCATGACGACCGGCCGAACGGGAATGCACGTTGAGCGGCAGTCCCAGTTCACGGGACAGGTCGATAAAGCCACCGAAGATTTCCCGTTGCAGCTGCTTTTGCGAATCCTGCTTGACCACCCAATAGTCCAGTCCAACCTCGCCGATGGCCACCAGCCGCGACCGATGATGGCGGATAAAGTCCATGACAGCCCCGGCCTGATCTGCATCCAGATGGGTCGGATAGAGACCGGCGGCCGGTTTGATCATGGGATAGGTGACAGCCAGGTCGAGATTACGGCGGGCATCGGTGAGCGTTTCGCCCACGGCCACAATGGCGGCAACGCCACTCGATCGGGCCCGATCAAGAACCGAGGCCCGATCAGCGTCAAATAGTTCATCGCAGATGTGGGCGTGAGCATCCACCAATACGGTGCTTGGCGATGTCATGGGGCGTGCACCTCAGTTCAAACTTTCTTGAGCTCGCACTTGGGATCTGGATCTGCTTTCCGTTTGCAGCCGATGGCCGCATGAATGGCCCCATCCATGCGGTTCATGTCACCATAGCCAAGGTCGCCTTCACAAATTTCGGTGATGATGCCCTTGTAGTCGATAGAAAAACAATTTCTGGACGAACGCCAGTAGGTCAGTCGGATGGGGGTTTCATCCTCTCCGTTGGGAGCCTCGGATAACAATTCGATCTTCTTTCGGGTCATGGAGCTACCTATTATATCTACCATCAACAAGCTGCCTGTCGATAGGTTGTTGCCATCAGGGTCAAAACGGTGTTGGGACCTTATTTCGGGACTTGTCGATGTGCAGGTCCGAATATTACGGTGAGCATTTCAGGAAGGATGTCAAGGTGCTGCGGTGGCAGCCATTTAACGCGATGGCAGAAGACCGACGATCACTGGCAACATCGGCCGGCCAGGCGTTCAATAGGCGCAGTCAAAGGTCTCGTTAAATTGGTCCACCACCCTCAATAGCGCTGCGGGTAGTCGCTGCCGGACCTGATCCACCAAATCGGCCGGCACGATCCGGTAAAAGGCCTGGGCAATGCCGCCGGCGATGCAGGCCATGGTGTCCGCATCTCCGCCCATCGATACGGCGTTCTTCACGGCAGAGCCGTAATCATCGGAGTCGAGAAAAGCGACAATCGATTGAGGAACCGATCCCTGGCAGGTCACATCGAAGCAGTAGTCCGCGCGGATCTCTTCCACCGAACCGTCCAGGCGATAGTCGAAGCGCGCCTCGATCTGCCTGCGGATGGCGGTTTTATCTTCACCTTTGCGGGCCAAAAACACCGCCAGTGCGGTTGCCTGGGCACCTTTAATGCCTTCCGGATGGTTGTGGCTCACCTCGGCCGAACGCCTGGCCTGCCGCAGTACCTCTGGAATCGATTCGAAGGCAAACCCCACGGGCGAGACCCGCATGGCCGAACCGTTGCCATAACTGTAATAGGGTATGCTGTGATGATCCCAAATCCAGTGCCAGAACGAACCACCGTAGGGCAAATTGGGGAAGTTGCGGGCAAAGCACTTGATTGCCCGGCGATAGTCTTTGCAGCGGATAATGGCATTGGCCACCGCTATGGTCAGGACCGTGTCGTCGGTAAAGGCTGCCACGGTCAGCGGGAAGGTCGCCGTCTTGATGGGACGGTTTTCATAAGGCGAGCCGATCATGTCGCCGGCGATGGCTCCGATCATGGGTCTATCCTCGATGGGTCAGTCAAAAGGGGTGTCGCACAATAGACCTGGGTATGGGCACGTGGTTCAACGGTAAGGTGGCTGCGGCAGCAGTCGTGAGGGGGTGGATGGCGCTGGGCGTATTGGTCATAGCGATAGCCGCGAACCCCAGGAAAAACCGGCAGACAAGCGCTTGTCCATACGGAGAAACCTTATAACAGAACGATCTCCGGAGCAAGCGCAGAAGGAAGCCATGACCAGGTACCGGCGATCGCTGATCAAAGGGAATCCGTATGCACTGCTCATGTTGGATTTGACCATTCGCGGCGGCATGGGTGCCAAGGAGGTCATCCGCACCCCGCTGGCTCTGGATCCCGGCGTCAAGGCTGCGGTATTCAGTGGATACAGCACCGATCCGGTGTTTGTCGACTATCAGCGCTTCGGTTTTGTCGGCGCCCTTAAAAAACCCTTCAAGGCAGATGCGCTTTAATCGTTTGTATGCCAAGCGCTGGACGAGCCCGCGGACTCAGGCCGGGGTTATGCCATCCGGCAATAAGTTGACCCAACGATGGGGTGGTGATTGGCCTGCGGTGCCTTGTGGGAGCGGCTTTCGGTTTGAGGCATGCAGGGCCTTGGATGAGGCCCTGCATGGTGCAACTCGCTGTCGGTAAAGATATACAACCGGCAGCATGGGTTATCTATTACGCAGCAGTTCGATCGCGATCGCGCGGACAATATACATTGCCGTTACGATCGAAGCAGCAGTGATTCAAAAAGTAGCGAACAGTTGCCATGGTCTGTTCCAAGCCGTTCATAGAACACCTCCTTATATGATGCACGGATATCCGTGATGGATGCTTCCCTGACTGTCGCTTGGGATGATTTCAGCTTCTACTGGATCTGCATCGACGCGAACGGTTGCAGTGGTCAGGGCTGTAGACGGTCTCTGGATAATAGTATTTATCAATCCACAAACCTTACAAGACTTGTACACTAGCCGGAAAGAAATACAATGTGAGCGGCTTGACTGGTTGATGGCAGGAAAATACACCCATTAGCTGCAATGCGCCGGGTGCTTTGGGGTATTGGCATCGTTCCAGCAAAAGCGTTTATGCCTAAAGGGCTAAAATCGGCACCAACGCATGACAGCAGTAAATTTGCCTTATGTGTGGCCACCGAAGCGGCGTGGTGAAAACAGACCAACATCGACCGCTGGCGGCACACCCTGAATCAAATCGGCCAGAACCTCTCCCAAGACCGGTGCGAATTTGAATCCGTGTCCGGCCAGAGCAACCGCAAAGACATTCTGGTCTTCGGGAACGGGTCCCAACAAAAAGTGGTCATCGGGGGTCAGGGTATATCTACAGGTCTCGGAGTCCATGGGCCGATGGGCCAGCGATGGCAGAAAGTCGTCCAGCATCGACCTGATAGCCGCGGTCTCTCGGAGACTTACCGGCGTATCGGTTTGCTCCGGATCGCAGTGTTCCAGCCCGTTGTGGAAGGCCGCCTTGACGCGACCGCCGGCCTCGATGGCCGGCAGCGTGTAAAACTCCCGGTAGCGGTCAGCAGTCTCGTCCGTTTCCCGGGTCGGGACCTGCCAAAAGTTAACCGGAAAGTGTCCCAGTCGATAGGCATCGGTGGTTGGCGGATCAATCCAGTGAACCGGTACGCGCGTGGGTGCCAACAGGCTGCCGGTACGATCCAAGAGCCGGCCGCCGCGGGCCCCGGCAGCGATCACAACCCGGCCGGCGGTATAACTGCCTCGGCTGGTTTGCACCGCGATGCCGTCACCATGGGTGGTCCATCCGGACACCGGTTCATCCACTTGCAGGACGGCCCCCGAAGCGCGGGCCAATCGCAAAAAGAGACGAATGCAGCGTTCCGGAAAGACGATGCCGGCCTCCGATTCCAGGCCGGCAACAAAATCATCGGGCGGACGCAACTGCGGCCAACGCTTGCGGACATCGGCGGCCGACAGCATCTCATGGGGGATGCCGGCCGCGCGGGCGCTGGTTAGAAATCCGGAAACAGCCGGCCCCTGCGGTGGTCCGATGGTCAGGTTGGCCGTGCTGACCAACAACTGCTCACCGGAATTTGTTTCCAATTGCCGCCACGACTCCCATGCCCGCAGGGCCATGGGCAGGTAAGCGGTACCTTCCAGATAGGCCCGCCTGACGCTGCGGGTCTCTCCATGATGGCTACCCCTGCGATGCGGCGGGTCAAATGCATCCAGGCCCAAAACGGATACGCCGCGCCGGGCCAATGTCATACATGCGGCCGCACCGACCGTCCCCAGTCCGACAACGATCGCATCATACGCCCGTGTCACGATGCCCGCCGATCATTTTTTGATGTGCTGGTCATCAAAGTTCGAGACGATCACCGGGCTTGAGCAGCGCCACCTGGGTGCCGGTCTCTTTTTCGACCCGTGACTTCCAGGCCACCGGGTCCTGCTTGATGACATCGAAGGTGTCGTAGTGAATCGGCAGCACCTGTTTGGGCTGGATCAGCTGGACCGCCCGCAGACCATCGTCCGGCCCCATGGTGAAATTATCCCCGATGGGCAGCACGGCCAAATCGATGCCCGCCTCGCCGATCAGCTTCATGTCGTAAAACAGTCCCGTGTCGCAGGCATGGTAGATGGATCTGCCCTGGATGCTGAACAGAAAGCCGCAGGGATTGCCGCCGTAGGAGCCGTCCGGCAGTGCGCTGCCGTGGTGGGCGATGGTCAGTTTGACCCGCCCCCAGGGATAATCGAAACCGCCGCCGATGTGCTGAGGATGGCTGTTATCGATGCCCTGGGCGGCCAGCCAGTTGACGATCTCGAAATTGGCGACCACCGTGGCGCCGGTGCGTTTGGCGATGGCAACCGTGTCGCCCACGTGATCCCCGTGGCCGTGGGAAACAAATATGAAATCTGCCTCGACCGCATCGGCGCTCACCGGTGCCAAAGGGTTGCCGCTGAGAAACGGATCCACCAGCAAGCGGGTGCCGTCGGTCTCGATGAGTAGGCAGGCGTGACTGTACCAGGTTACACTGACTCCCATGGGATCTCCTCCTTCAATCGACTCTCTTGGTGAAAACGTAAAAACCGGTTCGACCGATATCATTCAGGATCAGGCAACGGGTTCCACCGCAATCATCTCCGGGCCATGAATGATCGAGGCATCGCACTGCCGGGCGATGCCGGTGAGCATATCGCGAAACACCAGTTGGTGGGCCGGATAGAGCCCATACCAGTAGCCCATTCCCAGTAACCCCCGGGAGAGGAACAGGGACTGCAGGATCAGTTCGGTGCTCCCGGAGAGCGATTGTAGCTGAAAAACCATCAGGGCGCCGCCAGGGGCCTTCATGCGCGACTCGAGCACCAGCCGGTGAGGACGCTGAACCTGGGTCACCCGCCAGAAATGAAACTCATCGTCTGCCGCCAGACGGTCGGCGCGTTGCCGCTGCTTCCGCAAACCCGGGCCGCCGAAGAAGGCATCCAGGGCACCCCGGGTCAGCCACAGCAATCGGTTGCCATAGTAGCCGTTGTCGCCGCCGATGGCTTCGACCACCCGCCACACCGATTCGACATCCGCCGCCAGGACAACGCGAAACCCCATGGTCAGGGTAGTGCCGCCGGCATAATCGGCATCACCACAGGCGGTCCATTCCGGGGGCAACACGGTTTCCATAGGCACATCGCAGGCATCCTGCTCGGCCTGGGGCTGACGGTCCAGGGCGATGCGCATGGTCTCCCGGCTGCTCTGCAGGTCCATTGGTACAAGGCTTCGGATACGATCGTCCTGGCAGATCACCGGAATGCTCAGCCCTTCGGCCAGCGGTCTGGCGATCACCGAGGGCACCGGCGTGACCAGGTGGATCCACAGGGAACTGAGCTTGGGGGTCAGCACCGGCACGGGAAAGATGATACGCGGCATCAGCCCGGCCACTTCAGCGTAGGTATGAATCAGGTCTCGGTAGCTGAGCACCTCCGGCCCACCGATGTCAAACGTCTGCCCGGCGGTGTCGGGGGTTTCCAGGCAGCCGTGCAGATAGCCCAACACGTCGCTGATGGCGATGGGCTGGCAGGGGGTGTTGACCCAACGGGGCGTAACCATCACCGGCAGCCGCTCGACCAGGTACCTGAGCATTTCGAAAGAGGCGCTGCCGGCGCCTAAAATCATGGCCGCCCGCAGACTGGTCACCGGCACGGCCCCTTGGCTGAAGATCTCCTCGACCTCGTGGCGGGAGCGCAGATGCTTGCTCAGGTCCGGATGCTCGGCGTCCCCCAGGCCGCCCAGATAGATGATCCGCCGCACCTTGCGGACCGCCGCCACGGCCGCCAGATTCAATGCCGCCGTGCGATCGGCGTCGGCGAAGCCGCCCTTGCCGGCAATCATGGAGTGAATCAGGTAATAGACCACACCGCAACCTGACACCGCCCGGTCCACCGATGCCAGGTCCAGGGCGTCCATGGCCACGACTTCCAGATTGTCGTGTCCACGCCAGGGTCGGTTTTCCAGGCGTTGCGGGTTGCGGGCGCAGGCCCTGACCCGATAGCCGGCAGAGAGCAATCGGGGTACCAGACGACCGCCCACATAACCCGTGGCGCCGGTCACCAGGATGGGGCGCTGGCTCTGCGAACCAGCTGTGGCGTGTGCATCCATCGCTATCGATCTCCTGTCGAGACGGCTGTCATGACCTTAGAGCCGTTGTAATGCTCAGGTCACCACGTTTTTTTTGCCGCCGTAGTAGCGCATGAACTGAACCCGCTCGTAAATGGAGGGATCCGTGGTCTTGGCCTGGCTCAGCTTGCCTTTGAAACTGTCGATGGCGCTGAATCGCTTACGCGACATCCACGACGCCAGTTGTTCGAGCATCTCTCCCACATAACCCACGCCGTGTTGGTACAGGCATGAGGCCACTTGAACCGCATCGGCACCGGCCAGCAATTGTTTGATCACCGCCTTCCCGTCGTGAATACCGGTGGAAGCGGCCAGGTCGCAATCGACCTTTTCGGCCATGATGGCAATCCAGCGCAACGAGATGGCCAGATCAGACGGGCTGCTGAACACGAAGCCGTTGGTGGTTTCCAGCTTGTCGATGTCGATGTCCGGGCTGAAATAGCGATTGAACAGCACCAGACCGGCGATCCCGGTTCTGGAAAGCCGTTGAATCATAGGACCCAGGTCGGTAAAGTAGTGACTGATCTTCAGGGCCGCAGGGATGGTCAGTTTGCCGGTCAACGCCTCGGTGACTTTGAAGTAGATGCTTTCGCGGTCGACCCGGTCCTGATTGAAATCCGTGGGTGGGAAAAACATGTTCAACTCCAGGGCATCCGCACCGGCAGACTCCAACTGCTTGGCATAGGAGATCCACTCCACGGACTGCAAAAAGCAGTTGATGCTGGCGATCACCGGAATGGAGACCGCTTTTTTGCTGGCTTCGACCAGGGCAACGTATTTTTTGAGATTTTCCTCACGGACGACGTAGTTGTAGTACTCGATGGGAATTTTGCGGCCGTCGTAATCGAAATACTGGCTGTCGCTGGCAAATTGTTGGGCGGTCTGCATGAAATCGGCATACTCCAGGGCCACCTCCTCTTCGAAGATGGACTTGAGCACCACCGCGGCGGCGCCGGCCTTTTCGGCAGCTTTGACTCTCTCCACGGAGCTGGTCAGGCCTGAGCTGCCGACGATAATCGGATTTCTCAACTCGAGCCCCAGATATTGCGTTGTAAGATCCATTTCTCCTCCTCAGGCAAGCGTGGTGTCGCACAGCGGT
>JAAUYD010181394.1_pt1 | contig 11509 bp, 13 predicted proteins | sample 7278101 | NCBI WGS metagenome assembly JAAUYD01 (sample SAMN14350128, study PRJNA611818) | marine sediment metagenome | isolation source: surface marine sediment (0.6m) | place: French Polynesia: Moorea | collected 2018-08 | reverse complement strand
CCCGTCTGCACCAGTTCCCGGGCCCAGGCGTCGAAGCAGTCGATGCCCGTGCGCGCTGCCACGGCCTGCACGTAGCGCTCGCGCAGGGCGCGGTCATCATCCAGCGCAGACTGATCCTCACGCAACTGCTCCAGCCAGCCGCTCCAGGCATCAGGGTGCTGTTCCAACCAGCCTTTGAAGTAGGTCCGCCAGTACACCTCCTGGATGAACTTCTCGGCGTCGCGCGCACCGTGGCGGGCGGTGGCGGCTGCCACGACGTCCTGTTCCAGAATCAGTCGATGGCGTAGCCAGGGCGACAAGCCGGAAACGTTGCGTCGATGCTCCGGACCATGATCGTGGTTCCGTTGCCGCGCGTAGTGCGTCCCCGCATTCGGCAGAAAGTCTTCAAGCGCCTGGCGGGCGGCGCTGCGGGTAGCTTGCCAGGAAAAACTCATCGGCTCGGCACTCGAACAGAGGGTGTGCAGTGAGCGTTCGTCGCACGAGGCCCGGCGGAGTCTTGCGCTTGCGCGAGGGCATCACCGGGCCGGACACAGCCGTGCATGAGGAGCCCCTGCGCACGCCTGCGGATCGGCGTTAGCATGGCGCGCGTGGGCTGACTTGCGGCCTACGACATTCCTTTGGGGCTTCTCGCCCCCAGCCAACGAGGCCCGTCCCATGACTTCTCATCCCTGCCCTCCGCCCAACGATGCCAGTGCGCCCCGAGGCGATACGCTCAGCCGCTTCATCGTGCCCAAGCCGAAGGACATCGGCGAGTTCGAGGTGCGTCGCGTGCTGCCAGCCGGTCGCTGCCGTTCCGTCGGCCCTTTCATCTTCTTCGATCACATGGGACCTGCCTCCTTCGCCCCCGGCAAGGGCATCAACGTCCGCCCCCATCCCCACGTGTGCCTGTCGACCATGACCTACCTGTTCGAGGGCGAGGTCATGCATCGTGACAGCCTCGGCTATGCGCAACTGATCCGTCCCGGCGCGGTCAATCTGATGAGGGCTGGGCGAGGCATCGTGCACTCGGAGCGTGCTGGACCGGATCTGGATCAGCCCTCGCGCCTCGACGGCATCCAGACCTGGATGGCCCTGCCCGATGAGCATGAGGAGGCGGAACCGGCCTTCGATCACTACGCGGCGGACACGATTCCGGCCGTCGATGTGGATGGAGTGCCCGTGCGCGTGGTCATGGGCGAGGCCCTGGGCGTGCGCTCGCCGGTGAACACCCTGTCCCCGACGCTCTATCTGGACGTCGTGCTCGAGGGCGGCCAGCGCGTGACGATCCCCCGTGAGGCGGAGGAGCTGGCGGCCTACGTGGCTCACGGCGCCGTGGAGATCAATGGTACGGATCAGGTCGGTGAAGGCGTGATGGCTGTGCTGAAGGCCGAGGCTGCGCTGACCCTGTCAGGCGGTGAACAGGGCGCGCGGGTGATCGTCGTCGGTGGCCAGCCCCTCGGTCCGCGCCACCTGTGGTGGAATTTCGTGGCGCGGGATCCAGCGCGAATCGAACGGGCAAAGGACGATTGGCGCGACGGGCGTTTTGATAAGGTGCCGGGAGACGACAAGGAGTTCATTCCTTTGCCGGAGTGATCGGTCCTACACTGTCCCATTGGCACGGCGCCACCAACGGTTGGTGCGAAGGAGACAGATCATGAATGCGAAGCGCCATCTCCTCAGAGGCGCCCTCCCGCTGCTACTGGTGTTCGGTGCGTTCGCCGGACCGTCGGCGCTGGCGCAGGAGTACGAGGCCGATCCGCCCACGCCGTGTCTCGGTGTCAACGTACGCGATCTGCAGGACGTGATCTTCGGTAACGCGGCCGGCAGCTGGGAATATGAGGGCGTCAAGAACGGTGTGCCGGTGGTGAACGTGAATCGCGGTTCGCCCGCCGCGCTCATCGGCCTGCGCATCGGCGATTTCATCGTCTCCATGGACGGGCAGCCGATCTACCTGGCCGGCGAACTGGTCTCCCGTGTGCGCGAACGGCAGATCGGTGAGCGGGTGGAGATCGAGATCTACCGGCGTGGAGAGTTTCTCAACGCGCGTGGCGTGCTGGGCCAGTTGGTGGGCGATCTGTGTCAGCCGGCCATGGCCGTACGTCCGAGCCGCCAGTAAGCGCGGTCCACTCAGGCACCGCTGTTCCGGCGCTGGCGCGCGAGAAAGTCGCATAGGGCCTCGGCCACGATCGTCGACTGCTCCGGCAGCAGTGCGTGTCCGGCCCCTTCCACTTCCACCAGCGTCGAGCGAGGGCCGAGCGATGCGTGGAGGGAGCGGCCGTTGGCCGGCGGTGCCATGCGGTCGTCCAACCCCTGCACGATAAGTACCTCTACCTCACCCGCCGGCATCCACCAGTCTTCGAGGTCCGTGCGTCCCGCCGCCATGGCCTGGCCCTTCGCCGTGTCCAGCCACCACCCCTGGGCCCAGGGGCCGGGATCGCTGGCGGTTGAGAAGTTTGCCTTCGCCACCTCACTCAGGAACGCGTCTGCGGACAAGGGCTCGGAGACAAAGCGGCGAAAGGCCGTGACGGCTTCCTCCTCGGGCGGTATGCGTCCGCCGGCGGCCAGCAGGGACAGGGAGGCGACGCGCTGCGGATGGTCGGCCAGCAGGCAGCGTGCCATGCGGTTGCCGAACGCGTGACCGACGACGTGGGCGCGATCCACAGCAAGCGCGTCCAGAGCAGCAGCAGCGTCGTCGGCCAGCGTATGCAGCGTGAGCTGTTCGAAGGTGGCCCCGGCACTGTGGCCGATGCCGCGTGGATCCAGGGCCAGGGTTCGAAAGCCTTGCTCCACCAACGCGTCGACCAGCGCGTCGAAGTCGCCCCGGGCCCGACCCAGCGAGGGTAGTAGCAACACGTGGTCGTCGCCATCGCCACGCGTTTGCACCTCGAGGGTGATGTCGCCTTGATCCGGATCTGCGGATGGAACGGTAAATCGGTGTACGGCCACAGGTCTTCCTCGTGTTCGATCTGATGGGCGATCGTCGTGTTCGCTGCGATGCGATCACCGCGCCGATGTGATCGACCTCACGGTCTCACATGCCTGGCAGGGCTAGGCTCGATGATAATGGGCTTGACCTGAAGGACGGAACGCTGATGGAAGAGGAACGCAGGCCGGAAACGCCGGTGTACGACTTCACACCGGACGGCTGCTCGCCCGATCGTCCCCATGCCGATGCGGCCTGCGATGGCTGGTCCGCCTACGCCAGCTGGCTGATGAGCTTGAAAGCCAGCTATCGCTGTGGTCCCCAAGCCGTCTTGAGCGTCCCTGAGTTCGGGCAAGTGCCATCAAAAATCTTAGGTGGCCAGGCCGGCGGATCGACTCACTCCTGATCGCTGACCAGCGCCAGCACCTGCGCCAGACGCTCGTCGCGCTCGGCGTCGTTCACGCCCGTGACCGTGCAATGGCCGAGCTTGCGTCCCTGACGGGCTGACTTGCCGTAGTCGTGCAGGTGCGCGCCCGAAATCCCCAGGATCTCCTGCGGCGCGGGCATGGTGCCAATGAAGTTGATCATGGCGCTCGGGCGCCGCACGGATACGCTGCCAAGAGGGAGTCCGGCTACCGCACGCAGGTGGTTCTCGAACTGGCTGGTCACCGCCCCCTCAATGGTCCAGTGACCGGAGTTATGCACCCGCGGGGCCATCTCGTTGGCCAGCAGCCGGCCGTCCTTCACGAAGTACTCGATGGTCAGCACGCCAACGTAGTCGAAGTGCGTCATCACCCGCTCTAACTGCTCGCACGCCACCGCTTCGAGCGCAGTGTCTACCGGCGCCGGCGCCACGGAAGTGCGCAGGATGCCCTGGCGATGCTCATTGAGCGTCAGCGGATAGGTGCGGATCTCGCCCTGATCGCTACGTACGCCGATGATGGATACCTCAGCGTCGAAGGGCACGAACTGCTCGGCCAGCAGCGGTACGCCGCGCAGGGCCTGCCAGGCCGGTTCGATATCGGCGCTCTCTCGCAGTACGCGTTGGCCGCGGCCGTCATAGCCGAGTCGTCGCGTCTTGAGCACCAGGGGCAGGCCGAGTTCGTTCACCGCGGTGAACAGCTCATCGAGCTCGTTCACGGCGCGATAGCCGGCCACACCGATGCCAAGCTTGTCGAAGAGGGTCTTTTCGTTCAGGCGATCCTGGCAGGTCTCCAGGGCGTCGACCGGCGGGTACAGGCGCTGGGCGGTTACCTGGCGCAGCACCTCGGCTGGCACGTTCTCGAGGTCGAAGGTGACTACGTCGACGCGTTCGGCGAGCGCGCTCAGGCGCTCGGGATCGCCGAAATTGCCGAGGATCAGGGGTGCGACTTGGCCCGCGCTGGCCCGCTCGTTCGGATCCAGGATCAGGAATTCGTGGCCGAGAGAATAGCCGGCAAGCACCATCATGCGGGCGAGTTGGCCGCCGCCTACGATACCGATCTTCATCGTTCAGGCCGGTGGTGGCTGGCTGGGGTCGGGATCGGCCAGCACGCGTTCGGTCTGCTGCTGGCGGTAAGCGGTGAGCGCCGCATGCACCGTCGGATCCTCGTTGGCGATGACGGCGGCGGCCAGCAGGCCCGCGTTGATCGCCCCGGCAGTTCCGATCGCCAGCGTGCCCACGGGAATGCCCTTGGGCATCTGCACGATCGAGAGCAGCGAGTCCACGCCTGCCAGGGCCTTGGACATGACCGGCACCGCGAGCACGGGCACTTCGGTCTTCGACGCCGCCATGCCCGGCAGATGGGCCGCACCGCCGGCGCCGGCGATGATCACCTTCAGGCCCCGTGCCCTTGCGCCTTCGCAGTACTCGAACAGCAGGTCGGGCGTGCGGTGGGCGGAGATGACGCGCGTCTCGTGGGCCACGCCGAGGGCGGTGAGCGTGTCGCTTGCGCCGCGCATGGTCTCCCAGTCGGAGCGCGACCCCATGATGATGCCTACACGTGTTTGCATCTGCGCAAGTGTAGCATCGGCCATCGACGGCTCATCGTCAGGGCCCATCCTCATCGGTGGACGCCGGTGCTTCGATGCGCTCGCGAAGATGGCGGAACAGGGAGCGGGCGGCGCGCGGTGGCCGTTGCGCGTCGCGCTCCTGGCGCGCCTGGCGGACGAAGTGTCGCAGGGGGGCGCGTTCCAGCTGCGGATGAGCGGCGAGGAGTTCGTCGATGGCTGCATCACCTTCGGCGATCAGCCGATCGCGCCAGCGTTCCAGGGCGTGAAAGTGCTGGGTCTGGCCGGCAGCTTCGCGCTCCAGCTGCGCCAGCGCCTCACGAATCGGTTCCGGATCGGCGCGCCGCATCAGCTTGCCGAGGTACTGTCGCTGCCGTCGCAGGGCCCCGTGCGAGGTGATGCGCCGAGTCTCACGAATGGCGTCCATCAGCTTCTCCGGCATGGGGATGCGCGCCAGCTGCTCGTCCGGCAGGTCGACCAGCGATACGGCAAGCGCCTGCAGCTCCTGCGCATCGCGCTTGCGCTGGGACTTGCTGGGGCCGTCGTCGTGCTCAAGGTCCTCCATGCGTAGAATCCTACCGGTCCGCATCCTTGGGAAGAACCGTATGAACGAATCCGCCCTGGCCGTCACACAACCCTCCGCCGACGCTGCCGAACTGGAACGCGTGGTGAAGCGCGCGCTGGAGATGGCTGCGGCGCGCGGCGCGTCGCAGGCCGAGGCCGCTGCCAGTGCAGGTGCCGGCCTCGGCGTGACCGTGCGCCTGGGTGAAGTGGAAACGCTGGAGCAGACCCGAGATCGTGGCGTGGCCGTGACCGTCTACTTCGGCCAGCGCAAGGCCACGGCCAGCACCGCCGACTTCGCCGACTCGGCGCTCGAGGACACGGTGGCCAAGGCCTGCAGCATCGCCCGCTTCACGGCGGAGGATCCCTGCGCGGGCCTTGCCGATCGCGAGCTGATGGCGACGGAGTTCCCACCGCTGGATCTCGACCACCCCTGGGACCTCGATCCGGACGAGGCCATCGCCATGGCCAGGCGCTGCGAGGCGGCGGCCCTGGCAACGGATGAGCGCATCGACAACTCCGAGGGCGGCTCCGTGCATACGAGTCGCGGCTGCCGCGTCTACGGCAACAGCTGGGGCTTCATCGGCCGCGGCGCGAGCACGCGCCATTCGCTGAGCTGCAGCGTCCTGGCCAGCAGCGACAGCAACATGGAGCGCGACTACTGGTACGCGGTCGCGCGCAAGGCCGATGATCTGGAGACGCCCGAGGCCGTTGGCGAGCGGGCAGCTCAGCGCACCGTGCGTCGCCTCGGCGCACGCAAGATCGCCACCACGCGGGCGCCCGTGCTGCTGCCGCCCGAGCACGCGCGCGGGCTGGTCGGGTCCTTTCTCGGCGCCCTGCGTGGCGGCGCCCAGTACCGCGAAGCTTCCTTTCTGCTCGGTGCCGTCGGCGAGCAGGTGTTTCCGGCCTTCGTGCAGATGGCCGAGCGACCGCACCTACGGGGCGCCTTGGCCAGCGCGAGCTTCGATCAGGAAGGGGTGGCCACGCGCGATCGCGATCTGCTGATCGACGGCGTCGTGCAGGGCTATCTGCTCTCCAGCTATTCGGCGCGCAAATTGGGACTGACCACCACGGGTCACTGCGGCGGTGCCTGGAACACGCTGGTGCCAGCGGCCAGCGGCGATGGCCTGCAGCTGGACTTCGACGGTCTGCTCGCGCGTATGGACCGCGGCTTCCTGGTCACCGAACTGATCGGGCAGGGCGTGAACATGGTGACCGGCGACTACTCGCGGGGCGCGGCTGGTTTTTGGGTGGAAGGCGGCGAGATCCGCTATCCGGTCCATGAAGTGACGATCGCCGGCAACCTCAGCAAGATGTTCTCCAGCCTGCAGGCGATCGGCACGGACGTCGACCGTCGCGGCGCAGTGCACTGCGGGTCGATTCTGCTCGACGAGATGACCATCGCCGGCGATTGACGGCGTCAGGTCGTGAGCAGTTCCAGGGCGCGGCGATAGCGCGCCACGGTGCCGTCGATCACCGCCTGTGGCAGCGATGGGGCGGGCGGTGAGCGGTCCCAGTCCAACGTGGAGAGGTAGTCGCGCACGAACTGCTTGTCAAAGCTCGGCGGGCTGCTGCCCACGGCGTAGTCCTCGGCGGGCCAGAAGCGTGAGGAGTCGGGCGTGAGGGCTTCGTCGATGAGGATCAGCTCATCGCCGTCCATGGCGAATTCAAACTTCGTGTCGGCGATGATGATGCCGCGCGTCGCCGCGTACTCTGCCGCATGCCGGTAGAGACGAATCGACGCGTCGCGCACACGCGCTGCCACCTCCTCCCCGATCAGCTTGGCGCAGTCGGCATAGCTGATGTTCTCGTCGTGGTTGCCTGCGGCAGCCTTGGTGGCGGGCGTGAACAGGGGGTCCGCGAGCTTCTCGGCCTGGCGCAGGCCGGGCGCCAGCGCGATGCCACACACCTCCCCGCTTTGCTGGTAATCGACCCAACCGGAGCCCAGCAGGTAGCCGCGGACCACCGCTTCGATGGGCAGCGGTAGCAGGCGGCGCACCAGCATTGCGCGCGAGGCGTACTCGCTGGCGTCATGGTGTGCGAGCAGTTCCTCGAGGCCCGTGCTCAACAGGTGGTTGGGTACGATCTGTTGCGTGCGTTCGAACCAGAAGTTCGAGATGGCGTTCAGCACCTCACCCTTGCCGGGGATGGGGTCCGGCAGCACCACGTCGAAGGCTGAGAGCCGATCGCTCACCACGATGAGCAGGCGCTCCTCGTCGACGGCGTACACGTCGCGAACCTTGCCGCGGGCGATCAACTCCAGCCCGGCGATGTTTGACTCGAAAACGCAGGTGGCTGCGGCGGAAGGGGGTCGTTCAGCGGGCATGATGGCTTTGCTCGGGGATGGTCCAGGGGCGCTTCGGCGCCAGCGCAGAGTATGCCATCGGTGCCCGCGGGCGCCTCGCCGGCATGACTCGCTTACTGAAATTGCAGGGTGAGGGCCGCTAAACTCTCCTCCGCCCGCCCGCCTGGTGGCGGAAGCGAGGCGGTCGAGCGCTCAGGAACACTCATGAATCAAGTGCTGTGGGGAAAACTTGCCGGGGGCGTGCTGGGCTTCATGGCGGGTCAGTGGCTGGGCGCGATCGTCGGAGTGGTGGTCGGCCACCAGTTCGATGTCGGCCTGTCACGCTATCGCCGCGATCACGCGCAGGGCGAGCAGGGCGTGCGCGAGGTGCAGTTCGAATTCTTCACCGGCACCTACTGGATGATGGGCCACGTGGCCAAGGCCGATGGGCGCGTCTGCGAACAGGAGATCCGCGTCGCCCGTGAGGTCATGCAGCGCATGCAACTGAACGAGGAGCAGACGCGCTCGGCCATCACCCTGTTCAACGAGGGCAAGCAGGCCGAGTTCGATGCGGCCGCTACCCTGCGCCGCCTGCACGGCAAGTGCCGACAGCATCCGGACCTCCTGCGCACGTTCATGGAGATTCAGATCCAGATCGCCCTGGCGGATGGTGAGGTGAGCGACGGCCAGCGTGCAGTGCTGGATCGCGCGGCGGCCAGTCTGGGTATTTCCCGCGGTGAGCTGGCGCGTCTGGAGGCGCTGGTGCGGCGCCACGGCAGTGCGAAGCCGATGCAGCCGACGCCTAAGGAACGCCTGCAACAGTCCTATCGCCTGTTGGGAGTGGATCGCGATGCGAGCGACAGTGCGGTGAAGAAGGCCTATCGGCGACTGATGAATCAGCACCATCCGGACAAGTTGGTGGGGCAGAATCTGCCGGAGGAGATGGTGCGTCTGGCGGAGGAGCGGACCCGTCAAATACGCGAGGCGTATGACTTGATCAGATCCTCTCGCACCTGAGCTCTGAGCGGGCTCAGGCGGCGCAGCTCCGCGATGCGGGCCGGGGCGAGAAATGCCCGCTCAGCACCGGTGGGCGGGGGCGGCGCATCGCTTCGCTCGCGCCTTGGGGCTTCGCTGCGCTCGCCCTGGGGAAGGTGGGTTTCGGTTTATTCAGTTTTAGATGGGGGATGTATGGGGTATGTGATTGCGCCTTCGATTTTGTCGGCGGATCTGGCGCGGTTGGGCGATGAGGTGACCGCGGTGCTGGAGGCTGGGGCCGATGTCGTGCACTTCGATGTGATGGACAGCCATTACGTGCCCAACCTGACCTTCGGGCCGGAGATCGCTCGGGCTCTGAGGCGCTTCGGGGTGACGGCGCCGCTGGATGTGCACCTGATGTGTCGCCCCGTGGATCGCCTCATAGGTGAGTTTGCCGAGGCGGGGGCCGATTGGATTTCCATCCATCCGGAAGGGACGGATCACCTGGATCGCAGCCTTGCCTTGATTCGCGAGTCTGGCGCGCGGGCCGGCGTGGCGCTCAACCCGGCAACGCCGATCGACTGGCTGGATCACGTGATGGACCGTATCGACCTGATCCTGGTGATGTCGGTGAACCCGGGTTTCGGCGGACAGAGTTTCCTGCCGTCGGCGCTGCCCAAGATCCGCGCTCTTGCGCAGAGGATAGGGGAGGCGGATCACCCGATACGTCTTCAGGTCGATGGAGGTATCAAGGTCAACAACATCGCCGAGGTGGCGGCGGCGGGGGCGGATGCGTTCGTGGCGGGGTCGGCGATATTCGGTGCCGACGACTACGTGGCCACCATTACCGCGATGCGCGAGGCCCTGGCGGCGGCTCAGGGTGGCCCTGGGGGCGCGTGACGCGCCCCGCTGGCGGCGCCCTCAGCGTGCGATCGGTTCAGCCGGCTGCTGGTTGCGCATGTTGTAGACCACAATGGTCTTGCCGCTGGCCGTGATCAGGCCCTGCTCTTCGAGCACTTTCAGTACGCGGCCGGCCATCTCACGTGAGCATCCGACCAGGCGCGCCAGTTCCTGGCGACTCACCTTGATCTGCACGCCGAAGTTGTCCGGGTGGCCGAGCGCATCGGGCTCACCGCACAGATCCATTAGGGCGTGTGCGATGCGACCGGTGACGTCCACGAAGGCAAGGTCGCCGAGCTTGCGGTTGGTACGGTCGAGGCGGCTGGCGAGCTGCGTCGCCAACTCGAAGACCAGTCCGGGGCTCTCGCTGGCGATCTGGCGGAAACGCGGGTAGGTCATTTCGGCGATTTCGCAGGCGCGGCGCGTGCGCACCCATGCGGAGCGGGCGGGCTGTTCGTAGAACAGACCCATCTCGCCGAAGAACTGGCCCTTGTTCAGGTAGGCGAGGACCATCTCGTTGCCGTCTTCGTCCTCGATCATCACCTCCACGGAACCGTCCACGATGTAGTACAGCGTATCGGGGACGTCACCGGCGTGGATGACCACCGTCTTGGACGGCACGGTGCGGATGCGGCAATAGCTCAGAAAGCGGTTTATTGCCGGGATATCGCTCAGGGGCTTGGCGGGATTCGCAAGGTTTTCCATCGGTGACCTCTCGACGCTGGCTGGAAGGTGCGGCTGCGTTATGCGGCACGCTCCGTGTTTGCTGCTGCCTTGGTTGTGATTTCAGGGTTGCCACGAATGTGTCGCAGTACCCACACAAAACCGACCTTACGACCGGCTTACGTTGCCTTGTATCGGCAGCCCTGCCAGTTACTGAAGGTTCCGTCACACCTTGCGCCTGGATCGTGAGACCCAGGCACGCCGTTCCCCCAAACGGCCCTGTTCAGCGATTGTCCTTGCGCTAAGGGGAGCGCGTCATCGCTTCGACGATTACACGTAATCCGGCGTGTCCGCGTCGTGACGGGTGTCTCATTTGATCGAGCTGAACGCTCACTATTCGTCGGCGAGGTGGCACCGCTGGGTTCTACAGCCAGTAGGCGCTTCGGGTCATCACCTTGGCCACCCGTCGCATGATCCCTCGCACCGGTGCGGGTAATTCGCTGCCGCCGGCGGCCATGGCCTCGTCGCCGTGGCGCACCTCGTCGGCCTGCATCTGTTCGAGGATGGCGCGGCTGCGGCCGTCGTTGCCAGGAAGGCGGGCCAGGTGCTCGCTCAAGTGCTCTTCCACTTGTCGTTCGGTTTCGGCGACGAAGCCCAGACTCCAGCGGTCGCCGCTCACGCCAGCGGTGGCACCGATGGCCAGGGAGCCGAGGTACCACAGTGGGGTCAGGGCGCTATGGGCACCGCCGAGTTCCTGCAGGCGTTGCTCGCACCACTCGAGGTGGTCTCGTTCCTCCAGCCCGGCGGCAGTGAGGTGGGCGCGGATCTCGGGGTCACGAGCCGTCGCAGCCTGGCCCTGGTAGAGCGCCTGGGCCGCTACCTCCCCCGCGTGGTTGACGCGCATCAGGCGGATGGAGATCTCTCGCTCGCGCGCGGTGAGCGGGGTGTCTGCGGCCGACTCGTCAGCGGGCGCCTGCGGCATGGGGCGCCGGTTGCTGTCCGTCTCGTGTGCGGTGGAATCGGGGCCGTTGGCCAGATGGCGCAGGCAGCGGTCGCCGAGCACCAGCAGGCGGTCGGCCAGGGTCAGTCGTGCACTCATGGATACCTATTGTAAACGCCTGTATCGAAGGGGGGGCGGAGGCGCCTGTGCGCTGGTATGATGCGCCGCCACACGGCTTACGCGCCCTGCTGTCACAACAACCATCGATAAACGAGGAGCTCCCATGAGACGCGTT
>JAAUYD010070076.1_pt1 | contig 11509 bp, 11 predicted proteins | sample 7278101 | NCBI WGS metagenome assembly JAAUYD01 (sample SAMN14350128, study PRJNA611818) | marine sediment metagenome | isolation source: surface marine sediment (0.6m) | place: French Polynesia: Moorea | collected 2018-08 | reverse complement strand
TCTTGTCCGTAACCGCCTAAATATAGTTGATATTTTTCTGCTGGCAATAATTGAAATGCTTCTAATAATAAATCGAACCCTTTTTGCGGGGCAAATCTGCCAAAAGCTCCTAAAATTAAGGGAGAGTTTTGATTTTTTGGCGCGATATTAAGCATAGCTTCAATTGTAGAAGCTGGAGTTATTACTTGAATCTTATCGGCAGAGACGAGTTCATTTTTTAGCAACCATTTTTTTTGACCTTGAGAAACGCTTAAAACTACATCTGCTATCCCATAAGCTATTTTCAACATTAACCGAAAGCGAAAAGTAGATTTGACTTGGTTCTTTTCAAAATATTCGCAATAATGATGGTCGTAAATATATACTTTAGTCCGTTGTTTGAACTCGATTAAATCGTAAAGATATTTCCAAGCACAAGGATAATGAAATACGATCGCATCGGGCTGAATTTTTTTAAATTCTTGTTTTACTTCTTCCAGTCTAAATACGGAAAAGTCAAACTGTTCTTTTAAACGAGAATCTATTAATTGTTTTACCAAGAGATTAGAACCTCCCGCCCTTTTATCTCCAATGAGATGCCATATTTTAGGTTTCATATTTTATCCAACCGATAACCAATAGGACAAATCTCTTTGAATCAGATCTTGACAGTGTAAAATATCTTCTCGATAAAGTTCAATTAGTTCCTGTTTTATTTCCTGAGTAAGTTCTGGTTTAGCTAAATTTTGATGTTGGATTTTTTGACGCAATAGAGGAGGAAATAAAGGTTTTAAAGCAGTTTTAATTGGATTGGGTTTGGTAAGCATTCGATGCAAAAATTGATTTTTAGGCATTCCCGATTTATTCGGTCTGATATTCATATCGGGAACAAAATCATCTTTAACCTTTAAAAAATTAAAAATATTTTGAACTACGCTGAGGCTATTGTTACGAAAATCATCGTAAAGATAAATTTTAATTCGATCTCGCTCGAAAAGATCGTAATATTGCTGCAATTGTTTGCCATAATAACCTAGCTGAATGTAATGCCAAAACCATTCCCAATTTTGTTTTATTCTTTGAGATTCTGCTTGCAATGCTTTAGCAAAATCTTGAAAAGGTTCGCGATCGTCTCGAATTAAATGTAAAAAATTGGCATAAGCGCGATCGCTTGGATTGCGAAGAATAACAATAATTTTGATTTCAGGATTGTATTGATATATCTTTGCAGCAGTTTTTGAATTATATAAATATAAAGGACAAGCTTCCCCGATCGCTATTTCGTTAGTGACTCCTTTAAACTCTGCTTGGTAAGCATCTAAAGTAGTAATAGAAAAATCATTTATAGCTTCATCTCCAGGCCCTTTAAAATCTATTGTTTCTCCTTCTAAAGCAAAAAAATTAGTTTCTTTGCGTGGGGTCATATAAATTTGTGGGTGCTGATTTAAATAAGTATGAAGCGCAGTAGTTCCTGCTTTAGCAGCACCAATAACCAAAAAATTAGGTAGGATCTGAGTTTTCATCGTTCACAATCAATTCACCTTAAACTAATTGTTCCCTTTCAATCCTCTTTTCTTGCATTAACCCAGTAATCTTTAAACCTAAATTTTCAAATTGAGAATAAAGAGATAAAGGTAAAATTCTCAACAAACAAGCAGCAAATAAAGTTAATAAAGTGCGACGAGGTTCGCCAAATAAAATTGAAAAATCTGTTTTCAAAGCTCTAAAAATTAGCTCGATCGCTGTTTTTCCATCTCTCAAACGAACGGCTCGACGAGCTAAATATCTTAATTGATAAGCGCGGGCTGTATTTTCCCATTTCTGTAACAATTCTGGGGCATATTGTCGAGTTTTTTCGATGACTTTTTCCCAAGAAGCTAATTGTTTAAAAATATTGGCAGAAAGTCCTTCTGTATTGACTCGATATAAAGTTAACGCTTCGGGAATACCTTCAATTTGCCATTCAGTTTGGATTGCAATTCTAATCCAGCATTCAATATCTTCTGACTGACGAAAGCGATCGTCAAAATAAAAATCTTCTCTTTCTCCGTGAATGTTATCTTCAAATTTAATTTCATCTAAAGTTTCGCGGCGAATTACAGGAGCAGATCCGTTGCCGATCGGATTGCGACAAAGTAAATGTTCTGCTGTAATATCTTTTAGTTTCGGCATTTGATAAATACCTAATTCTTTGTCATTAACATCGATAAATGCAGAGCGACTAAAACTAATTCCAACTGTAGGAGAAGATTCTAAATGTTTAACGTGTTTTGCTAGTTTTTCCGGTAACCAGAGATCGTCAGAATCTAAAAAAGCTAAATAATCTCCTTTTGCATGGCGAATTCCCGTATTTCTTGCACCTGCTAAACCGCGATTTTTTTGGCTAATAATTTTGATGCGCGGATCTTTAAATTGCTGGCATATTTCTACACTGCGATCGGGCGATTCATCGTTAATAACAAGCAACTCAAAGTTAGTGTAAGTTTGAGCTAATATAGACTTAATAGTTTTAGCAATATATTGCTCTACATTGTAAGTAGGTACGATAACAGAAACTAATTTCATGATTGTTGACCTGATGGAATTTTTGTAAATTTTGACCGAATAGCTAGAGGCTCTATTAATTGCGATCGGGGATACTTTTTTTGTAATTGAGGCCATTGAACGTAAAGAGCATCTAGAAATGGCAACACTAATTTTGCAGATAAACTAAGATCCTTAACTCGAGTATAAGATTCGATGAATACAGTTTTACATTTATATATTTTGCCGATAATAATGAAAGGGACAGAAACTCCAGCTCCAGTAGAAAGAATCATTTGAGGTTGCTCTTTTAAAATTACTTTTAACGCTAGATAAAAATTTCTAATTAAATTGACTAGATTGCGATTCGTAGGACTGTAAGCCCAATATACTTGACAATCTTTTAGGGCTATTTCAGTTCCTTCAGTGCGAAAAGTAATCCAACAATATTCGTATTGCTTCCAAAATATATCTAAATTTTGCAAAGCCCTAAAATGTCCTCCTGTAGAAGACACTAGTAAAATTTTCATAAATTACTCTATGATTATTATTTGCAATTAAAATTGATTAAAGAAAGTAGGAAAAGGGCAGAAAATTTTACTCTATTAATCAATAATAAATTTGATTGTTCTGCCTTCTTTAATTTAAGTCAATCTCGATTTTGAATGCTCTTTGGCTTTTAAACTAATATTGCCAAATTTCAAATATAAATTTTCAGAATAAAAGTAGAGATTTACTTATGGAGTGTAATCAATGATTTTTTGAATTAACTCAGCATCTTCTGCCGGAAATAAATCTTTAAAATGAGGAATTTCTTGCAATAAATTAAGTTCTTCCATGCATAATCTCTGTACCATTTTTAGAGTATTTTTACGTTGTTGCTTCAGGTTAGATTTCTTAAGAATACTAAGAGCTATTTTTAGCTGAGGTACAGCTTGAGATAAATCTTCTTGTAAGTTTTTTAAGAGCCGATCTTTTTCTGCAATTGAATGCTTCATTTGCAACAATTCTTGTTGCAATTTTTCAACATTTTGACGTTCTTGATGATAATATTCAGTCAAGATTTTTTGTTTGGATAATCTAGAAGAAATTGCTTCTAAAACTTCTTTGCGAGAAAAAGGTTTAGTTAAATAATCGTCAGCACCTAGATTCATTCCCCGTCTTATATCTGTTTTATCAGCTTTTGCCGTTAAAAATATCAAAGGAATGGATGCAGTTACTGAATTTGCTCTTAAACCAGATAAAACTTCGTAACCATCAATTTCTGGCATCATTACATCGCAGATAATTAGATCTGGAAAATGATTGTAAGCCCAAACAGTACCGAGTAAGCCGTTTTCAGTGCTGTAGGTTTCATAATCTTCAGCTTCTAGTAGCTCAACTAAATTTTCTCTAACCGGACGCTCGTCTTCAATAACAAGAATTTTTGCCATCAGTTTAATTTACCTCATAATGTTTTTTTTACTTGTACTGGTAATGCGATCGTGAAAGTAGTTCCTGCATTTAATATGCTTTCAACTTCGATGCGACCCTTATGCAATTCAACCGCTTTTTTGACAATCGCTAATCCTAGTCCAGTTCCAGATATGTCACCGACATTATTGGCTCGATGAAAAGAATCAAATAACCGATCTTGTTCGTCTTGGGGAATGCCAATACCACAGTCTTTAACTTTTAAAATCACCTCCTCTTTTCGATCTATTAAATCTAAATTAACTTCGTTGCTCTCGGGAGAATACTTAATCGCATTAGAGAGTAAATTATTTAAAATTTGTCTCAACAATTTTTCATCTACTTCTCGATTAATAGAAGATTGATTGGAAGTAAATAAAATTTGATGCGTTTTAGTTGTAAATTGAATTTCTTCAACCAATTCTTCACAAAATTGATTAAGTTCGATTGTTTTTGGCTTAAAGTTAAGTTTGCCAGCTTCTGCCTTACCTAACAGCAAAACATCATTTAACAATCCAGTCATATGGTGAACGGCTGTTTGAATCCTATGAAGGTGAAAATTCTGTTTTTCCTCTGTCCATTTGTGAGAATAATGTTCGAGTAATTCGGAAGAAGAAAGAATCGTTGCTAAAGGAGTTCTAAACTCGTGAGAGGTCATAGAAATAAATCTAGATTTGAGTTCGTTCAGTTCTTTTTCTTTAGTCAAAGCATTACGCATTTCTGTTTCAATTTTCTTACGTTTGGTGATATCACGAATAATAACCATCACCTCATTTTCTGAACTAATAGCAATCCTTGCTTCATAAATACGCTGTTTATTACAGTTAAAAAGTTCGTACTCAAAAATTTGCACTTCTTTGTTTTCGAGAGCTTGTTTAATATGATTCATCATAGATGAAGCTATTTCGAGAGGGAGAACTTCTTGAATTTGCTTGTTTAAAAATTCTTGTTGTAATAACGGGGGATGGGTGTTTTTAGGAGCTTTGAAATTTACTAAATAACCATTTTTGTCGATCCGAAACATCCAATCAGGAATAGCATTTAATAAAGCTCGATTAGTAGCAATACTATTGTATAAAGCTTGTTCGGTTCGTTTTCTTTCCTCAACTTCTTCGAGTAATTTCTGATTTATTTGTTTTAGCTCAGCCGTGCGTTCTTCTACTCTTAACTCCAATCTATCTCGAGCTTGTTTGACTATCAATTCTGCTTCCTTGCGATCGGTAATATCGTTACTTACGAGCAGGAAACCAGTTATATTATTATTTATATCTTGCAAAGCAGTTAAGGAAACAAGCACAGGAAAAGAAGTGCCATCTTTGCGAAGATACACTGATTCTGTTTCGTGTGATTTTTTTTCTCTTGCTTTTGCTGTTAAGACTTCAAAACATGGTAAAAGTTTTTTACCAGTTTCTTGCATTAGTTCGACTGCAATTCTCTCAATTTCTTCTTCAGGGTAAAATTGAACAACATTCGCCTGTCCTACAATTTGTTGTGCTGAATATTGTAAGTGTAATTCGGCTGCTTTATTAAAAGTCTGAATCGTCCCTTTAAGATCGGTTGAAAAAATCATATAATTAGCACTATCTAAAATAGCACGTTGAAGCATTGTCGTTTTTTGTAATGCTTCTTCAGCTAGTTTATGTTTAGTGATATCAATTAAATAAGATCTAATTAACTCGCTTGAAGGAATATAGTGAATATATTGCTCGAATATTGTTCGACCTACTTGAATCTCACGAGTTAATGTTCGTTCTTGTTCTGGTTGCAATAAACTTATTAAGCCATCAAGAACTGGATGATCTAGTTTTTGTTTGCGAATATCTGGGAAAATTTCAATTGCTTTAGGATTGAGATATGTAATCTGACCGTTAGTATTTATTTCCAAAATAGGTTTTGAAATAAGTTCTGGAAAAGAAGCTAATCTTTGCAGTGCTAGCTGGGTTAAATTTTCTTCATTATTTAAACTAGATAAAGTTTGACAAGGATTCTCTATTTTGGATAAAAAACTGCTATTTTCTGCCGAGTTTTTTAAAGCTAACATTCTGTTTTTTTCTTGAGTTTCAACCGTATAATATCTAGCACGTACTTCTTTTCCAAAAAAAATTTCGTCTTTATGTACGAGATCTCGCTCGAAACAATCAGAACCATTTACTTTTATCCCATTAGTGCTTCGTTTTCCCTGCCAATCGCCATCAATCAGACGAAAAAAATGTTGCGAATTAGTTCCTGTGGTTAATCTCAATAGAGTGGCATGGTGTCGAGAAATCCAAGGAGATTCAAGTACAATAGAGTTACTTTCTTCTCTGCCAAGAGAATAAGTAGCTGCTTTGAGAATAATAGTTCGCTTTCCTTTATTATCTTCTACTACTAAAATATGTTCCATGATTTACTCTTAAATATCTTGGATATCTGAATCGACTCTCAAAGATTAATAATTACAGACTTTTTTTGGCAGATCGAAATTAGATTCAATCAGTCTATCTATAAATTGAATTAGTTTCTTTTCAAGAATAAATAATAGGAAATTAACAGAATCATAGAAACTTTTGCTTTTGAACTGAATTTAGCTAAATAAATAATTATAATTTTTTATTTTTAGTGTTTTCAGTTTTTAAATTTATCTAAAAACGATCTGCAACGCTATTAATGATTTTTACTTATTACTCAAAAAATAACTTGTTTAGTCATTACTATTTTATTGCAAATTTTTTTTTAAGCTATTAGTAATTTTAGGGAATAACAAAAACTCGATTCGTAAAGTTAAGGAGATTTACTACTGTTAATACACTCAAATACGTGCCATACTTTAAATTCTTAAGTTGATTGATAATATTATCAATTGCTAAATCGCTTGTTATTAACGGATAAGTAATAGTAAAAAAAATCAAACTACATTAGAATTAAAAATCCCCCGAAGGACGGGGGAAACAATCAATAAATAATAATGTATTTATTTCAAGTTGACTTGGTATCATTTTGGTTAATTTGGTAGTAATTGTTTAGCTCGTGCGAACAAAAAGAATAGCTTTGAATGGGATAATTCTTGTTCTGTTTTTTCTTCTTGCATTTGTGCAGGAACTAACATAGAATCTTCAGAACGGACGGTCATTCGACCTTCAGCCAATGCTTTGCGTAATTTAGATCCAGTTTTCCACGCTAAATATTTTGCGGTGTTCCATTTTGGGTTAGCTGGATATCCAGCAAATCCAGACCTCAATGCTGCATGGTTTTGTTTGGCTATTTTAGTAGTAACTAGTACGTCTTTGGCTAAGTCAACTATTAAGAAATTTTGGTTTTTGCTCCGATTTTTGTTGTGTTTTGTCACACATATCACCCCCTAGGTGGTTAATTTTGAAGAATTGTCACTAATCATTCTAATGTACGATCTTAAATCATTACAATAGTAAATTGGCCGAAATTATTCAATTATCTCCGAAACGATACCCTTTGCCATAAACAGTATGGATTAAAGGCTGTTCGCCTTCAAGTTCGATTTTGCGGCGCAATAAGCGGATTAAGGCTGCTAAGACGTTACTATTGGGACGATCGCTCTCTTGCCATAAATACTGATAAATTTCATCTTTTGTCAGCAAGCGATCGGGATGATTCATAAAGTAAGCAAGTAATTTAATTTCTTTTTCAGAAAGATTGATTACCCTTCCTTGACGATAAGCTAGCTGATTTTCTAAATCTAATTCGAGATCTCTTACTTTGAGTCTTCCTCCTTGGTTTACTTGAATATTAAGTTCGATATGGGGCGATCTTCGCAACAAAGCGCGTACTCTAGCTAACAATTCCCTTAATTCAAAAGGCTTTATTAAATAATCATCTGCACCAGCATCTAAACCAATTACCCTTTCATCGATAGTATCTTTGGCCGTTAGAAATAAAACAGGAGTAGTAAAACCGCGCGATCGCACAGCTTGACAAATTTCAATTCCAGAATATTGGGGTAACATCCAATCTAAAATCAATAAATCGTAATTGCGATTTAAGGCTAATTCCATGCCATCTTGACCGTTATCAGCTACATCGACCTTGTAACCTTCGCAAGATAAAATATGACTCAAAGGTGCAGTTAATTCGGCTTCGTCATCGACTAAAAGAATCATCATTCTTGGACTTGTAGTTACAAATCAGTTATTTGTTGCGATCGAATTACTCGGATCGCCGTCTTGTATGATACCCTCAGATAGAACTTAGGCTACTCGATTTCAAATGCTTATCGTCGCACTACCCAAAGGCGCACTGCTATCAGATAGCATAAACTTGTTTAAAAATGTTGGTTTAGATTTTAGTGCTTTTCTCGATAAAAGTAATCGTCAATTACAAATAACAGATCCGACTAACACCGCGATTGGATTGTTAGTTAGGGCCCAAGATGTTCCAGTTTACGTACAATACGGTCAGGCACATTTGGGAATAGTCGGTTACGATGTTTTGCGGGAAAAACAGCCGCGAGTGGCTAATTTAGTCGATCTCAAATTCGGTTATTGTCGAATGTCAGTAGCCGTACCTAAATCTAGTCCTTACAAGCGATCGCATTTATTGCCTCCTCACGGTAGGGTAGCATCTAAATCGGTTAAATGTGCCAAAGAATACTTTGATAGTTTGGATCTTCCTGTGGAAATCATCCCTCTTTATGGTTCTGTAGAACTAGGGCCGATTACGGGAATGAGTGAGGCTATTGTCGATTTAGTATCTACGGGCCGTACTTTACAAGAAAATGGTTTAGTAGAGATAGACGTTTTATTTGATAGTACCGCTAGATTGATCGCCCATCCTCTAAGTTATCGCACTAATCTAGATAGTTTATCTAGTTGGGTGGAGAAAATACGTATTGCTACAGAAGAAGCGGTGAATGGAAATTGATTTTCGCAATATTAATAGTGTTTGGGCTTCAGTTTTAGTAGCAACTTTACAAAAGTTAGGATTGAGTACGGCTGTAATTTGTCCGGGATCTCGTTCTACTCCTTTAACTATTGCTTTTGCTCGTCATCCGAGTATAGAGTCTATTCCTATTTTGGACGAGCGATCGGCAGCTTTTTTTGCTTTAGGCATTGCTAAGCGATCGGAGTTTCCCGTTGCTTTAGTTTGTACTTCAGGTACTGCTGGAGCTAATTTTTATCCGGCGGTAATTGAAGCTAGATATAGTAACGTCCCTATGCTAATTCTAACAGCAGATCGGCCTCCAGAATTGAGAGATTGTCGTTCGGGACAAACCATCGATCAGTTAAAATTATACGGCAATTATCCTAATTGGCAAACTGAGCTAGCTTTACCTAGTATCGATCTGGGAATGTTAAATTATTTGCGGCAAAATATTATCCAGGCTGTCGATCGCTCTTTTTTTCCAGTTAGAGGGCCGGTACATCTTAATATACCTTTTCGCGATCCGCTTCCACCGATCCCCCAGCTAGAAACCAAGACGATTAAATCTCAATTCAACTCAGAACAATTTTTTAGTCATATTTCCTCCGATCGGTTTCCTGAGAGTTGTTTAGATCGTTTTTCTATCTCTTTATTAAATGAATGGAAATTATGCGATCGCGGCATTATTATCGCCGGCTTAGCTAATAGTAACAATCCAGAACGATATTGTCTCGCGATCGCTAGTTTAGCTCAATTTTTAGGCTGGCCGATTCTTGCTGAGGCACTTTCTCCGGTGAGAAACTATGCTAAATTAAACCCCAATCTGGTTTCTACTTACGATCTAATTTTGCGCGATCGCGATATCGCAGGGGAATTAAGCCCAAAAATAGCGATTCAATTGGGCGAACTTCCTACCAGTAAAGAGTTGCGATCTTGGCTGGATCGAACTCAACCGCAACGCTGGATCGTCGATCGCAGTTTTGATAATTTCGATCCTCTTCACGGGAATACAATTCATTTAAAAGCTTCTGTCGAAGAATTAGTTACTAGTCTAGCTTCGACAAATGACAATATTATTGCTTCTGAATATTTAAATAAATGGTTGAGTCTACAAAAAAAAGTTACCAGTGCGATCGATTTAAAGATGGAAAAGATGGAGCATCTTTTTGAGGGTAAAGTAGCTTGGCTTCTTTCTAAAACTCTTCCCTCAGAAACACCAATTTTTATTGCTAATAGTATGCCAATCAGAGATGCTGAATTTTTTTGGTCTCCGAATCACAATCGCATAATTCCTTATTTTAATCGCGGTGCTAATGGCATTGATGGAACTTTTTCAACAGCTTTAGGCATTGCCCATCGTCGCGATCGAAGCTGCATAATGTTAACTGGAGATTTAGCTTTTTTACACGATACAAATGGATTTTTGATTGCTAATAAATTTGTCGGACACTTGAGCGTAATTTTGATTAATAATAATGGTGGGGGTATATTTGAAATGCTACCTATTTCTCAATTTGACCCCCCTTTTGAGGAATATTTTGCAACCCCGCAAAATATTGATTTTTCTAAGTTGTGCCAAACTTATAATATTGCACACGAGCCGATTGAAAATTGGCAGGAATTAAAACAAAAATTAAATCCACTGCCAAAAAAAGGAATTAGAGTTTTAGAACTTTGCACCGATCGCAAACAAGATGCCAAATGGCGTAAAGAAAACTTAGGTAAATTTTTAGTTTAAGTAGAAATTCTAAATTAAGGAAATTATAGATATCTAAATCTTTGTAAAAATCGGAAATTATTTAAATAAGATTTTTATTAAAATTGAAATATATAAAGTGTGGAGTGAAAGAAGACTGAGTTTAGACAAAACCTATTGAGTTAGAGGTTAAAAACCATGTTAGAAATCTTAGTTTATTCTGGCTTTATGGCATTTTTCTTTTTATTCTGGTTTTGGGTACTTCGCAGAGATGTAGATTTATACCCAGATATGGATAATTAAATTTCAAAAAAAATCGAGCTTCTGACAATTTGAGCAAATTGAATATTTAGAAGCTCAATCCATTTTTAAAACATCAACCAGAAAGTATTTTCAATTGTTTAGTTGTGTTGGGAAATTTTATCCCCAATCAGTTTCAGAAGCTTGCCTAAGTCGGCTAAATCCATGCTGTCAACTATTGTCTCTAAATCGATAATTTCGAGATTTGTAGGATGATAGCGGCTCCAAAAAACTTCTTGAAAACTTTCGGGCATACATTCTAGTAAATAGAAGAAATCCCCAGCCTTGAAATCTCTTTTTCCAGTAAAAAAACGACTTAATTTACTTTCATCGAAATTAGTCCAACTAGATATTTCCTTATTTGTATATTGAAAGTTTTCTTGTTCTCTTACCCAGTTGATTATTTCTCTATGTCTATAGTATTTAGTTACAGAATTCATGATTATTATCGAAATAAAGTTTTCAATGTTTGAATACATTGCTGCTATTGGCATAAATTTAATTTTATAGAAGTCTTCTTTGTATTAAACTTAGAAAGTTCGCAATCTGAGTGACTTCAATTTCTATTTGCCAATGGAGCTATTTTTATTATCTTTGTTGTCAATTAAATTTGTTTGAGCTATTTGACCTGAATTCGATCGCTAAATTGACTAAGTTTTTTCTGAACAATGTTTCTTTGGCAATAGA
>JAAUYD010114047.1_pt1 | contig 11512 bp, 9 predicted proteins | sample 7278101 | NCBI WGS metagenome assembly JAAUYD01 (sample SAMN14350128, study PRJNA611818) | marine sediment metagenome | isolation source: surface marine sediment (0.6m) | place: French Polynesia: Moorea | collected 2018-08 | reverse complement strand
CCGGTTCGGTTACGATAATCCCTATTCTTCCAATAGCTCTCAGCGATGCTATTTAATCTTGTATGAAACATATAACTGTAAAGCAAAATATATGGAATTTGATCGGTCCCCCACAGCTACATCTGTTTCTTCGTTTGCTAACACTTTTTGAGAAGTTACGTCTGATGCGCGGTCTTCAGGCTTTATGTTGCCCTATCGGTAGTGGCATGGGAATTGCTCTAAGCGCTAAAACGGCGGCGGCTAAAGGCGCGTTATGGAGTGGCACCATGATTGAAATGAAAAATGTGAGCAAAATTTATCGCACCAAGTTTGTGGAAACACATGCGCTCAGCGATATCAGCGTTACCATCGAAACCGGTGAATTCGTGTCGCTGATGGGGCCGTCCGGGTCTGGGAAGACCACCTTCATGAACTTGGTCGGGCTGCTCGATACCTTTGACAAGGGCACCCTCATGCTCGACGGGGAGCCCATCGATAAAATGAGTGATCGGCGCATGTCCCGCCTGCGCAATGCAAAGATCGGGTTTATCTTTCAGAGCTTCAACCTTATCCAGGACTATAGCGTGTTCGACAATGTGGAGATGCCGCTGCGCTATCGGGGGTTGCGGGCCAATGCGCGAAAAGAGGCGGTAAAACAGGCGGTCGCTGAAGTAGGGCTCTCCTCTCGCATCAAGCACTATCCTGCCCAGCTCTCTGGGGGCCAGCAGCAGCGCGTGGCAGTGGCCCGGGCACTGGCTGGCTCGCCCCGGTTAATCCTGGCCGACGAGCCCACTGGAAACCTCGATAGCGCCATGGCTATGGAAATTTTGGATCTCCTCGAACGTATCAACGATTCCGGCACAACCGTGGTCATGGTGACCCATGATCCTGTATTGGGAAACCGCGCAGCTCGCCAACTCAACCTCTTGGACGGCCGCCTGATCGACGTGGCCCAGATAGACTCTCATATCCCCCTGACCCAGGCCTCTCGAGAGGCCCATTCGCACGTAGAATTGTAACCAAATTAGAGACGCCATGTTTTTCTTCTATCTAAAGAACGCCCTGAAAAGTATGCGCCGCACACCTGTGCTGACCGGCCTATTGGTGCTCGTCATCGGCTTGGCCACGGCCACGGTGGGGATCTGCTTTCAAACCTATATTGCGTTTGTAGGGGATCCCATGCCCCACAAGAGCGACCAGCTATATCATCTTGAGTTGGATATTCGAAATCCAAGTGCGGACGACAATGCGCACAACATCCTGTTTAACAAAATGCCCCACAAACTGTCTTATAAAGACGTGATGGCGCTTAAGAAAAGCGATATCCCCACCTATCAAAGCGCCAATTTCCTATCCCGTTTGGCTGTATTTCCTAAAAACAAGGACCTGCGACCGTTCAAATCCTACGTGTGCTTGTGTCATGCAGATTTTTTCCCCATGTTTGAGGTTCCCTTCAAGTACGGGGGCCCCTGGAACAAAAAGGCAGATGAGCCCCCGGAGCCGGTCGTTGTGCTGTCAGAGGAGATGAACCAGCGCCTGTTCGGTGGCGAAAACAGTGTGGGTCAAACACTGACTATCGAGGATCGGGCGTTCACTGTAGTTGGCGTGATGGATGCGTGGCGGCCCCGGCCCAAGTTTTATGATCCTTTCACAGCAAAATCCGGCGTAGGCCTAATATCTGGTATCGAAGAAGTGTTCATGCCCTTTCATTTCTTGGAGGAGATGGAGACGCGCCACTATGGCAGCACCCACTGTTTTGCAACAGCTAGCAATGCATCTTCATTCAAGGAGTGGCTCCAGAAAGAGTGCACCTGGATGTATTTTTGGGTGCAGTTGGACACGGTCGCACAGAAAGCGGCGTATTTGGGTTTTTTAAAGACCTATGGGGAGGAGCAAGTCCTTAGCGGTCGGTTTCATCGGCCCTTGCCCGCACGAATACTGACAGTGAACGAGTGGTTGGAAAAAGTGGATGTCACAGAAGGGGGTGTACAGTTTCTACTTCTGGTGGGATACTTATTTCTCATTGGTGCTGCTGTGAATCTCATCGGCATTCTTCTGGGAAAATTTCTGGCTCGGTCGCCACACATAGCGCTCCACCGGGCTATGGGAGCGACGCGAGGGTCGGTCTTTCTCACCCACCTGTTGGAGTGCGAATTTGTGGCCCTGGTGGGGGGGCTTTTAGGGGTCGTGCTGAACCAGTTCGTCGGCGCCTCCCTGAACCGCTCCATCGTTGGAAGGATATTCGAGCGCTTTGCTGTGGAGGATGTGGCGACCGTCTTGATCGTCGCCGTGATCGCAGGTCTCATCGCCGGTGTGTATCCATCATGGCGTATCTGTCGCATCTCTCCTGCCAGCGCGCTGAAGGGATAACGGGCACATCATGAGAGGGTTGGACATGGAGCTGCGTCCCATTTTTAAAGCGCTTTTAAAGAACAGAGTCCGTTTTATTTTGATCTCTCTGGAAGTTGCTATCACATTTGCTGTGGTAATCAATTGTATTACTATGGTTGTCTCTATCTATGAAGACTTGAATCGACCCACCGGATTTGATGTTAACAATCTCATTGCCGTAGAAATCGATTCATTTGGCAAGGCATTCAAAGATGAAGCGTACATTGACGCTGTACGCGACGAAGATCTTCGTAGGGTGAGGGCCCTACCTGGTGTACGCGCTGCAGGTGGGATAAGCAATTTTCCGCTTGGGGGGATGATTAACGTAAGTGCATACAGACCTTTGGGATCCAATATTGCGGATGTGAAGACACCCTACATTCAAGTGACCGATGATACGTTCAAGGCCCTGGGGGTGACCGTTGTCCAGGGACGGGACTTCATCCCATCGGATTTTGGGAAGAAAAAAAAGGACGGCGGCACCAGGCACTGGAACGTCATTGTTACAAAAGAAATGTCTCAAGCCTTTTTTCCCAATGAGGATGCAGTGGGCAAAACCCTAGAGGGGCACAGCAGTACCGCGACCATCGTGGGAATCGTGAGTCCGATGCTGTACTCCCCGCCCCCGGATGATCGAGCCGACCAAACAATGTTTTTTCCTGGAAAGCCAGGCACCTCAGGTCGGATGAATTACGTGGTTCGAACCGAACCGAATATGGTGGCTTCATTTATCCCTGAGCTGGAGGCGTTGCTTCTCGATCATAACAACCAACGCAGTGTGCTGGTCATGCCCTATGAAGACGTCAGGGAACGGATGAATGACGGTGTGAAGCTGTTTTCTGAGATGTTGATCGGTATCATTCTTTTGCTGGTAAGCGTGACCCTCACTGGCATCTTAGGGGCCACGGCGTATGCTGTGACTGAGCGGACTAACCAGATCGGAACCCGAAGGGCCCTGGGCGCTACCCGGTTTCAGGTCGTGCGCTACTTCGTGGTGGAGAGTGGCATCATGGTAGGGGCGGGCATACTCATCGGTGCCATGGGTGCGATGGCGATTAATTGGGGCATATCGGTAACCCTGACAGCGTCAACGTTAAATGGCCCGATTGTCGTTTGGGGTGCAATGATACTATGGATCACGGGAATCCTCGCCACACTCGTGCCGGCCCTTCGCGCTGCCTCGATTCCCCCTGCGCTCGCAACAAGGGTGTGATGGATAACGCCATGGACAGGCCCATTGCGCGGCCAAGGGGAATAACGCTAAAGCGGTCGATCTTGGCAGTGCTCGGGGTAGTGCTGATGGCAGTGAGCGCCCTGGCATATCCATCTGTAAGCCGGTGGGCACAGTCAGAGCGATCAGTGAACCTCACGCGCCTGAGGATCGGGGCAGTTGTTCGCGGAGATCTGGTGAGGGATATCGCAGTTCAGGGAAAGGTTGTAGCTGCGTTTCACCCCACATTGTTCAGCCCGAGCCCTGGGATAGTGATGCTCGATTCAAGAACAGGAGATGCCATTGCCCAGGGACAGATTCTCGGGCGCGTCGAGAGCCCTGAGCTGGAAAATCAGCTCGAGCAAGAGCAGGCCTCATTGATGTCTCTAGAGTCAGGCCTTGGACGTCAGCGCATAGAACTAGAGCAAATATCAAATAAAAATAAAAGAGACGTGGATTTGCTCGAGTTGGAGTTGGCCGCAGCAGAACGAGCTCAGGTCAGGGCGGAAAAATCTCGCACTCTGGGAATACTCACCGAGGTGGCATTCGAGGCGGCTAAAGATACCGTGGCCCAGCTCTCTTTGCGCTTGGCCTTTGCCCGTGAAAACGCGGCATTGCAGGAGAAATCCCTGCGCTACGAGATAAAGGAACGCCATGCGACTATCGAGCGTCAACGCCTGGTGCTGGAGAACCTTAAGCGGCGTGTGGCGGCGCTCTCCATTCGCTCACCTGTGGCTGGATTTGTATCCCGCGTGCACGTGCAAGATCGGGCGTCGGTAGAACAGAACGCCAAGCTATTTACAGTGGTGGATATGTCGGCATTCGAGGTGGAGATAGAGGTTCCCGAAAGCTACGCAGATGAAGTCGGTGTGGGGACTGCGGCGGTGATGCAGCTGGGGAGCGAGTCACTGACAGGGCGGGTTAAAACCATTTCCCCAGAAGTGTCGGGCCATCGCGTTTGGGGCACTGTTTCTTTTGACGATCAAAGCCCCAAAGGGCTCATACAAAACCAGCGCATTGCCACGCGTCTGATACTGGCATCCATTCAGGACGTCCTCAAAGTGCCGCGCGGACCATTTTTGGAGACCGGCGGTGGCCGCGAAGCCTATGTCGTCAAAGAGAATATGGCGGTATTGCGCAACATTCGAGTCGGTGCGCGGAGCATATCAGAAGTCGAAATTGTCACGGGCCTCGAGGTGGGCGGAGAGATTGTCCTTTCAGATACCAAGATATTCAAAGGTGCCAAGAGAGCGCTGCTGCATGAGTAACGCACAGACATCCACGCGCCTCCTTATCGTTATCCTGCTGACAGGCGCTTCAACAGCTGTGGCGGGAGGTACGCCTTTGAGCCTTCGGGATTGTCTGAGGCTCGCCCTTGCGCATCACCCCGATGTGGCCATGGCCCAGACAGATATAAACGGGGCCAAGGCAGCATTGATGGGTGCAAGGGCGACCTACTTTCCCACGATAAAGATCGAGGCCCACAGCGCGTACCAGCGGGAAGAGGCCACTGTGAACCAAGGAGCTGCGAGCCCCATGCCCGGGACTGGAGGGGGTGAGTTTCATTCATTTGGGTTGGTGTTGCAGCAACCCCTCTTCAGTGGGCCACAGGGCTGGGCCGGCATCAAGCGGGCGAGAAGTGCAGTGAAGCGGGCCCGTCTCAGTCAGGCAGCTGTGAGAGCAGATGTGGCCCTGAACGTTATCAACGCCTTTTTTCTCCTGCTCATGCAACTCGAGCAACTCGACGTGCTTGAACAGTCTATGCAGCTGAGCCAGGGGCAGCTGCGCTTGGCCCAGGAGCGATTTGAAATCGGTACAGGTTCTCGCGTCGATGTTACACGGGCCATGGTGAGTGCGGGCGAGGATAGAATACGGGTCGAGGAGCAACGAAAGCTCATACGAACGCTACAGGTTCAATTAAACGCAACCATGGGCATGTCACCGACCTCGCCCATTGCCATTCATGCGGACAATCCAGACACCATTGCCCTGCCAGGTCAGCAGCAAAATATTGCATCGTACGCCCATCCCCGAGTGGCCCTTGCCGAAATCGACGCCGAGACAGCAAGGCAGGAGGTGAAGCTGGCTTCCGGTGAATTTTGGCCGATAATGGTCGCCTCGGCGCAGCACCAACGCCAGGGGCAGGCACTGGCCGACGTCTACGCCGGATGGGATAGGAGGCATGGTTTCGGCGCTTCCCTCATGTTGGCCATCCCTGTCTTCGAGGGTCTTTCAACCCTGTCCAAAGTTCGGGAGGCAAAAGCGCGCGAGGCACGCGCCAAAGTGGCCGTCCTGGCTCAACAGCAGGCTGTCGCCACAGAGCTGGCCCAGGCCATGAGTGAAGTGAGAGGGTTGCAGATCATCGAGACGATTGAAGCGGGCAATATCGCCTCTGCAGAGGCGTCACTCGTCATGGCGCGGGAACGGTATGCCTTGGGCATGGGTACTGCCTTAGAGCTCCGAGATGCACAACTGGCCGCGACTCGAGCTCGACTGGCCCTCGTGAAAACCAGATTCGATCTCCAGCTGGCCGTGGCAGCCTATCACCATGCCCGTGGAGATATCGTAAAGACCTATCTGAGTTCACCTTCGGGAAACTCAGTGAATGCCGTGGACGGCACAGCCCAATGATTCTAGAATAGCACCATGCAATCAGAGCGACTCAGAGTTCTTATCGTCGACGATCAACCCGCTGTAACCAAGGCGCTAGAAATTCTGATGGACATCCACGAGTTACCACATGTCAGCGCGTCAACGCCTGAAGAGGCGTGCCGAATCGTCGCTGCTGAAACCATTGGCGTCGTGCTCCAGGATATGAATTTCGGCCCTGGCGAAACCTCGGGAGATGAAGGTGTGGCGCTCTTTCGTAAACTGCGATCCGTATACCCTGATCTCCCCATATTAGTCATTACCGCGTGGGCCCTAGTGGAGACCGCCGTGACCCTCATGAAGGAAGGGGCGGCCGACTATATCGAAAAGCCCTGGAGCGATGAAAAGCTCGTGGCCTCTGTCAAGAATCTCCTTAAAATGCGCGAGCTAGAGATTGAAAATACTCGCCTCCGCGCTGCAACCCTTGCGGACCAGAATATCCTGAAGCAGAATTTCGACCTGCGCGACATTGTGTACGAGAGCGCACCAATGCACAAAGTTATCTCTCTCGGCCTTAACGTGGCAAGATCAGATGCCCCGATTCTCATAACCGGACCAAGTGGATCCGGGAAAGAGCGGTTGGCTGAGATCGTGCAAGCCAATTCCCATCGAAATAACAAGCCATTTGTGAGAGTCAACGTAGGAGCCATACCCGAGCAGCTCATGGAGAGCGAGCTATTCGGTGCTGAAGCCGGGGCCTATACAGGTATTGGCCGTCGCCGCATTGGCCACTTTGAAACTGCTGCTGGCGGCACCCTTTTTCTCGATGAGCTCGATGCCCTGTCCCTGGCGGATCAGGTCAAGCTGCTGCGGGTGGTTCAAAGCGGAGAGCTGCTACGACTGGGATCGAGCATAACCCGCCGCGTTGATGTGCGTATTCTCAGCGCCACAAACGCGGATCTTAGAAACAAAATTGCGATTGGCGAGTTCCGTGAGGATCTATACTACCGCCTCAATGTGATCGAGCTTGCAGTGCCGAGCTTGGATGAAAGGCGCGATGATATCCTTCCTTTGGCGTGCCATTTTCTAAGCACCTATGCGCAAGGGAACGCTCCGCCCAAAACCCTATCCAAGGCTGCCGAATACGCCTTGCTGGATCATTCCTGGTCCGGAAATGTAAGAGAATTGGAAAACCGCATTCATCGCGCTGTTTTAGTATCCAAGGGAAATGAAATTAGTAGCGCCAACCTGAATTTGGAGAACGCAAATGGTCCGCTTGATCGCACCGCGATCCCATTGAGAGATGAAGAGCTGGAGGAGCGTCGTGCTATCGTAGATGCACTTGTCAAGGCTGACGGCGTGGTGGCCCATGCTGCGTCGAGGTTGGGCGTTAGCCGCCAAACCCTGTACCGCAGAATGACCAGGCTCGGTATCCAGATCGAGCGCATGCTCACCGGTACCCAGTCCAATTCGAGATGAGCGCGGCACTCCCTAACGCTAACGTCGATCAGGCACCTCCCCGAAAGGTGTCTTTCTCCTTTTCCGGGCGCATCACGGCTGGGTTCATTGCCGTTTTAGTGTTGATGGCGGCAACTGCAACCGGGGCGATCTATCTGCATCTTCCCCCCTGGTTAACCTTTGTGCTTATTCTCTTAGTGGGACTTCCCGTTGGTGTTTTGTTGTTGGGATGGCTGACAAATCCCTTGACCCAGACGCTCGAGGGCGTTCGCAGCGTTATCGCAAGCTTCGGAGATAAGGATTTCAGTGTGCGACTTTGTACTGAGCGAACCGACGAGCTCGGTGATATTGCGCGTCATACCAATCGCGTCAGTCAGATTCTCCAGGACGAACGACAAGAGATTCGACAACGGGAGCTTCTGCTCACCACTGCCTTGGATCACTCTCCGGCCGCCATCATGCTCGTCGACCATCGGGATTGGGTGGTGTACGGTAATGTTGAAGCGCGTTATCTACTGTTAGGTGGGAAGAACATTGCGGGTCACCGCTTTAGTGAGCTCCGGGAAAAATGTCCGATCGAGATGCGGGATATGTTGGCTGCACAAACCGATGGGATATTCACTATTGTTCGGGATGAAACGCACGAGAACTACCACCTCGCCCAGAGTTCTTTTGAGCTCAACCGTCGAAAGCATACCTTGATCCTACTGCACCGCATTACTGCTGAGCTCAACCGTCAAGAAGCCGAGGCGTGGAAGAAGGTCATTCGGGTGGTTTGCCACGAGCTGAATAACTCCTTTGCCCCAATCCTATCGCTTGTGAACTCTGCCGAGCTCCTTCTCAGCCGTCCGGAGCCTTCCGCGCGTATCGAGGAGATATTCGACATCATTCAAGAGCGGATCAACCACCTTACAGGGTTTATCCAGGGGTATGCTCAGTTTGCCCAGCTACCCCGACCCCACAAGGAACCCGTATCTTTGGACTCCCTCATCTCTTGCATGACTGAATTTCCCAACGTTAAGCTCCCGCGACATCTACCCAGCACACGGGTCAGCGTGGATCAAGCCCAGATGCAACAGCTTCTCATTAACCTGGTAAGGAACGCCAAAGAGGCCTCTGATACCGAGGGCGAAGTTAAGATCGAAGTCCACCAGTTGCCTAACGCCGGCACCATCTTCAAAATTCTCGATCGCGGCTGCGGCATGGATGAAGACACGATAAAAAAAGCCCTCCTCCCCTTTTATTCCACAAAGAAAACAGGCACTGGTCTCGGCCTCCCCCTGTGCCGAGAGATCATCGAGGCCCATGGCGGATACATCCACCTCCAATCCCGAGACGGCGGAGGCACAACAGTCACCTGTTGGATTCCATAATTAACGCTTAAACCGTCCTGCTTCAGTCCCGCTCGAACGCACCGATGTCTATTTTCTGGTCCTTCGGCCTGGGCGCGCTCTTCTGGTGGGGGATGTACTGGCGTTTGACGTTGTGGCCGGGCAGGGTTTGGGATGCCAGGTCTCCCCCTTGGTCGATGCAGGCCGAGCCGGAGTTTGGTTTGAATTGTTGGGCGTTCAGATCTTCGAAGCCAGGATCTTCTCCTTCTTCGTTGCCCAGGTCGTTGACCTCTCCGGACATGGATCCCTCGTGGGTGTCCACCCAGCCCTGACTGATCCAATTGTTCTGAAGATCGGTTGTTCCCGATCCGCTGCAGATCGCCAGACGGCTACCCCCGGACTGGGAAAACAGGATGTTGTTTCTTACGTCAGCGCTCTCTTGGTCTGTGGAAAGCCGCATCAACGTGGTGTTGCCGCTCCTCGTGGAGACCACGGTGTTATTGTACAGGTAGAGCACGCCCTTGCGGTACATGACCTCATCGCCCCCGTCCCCGCCATAGTGGATGATCTGGCTGTTTCCGGCGCCATCCGGCTCCACCAGGATATTTCCGTAGACAAAGGTCTGGGCATAGGACGGGTCGCTGACGAACGCTTCGTAGTCGCTCTCCACCAGGTCGAGCTGACGGTTGCCCGACGCGATCCAGTTGTAGCGGATCACGGTTCCGGCCGAGCGATCTTTGAGGTTGTTGCCCAGGCAGCCTGTTCGCAAGGGGCCGTAGTGGTTGTACTGGAACAGGATGCCGAAGCTCTCGGTATATGAGTTGTGCTCGTAGATGCTGTCGTCGATGCCGTTGTCGTAGACGTGGTTCGCCTCGATCACCACATGGCTGCTCTGGTGGCCCGAAAACAGGCCGTTGCCGCTGTCGTGCAGCAGGCAATTACGCACGGTGATATGCTCGCCGATCTCGATGTGTATGGCCGCCGCGTTGCTCGCGTAGGTCTGGGTCTCGCCGTTGTGGTCTGTGAACTGGTACGCAGGCCTGGCGCTCCGAATGTCCAGGTTCTCCACTCGCACGTATGCCGGAACCACGTCATCAGTAGGCAGGTTCGACCCGCCGATTTTGATCACTGACCGCACCTCATTCCAGTAGTTAAGCGCCTCCCGGGTGACCGCGTTCTCACCGGTGATCACCGGCCGCTCGCCGTCGGACAGCACGCCCAAGACCACCAGCGGCTTGTCCGCCGTACCCGCGGTGTTGATGACCCACTTGTGCGCATACGGCTGCGGCCGATGATGGATACGCACCAGGGTAGACGGCTCGAGCGATTCCCAAGGCACCTCGGATGGATCCTCGTACGCTTGGCCCGGTCCCACATCGTAGATGTGATCGAACACCTCGTCATCTGTGTCGGTTTCCGAATCCGTGTCTGCGTCTGTGTCCGTGTCGGTATCGCTGTCTGCATCAGCATCGCTATACGAGTCACTACCGGAATCAGTGTCTACACTATCATCGTGGCTGCACGCCCCGATAAGGGGTACCAGCATCCCGATAGCAAGGAGTTTCAAGGTAGGTTTCCAGTGGTTCATGTTCCCAAACATTATACCTTTCATGTTTTCCGTTTCTATTGTTAATTCGCGCTACTCAGCGTTCTTTAGCCCATCAAGTGGACGCTCAGTCTTTAATTCTATATTGGGGATGGATGCGGGGCCAGTCAGTAAGGGGTTGGCCCCGTATCCAGGGGTGGGGTGTTTGGGCAAGATTGCATTCAATTGGCAGGTGCTACAGCTGATGGCGCATTGGTTTCAGGCGGTTTTTGCCGTCTACTGGAAAAATAGTCGATGAGCTCGGGCACGAGGTCTGGCAATCGAGGGTCGAATTTTTCCGCACTTCGCACAAAGGCGAGGACTCTTCGAAGACCTTCGTGGGCCATGGCACTGAAGATGAGATCCCCTTGCTGCAAGCTGGTCATTATCGTGCTGACATCCGTGATCGCCCCGTGCAGTGCCATTGCCTTGTCGCCCAAATCTGTTAGCCCATCTGCAGTGATATCCATCGGGCGAATGCGGTCCGGATACTTGCGCATTGCCTGGGCCACTGCCTCACAGACCGCCTCGAGGTTTTTTCTAGGTTTGACGATTCTCTGCACCTCGACTTTGGACATGCGACCAGCTGCCTCAGGCAGGGTAAGATCATCGGAAAGGGTTACGGTAACAGTGCCTTGTTTGTACTCGGACATGGTGTCCTCCTTGTTTTTCCGGGAAGCGCTTATCCCGGGTAAGTGGGCCGACCCATCAGGTCGTCCCGGGTTGTGACTTTCTTTTCGGCCACTCCAAGCGGATCGTTTCCACTTGCGGGGCATTTTTTTTGCGGTCCACCGACGGATATGAATGGAACCGTCTGTAATTACAGACAATTTTTTGTGATTTTTTTTTACACCATCCATACCGAAGACCGACCGATCCGGTCCTGAAGACCGACCGATCCGGTCCTGAAGACCGACCGATCCGGTCCTGAAGACCGACCGATCCGGTCCTGAAGACCGACCGATCCGG
>JAAUYD010253419.1_pt1 | contig 11513 bp, 9 predicted proteins | sample 7278101 | NCBI WGS metagenome assembly JAAUYD01 (sample SAMN14350128, study PRJNA611818) | marine sediment metagenome | isolation source: surface marine sediment (0.6m) | place: French Polynesia: Moorea | collected 2018-08 | reverse complement strand
TCGCAGAGCGCAACGCACCATTATATAAGGATTTAGGTGCGTTAGACTAGCGTCATAACGCACCCTACGAATACCTAATTTTTTCAATATTCAAACCGGATTCCTATATATCAGTATGAATGGAAAAGTGGGCGATGCTGATGATATATGATTGATTTATTCTGTAATTTTTAGTTTGATTTATCTAAACTAAATTGCCGAGGATTTTTGAGCATAAATGTATTATTTTCTTTGATTAAATCCCCCATTAAGATAACTGGTAAGTGTTCTTGATAAGCTTTAATAGCTAAAATGTAGTCGTGGCCGGCTAGTTCTGTATGAATGGGACGCAATTTATCTATTATGGAGGCAAATAAGGTGATTTCTCCGCTTAATTTATCACCTAATGGCGTTTTAATTTGCGTTACCAATCCTTGAATTTTCAAATTGGGATAATTAGTAATTAATTCGCTTAAAATCTCAATTTGAGAAAGATTTTCTGCCAAGGAAAGAGTTTCTATAACTTCTCCCATTCGCCGGGGGAAGTCGATAATTTTTGGTTGTAGGGGAAGCAAGATTTCAAAGTCAGTAAATGTCCAAATCGAGGCTTTTTCTCCGTTTTTTTGTTGTTGCTGCCAGCCATGTTCTCTTAAATATGTTTCTACTTGCTGGGGAGAGAGGTTTTTTAAAATATCTGCATCTTGAATGGTGGCTTTCATATGTTTTCTCCAGCTGCAATGCGTTCCATAATTATTTATGTAATTAAGGTACGTTGTTAGCTTTCAGGACTCTGATGTGCCTTTGCGTAAGATTTAAAAGTTTTTATTTTGGTTAGGACAGTATTGTTCTACTCAAAAACTGTCACCTGTCACCTATCAACTGTCAACTGTCAACTGTCAACTATCAACTGCTACATCAGTTTTTCTGATTATCCCTCTGAGAAAGGTAAGCACCCACGAGAATGGCAATAAAAATGGCTGGATACATCTGTCCGATAATGGCTTCAAGATTGGTAAGCATCATCGCAAAGGGATTCACAGGTAAAATATCTCCGTAGCCTAGAGTTGTCAAAGTTGTAAAGCTTAAGTAAATCCCCTTACTGTAGAATCCTCCTGGTGTCACAGATGGAGAAAAGGCATTCGGATCCAAATATTGGACAACTCCATAGAACAATGACCAGAGAAAACCAATTAGTAAATATACACAAATACCGCCACAAACTGTATCTATAGTTACTTCTAAAGACCGGAATATATCCCGCATTATTAGCCAAGCTGCTATGCCCAGATAAATTGCATAGGTAAAATAGACGGAAACCACAGCAGATGTCTCAAAGCCAAAGAAATTACCGAATCTAGCAATTAATTCCAGTAAAAATGCTGAAACTGCCACAATTAGGTAAGACCAGAAGAATTTTTGGTGCAGATAAAATGTTCTGATAATTAAGAAAATTGCCCACAACAGAAGTAAAGATAGTAATATTTCCCCATATTCTTTGAGTAAAGGAGCAGCAAGTAATCGCAGAACCAAAACACGCAGAAGTTGAGTATATTTGTTTTGAGATGATGTATTGGGTATCAAAGAAGTTCGCATTGTTGCCATCTCCTGATTTATTTATGCGACTGCGTAGCAACTTAAAAGAATGTAGAATGAGCGAATTGCGTTTTGCAACGGAGGTTTGACCCCGACCCAAAACGCGCTACTTGTAGAAGCAGGAAAATTTAACCCCCAAAGTTGTTTAAAGAATAAAGACACCTGTTGTAAATATATGTAAATGAATATAACAAATACTCTGTATATCTAAAATCTTAAATGGTGGTTGTTGTACTATGTTTTGAGAATTCAAAAATTGACATAGTTCATGGGCAAAAAAATAGGGATTGGTTTAGCCTTAAGCGCGATCGTCATACCTGGGCTAGTTATATGTCCTGCAATCCCTGCTAGTGCTCAACCCCGCAACAGAGAGGATTATTGCCATAGTCGGGCTCGTAGATATTCCCGTCGCAATGCCTCTGGTGGTGCCATAAAGGGTGCTGTTAGGGGGGCTATTATTGGAGGTGTTGTTAGCTCAATTGCTGGTGGTTCGAGAAGGGACAGGCGAAGAGCGTCAAGGGCTGGTGCAGCTATTGGATTGATTGGTGGTGGTTCTCGTCGCCAAAGAAGTAAAAAAAGACATTACAGGCGTGAATACAACAGGTGTATGAAACGCGATCGCTAGTCAGAATTTAGATCGGAAATATTAAGAATTTGTTTGGTAAATTTTAAGTTTTAAGAGGTAACAAGTGTGAAAAAAATTAACTGGCTACTTTTGGTTGGGGTGATTACTTTTGGTAGCCTGACTACAATTCCTTGTTTAGCCCAATCTTCACCTAATACAACTCAAAAAGCCCAGTCTTCATCCAATGATGATGATATGGTTGATTTGAAAAAATTAACTTGCAGAGAACTTCTGAAAGCTGAGGGTGAAGAACGAGCAAATCTCCTCATCTATATGCATGGTTTTATGAATGGTAAAAAAGGTGAGATGATCATCAACCCTCCAGTCCTCACTCAAGTGACAGATAAGGTTGTTGATGCTTGCATTGCTACCCCTAACCAAAAATTGCTCGGTGTTTTTGAAAAGAATCGTTAAGTTTTGATTCACACACAATCTTTATATTTGGCGATCGCTCTACCTTTAGTTTATTTTTTAGATTAATATCAGTTGGTTCATCTTCTTGATCGTTTTCCAAATAGAAAAATATCCCAAAATTTATGGTGGTTTAGGTATCTTGCCTGTTAATAATATTAAGTACGTAAGTATGGGTAAGATACCCATACCACAGAATGGGGCACTTTTTTTGTGGAGTTCTCTTAGAAGAACTCGAACGGAAGAGAATAAATCAAAATTACTTACTCAAATTACGTAAATTAGCATACTACGGGGAGTCAAAATGAAACTTAATGATTTTCAGCAACATGAAAATGGTTCATCTCCGCCGGAGTCCTCAATACAAACAGATACAGATATTCAAGCAGATAATAAACAACAGTCAGCAGTATTAACAGATACGACAACAATCCCAGCACCGGAAACTGGAGAGCCAAAAAAACGTCCCCTGTGGTATTACATTGTCGGTGGAGTTGCTATCTTAGCAGTAGGTGGTATAGCCTTTGGGCAATTGCAAAAAAGTCCTCAAATATCAGAAACCCCATCCGAACCAGCTGCTCGTTTACCAGTAAAAACCACTAGAGTTAAGAGTCAATTAATACAAAAATTTGTGTTTGGTAATGGTCGTGTGGGAGCAACTAAAGGCAAACACCTGACATTGGAAACATCCGGAACCATTACATATGTTAAAAAAATCAATGGACGAGAGCTGCGAGAGGGAGATTTTGTTAAAGCAGGGGAATTATTAGCAAAAGTAGACGATCGCAGATTAAGGGCTGACTTGGCCCAAGCCCAAGCAAAAACTGCTGAAGCCGAGACTCAAAAAATAACTGCACAGGCCAATGTATCCCAATCAAAGGCTGTGGTTGAACAAGCAAAGGCCGATACAATTAGAGCCCAAGCCGATTTACGAGCAGCCCAGGATGCCTATAAATTAGCCCAATCGGAATATAAACGTCGTTCGGAATTATTTGAGTCTGGGGCAATTTCCGCCAGTGATACTGATGTTTACAAAAATAAGGCAGTGGACGCATCCGCCAAGGTAGAAGCTGCTAAGGCCCAGGTAAGCGCCGCGGAGAGCCAAATTAAATCTGCTGAAGGTCAATTAAAATCTGCCCAGTCCCAGCTTGATTCCACCAGAGCCACCATTGCTTCAGCTCGGGCGGGACAAACTCGCTCCGTTGTCACTTTAGAAGATACCATTATTACTGCCCCCTTTGACGGCATTGTTGCCCATATGAATATCCGTGAAGGGGACTACTGGACACCACAGAGGGTACAAGCAAGCGGAGATTACCAAAATATTGTGGATTCCGTACCAATCATTTTGATTAAACCCGGTGTATTTGACGTGGATATGAAATTACCAGCTTTTGATGGTGTATCAGTTAAAACCAATCAACAAGCCTATGTGGTATCCGATAAAGAAATGAGCATGGCTTCCACCAATGGAATCACCGAATCACAGCTATTCCGTTTAGCCAAGGCTAGGGGTAGGGTATTTTCTGTGAGTCCTTCTATTACCCCTGGAGAGCGGGCAGTGGAAGTCAAAGTTCGTCTGAACGCGGGGGTAAAAACTTTGCGCGATGGTGAGCGAGTTTCTGTGTGGATTGCAGTGGAAGAAAATCCCTCAGCTTTGGCTGTTCCCCCCCATGCAATTGTTTACCGCGACCAAAAACCGGCTGTTTTTGTGGTAGACGAACAGAGCAATCAAGTCCGGCTGCGTCAGGTAAAAGAAGGGATTGAGGGTATGTCTTTACAGGAAATTACCAGTGGTATTAAAGCAGGGGAATTAGTGGTGACAGAAGGGGGAAATCGCTTGGTAGATGGTACACCCGTTGAAGTTGTTGATGGATCGGAATAAGGAATTATTTAGGCTAGGGCGTTCCTGCATTCTCTATTCTTTACTCCACGAAATCTTCACTTCTCCCTCACTTTGTACGCAGTTAGAATATTTCCCTCTCCTTAATAAGGCTCACGTGTACACACAAGTAACAAAATTTAGCCAAGCCCTCACGAAAAGCCCCCTAACCCCCAAAATTGGGGGAACAAGAATTTTTAAAGTCCCCCGCCCCCGCTCCCCCCAATACTGGGGGGAATGAGCAGATGCTTTGCTTTTTATAGATGGGGATTTAGGGGGCATTTATAGGCTTAAACGAAAACAAGTAGGACTTGTGTGTAGTCCGTCAGGACAGGGTGAGGTTTTCGGCGATCATATTTGACTATATTTTTATTAACTATGAGCAGTCAACTATTGCCATCAAATTCTGATTCTCTCAGCTTAGAACATCATGATGTACCTGATGTCAGTGGTGCTTCTGGATTAGCAAAATTCTTTTTTCTCAAAACCGTATTTGGCATTCTTTTAGTCGTCTTGCTTACCTTTGGTGGCTGGATGGGTTACCAATCAATGGTAAAAGAAGCCGACCCCGATATTAAAATTGCTATGGCAATGATCACTACTACTTGGGGAGGTGCTGATCCCGAAACCATTGAATCCCAAGTAACAGACAAAATTGAAAAAGAACTAAAATCTCTCAAAGGATTGAAGAAAATAGAAAGTTCTTCCTTCAATGGCATGTCTAAAATTAGTGTGGAATTTGTCGCCAATGCCGATATTAATGAATCAATTCAACTCCTGCGACAAAAGGTAGATGATGCGGAACCAGAAATTAATGCTGATGCTGATAAACCAAAAATCGATCAAATTTCTGTCCAAGACGCTCCCATTTTATCCATTGCTCTTTACGGTAAATTAGATCCAGCCGTCTTGAGTCGTGCTGCCGATGATATTCAAGAACGATTGGAAAAAGTCCCTGGGGTGCGGGAGATTAATTTAGCCGGAAAACGGGAAGAGGTTGTGCATGTGCAACTTATACCCAGTCGCCTCAGTGCCTTGGGAATTTCCCCCACCACCATCAGTAACCGTATCCAAGCCGCAAACCGGGATATGCCCTGGGATCAAATTGAAAATGCTCAAATTGGGGCACAGGTGAGGTTATATGGAAGATTCCGTACCCTAGAAGATTTACGTAGTCTACCCGTCGCCCGTTTGGGTGGGACTGAAGGGAGGGTAGTGCGTTTAGATGAAGTTGCTCGGGTAAGAAGGGATTTAGAACGGGAAAGAACCCGTGCTTTTATTAGTTGGCAGGGTGGTGAATATGAACCCGTAGTCAGCATGGAGATAGTAAAAGTACCAGGTTCAGACACAATTAATGTAGTTAATAATGCCTTAAAAGAACTAGATTCCATTAAAAAAGAACCTAATACCTGGCCCCATAGCATGGATTATCGCATCACCACTAGGGATGATGAAACTATTCAGGATGACCAAAGTAGTCTCATGGGTAATGTGATTCAAGCGGTAATCTGTGTATTCTTAATTCTATTAGTTGCACTCACCTGGCGAGAAGCACTGATTGCTGGTTTATCTATCCCCTTAACCTTCCTAGGAGCAATTTTTGTCCTGTGGATAGGCGGACAAACCCTCAATAGCATGATTTTGTATGGCATGGTGCTAGCCCTGGGTTTGTTGGTGGATGTATTTATCCTGATGATGGAAGGAATGCATGATGGGTTATTTGTGGAAGGTTTAACCTTTAACCAAGCAGCATTAACAACAGTTAAAACCTATGCTGCACCAGCTTTTACCGGCCAACTCACCACCATGTTCGCCATGGCTCCCCTGATGGCCATTAGCGGTACCATGGGGAAATTTATCCGCTTGATGCCCATTACAGCCATTATCTGTCTGTTATTGAGTTATGCGATCGCCCTATTGGTAGATATCCCCTTATCTCGTTTCCTGTTGGGTAACATCAAAGGAGGGGTGAAACAAACCCGCGTTGATAAATTTACCGAATGGTTTGCCGACGGATTTAACCATTGGAGTCTCAAGTTTACGGTACGCAATAGAGCCACATCCGGTGCTTGGATTGTAGGGGCTGTAGCTCTATTTATTTGTGCTATGTTAGCCGCATCCCAGTTACCAGGAACCTTGTTTCCCGATGACGATCGACGCAACCTCAGTATAAATGTAGAATTACCACCAAATGCAACTTTAAATCAATCCCAAAAAGTAGCCGATGATTTAGGGGAAATTCTGCGTTCCCAAAACTATTTGCAAAGTGTGACCAAATTAGTCGGCCAAAAGAGTGGCTTGGTTGCAGAAAGCGGTATCAAACCAAACCAGGATAATTATTTAATTGGGTTTTCCGTAGTATTTACCAGAGAACAGGAACGGGAATATCCTTCCTATAAATACACAGATAAATTACGCAGCCGACTTAACCAAGAATTGCGTAATTACCCTGGTTCATCCTTAGTCTTTAACGTTCCCGGTACTGGGGAAGGAGGAGATCCCATCGCCGTGGAATTAAAAGGAAGCGACATGAACCAACTACGGAATATTTCTGGACAAGTGCAATTAGCATTGCGACAAATCCCCGGAACGGAAGATGTCCGCGATGGTTTAGGAGACATGCGCTACGATGTCAAACTCCAACCTAGACGGGAAGTTATGGACTTTTATGGCATTAGTCAAGATGATTTAGCATTACAAGGACGCTACATCATGACTGATAACGATATTGGTGATTATCCCATTGGTAAAGGAGAAGATGACTTAGAAATTCGTTTAAGCACCGCCTTCCCATCCCGTCAAGGAGCCGTGGGGGGGCCAACCCGTGCTGATGAATTAGGGATGATTCAGTTGTTTTCCTCCAAACAAGGAGCAATTTCTGGGCGTTCTGTATTGAGTATCGAAGAAAGTGTAGCTCCCCTATCCATTACCCACACAGATACAGAACGTAGCGTGACAGTTTACTCCAAAACCAAAGGGCGCACCACCGGACAAATTTTGGCAGATTTAAAGCCCCAATTAGAACAGATGAAGAAAAAATGGCCCATTGGCTACGACTATACATTTGGTGGGGATGCTGAAACTCAAAGCGAAACATTTGGTTCAGCCATTCAAATGTCTTATGTTGCCATTTTCTTAGTCTTCTCCATCTTAGTATTGCAATTTAGCTCCTTTACCCAGCCTTTCATTATTATGCTCACCATTCCCTTTGCCTTCATTGGTACCTTTGGTGGCTTTTCTGTGTTAAATATTGCCCTATCTTTCCCCGCTGTAATCGGGATTATTTCCCTGGTAGGGATTGTAGTTAATGATGCCATCGTCATGGTAGAAACCATGAACAAGCACAGGGAAAAAGGTATGAAGGTACGACAAGCAGCCGCTCGCGGTGCTGCTGACAGGTTGCGTCCCATTTTAACTACTAGTATTACTACCATTGTGGGTTTAATACCCCTAGCAATTAGCGACCCTGTATGGTTTCCTTTGTGTATGGCGATTATCTTTGGCCTATGTGCTTCTACGTTAATTGCATTATTGGTAATTCCCTGTTTATATTTGCAACTCACACCCAATAAGTAATGAGTAATGAGTATTACTCATTACTTATTCTCCCTCCTGTAACAAATTTTCCAATGCAGCCGCCACAACGCGATGATCTGTATCTTGTTGGAGTTGTGTTAAAGCCTCCTTGGCTGGGGGCTGATGGAATTGTTTCAAAGCATAAGCAACATGTATGCGTATCCGTGGGGATTCATGGTCCGTAAGTAACAGAAGTTGAGATAATGCGAGTACACGCTGATTAGTACTAGATAACATCCCCAAAGCATCAACAGCTGACTCCCTTACCGTTGTATCTTCACCCTTAATCCCTTCCACACATACATCAAACAATTCCTGATAACATTGCAAATCTGCTAATGCCCCCAGGATACTGCGACGAACTAACCAATGATCGTCCTTATAGAAAGTTAACACTAAATGGGAGGCCGCAACCCTGCCAAATAATGACAGGGAATTAGAAGCTTCAGCCCTCACATTGGGATTATCATCAAATTTCATAATTTGCATCAAAGCTGCAAATGATTCTGCTGTTTGTTGCTTCCCCAAACCCATAGCCACAAAGGAGCGTACCAAAAATTCGCGATCGCATAATTTACTGGTTAGCAATGGCACAGCCACATCTGATTCATAATCTTTAAGAGCAGAGACAGCTTTGAGTCGATACTGAAAATCTGGATTATTTAAATTCTCTTTAATTTGATGCAGTTCCATGGGGATAGTAGGGAAAATATTTTTTGCTGTTAATCATATTTTCCAATATCTTCCTGCTTCCGGTGATAAAAAACCAAGTGAAGCTTGGCTGGGAGTGGGGGGAGTGGAGAGAGTGGAGAGAGTGTGGGGAGTGTGGGAGGTTTAACCATCAACTATCAACTACCAACTGTCAACTGTCAACCATCAACTGTCAACTCCTTCCCCCCTAACCAGGTTCTATCAGCATACTTAAGCAATTGACTTATTGTATAGTAAGCATTATGGGAAACAAAGCTGACAAATTTCGGCTCTATCGGACTAATGAACAGCCAGCATTTTGGCAAAGTGTTTTGGCTGTTCTAGGTTTGTACATAACCATTTTTTCAGGCTAACAACTAGTATTTATGCTGAGTTGAAACAGTCTTTGGGTAACAAAAAATGGGCCAAGCCATTGACGGGCTTGAAGCTGGAATTTGTATAATTCAAAAAAGTTAATTCCCAGCACTGAGGGTAATTTACGCTAATAATAGAAAAGATAAACAGCGAAAATAACTAAACATTAGGAGAAGTTGATGACAACCACAAAAGCAACGGCTCAAGATATCTTCCGTGCTGCTTACGAAAATCGCTATACTTGGGATCATAATTTTCCCGGTTATACTGCGGACATTACTTTTAAAGACGAAGAAAAAGTAGTTACAGGTAAAATTCGTGTCAATCCTGATTTAACAGCAGAAGTATTTGATGTAGACAACCCAGAAGCTCAAAAAGTCATTCACAATCAGTTGTGGGAAACGGCTATTCACCGCATCCGTCGCAAATTTGCAGATACCCACGGTGAAAATACCTTTAGCTATGGCGATACCGATGAAACCGGTGCTGTGGAAATTTTTGTGGGTGGTAAGTCAAAAGGGGATAAATACAAACTCCGCAATAATGAAGTATGCCTAGTTCATCGCCATATTCACGGCGTTGTGATTACGATTAATACTTTCAGCAGCCATGATACCGGGGAAGGCTATCTTTCTCACCGTTATGACTCTGTATACCACGATCCCCAAACCGGAGAGCAAAGGGGTGGCAAAAGCAATTTTGAAGATGAATATCAGCAGATGGGTAAATACCATATCCTCAGTCGTCGCCATATTAGCACTGAAACGGGAGGCAAAACTTCAGTTCAGGAATTTATCTTTTCTAATATTCAGTTATTAGATTAATTGGTGTTTTTGTGAATTAGTCTCAGCTTAACTGATTCTTTTGACAACTCCCCTGCCTGAAGGCGAGGGGATTCTTGGTTCAATGGGACTACTTATGTAGCTTGCCCTCCCCAAAATTCACTGCGACGTGCCCCACCGCTGTATACCCACGCTGCAAAACCACTTGCGCTGCCGCAACATCTCGATTTGTTTCATAGCCACACTCAGGGCATTTATGTACCCGGTTGGACAGCTGTTTCTTGCCTGTATGAGTTTGGCATCTTGGGCAAGTTTGGCTAGTTCCATTTGCATCTACTTTGGCAAAATATACACCCCGCTTAAAACAGACGTGATTCAAGATACTCAGGAACTGACCAAACCCCGCATCAAGGGTGTGCTTGCATAGCATTCCCGCTGACATTGCTTTCAGATTTAAGTCTTCAGCAAAAATTGTCTGAGCCGAATCGCATAAATGATGAGCACTCTTAAAGTGAAAATCCTTGCGGCTACTCGAAATGTACTCGTGGTGCTTGGCAATTCGATGTTGTAATTGACGAAATTTTCTAGAGCCTTTCTTCTTGCGTTTGAATTGACGTTGCAGCAATTTCAGCTTGCGTTGCCTATCCACAAAGAATCGAGGTCTATCAATCAACTCCCCATCAGAAGTCGCCAAAAATTTTTCTAATCCCAAATCAATTCCCAACCCATGCCCTGATGGTGATGGCTGAGGTATTTCAACTCCAGATTGTAGTGTGAGCATGACATAGTAGCCAGATGCCCGTTTAACAACGCGAATTTGCTTCACCTCAAAATCTTCAGGAATTGGTCGGGATAGATGCATCTTGACCAAGCCAATTTTCGGTAAATTAACCCAATGTGCATCATTAAACTGTTTGACAGATTCTAGATTTAATTGTGGAAATACAAATGAGCGCATCCGCTTTTTGAACCTAGGAAATCCGTGGCCTCGTCCCCACATTGCCACAAACGCCGCTTCTAATTGACGTAGGACTTGCTGCAATACGTGAGTGTGAGGCAATTTCAACTGAGGAATTGATTTCTTTGCCACTGCTAATGTTTTGCATTGACGGGCAAAGGTGGGTCTTGGTGCGTCGGCAGGGATGATATATTCTTGCCTGACACTGCATGAGTTGATATCGCACTTGCGAGAATTAACCCAGTCCTTTCGCTCCCGCAATGCAAAGTTGTAGACCTTGCGGCAAATGTTTAACCACTGGTCGAAAGTTTCCCGTTGCGCGTCGGTAGGAATAAGCTTGTACTCGTAGGTTAGATTCAACATACGACTATTGTATCAGTTGTGAATAAACAGTGCTGTATTTATTCAAAATCCGTATAGGAGAATATCCTAGCCCAAAGTCGCCCTAGAAGGGCAAGGCTTGAAACCCATTAATTTCAGTCAAGAATCATAAACAATACTTAATAAATTTCACCTCCGTATGGCTGATGGCTGTACGGAGGTGAAATTAACTGTATTTTTCGACTCAAGAACTATCACTGAAGAGGCAGGGGGCAGGGGGCAGGGGGCAGGGGGAGTGAGGGAGTGAGGGAGTGAGGGAGT
>JAAUYD010129293.1_pt1 | contig 11513 bp, 5 predicted proteins | sample 7278101 | NCBI WGS metagenome assembly JAAUYD01 (sample SAMN14350128, study PRJNA611818) | marine sediment metagenome | isolation source: surface marine sediment (0.6m) | place: French Polynesia: Moorea | collected 2018-08 | reverse complement strand
CATCGCGCCAGTAGAAAGGGTGATGACGCCACTTTTGTCGCCGATGGCTTCCGAGGCGTTGGTAATCAGGTTCATGATAACCTGGCGAATTTGCGTCACGTCGCCGTTGAAGGTGGGCAGGTTTTCGGTGAGGTTGTACCTGAGCACGGCCTTCTTCGAGATCGAGACCTCGAACAGGTGCGCAATCTCCTTGACGAGTTCACCGATCTCGATCGGCTCGACGACGAACCGGCCTTTGCCAGAGTATGCAAGCATCTGTTTGGCCAGGTCCGCCGCGCGTTTGGTCGCCTTCTCGATCTCCTGGAGGTTACCGCGCACCGGCGACATGGGCGAGAGTATGTCCAGCGCCAGGTCCGTGTTACCCAAGATGGACATCAGAATATTGTTGAAGTCATGGGCGATGCCGCCTGCCAGCACGCCGAGGCTCTCGAGTTTCTGCGCGTGTTGCACCTGCCGCTCAAGATTTACTTTTTCTTCCTCCGCCCGTTTGCGCTCGGTTATGTCATGAATTATCGAAAATAGTAGCTGGTTGCCGTACAATTCAATAGGACCACTGTAGACTTCTACGTCACGAATATCGCCATTGGCCAAACGGTGGCGAAAAATAAAATGACTTCGTTGTTCCACCCTTGTTTTCTTCATTTCTCGGAATACTTGCTCTTCGGTGAGCGTATTGATGTCTGTTATTTTTAGGGCGGTAATTTCTTCCAGGCTCCAGCCATAATAGGAAATAGCTGCCGGATTGGCATCTACAATATCTGCATTCTCCGGGTCAATCACAAGCATTACAGCGTGATTATTCTTGAAAAGGTTGCGGTAGCGTTCTTCACTCTCCAGAAGAGCCTCCTCCGCCTGTTTTATTTTGGCGATATCATTCAAGCAGACAAGCACTCTGTCTCTATCAGGTAGTTTCAACAGAGTTGTAGAAACAAGAACATGTAAAACGACGACCCCATCTTCAGCAGCATAAGGGATAGGCGCTTCTACGGAACGGTGATCCTGACCTGTTTGAAAGGTATCCAAAACTGTATTGCGGACGATACAGGATTCGCATGCATCACCGTAGCCGCAGCCTTGAGGATCATCGAAGACATGGATGCAATGCAGAGCCTCACCCGCGCGAAGCCCTATGCATTCATCTTCTATACGACGGGTAATAGCCAGAGCCGCCTGGTTCAATTTGCACAGGCGGCGATCACGATCAACAATAAACATCGCCAATGGGGCTTTGTTGAAAAGAGCGTCCATTTCCAATTGGATCTGCTTAAAGCCTTCCTCTTTCTGTTTGAACTCAGCGGCACTTTTCTCTAATTTCTGAATCCGCTGCACCAATTCTTCATAGCTTGGCTTGTTGGCCATTAGAAGTATTTCCAATAATTAATATGGGAATGGTTCAATTTGTTTTGTTGTTAAGGTTTCCTGCATGACATAATTCTACTAAAGATATGAAATTAGTTGGTATACGTAATAATTGCTAGCTTTCACCAATTATACCTATCTTGCCAGTATATAAATATTAATAATAATTCATCTATCTTATGCGTATTTTAACGAAACCGATTTACCTCCAGCTTTGATACAGCTAACACCAGCCGGTGAATAATTCCCGAAAATAAGAAAAGCTAGTTTTTCGTTATTAGAATGGGGCTTTCATCTCTATACACCATCATTTAGAATGTTATTTACACCTTCTCTCTAAATAAATCACTTGAGGAGTTCCCGAACTGCCTTAAAAAGCTCTTCCCGTTCAACCGGCTTAGCAAAGGCGTATTGCGCTCCCACGCTTTTTGCAATTCTCAGATACTGCGCTGGATCAAGTCGACCACCTCCAGATATAGCGATAATCTTGACATCTGGAAATTGCTGGCGCAGTTCCATGATGATTTCTATCCCTTCCTTTTCCGGCATAATAATGTCTGTGATAATCAGGTCGATGGAATTCTCTCGATAGAGCCTTAAGCCTTCCTTACCGCCAGGAGCGTCCATTACTTCATATCCCTCGCGCTCTAACATCTGGCGGAGCATGTCCCGTATTTGAACCTCATCGTCTATAATAAGAATGCGTGCCATAGTTTGTCACTCTTGAAGTTCGCTTTTGTCCTGAGCCAACACTAATGGTCAGGGATTAATCCTCTGGATCAAAATTATTGATCGCTTCTGATAGAGAGTTTGCTATGTTGTTAAGCCCTGCATTTCACATGCCTAACCTCCTAATTATATTCATTATAAATATTATTATAAACTTTTGACTGAATCAATCCGGGAAACTACCTAATCCAATGATAAGTAAATTTACTCAAAAGCGATTGTAAGGGCATAAAAATCGGTTTTAATACACACTGATTTGGCTGTGGAGAATAAATACAGTTCAAATCATAAGTTAGGTAAGAAGTGTTCCGGGCAGGTTGTGTATCAATAGGTCCGCCTCACACTCATCTGCAGAGCGATACGGCTGTTCAGCAGCATATGATCTAAAATTAATCCCAAACTTGACGGTGTTCCGGCATCATGTTTCTAAACTGATTTACATTCCCTATAATTTCGATGAATTTTCAAAGATGTTTTGATAAATGAAATGGCACCGCGTTTTAGATTTAATAAATTGAGGTGGATCACAAAAAATTGAATCATCTCAGCATTGAGATACCAAAGAATAACATTCAGACATCGGTTTCTACGTAGTTATGGACGGAACCGTCTGGCACAGTGCGAAACAATCGAAGTCTTCACCCTGATAATTCCTGAGATAGCCAACCAATTAGTGAAAATATCATCGACCTTAAAAACCTGTTATATGTCTCGACCTGATTTTTAATCGAATGTTCTTTCTATCTGTTTAATCAAAGGTACAATCGTTGGCTAAGACTGTTCGGTTGAAGCATTGGATTCCAATCCCACGATAAGCCTGACAATTTAATGATAATTTTTTATTCAGGAGATAAGGTCAGCCATTTATTCTGAATACGTAAAGTGTCTTTTCAAGCTAAGACCAACCTTATCTCCAAATGGTTTTAGTTAATTTACGGTATAAGAAAATTGATCCATTATCTTTATATCACCAGACAAGGCTTTGGTTTTAATAGTATATGTCCCTTTTTGTTTTAAGCTAATATCTGATCCAAAGCCACTTTTCATGTACATGCACATAAGTTTCTGTTTGGTACCATCGGGATTGACAACCAAATAGCCTACTTTTGCATCCTTCAAAGAATTGCCATTAGCATCAGTTAAGTAGACCATAAGGTGATGCGTCATATCCATTTTCCCAGCGTCATGAGCTTGCGCATGCTCTTTCATAGCAGCCATTTGCGCCTTCATATCAATGAGATGATAGGCAAGCGTAAAGCCTTCTTTTTTAGAGTTGTGTATATTTTCTCCAGTATGAGCCGAGTGATCAATTCCCTCCGTCCCGTGCCCATGGTTGTGCTTATCCTTAGCGTAAACATTGTTGGTTAAAACTAATACTGTAAATAAAATCAGGGTCATAATCTTCTTAAGTCTTTTCATAGCTTCTCCTATTAGATGAATAAATACTAGCAGTTTTATGGCTTAAATCTCCTTCATAAGATTACTCCTTCGGTCTGATTTCCAGTTTGGGCATGATCAACACAGCCTTCTTTAACTCCCTTCGCTTCCAAATATCATAAATCGCCGGGATAATAATCAACGTAAGAATGGTTGAAGACACCAACCCGCCAACCATAGGAGCCGCAATTCTTTTCATTACCTGTGCTCCCGCCTCAGATCCGTACATTACGGGCAAAAGACCAATTAGTGTCGTTGCCACTGTCATCAGCTTGGGTCTGACCCTTTCTACAGCCCCTTCAATTATCGCTGTTCTTAGATCTTTGGATGATTTCATTTTGCCATGCGAGCGGTACCTTTCAAAAGTTTCATCCAGGTAAACCAGCATGACGACCCCGGTTTCGGCTGCCAGTCCTGCTAAAGCGATAAAACCCACTACAACTGCTACGGAAACATGGTAGCCAAGAAGGTATATCAGCCAAACTCCGCCAATCAAGGCAAATGGCAAGCTTACCATAACAATGGCGGCCTCCGATACGTTTTGAAAGTGGATATAAAGCAGAATAAAAATCACCAAAAGGGTGGCGGGGACAATAATATTCAGGGTTTTACGTGCCTTTTCCATGTACTCGTACTGCCCCGACCATACGATCGAGTAGCCAGGTGGAATGGCTATCTTTTCATCCACAGCCCTTATCGCATTTTTAACATAGGAGCCCACATCAATCCCTTTGAGATCGACATAAATCCAGGCCGTCTGGCGGGAATTCTCACTTTTTATTCCTGGGGGGCCTTTCTTAATTGCAAATTCAGCCAGTTGCGCCAAGGGAACCTGAGCCCCGGTGGGGGTAGACACCAGCACCCGCCTTAATTTTTCAATATCATCGCGAAGCTCACGGTTGTAGCGCAGATTAACTGGATAGCGTTCAAGCCCCTCAACCGTGTATGTTATGTTTGACCCGCCAATGGCCGTCATAATGACCTGTTGAACATCTCCAATGGTAAGCCCATAGCGTGCGATTTGATTACGGTCAATATGAAAGTCCAGATAATTACCACCAGTAACACGCTCGCTGTAAGCCGATAGGGTTCCGGGTATATCTCTGACCACAGCCTCTATTTCAGCGCCTAGCTTTGAGAGCACATCCAAATCCGGTCCCATCAGTTTGATGCCTACAGGAGTTTTGATGCCTGTGGAGAGCATATCGATACGGGTTTTGATGGGCATGGTCCAGGCATTGGTAAGGCCTGGAAATTGAATGGCCTGGTCCAGGTCTTCTGCCAATTCATCAATAGTCAGATAGCGCTCCTCTGGCCAGATCCAAGTCAAAGGCTTCTTCAACCACCCTGGCCAGCCTGAATAAAATCTCCGAATTTTTCTTTTACGCCACTGGTGAACAATTTCTCCTTTTTTTATCTCCGGCCAGATCCAGGTGAGAGGTCTTTTGAGCCAATCCGGCCAGTCAGAGAAAAAACGCTGCACCTGAATATTTTCGAATTCGACTTTGGGTCTTAATGTTATGGTGGTTTCGATCATCGATAATGGGGCGGGATCTGTGGCTGTTTCTGCTCTGCCAATTTTTCCAAGCGTGTGCTGAACTTCCGGAAAGCTCTGGATTATTTTATCTGTTTGCTGCAACAATTCTCTGGCTTTAGTAATGGAAATGCCCGGAAGGGTGGTTGGCATGTAGAGCAGGTCGCCTTCATTTAAAGGCGGCATAAATTCACTGCCTAATCTGGAAGCCGGAAAATAGGTGACGGCCAAAACAAGTACGGCTATCAGAATAGTAGACTTGGGCCACTTCAAGACCAACTCAATGATGGGCCTATAATACCGGATAAAAAAGCGGCTGAGCGGGTTTCGGGACTCTGGCAGAATTTTTTGTGGAACCAGGCATACTAGGGCAAACGCAGAAACAAACAGCGCAAACACCAGACTGAAGTCAGGCAGATTCAATCCTGCAGCCCCTCCCAGCATTACTAAAACAGGAGGACCCACCACACACAAAATCCATATCAATACCTTTTTCTTTCTCGTTGTACTTTCCTGGAAGGGCTTTTCTCTGATAAAAAATGTCAATAGTACCGGTACAACCGTGACAGCAAGGATTGATGAAGCAGCCATGGCAAAGGTTTTGGTGTAGGCCAATGGTTTAAACAGACGACCGGACTGCTCTTGCAAGCTGAAAACCGGCAAGAACGATACTGTGATAATCAATAGGCTATAAAAAAGGGCAGGTCCTACCTCCTTAGCTGACGCCAATATAATTTCGATGTGGTTTTTTTTCTCTTTGTCACGCTCCAAATGTTTATGCGCATTCTCGACCAATACAACAGACGCATCCACCATGACGCCGATGGCGATGGCAATGCCACCCAGACTCATAATGTTGGCGTTAATCCCCATCAGATACATGACCATAAATGATATCAAAATACCGACCGGCAGGGTAAAGATGGCCACAAACGCTGAGCGAAAATGAAGGAGAAAAATCACACAGATAGCAGCCACAACACTCATCTCTTGAATCAGTTTGGTTTTTAAAGTGTTGACAGCTCGATTGATTAGACCTGAGCGGTCGTAACCTTCAACAATAACGACCCCCTCCGGCAGCCCCTTTTGCAGGGCCTGCAGCTTTTCCTTGACTCTACGGATAACTTCCAAAGCATTTTCACCGTAGCGCATCACCACAATGCCGCCAGCCACTTCTCCCTCCCCGTTCCATTCCAGAATCCCTCTCCTAAGCTCGGGGCCAATCTGCACATTGGCAATATTCTTAAGCAGCACGGGGGTGCCCATAGCATCCACCGAAACGACAATATTTTCAAGATCCTGCAGAGATTTGATGTAGCCAAGGCTTCTGACCATAAACTCAGTTTCCCCCATCTCCACCAGTTTGCCGCCGACATCATTATTAGAATTGCGGATTGCCTGGCGAACTTTCTGAATGGGAATGTTATATGCCAGCAAGCGGTTAGGATCGACTTCCACCTGGTATTGTTTGACATAACCGCCGATGCTGGCAACCTCGGAAACACCAGGAACTGAAGTCAACTCGTATCTCAAATACCAGTCCTGAATGCTTCGCATCTGCTGCAAATCATATTTTCCGGAAATGTCTTTTAGGACATATTCATAGACCCAGCCGACTCCGGTAGCATCCGGCCCCAAGCTGGGCGTAATGCCCTGAGGCAGCCTGCCTGCCACAAAATTAAGATACTCTAAAACCCGAGATCTGGCCCAATATAGATCTGTACCATCCTCAAAGATAATATAGACAAAAGAAAACCCGAAAAAAGAATATCCCCGGACCACCTTGGCAAATGGAACGCTCAGCATAGCAGTGGTTAAAGGATAAGTAACCTGATCCTCAACCACCTGGGGGGCTTGCCCCGGATATTCAGTGTATATTATGACCTGCACATCGGACAGGTCCGGAATGGCATCAAGCGGCATGTTGGACATGGCCACCAGACCGCCTGAAATAACAAACACGGTAGCCAACAAGACCATGAACTTGTTATTTACAGACCATTCAATAATTTTTTCGATCATCCGTTTTTCCTACTGCAACCGCTTGAAGAGTCCTATGGAATATTACAATAGCAACTGACATCATAACTATCACGAATGCGTTACATTACTCATCTTCCATGTCGCGAAAGAAATCGTCCTTTTCCGTTTCCATGTCATTGAAGAAATCATCGTTTTCGGCTTCCATATCATCAAAAAAATTATCCGCCTGATCCTCTTTCTTCCTGGTGGATGAAGGCTTTTGAGCTTCCATCATTTTTTGGACGGCCTCTTTCAGCTTGGATTCTGAATCCAGGAGAAACTGACCGGATGTGACCACCAAGTCTCCGGAGGCAACACCGGAGAGGACTTGAACCTTGCCGTCATCTAAAGATAAACCGAGGTTGACATTTCTGGGAGTAAATTTTCCGTGCTGCTGGGCCACGAATACGATATTTCTCTCCCCTGACCGGATAACGGCTTCAGATGGGATAATCAGGCCCTTACCTGTCGCCCCGGTTTTAATCCAGACGTCAGCGTACATGTCTGGCTTCAGTACCAGGTCTGGATTTTCAAATTCAAGCCGGATTACGACATCACGGGTTTTCTGCTGGAGATACGGATAGACAAAAGAAACCCTGCCAGTGTATATCTTGCCTGGTTCGTAGGGAATTCTCATTTCTACTTCCTGCCCTTCGAAAACCCATGGCAGTTCATATTCAAAAATGTGGGCCTCTAACCAGACCCGTGATAGATCCGCTATCCGATAAACAGTAGTTCCCGCTTTTACATAGCTTCCTTTTTCAGCATTTTTGTCGATGACAATACCGCTGGCAGGGGAGCGGATCGTCAACGTTTTGTTTGCAAAACCGGTTTGCTCGATAGTTTTTATTTCGCTGTTAGCCACATCAAAATATTGCAGCCTGCGCCTTGCTGAGGCCAGAAGGTCGTTTTTTATGCTTGAGGGGGTTTGGCCCGAATTTCGTTTTACACTTCGATAAGTTGAGAGATATTCTTCCTGAGCGGCTACCAGTGCCGGGGAGTAAAGCTCAAAAAGGGGTTGTCCTTTTTCCACACGCTTGCCCGTAAAATCGACATGTATTTTCTCTATCCAACCACTTGTTTTCAGGCTCACCTGAACCGTTCGCGTTTCGTCATAGGTAATATGTCCGTAGGTTCTGATGGTATTGCTGAGTTTGCCCTCAACAACCTCCATGGTACGTATGCCCATATTCTGCTGGGTGACAGGATCAATACTGATGTTCACCCCGCCCACCAATTCATCTTCATACACTGGCACCAAGTCCATACCCATGGCGCTTTTGCCGGGTTTATCATAGATTTCCTGAGGATTCATGGGGGCCCGCCAATAAGCGATTTCTCTTTCTGAAGTGTTTGATGAGTTCTGATCGGCTTCATTGGCAGTTTTGGGCACCAAATCCATACCACAAATCGGACATTGGCCTGGCTCATCAGATATAATCCAGGGATGCATGGGACTGACATAGACGATCTTTTCCTTATCTTCTTCAGAATCGGCCTGGGTATTGCTGCTTGCCTGTTTAGGCATACTGCCGGTGTATTTTAGCAAAATGAATGTCAATGAAAACGTTATGGCAGCAGTGATCAAAATGGTTAAAAAAGTATTTTTATTTTTCAGTATCTTCATTTATGTCTCCGAGGAATCGGACTGCCTAATTCGTGTGAGTCATAATTTGAATTAAATGCCCTAAAACTGAGCTCCTATAGCTTGTTCTAACCGCGCCCAGGCAATGAAAAATTCGCTGCGTTTTTTTTCTAATCTGAGATTGGAAGACAGCCACAGCTCGTAGGAATTGATCACGTCGGCAAAAGAGACGTTTCCGGATTCATAGCCACTGGTAGAGACATCCAGCGCAGATTTGGATAGACTGACTACAGTATCTTGATAGAGCTTTTTCTCGCGACGGGCACGATCCAACTCAAACCAACGGTCGCGAACTTTATTGACAGTTTCGGCTTTTGTTTCTGCCAGGCTTTCTTTTAGAGCCGCCACCTGTTGCCTGATTTCCCTGACATACGCATCGTTTGTTCCGTACCAGACATTTTGAGGAAGACCAGCTCCTCTTGAAGCCGATAAGGAGGTTTGAAAAGAGGGACTCTTTGCAGAGGAACCAACGTTATTTATCGCTTGACTGTCAAATGCAGAATAGTTAAGCGTATATGATGGCAATATCATCGTTTCTGCCATTTCAAGCACATTCTGCATTTTCTTGAGTTGCGCTTGCATAATCAGAATCTCCTGACGACGGCTTTTCGCCACAGAATACAAACTTTCTATTTGAGGCATTTTCTTTTCTGTAATAACAGTCGCGGGATAGCCGATTGTTTTAGTTGGGGGGATATTAAGAAGTGCTATCAATTTTGATTCAATGCTGCGCTCCTTTTCTTTTAATGTAATCAAGTCTTCCTGCAGAACTTTTCTTTTAACTTGAATTTTAACCACGTCTTGAAAACTGGTTTTGCCTGCCTCATAGCGTCTGGTAGCAACGGCTTCCAGATCTTCAAAGAGATTTACCGTGTCAGCTTCGATCTTTTGCGCTTTTCGGTTGAACACCAAATCCCAATAAGTTTTGCGGATGGTTGTGATAACATCGCGGCGCACCATTTCTAAAGATTGCCAGGCAGCTTCTGTCTCCTGCTGTACAATCTGACCTTTAAGTGACACCATTCCGGGAAACGGGAATTTGGTTTTAACCGGATCTTGACCCTTCATTGGTCCCACTCCTGTTTTAATGCTGGCGGTGAATGCAGAGTATTGACGCAGAATTTCATCTAGGTTGGCAACTTGACTGAAAGACTCTACAGCAGCAGAGAACTTATTTTCTGCTGATTTTATAGCTGGATTTCGAATCCAGGCCAAGGTCTCAAGAGTGGTTAAATCAAACGACCCACGAATTGCGTTAAAGGCTATTGTGTTGTCTAAAGCAGCCCCATAATACCTTTTTAAAAGTGCTGCATTGGGGGTAAAAAACAGAGGCCTTTTACCATCGGTGGTTGATAGAGCCTTTCGCCAATCGGCGCTCATAATTTTGATGCGCTTTAGCTCTTTTTCAAAACTGGATGGTAGGCTTTTTGTTGGTTCTTTCTGACTTTCAGGAGGATATTTTTGGCTCACTATGTAATCTGGTGGTGTGTAGGCATTAAATTCATCTAATAAGTCCTTATATCCCGCCTGGGATGCCAGCGGGCAAAGCGCAATGAGCAACAAACTCCAATATGTTAAAATGAGTTTCATTCCAGATCCTTTTGATTAAGCTCTTCTAAGGGTATTCTTTCCGTTATACTTTGCCCGATCAATCTTTCCAAGCGCGCCAGATATTTACCGTAGTCCGCAGTGGCTCGGGCAATAGCTAAGTTAAAATTATACCAAGTCGATTGCGCTTCAATGAAGTCGGAAAATCCTGTTTGTTTTTCCCTGAACAGGGTTTCAGCCATTTTCATCGAGCTGACTGCCTGTGGCAGCAAATTATCTTTATAAAGGGTAATCAGCCTTAGGGCATTTTGAAGCTTAAAATAAATTGAATGGATATTGCTATGGGTATCGTTGATTTGAGATTTTTTCGCTGCAACTGCTTTCGATTTTTCTGCCAGAGCTTGATTAACCCGACTGTTGTTTTTGCCAAACCAAATCGGGACCGTAAGCCCAAATTGGACGCCAAATACGTCATCACCAGCATCGCTCGGTTCCTGCTCTACATCTGGCGAACCGATACCAGCGTAAAAAACACCCACTTTGAAATCCGGAAGACGCTGATCCCTGGCAAGGTCCACCTTGATTTCAGCTTTGTTTACCAGGGCATCCATCATTTTAATTTCTTCCTGGTTTACTTTAGCCAGATCATATAGCTCTGACAAGTTGTATACCGGAGGCGTTACTGCCGGAAGAACAAGTTCTCCAATAGCGGCTTGGGGCGGACGGTTTAGCAGACTGTTAAGATTCGTTACTTCGGTCTGTTCCAGCTCATTCAGAAGTAAGATGTCATACTGCAGCTGGCCCTCCTGAGACTGGGCCTTTATAATATCAATCAAAGCTGCCTGATCTTCAGCATATACCGTTTCACCAATTTTACGAAGATGCTCAATCAATTTAATATTTTGAGCCGCTACTTGTTGTGCATTACGGATATAGAATAGTTCGTAAAAAGCTATTTTGACGTTCGTGGCAGTATCTCTGATTGTCTTATCTAAATTTAACCTTGCAACCTCAGAATCTCTGTCAACAATATCACCCGCTTTAATCAGTTTGCCAGGAAAAGGGATTGCCTGGGACAGGGTCGCATTCCAGTCTTGAGGGCCAAGACGAGTTTCGATGGGATCCGGAAAATATGTGAACATAAATTGAGGATCTGGCAGCCCTGTGGCGACACGCCGGTTTTCAATCGTTGCCTTCCAAGCCTCCCGCGCCTCCACAATTTTAGTGTTTGATTGGATG